>Ga0302349_1000412_pt1 | contig 53375 bp, 45 predicted proteins | sample PhyAR1_FD_202176 | JGI IMG/M metagenome (GOLD analysis project Ga0302349, IMG submission 202176) | Leaf surface microbial communities from alfalfa plants in UC Gill Tract Community Farm, Albany, California, United States - DLSL A.R1... | ecosystem: Host-associated > Plants > Phyllosphere >... | reverse complement strand
TCGCCAGCGCCCTGTTTAAACATCGCCAGGCCGAGCGGGTCATCGCCGTCGAGCTGCCGAAGCACCGTTCCTGTATGCACCTTGATACCGTCATGACCCATATCGACGTCGATACCTTCTCCGTCTACCCGGAAGTGGTGCGCAAAGATGCCCAGTGCTGGACGCTGACGCCGGACGGGCGCGGCGGTATCAGCCGCTTGCAGGAGCCGGGTCTGTTAACGGCGCTGGAAAAAGCCCTCGGCGTGTCGCAGATCCGCCTGATCACCACCGGCGGCGACGCCTTTGAAGCGGAACGCGAGCAGTGGAACGACGCCAACAACGTGCTGACCCTGCGCCCCGGCGTGGTGGTGGGCTACGAGCGCAACATCTGGACCAACGAAAAATACGACAAGGCAGGCATCACCGTGCTGTCGATCCCCGGCGACGAACTGGGCCGCGGTCGCGGCGGCGCGCGCTGCATGAGTTGCCCGCTTGAACGCGACGGCATTTAAGGAGACGCCCCATGGAACTGAAACCGACTCTCGTCGTCGCCCTTGGCGGCAATGCGCTGTTAAAACGCGGCGAACCGCTGGAAGCCGATATTCAGCGCAAAAATATTCTGCTCGCGGCGAAAACTATCGCCCGACTGACCCACGACTGGCGGGTGGTGCTGGTGCACGGCAACGGGCCGCAGGTTGGCCTGCTGGCGCTGCAAAACAGCGCATACGACAAAGTTACGCCCTACCCGCTGGATGTGCTCGGCGCGGAAAGCCAGGGAATGATCGGCTACATGCTGCAACAGGCGCTGAAGAACCAGCTGCCGCAGCGCGAGATCAGCGTGCTGCTCACTCAGGTCGAAGTGGACGCCGCCGATCCGGCCTTCCATCACCCGACCAAATACATCGGCCCGGTGTATGACGACGCCCAGGCTGCCGCGCTGAAAGCCGAAAAAGGCTGGATCTTTAAAGCCGACGGCAACTATTTCCGCCGCGTGGTGCCTTCGCCCCAGCCGCAGCGCATCGTCGAGCGCGATGCCATTAATGCGCTAATCAGCCGTGACCATCTGGTGATCTGCAACGGTGGTGGCGGCGTGCCGGTAGTGGAAAAAGCCGATGGCTACCACGGCATCGAGGCGGTGATCGACAAAGACCTCTCCGCCGCCCTGCTGGCGCGGCAAATCGAAGCCGACGCGCTGCTGATCCTCACTGACGCCGATGCGGTGTATGTCGACTGGGGTATGCCCGGACAGCGCCCGCTCGCCCAGGTCACGCCAGCGCAGCTTGGCGGGATGACCTTTGATGCCGGATCGATGGGGCCGAAAGTCGCCGCCTGTTGCCGTTTTGTCGACGAGTGCCACGGCATCGCCGGAATTGGCGCGCTGGCGGACGGCCCGGCGATCCTCGCGGGCGAGAAAGGTACGTTGATCCGGCATTAAATTTTTGAGCCCTTTTGCCTGATGGCCCTGCGCTTATCAGGCCTACAGATCGTAGGCCGGATAAGGCGAAGCCGCCATCCGGCGTTAAAATCTGAATAAGGAAATACTTATGTCCCACTCCCTGAAAAACCGCAATTTCCTCAAGCTGCTGGACTACACCCCGGCGGAGATCCAGTCACTTATCGATCTGGCCATCGAACTGAAAGCCGCCAAAAAAGCGGGCCGTGAAAAGCCAACGCTGACCGGGAAAAATATCGCGCTGATCTTCGAGAAAACCTCCACCCGCACCCGCTGCGCCTTTGAAGTGGCAGCGTTCGATCAAGGGGCGCAGGTGACTTATCTCGGGCCGACTGGCTCGCAGATCGGCCATAAAGAGTCGATGAAAGATACCGCCCGCGTGCTGGGACGCATGTATGACGGCATTGAATACCGCGGCTACGGCCAGGCGATTGTCGAGGAGCTGGGCGAGTTTGCGGGCGTGCCGGTGTGGAATGGCCTGACCAACGAATTTCACCCCACCCAGATCCTCGCCGACCTGATGACCATGCTGGAACACGCGCCAGGCAAAACCCTGCCGGAGCTGAGCTTCGCCTATCTGGGGGATGCACGAAACAACATGGGCAACGATCTGATGGTGGGCGCCGCGAAAATGGGCATGGATGTCCGCCTGGTGGCGCCGCGCGCCTTCTGGCCGGAAGAGGCGCTGGTGGCGCAGTGTCGCGCCATTGCCCGTGAAACCGGGGCCCGCATCATGCTGACGGAAGATGTGGAAGAAGGCGTGAACGGCGTTGATTTTCTCTACACCGACGTGTGGGTGTCGATGGGCGAGCCGAAAGAAGCCTGGGCCGAGCGCGTCAGCCTGATGAAACCTTACCAGGTCAACAGCGCCGTCGTGACAGCCACCGGCAACCCGAACGTCAAATTTATGCACTGCCTGCCCGCGTTCCATAACGAGCACACCACTATGGGCCGGGAAATCGAAATGGCGTACGGGCTGAAGGGGCTGGAAGTCACCGAAGAGGTGTTTGAATCGGCGAACTCCATCGTTTTTGACGAAGCAGAAAACAGAATGCACACCATTAAAGCGGTCATGGTGGCGACACTCGGCGAGTAATTATCCGGGCGCGCCGGTGAGCTGGCGCGCCCGCACAGGGAGATCACCCCATGGGCAAGTTCAAATTTCCTTCCGCTTACACCATTTTATTTATCCTGATCGCGCTGGTCGCCGCGCTGAGCTGGATCGTCCCCGCCGGTCAGTATCAGATGATGATGAATGAGACGCTCGGCAAAGAAGTGCCGGTGGCCGGCACTTACGCACAGGTTGCGGCCCATCCGCAGGGGCTGGTTGCCGTGCTGATGGCCCCCATCGGCGGGTTGTACGATCCCGTCACCGGGCAGGCGGGCGCGATTGACGTGGCACTCTTTATTCTGATCATCGGCGGCTTTCTGGGGATCGTCACGAAAACCGGGGCGATCGATGCCGGGATCGCCCGCGTTACCCTGAAACTGCACGGCCACGAAGAGTGGATGATCCCGATCCTGATGGGGCTGTTTGCCGCTGGCGGTACTATTTACGGCATGGCTGAAGAGTCACTGCCGTTTTACACCCTGCTGGTACCGGTGATGCTGGCGGCGCGTTTCGATCCGCTGGTGGCTGCCTCGACCATTCTGCTGGGCGCGGGGATCGGCACGCTCGGATCCACCATCAACCCCTTTGCCACGGTGATCGCCGCCAACGCCGCCGGGATCCCCTTTACCAACGGCATCTTACTGCGCGTACTGTTGCTGGCGGTGGGCTGGCTAATCTGCGTGGCGTGGGTGATGCGCTATGCCCGTAAAGTACGCCAGGATCCGGCCTGCTCGATCGTGGCTGATAAGCTGGAAGAAAACCGCGCGCATTTTCTCGGTGATAAGCCGCAGGAGATGCTGGAATTTACCCCGGTACGCAAGCTCATCCTGGTGATCTTCGCGCTGGCCTTCGCGGTAATGATCTACGGTGTGGCAGTGCTCGGCTGGTGGATGGCGGAGATCTCAGCGGTATTTCTGGCGGCGGCGATCGTCGTCGGGCTGATCGCCCGCATGAGCGAAGAGGATCTGACCTCCACCTTTATTAACGGCGCGCGGGATCTGCTCGGCGTGGCGCTGATCATCGGCATCGCGCGCGGCATCGTGGTGATCATGGACAAAGGCATGATCACCCATACCATTTTGCATAGCGCTGAAGGACTGGTCAGCGGGCTGTCCACCGTCGCCTTTATCAATGTGATGTACTGGCTGGAAGTAGTGCTCTCTTTCCTGGTGCCGTCCTCATCAGGGCTGGCGGTGCTGACCATGCCGATCATGGCGCCGCTGGCAGATTTTGCTAACGTCAATCGCGATCTGGTGGTCACCGCCTACCAGTCCGCCTCCGGCATTGTGAATCTGATCACACCAACTTCTGCCGTTGTGATGGGCGGCCTGGCCATTGCGCGCGTACCTTATGTGCGTTACCTGAAATGGGTTGCGCCGTTGCTGTTGATCCTCACGGTGGTGATCACCGTTGTGCTGAGTCTCGGCGCCCTGCTCTAGTTTTCGCCGGATGGCGTGCGCCACCGGGCATTTTGGCAACTAACTGGAATAAAACGATGAAGGAATACGCAGAATGCACCGCCAGAGAGCAACTTCAGCTCGCTGTCTGCCAGCGTCTTATTGTGGAAAAAAGCTATTTATCGCAGGAGGCGATCCGCCGCGATTTACAGCTGCACGGTTTTGACAGCATCAGCCAGTCCACCGTTTCGCGGCTGTTAAAGCTGCTGGGCGTAATAAAAATTCGCAATGCGAAGGGACAAAAGATTTATTCCGTGAATCCACAGTTACGCCCGGCACCCGATGCCGCGCGATCCGTGTCGGAAATGGTGGTCAGCGTCGAGCACAACAGCGAGTTTATCCTTATCCATACTGCCGCCGGATATGGCCGCGCCGTCGCCAGAATACTGGATTACCATGCGATCCCGGACATCCTCGGCGTGGTGGCGAGCAGCAGCATTGTCTGGGTCGCACCGCGGGATGTGTCTCGCACGGCGCTGGTGCACAAGCGCGTTAATTATCTACTAAGAATGCATTAATATGCAGAATAACCGTTTGCCTTATATAAATCGTGCATTGAATCACTTGATCCGCAAAAGCAGCTGAGTATAATGCCGGGCAATTTGCCGGGAGGAAAGCATGGTCAACTGCGTACGACATCGCGTCTTACCGCGTTTGAAAACAGACGCAGGCCTGCCGTTTTTCTTCCCGTTGCTCATGATATTCACAGCCCCTCATTTTGAGGGGCTTTTTTTTGCGCAGGCGTCAGGAGAGAACGATGGCTAATCCGCTCTATCAAAAACATATCATTTCCATAAATGATCTCAGTCGCGAAGAACTGGAACGGGTGCTGGCAACCGCCGCCAGTCTGAAGGCCACGCCACAGCCGGAGCTGCTGAAGCACAAAGTGATCGCTAGCTGCTTTTTTGAAGCCTCCACGCGCACGCGTCTCTCTTTTGAAACCTCCATGCATCGCTTAGGGGCCAGCGTGGTGGGCTTCTCCGACAGCAGCAACACGTCGCTTGGCAAAAAAGGCGAGACGCTGGCGGACACCATTTCGGTGATCAGCACCTATGTCGATGCGATTGTCATGCGTCACCCGCAGGAGGGCGCGGCGCGACTGGCGACGGAGTTTTCCGGCGGCATCCCGATACTGAACGCCGGGGATGGCTCAAACCAGCATCCGACCCAGACCCTGCTTGACTTGTTTACCATTCAGGAAACCCAGGGCCGTCTGGAAAATCTGAATATCGCGATGGTCGGCGATCTGAAATATGGCCGCACGGTGCACTCGCTGGCGCAGGCGCTGGCGAAATTCAGCGGTAACCGCTTCCTGTTTATCGCCCCCACAGCACTTGCGATGCCGCAGTACATTCTGGATATGCTTGATGAAAAGGGCATTGCGTGGAGCGTGCACGACAGCATCGACGCGGTGATGCCGGAAGTGGATATTCTCTATATGACCCGCGTGCAGAAAGAGCGCCTCGACCCGTCGGAATACGCCAATGTGAAGGCGCAGTTTGTACTGCGCGCCAGCGACTTAACCCATGCGCGCGCCAATATGAAAGTGCTGCACCCGCTGCCGCGCGTGGATGAGATCCATACGGATGTCGATAAAACCCCGCACGCCTGGTATTTCCAGCAGGCCGGTAACGGCATCTTTGCCCGTCAGGCGCTGCTGGCGCTGGTTCTTAATCGCGATTTGGTTCTGTAAGGAGCACTGAGATGACACACGATAACAAACTCCAGGTCGAAGCCATCAAACGCGGCACCGTGATTGACCATATCCCGGCGCAAGTGGGCTTTAAGCTGCTGACGCTGTTCAAGCTGACGGAAACCGACCAGCGCATCACCATCGGCCTGAATTTGCCGTCAGGGGAAATGGGCCGCAAAGATCTGATCAAAATCGAGAATACCTTTCTCACCGATGAGCAGGTGGATCAGCTGTCTTTATATGCGCCGGATGCCACGGTAAACCGTATTGATGAGTACGAAGTGGTGGGTAAATCGCGTCCGAAATTGCCGGAGCGCATCGACGCTGTGCTGGTGTGCCCGAACAGTAACTGCATCAGCCATGCCGAACCGGTTTTCTCCAGTTTCGCAGTGAAAAAACGCGCCGGAGACATCGCGCTCAAATGCAAATACTGCGAAAAAGAGTTTTCGCATTATGTGGTGCTGGCCAGCTAATTGAGGTTGGTAATGGGTTCTGCGCTGCCTATAATGGCGCAGAACCCTTATTTTCGCTGTTATTCAGGAGAAATCATGACAAAAACCATCGCGACGGAAAATGCACCAGCAGCTATTGGTCCTTATGTTCAGGGTGTTGATCTGGGTAGTATGATCATCACTTCCGGGCAGATCCCGGTGGATCCGAAAACCGGTACCGTGCCCGACGACGTTTCTGCGCAGGCGCGTCAGTCACTGGAAAACGTGAAAGCTATCGTTGAAGCAGCGGGCCTGAAAGTGGGCGATATCGTGAAAACCACGGTGTTCGTGAAAGATCTCAATGATTTCGCTACCGTTAACGCCACCTACGAAGCATTCTTTACCGAGCACAATGCCACCTTCCCGGCACGCTCCTGCGTGGAAGTGGCGCGTCTGCCGAAAGATGTGAAGATTGAAATCGAAGCGATTGCGGTACGCCGTTAATTTTGCGTGATGGTTTGCCGGGTGGCGGCTTACCGATTAGACGTGGGATCGTAGGCCCGGCAAGCGCAGCGCCGCCGGGCAAACCATCAGGTGATATGTCCGGAACGTATGCCGGGTAGGCGTAGCGCCACCCGGCACACAATCCCCCTCTTACTGCCACCCATACCGGCGGCTATAAAATCCTTTCACCAGCTGCGTAAACGCCATATACCCCAGCAAAATCCCTGCCAGCCACGGGAAGTACGCCAGCGGCAGCGCCTGGAGTTGCAGATAGCTTGCCAGCGGCGAGAACGGCAGCCCGATGCCCAGCACCATCACTACCGCCGTCATCATCAGCAGCGGCCAGGCGGCGCGACTCTGGAAGAACGGCACGCGACGGGTGCGGATCATATGCACAATCAGCGTCTGCGACAGCAGCCCCACCACAAACCAGCCGGACTGGAACAGCGTCTGCGCTTCCGGCACGTTGGCGTGGAATACCCACCACATCACGCAGAACGTCAGGATGTCGAAGATGGAACTGATCGGCCCAAAGAACAGCATAAAGCGTCCCAGATCGGCGGGATTCCAGCGCTGTGGTTTCTGGATCTGCTCATCGTCGACGTTATCAAAGGGGATCGCCACCTGTGACACATCGTACAGCAGGTTCTGGATCAGCAAGTGCAGCGGCAGCATGGGTAAGAACGGCAGGAAGGCGCTCGCCACCAGCACGCTGAATACGTTACCGAAGTTAGAACTGGCGGTCATTTTGATGTACTTGAGCATATTGGCAAAAGTACGACGCCCTTCGATCACCCCGGCTTCCAGCACCATCAGGCTCTTTTCCAGCAGAATAATGTCAGCGGCTTCGCGGGCGATATCTACCGCGCCGTCCACGGAAATGCCGATATCGGCCGCCCGCAGCGCCGGCGCATCGTTGATGCCATCGCCCATAAAGCCCACCACATGCCCTTCACGTTTCAACAGCGTGACGATGCGCTCTTTGTGCATCGGCGTCAGGCGGGCGAACAGCGTGGTGCGTTGCGCCAGCGCGGCCAGCTCGTCATCGCTTATGTTTTCAATCTCGCTGCCGGTTACGACCTCGCCGGCGTCCAGCCCGACGTCATGGCACACTTTGGCCGCCACCAGCTCGCTGTCGCCGGTGAGGATTTTCACCGTGATACCGCTGGCGTGCAGCGCTTTCAGCGCCGGTGCGGTGCTCTCTTTCGGCGGATCGAGAAACGCGATGTAGCCTTCAAGGATCAGGTCTGACTCATCGGCACGCTGATAATCCCCCTGGCGCGCCGCAAGGTATTTGCTGGCCACCGCCACAACACGCAAGCCCTGACGATTAAGGGTCTGGGTGACACGCTCGATGCGGCGCAGCATAGCCTGATCAAGCACCGCCACCTCGCCGTTGTGTCGCACGTGGCTACAGACGCTGAGCATCTCCTGCAACGCCCCCTTGCAAATCAGCAGCGGCGCATCCGGCGTTTCCGCTACCACCACCGACATGCGGCGGCGCTCGAAATCAAAGGGGATCTCGTCAATTTTTTGCCAGCGTGCCGACAGTTCCCGGGCGCGGTCTTCATCGACGCCTTCCAGCACCGCCACGTCCAGCAGGTTTTTCAGGCCGGTCTGATAGTGGCTGTTCAGCCACGCGGTGTGAAGTACGTGCTCACTAACTTTTCCGGCGATGTCCGTGTGGTTCTCCAGCACGATCTTGTCCTGCGTCAGGGTGCCGGTTTTATCGGTGCACAGGATGTCCATCGCGCCGAAGTTCTGGATGGCGTCCAGATGTTTCACGATCACTTTCTGTTTAGAGAGTTTCACCGCGCCGCGTGCCAGCGTCGAGGTGACGATCATCGGCAGCATTTCCGGGGTCAGGCCCACCGCCACCGACAGCGCAAACAGCGCCGCTTCCCACCAGTCGCCTTTGGTGTAGCCGTTAATCAACAGCACCAAGGGTGCCATGATGAGCATAAAACGGATCAGCAGCATACTGACGCGGCTGATGCCTTTCTGGAACGCATTCGGCTCGGTGGGCTGTTCGCTGACGCGCCCGGCCAGCTGACCAAACCAGGTATTGCCGCCGGTGGCGATAACCATCGCCTGCGCCGTGCCGCTCACCACGTTAGTGCCCATAAAGCACAGGGTGTCGCACTCCAGCGCATTGGTTTGCGCGGCATTACGGGTGGTGGCGACCTTTTCCACCGGCAACGATTCACCGGTCAGTGAGGCCTGCGCCACGAACAGATCCCGGGCCTGCATGACGCGCAAATCGGCGGGGATCATATCTCCTGCCGCCAGCCGGACAATATCCCCCGGCACCAGCTCATCAAGGGGCAGTTCGCACCAGGCGCTTTCACCTTTATCGTTTATCACCCGCAGCACGGTGGCGGTGTTGCTGACCATTGCTTTCAGCGCGTCGGCGGCGCGGGTCGAGCGCGCTTCCTGGATAAAATTGAGCAGCGTGGCGATCGCCACCATCAGGCCGATCACGCCTGCGGCAAACAGGTCTTCCGTCGCATAGGAGATCACGCCGAGCAGCGTCAGCAATAAATTGAACGGGTTGCGATAGCACAACCACAGATGCACCCACCATGGCGACGGCGCCTGCGCCGGAATGCGGTTGTCACCGTGCTTCTCGCGGATAGCGCTGACTTCCTGCGGGTTTAACCCTTCAGGATGACTGCCGAAGCTGTGCCACAGTTGCGTTTCGTCCATCACCGCCACCCGCAGGCAGTGCGCGCTGAGTGAAGCCGGGATCGGCGTCACGCCCGCGGTGGTCGCATCCGGCAGCGGGCTGCGGTCAACCAGACGGCGTGGTAGATGGCGGCTAAGCGCAAAGACGCGCTGCCGGATAAAATTTTTCAGCATAAAAAGTCCCTCTGCACCCGCAGGTGCAAATGATATTTTGCAGGGACGTGAAACGTCGCTGCCTTACGCGTCTGGCAAGGCAGCGAGAACTGGCTTACCGGGACGCGGGAAAACTCCCGTCGGGGAGAGGGGTGGGATCAGGATCCATGTTGCCTCCGGTAAAAGTGATAAGGTGATGTTGCGGCGCATAATAACGCCCGGCAACTAAACCAGACGTAAACCAGACGTTGTGCATTGTATTTTGTCGCAGAATCATTAGGCTGATACCGACCTCAAAGGAAAGGACGCATGCAAAACCGACTGACAATCAAAGACATCGCCCGTCTAAGCGGCGTGGGGAAATCCACCGTCTCGCGCGTGCTCAATAATGAGAGCGGCGTCAGCATCCAGACACGCGAGCGCGTGGAAGCCGTCATGCAACAGCATGGCTTCTCCCCGTCCCGCTCGGCGCGGGCGATGCGCGGGCAGAGCGATAAAATCGTGGCGATCATCGTCACACGTCTGGATTCGCTGTCGGAAAACCTCGCGGTGCAGACCATGCTGCCTGCGTTTTACGCCGAGGGTTACGATCCGATCATGATGGAAAGTCAGTTTTCCCCGGCGCTGGTGGAAGAACATCTTGGTATGCTGAGCCGCCGTAATATCGACGGCGTGGTGCTGTTTGGCTTTACCGGCCTGACGGAAACCCTGCTTGCGCCCTGGCAGTCTTCGCTGGTGCTGATGGCGCGGGATGCCAGCGGCTTTGCCTCTGTCTGTTATGACGATGAACGGGCGATCCAGATGCTGCTGGAAAAGCTCTATGCCCAGGGGCACCGGCATATCAGCTATCTCGGCGTGCCCGCCAGCGACACCACCACCGGCCAGCGTCGCCACGACGCCTATCTGCACTTTTGCGAACAACACCAGATGCAGCCGGTCGCCGTACTGCCCGGCCTTGCCATGAAGCAGGGCTACGAACAGGTCGCCCGTGTGCTGACGCCGGACACCACTGCGCTGGTCTGTGCCACGGATACCCTGGCGCTCGGCGCGAGTAAGTACTTACAAGAGCAGCGCATTACCGACCTGCAACTCGCCAGCGTCGGCAATACGCCGCTGATGAAGTTCCTGCATCCGGAAATCGTGACCGTCGATCCCGGCTATGGGGAAGCGGGCCGTATGGCCGCCACCCAGCTTATCGATCAGATCACCGGCCGCGCCGATCCGCGCACCATTATCGTCCCCGCCCGCCTCAGTTAACCTCATCCTGGATGATTTTGTGTGATCCTTAACCGGTTTCGGGAACGTTCCCTTTCCGCTTTTGCCGATCCGCAGATACTCTTTCAGCTGTCCCTACGCACAATTCCAAATCCTCTGTGAGGCTACACGATGAGCAAAAAAGTAGATCAAGCTGACATCGATAAATTAATCGAGCTGGTGGGCGGGCGGGATAACATCGCCACCGTCAGCCACTGTATTACCCGACTGCGTTTTGTACTGGATAACCCGGCGAAGGCCGATCCGAAAGCCATTGAAAAACTCAAAATGGTGAAAGGCTGCTTTACCAACGCCGGGCAGTTCCAGGTGGTGATCGGCACCGATGTCGGCGACTACTACAAAGTTCTGCTTGCCACTACCGGCCAGGCGCATGCGGATAAAGAGCACGCCAAACGGGTGGCGCGGCAGAATATGAAATGGCATGAGCAGCTGATCTCGCACTTTGCGGAGATCTTCTTCCCGCTGCTGCCAGCGCTGATCAGCGGCGGTTTGATCTTAGGTTTCCGCAACGTTATCGGCGATCTGCCGATGAGCAACGGCCAGACGCTGGCGCAGATGTCGCCGACGCTGAAAACTATCTATGACTTCCTGTGGCTGATTGGCGAGGCGATTTTCTTCTACTTACCGGTAGGCATCTGCTGGTCGGCAGTGAAGAAAATGGGCGGCACACCGATCCTCGGCATCGTGCTTGGCATCACGCTGGTCTCGCCACAGTTAATGAACGCTTACTTACTGGGCCAGCAGGTACCGGAAGCGTGGAACTTCGGCCTGTTCAGCATTGATAAAGTGGGCTACCAGGCGCAGGTTATCCCGGCGCTGCTGGCCGGTCTGGCGCTTGGCTATATCGAATTGCAGTTAAAACGCATCGTCCCCTCTTACCTCTATCTGGTGGTGGTGCCGGTCTGCTCGCTGATCCTCGCGGTTTTCCTCGCCCATGCGTTTATCGGGCCGTTTGGTCGCCTGATTGGTGACGGTGTGGCCTTCGCCATGCGCCATCTGATGACCGGCAGTTTCGCACCGATAGGCGCGGCGCTGTTTGGCTTCCTCTATGCGCCGCTGGTGATCACCGGCGTACACCAGACCACGCTCGCCATTGATATGCAGATGATCCAGAGCATGGGCGGCACGCCAATGTGGCCGCTGATTGCGCTGTCGAACATTGCTCAGGCGTCCGCTGTAGTGGGCATCATCATTGTCAGCCGTAAAGAGAATGAACGTGAGATCTCGGTGCCTGCCGCGATCTCCGCTTTCCTCGGCGTGACCGAACCGGCGATGTACGGTATCAACCTGAAATACCGCTTCCCGATGCTGTGCGCGATGATTGGCTCCTGCCTCGCCGCCCTGCTGTGCGGCCTGTACGGCGTGATGGCGAACGGCATTGGCGTCGGCGGCCTGCCGGGTATTCTTTCCATTCAGACCGGTTACTGGCAGGTCTACGGCATCGCCATGATCATTGCGATTGTCGTGCCATTAGTGCTCACGACCTTTATGTACCAGCGCAAAGCCCGCCAGGGTGCGCTACAGATTGTTTGATGCTATGGGGGTGCGATAGCGCCCCCTTTTTTGATCGGGACGACACGATGAATACACTTCCCCACTGGTGGCAGACCGGCGCGATCTACCAGATTTACCCCAAGAGCTTCCAGGACACGACCGGCACCGGACGCGGCGACTTACGCGGCGTAACACACCGCCTCGACTATCTGAAAATCCTCGGCGTCGATGCCATCTGGCTAACGCCGTTTTATATCTCGCCGCAGGTGGATAACGGCTACGACGTGGCGAACTATACCGCCATCGATCCGGGCTACGGCACGCTGGACGACTTCGACGAGCTGGTGGCGCAGGCGCATGCGCGCGGCATCCGCATCGTGCTGGATATGGTGCTAAACCACACCTCCACCCATCACGCCTGGTTCCGTCACGCGCAGGATCCTGCCAGCCCGTACCGTGAATTTTATATCTGGCGCGACGGCTCGCCGCTGACGCCGCCAAACAACTGGCGCTCCAAATTTGGTGGCAGCGCCTGGCGCTGGCATGCAGAGAGCGGGCAGTATTATCTCCATCTGTTCGCCCCGGAGCAGGCAGATCTGAACTGGGAAAGCCCGCAGGTGCGCGCCGAACTCAAAAAGGTGTGTGAATTCTGGGCCGATCGCGGCGTTGACGGGCTGCGTCTTGATGTGGTGAACCTGATTTCCAAAGATCAGGATTTCCCGTCGGATGAACTGGGCGACGGGCGTCGTTTTTACACCGACGGGCCGCGCGCTCATGAGTATTTGCAGGAGATGAGCCGCGACGTTTTCCGCCCGCGCGGGCTGATGACGGTGGGCGAAATGTCCTCCACCACACTGGAACACTGTCAGCAGTATGCCGCCCAGGATGGCCGCGAGCTGTCGATGACCTTCAACTTTCATCACCTGAAAGTGGATTACCCCGGCGGCGAGAAATGGACGCTGGCGGCGCCGGATTTTGTGGCGCTGAAAACGCTGTTCCGCTACTGGCAGCAGGGTATGCATCAGGTGGCGTGGAACGCGCTGTTCTGGTGTAACCACGATCAGCCGCGCATCGTCTCGCGCTTTGGCGATGAGGGCGAATACCGCGTCACCTCGGCGAAAATGCTCGCCATGGTGCTGCACGGTATGCAGGGCACGCCTTACATCTATCAGGGCGAAGAGATCGGCATGACCAACCCGCACTTTACGCGCATTACCGATTACCGCGACGTGGAGAGCCACAATATGTTTGCCGAACGCCGCGCCGCCGGTCAGGACGCCGACCAGTTGCTGGCGATCCTCGCCTCCAAATCCCGCGACAACAGCCGCACGCCAATGCAGTGGGATGCCTCACCGCATGGCGGGTTTACCCGGGGCGAACCGTGGATCGCACTGTGTGAGAACTATCCGCAGGTGAACGTGGAAGCAGCGCTGCGTGATGCCGGGTCGGTGTTTTATACCTATCAGGCGCTGATTGCACTGCGCAAAAGCGAGCCGGTGCTGACGTGGGGGGATTACGAGGATCTGCTGCCCGCGCATCCGTTCGTGTGGTGTTATCGCCGCCGGTGGCAGGGACAGACGCTGCTGGTGATGGCGAATCTGAGCGGGGAGAATCAGGCGTGGGAGCCGGAGGAGATGGCTGGCGACTGGCGGGTGGTGATGAGCAATTATGCGGAGGTGGCGCAGGCCCCTGCGGCGGCGGTGTTAAGGCCGTATGAGGCGGTGTGGTGGATGTGCTGATTTTTGATTAAGGGTCAGATGGAATGTTCCGTTTGGGTCAGGGGATTGTTTCGTTTGATTCAGGGGAATGTTCCGTTCACTTTGCGTTTCGCGTCAGGCGTGACGCCGCTGACGGTGAACGTGATAAGGGGGCCACCGCGGCCCCCTTATCAATCCCCGCGGCCCCGCACCGAAACCGGTGCTGCGCACTGCGCTCACCTCCCGCCCGTCTGCCCGCGGTCGGCTCGATTCGGCCTCCTGCCTCATTTCGCCTCTGGCCGCCATCCATGGCGGCCAGCCCTTGTCATCCGGCCTCCGGCTCGCCGGTTTCAGCGGGGACTCAACCCCTCGCGTTAATATCTCTGTTTTTTATAAGGCGACTGAATGGCTTTACGGTTGTTTGAACTTACAGGAACCGCAATGTCGGGTTTATAAAATAGTCTGGAAGTGTGCGGGAGTCCGGCTGAAAATCGCTGAGGCGTTCCCTGCAGGCCGGGGCAGCCCGCATGGATGCGGGCTGAGGGCGCGATTTGCAGGGACGCTGCATCGCGCCCGACCCGATGCCGGAAGGGATAAGCCGAAGGCACCGCGCAGCGGCGATTTTCTTGCCGGGAGCCCGGGGGTGCAGGGGGCGGCGGCGACTGGCCGCCCCCTGCGCGCTCTGTGCACCAGAAGCAAACGTTATTCCGCAACGTTAATAAGAGCGCAATAAACCACAAAACGCCCACACATAATTTACATTCCTCGTAACGCCCATGCGCTCTACCGTCTCCGGCTTACCTTGTCCTGCATCAATAAAATCGCAAACATGTTTGATGCAAATCACTATATACAGGGCTTAAAATCCGTCGCCGGCCCTACATGTTGTATTCATCGACTATTATTGCATCACTCTTAACCGTGAATACTGTGGATAAAAAGGGCCAGCAGAGAGGGAAAGGCTGATGACACAAACGAATACAGCCCGTGAATAAATTCCCGCCTCTGTGGATAACCTGTTTTTTACTAATGGAGAGATCATGACACCGCATGTGATGAAACGAGATGGCTGTAAAGTGCCTTTCAACTCAGAGCGCATTCAGGAAGCAATTTTGCGTGCAGCTAAAGCAGCGGGAGTCGATGACGCAGACTATTGCGCCACCGTCGCAGACGTAGTGGGTCAGCAGATGCAGGGCCGCAGCCAGGTGGATATCAATGACATCCAGACGGCGGTCGAAAACCAGTTGATGTCCGGCCCGTACAAGCAGCTGGCGCGCGCCTACATTGAGTATCGCCATGACCGTGATATCGCCCGTGAAACACGTGGTCGCCTGAACCAGGAAATTCGCGGTCTGGTAGAGCAAACCAACTCGGCGCTGCTTAATGAAAACGCCAATAAAGACAGTAAAGTGATCCCGACCCAGCGCGACTTGCTGGCAGGCATCGTTGCCAAACACTACGCCCGTCAGCATCTGCTGCCGCGCGATGTGGTGCTGGCGCACGAGCGCGGTGATATTCATTACCACGATCTCGACTACTCGCCGTTCTTCCCGATGTTTAACTGCATGCTGATCGATCTGAAAGGCATGCTGACCCAAGGCTTTAAAATGGGTAACGCCGAGATCGAACCGCCAAAATCCATCTCCACCGCCACGGCAGTCACCGCGCAGATCATCGCCCAGGTGGCCAGCCATATTTACGGCGGCACTACCATCAACCGCATTGACGAAGTGCTGGCACCTTTTGTCACCGCCAGCTTCAAAAAACACCGTAAGACCGCGGAAGAGTGGCAGATTGCCGATGCCGACGGTTACGCGCGTTCCCGTACCGAAAAAGAGTGCTACGACGCCTTCCAGTCGCTGGAATATGAAGTGAACACGCTGCATACCGCCAACGGCCAGACGCCGTTCGTCACCTTCGGTTTTGGTCTGGGCACCAGCTGGGAATCACGCCTGATCCAGCAGTCGATCCTGCGTAACCGCATTGCGGGGCTCGGCAAAAATCGTAAAACCGCCGTGTTCCCGAAACTGGTGTTCGCCATCCGCGACGGGCTGAACCACAAACCCGGTGATGCCAATTACGACATTAAACAGCTGGCGCTGGAATGCGCGAGCAAGCGCATGTACCCGGATATTCTCAATTACGATCAGGTGGTGAAAGTTACCGGCTCGTTCAAAACCCCGATGGGCTGCCGCAGCTTCCTCGGTGTCTGGGAAGATGAAAACGGCGAGCAGATCCACGACGGGCGTAACAACCTCGGCGTCATCAGCCTGAACCTGCCGCGCATCGCGCTGGAAGCCAAAGGCGACGAAGCCACGTTCTGGAAACTGCTGGACGCGCGCCTGCAACTGGCACGTAAAGCGCTGATGACGCGCATCGCCCGTCTGGAAGGGGTGAAAGCCCGCGTCGCGCCCATTCTCTATATGGAAGGGGCCTGCGGCGTGCGTCTGAAAGCGGATGACGACGTATCGGAAATTTTCAAAAACGGACGTGCTTCCATTTCGCTGGGTTATATCGGCATTCATGAAACCATTAACGCCCTGGCGGGCGGCACCCATATGTACGACAGCGAGACACTGCGCGCGAAAGGTATTGCCATCGTTGAACGTCTGCGTCAGGCGGTGGATCAGTGGAAAGCGGAAACCGGCTACGGTTTCAGTCTTTACAGTACGCCGAGCGAAAACCTGTGCGATCGTTTCTGCCGTCTGGATACCGCCGAGTTCGGCGTAGTGCCGGGCGTCACCGACAAAGGTTATTACACCAACAGCTTCCACCTCGATGTGGAGAAGAAGGTGAACCCGTACGACAAAATCGATTTCGAAGCTCCCTACCCGCCGCTGGCGAATGGCGGTTTCATCTGTTACGGCGAATACCCGAACATTCAGCACAACCTGAAAGCGCTGGAAGACGTATGGGATTACAGCTATCAGCATGTGCCCTATTACGGCACCAATACGCCGATTGATGAATGCTACGAGTGCGGCTTTACCGGCGAGTTCGAATGCACCAGCAAAGGCTTCACCTGCCCGAAATGCGGCAACCACGACGCCGCGCGGGTGTCGGTGACCCGCCGCGTATGCGGTTATCTGGGCAGCCCGGATGCGCGTCCGTTTAACGCCGGTAAGCAGGAAGAAGTGAAGCGCCGCGTTAAGCATTTAGGAAACGGGCAGATCGGTTGAGTCTGTGTCCTTCAACGCCACCCGGCTGTCTCTGTAGGCCGGGTAAGCGTAGCGCCACCCGGCAAGGTTATACACTATGAATTTTCATCAATATTACCCCGTCGATATCGTGAACGGCCCCGGAACTCGCTGCACGCTGTTTGTCTCCGGGTGCGTGCACGAGTGCCCCGGCTGCTACAACAAAAGCACCTGGCGGCTCAATTCCGGGCAGCCGTTCACCCGCGAAATGGCAGATACCATTATCCGCGATCTTAATGACACGCGGATCAAACGCCAGGGGATCTCCCTGTCTGGCGGCGATCCGCTGCATCCGGAAAACGTGCCGGAGATCCTGACGCTGGTGCAGCGCATTCGTGCCGAATGTCCCGGCAAGGATATCTGGGTGTGGACGGGGTATAAGCTTGAGGAGTTAAATGCCGCGCAAATAGCGGTGGTGGATCTGATTAACGTACTGGTGGACGGGAAGTTCGTGCAGGATCTGAAAGATCCCTCGTTGATCTGGCGCGGTAGCAGCAACCAGGTGGTGCATTATTTGCGGTAGTTGGGGTGATTTGTCGGGTGACGCTACGCTTACCCGACCTGCAGCGTGTCTGACCAATAAAAATGCCGCCTTCTGGCGGCATTTTTAATTAACGGGCAACCACAAAGCGTTTGTCGTCGTCCATAAAGGCTTTATCGCCTGCCGGTGCCAGGATCGCACCGAAGTTCATCTGCCCGCGCAGTTTCCAGCTTGCCGGGATATTCCAGGTCTGCTGTACGTCAATATCAACCAGCGGGTTGTAGTGTTGCAGGTTCGCGCCAATGCCTTTTTCAGCCAGTGCCAGCCATACCGCATACTGAGCGATACCGGTGCTGTGTTCAGACCAGACCGGGAAGTTATCAGCATAAGCAGCAAACTGCTCCTGCAGACGGGTTACCACCTCTTGATCTTCGAAGAACAGTACCGAACCCGCGGCAGCGGCGAAGCCGTCCAGCTTGTCGGAGGTGGCGTGGAAGCTCTCTGCCGGAACAATTTTTCTTAACTGTTCACGCACCAGCTCCCAGAATTTATTGTGTTCGTTGCCGAGCAGGATCAGCGCGCGAGAACTCTGCGAGTTGAATGCCGAAGGTGCCTGACGAATGGCTTCCTGAATGGTGGCAATCACTTCATCTTCCGGTACCGGCAGTTCCTTGCCCAGTGCATAGATGGTTCTGCGTTGTGTCGCGAGCGAAATAAAGTTGTCTGACATAGGTTCTCCTGAATGTTTTTCACTTCAAATTCTGTCGGCTGTTCTTACAGAGTAAGCCTGACGGCGCAATAGTGAAAGTAGAACAATTTGTTCTTATCCTTCAAAAAAACAGAACGACCGGGCGTTGATTATTTTGTATTAAATTATTTCGCCACGCCGCCGATAACCTCTTTGTCACGTTTATCCCTTGCAGATGCATCGCTCGCTCAAAAAAGCACGCGCCGCGTCCTGCACCCTATTGCATTTTCGACCCGGAGATGATGATGAACGGTATTGAGAAAATCACCGCGACTAATACGCACGGTGAATCGCTTTTATCTAATCACGATAATAACCCGACTGTCTGGAATAATAGTAAATCCACAGACGTTAATACTGACAAGTCGCCCCTGGACGCCGAAGAAAGCGGTACGAAGATCACCTTGTCTTCGCAGACGCTGGAAGAAATTAAGAAGCAGCAAGAACTTAAGAAACAGGAAATTAAGAAAACGGATTACACGCTGGAGATGTCCGGCATCCCGCTGTACGGTGGCCGGCTGGTATCCGTGACCAAATATCCTGATGGCTCAGAGCAAATTGTCGATGCCATTACCGGGCAGGAAATACTGCCGCAGGATCTTCCACCGAAAAGATAAATAACTTCACGTGGAAACTTGTAAAATTAAAAATACCCGCTAGCGCAGGCAGAAATATAAAGACGTTACCTTAATTAAAATCGGCTCACGCATTCCATGGCAACGGTTTTAAATTCGGTAAAGTCTTTGCAGGCGCATAAGCGGGTCACTGCGCGCTCACGCAGGAATGTCACAAAAATATCGTAGATAGCCATCGCTTCTTCATATTCGCTTTTGCTGATCGCCAGCAGGAATACAATATGCGCGACGTCATCCCCCCACTGGATCCCTTCCGGTGCCAGCACGGTATAAACCACGGTTTTTTTCGCCAGCAGGCCCAGCGCGTGGGGCAGTGCGATCCCGTCACCGAGCAGGGTGCTGACAATGGCCTCACGCTCCACCACCGAATCGACGAACTCCGCATCGACAAAGCCCTCCTCGTGCAGCTGGCTGCACAGCATCGCAAACAGCGTCTGTTGATCGACCGTGCGATCGATAATGCGGAAATGGCTGGCATCGAAATACTTCTCCAGCATCCAGGGGCGCGTGCGATCCACCAGCACCAGTTTGCCGATCTGCTCTAACTGATAATCCGTGGGGAACGGCGCGATGGTGACCACCGGTTTGTCTTTGTCGCTGATGCGCGCGGTGGCGATAACAAAGTCTTCGCTGATGCTCTCGCGCTGCTCGTAATCCCGCAGCGTTACCGTGCTGGTGACGTCAATCTGCGGGTATTTGCGTTGTAGCACCGCTTCGATCATCCGCGCCATGGCGTTACCAGCATCGCACACCAGCAGCACGCGCGGCTGCCGCTGATAGCCGATGTTGTAGTGCCGCTCAAGACCAACGCCGATATGCAGCACCAGAAAGCCAATCTCGTTTTCGCTGATCGTCCAGGGCGTGTATTTGCCCCAGCCGGACACCGCCGCGAGGGTCATGTCCCACGCCATCGGATAGTGCTGTTTGATGTTATCCAGCAACGGATTAGGGATCATGATCTGGTAGCGCACGCGGGTGATCATGGTCTTAATGTGCGTCAGCAGATCCGCATGCAGTTGGGCATCGTTTTGCAGGTTGTAGTTGTAGTGGGTGTTAATAAAGCCAAGGATATAGTTAACCAGCGCTTCGTCGTCATCGGCATTGATGGCGCTGGGGGCGATCTCCTGCACCTGTCGCCCGGCAATATGCACCCGCAGCCACGCCTCTTCCGACGGGGCGAGTGGTTTTTGCGCCAGCTGTTGCAGCGTGGCGGCTATCTCACGCGCGGCGAGGTGGACGTTTTCATCGCCGTCATCCGCCGTGAATTCCGACAGCGGATAGCCTTCGCTGATACGTCGTACCGCGACCGCGCAGTACAGACGGATAAACAGCTCGCCTTCATCGGTCAGGCGAATGTGATGACGGGTAAAGCACTGGTGCAGCAGCGGTTCCAGCTGTTCGGGCACGCCGCGGTTCAGCGCTTCTTCGGTTAACAGCGGGTTATGGGCGTCCTGCTGCGCCAGCTCCCACAGTAAATCCGTCAGACAGGCGCGGATCGCCATTTCGCTGCCGAACAGCTTCATGCCGTGACGCGGGCGCGTTTCCAGCGTCAGATGATAGCGCTGTAGCCAGTCGCGCACCTCCGCCATATCGCTTTGCAGCGTCGCCCGACTCACAAACCATTCATCGGCTAAATCCTCCAGCTTGAGGGAAAAAGCCGACGTCAAAAAGCGCACCACCAGATAGTGCACCCGCTCCTGCCCGCTGCGCGGAATACGCAGTGCGCGCGGGCGATCCGTTTGCAGAGAGTGAAAGCGCGTGGCGTCGTCGATTTTCAGCTGATAGCCGTTGCCGCGACTGAGGATAAACTGCGCGCCGTGGCTGGCGAGCAGAGCATTCAGCGCGGTGATATCGGCCCGCACGGTACGCGTGGATACCGACAGCCGCTGCGCCAGTTCATCCTGTGGCAGCGTCTCGTTTTGCAGCATGTCGAACAGCTGCGCTAAACGTTGGTTCGGAAATCGCACGTCGGTGTCCTCTGATTACGGCAGCAGTGCCCGGGTCATCGCCAGCAGCTGGCGCACATCCGCCGGGCGGGTATGACCGGTTACTTTATCAATAATGGAACTATAAATATGAGGAATGATTTTCGGTACCCCGGCGTCCAGCGCAATACGCAGGATCTCACTGTAATTATCCAGATCGATACCGCCGGTCGGCTCCAGCCAGAAGTCGTGACGGGCGCAGGCTTCCGCCACCGCCTGATACTCTTCACGGCATTCCAGACCACCCATCGGGAAATATTTGATCGAGCTGCCGCCCATGTCTTTTAACAGCGCAATGGCAGTCTCTACCGGCACAATGCCTGCCGGTGCGCCAGCGCTCAGCGGCCCGGTGGAAATTTTTACCTGCCCCGGCGTGCCGGTGGGCGAAACCAGACCGTTGACCACGGTATCTGACTGGCCGAGCAGCGCGCGGCTGGTAGCCACGCCGGTAAACACCTGGTTGACGTGCTGCGGCTGCACCTCGCGTGAAATCGCGCTGACCATCGCCGACTGGTTTGGGTCCCCGGCCCCCAGGCCGACGGAGAGCGCGTTATTCATCAGCGCGGCATACTCGCGCATATCTGCCACGGCGCTCGCCACGTCCGGATAGTTCTTCGACAGCACGCCCACCAGCACATGGCCTTCGGCGGCATCGTAGATTTCACGGGCATTCTCTTTCGAGCCTGCCAGCACGTTCAGGCAGACACGGTCGCGGTAGAAATTGGGCGTCAGGGTCATGCGGTTTGCTCCTTGTTCAGCACGTCGGCAATACGGCGAATAATGATCTCCAGCTGGTCGGCGCTGACGCTGCGCACGTCCGCTTCGATAATGCCTTCGTTGGCTTTATAGCCACGGAAATAGATGGCGTACTCGCCCTGCTTTAGCGCGTTAACCAGCTCGCCGGTGGCAATACCGGTGACGGCTTCATCAAATTTAATTTCTGTGCGGGCGATATCACGGCCGGCGCTGTCCCACACCACGCGGGCGGTCACGCCGTCCAGCGCATTCAGCCCATCAATGAATGGCGTCATTTTTGCCACCATTTCTGCGCCGCTCTCTTTCTGCGCGGTGAGGTAATGTTCGATGGCGCAGGTCAGGCCAAGAATGCCCTCTTTGCCCACTTTCATGGCGCGCCCGATGCCCGCCGTCTGGCGTTTTACCCATTCCACATACTGCTGTTTGCCGATCACCAGCCCGCTGGTAGGCCCTTCGATAGCTTTCGCCCCGCTGTAGATCACAAGGTCAGCCCCGGCGCGGTAGTAGCACTGCAAATCTTCTTCGGCGGCGGCATCGACGATCAGCGGCAGATTGTGCTTACGCGCCACCACCGCTGCCTGCTCGACGTTGAGCATACTTTTCTGTACGCAGTGGTGCGATTTGATGTACATGATCGCCGCCGTGCGCGGCGTGATGGCCGCTGCCAGCTGCGCTGCCGAACACTCGTTCGCGTAACCGGCTTCCACGACTTTGCCGCCGCCCAGCGCTATCATGGCGCCGACTGGCGCGCCAAAGTTGACGTTATGGCCGCGCGGCAGCACGATTTCGTTATTCTCAATCGGCGTACTGTGCAGATTTTCCAGCAGCCAGTCGCTGTCTTTGACCAGCACCGCCGCTACCGACTGTGCAATGCCTGCCGAGGCGCAGGAGACGACCGTCGCGCCTTCCACCTCCAGCAGTTTTGCGATGTATTCCCCGGTTTTATTCACCAGGTCTTTCATCTCAAAATAATGATTCATGCCGGTCAGCACCGCCTCGACCACTTCCGGGCGCGGGGTGGAGACGCCAAGCGCGGTCATGCGGCCGGAGGCGTTAATCACCTGTTTCAGCGCGTATTTTTCATAAATCGAAGACATGTTCTTCACTCCCTTGTGGGGTCATATAACCTTTGCCTGCACGAATGGCCGCCAGCGGTACCAGCACGCTGTCGGCATGCAGGCTGTCGTTTTCTGCATCGGTGAACAGCACCGGCTGGTGCCGCCAGTCGAAAATCGTCAGATCGGCGTCAAAGCCCACCGCCAGGCGGCCTTTGCGTTTCAGCCGCAGACCGTCGGCGGCGCTGGCGGTCACGCATTCGATCACCTGTGGCAGCGACATGCCGATGGCGAGAAATTTCGACATCACCCGTGCCAGCGAAAACACCGGGCCGTTGATGCGGTTGCGGCAGTAGATATCCGAGCTGATGGTGTGCGGCAAAATGCCGAGACGGATCGCCTGCTTCGCCACTTCAAAACTGAAACTGGCGCTGCCGTGGCCGACGTCAAGACGCACGCCACGGCGCAGGGCGTCGGTCATCGAGGCACGCAGTTCACCTGCGGGCGTCAGGATGCGGTTCGGTTTGCCGTTGTAGCAGTGGGTGATGATGTCCCCGGCGGTCAGCCGCGCGGCGATGTCGTCGAGGTTCGGCGGGTTGTTGCCAATGTGCACCATCAGCGGCAGATCGCCATTTTCTTTCTGGAAGGTTCTGGCGCGCTCCAGCGGCGCAATGCCGTTGTCGCCCACCACGCTGCTGCTCATGCGCGCTTTCAGCCCGACAATAAAGTCCGGGTGGCGTTTTACCGCCGCCCGCACCGCCGCACCGTCGATATTCGCCATGTCCGCCAGTTCGTTCTGGGCGATCAGCCCGACACGGGAGATATTGAGCAGCGCGAAAACGTCCGTCACCGCGCTGCGCGTCAGGGCATAAAAATCATCCACGTCATTGGCACCGGTACTGCCTGCGTCCACGACGGTGGTGACGCCGGTGGCGATGCCGATGCTGTCCGGCTCGTCGCGGTAGATCGGCGAGCGGCTGTAACAGTGAACGTGAGAGTCGATCCAGCCGGCGCTCACATAGTGTTCGCCGTTCAGATCGAGGGTTTTCACGGCCCCGGCGTCGATCTCGCCGATCGCCGCGATCTGCCCGTCCTGCACGGCAATATCGACGATCGTATCGTCCACCAGCCGCGCACGGCGCAGGAGTAAATCATACATGCGCATCTCCTTGAGTGTGATTACAGCGCGACCGGGAAGATGGACCCGAGGATCATCGCTCCCAGGATCGCCCCGCCGGTGATCGGCTTCTGCCAGATGTAAAACAGCAGTGCACCAATCAGCGATCCAATACCGATCGGGATCGACGCCGCCATCGCGCTGAGGATGATAAGCGGTCCAAGGAAGCGCCCGGAGGCGTTACCCGCGCCCATCATCACGTCTGCCCCGTAGGTGGAGTCGCTCTGATTGATGGTGAATTTACGCGCCAGAATAATCAGGTAACCGATCGCCAGACCAATCAGCAGGCCAGTAACCAGCGACGCGGCAAAGTTCGCCACCGGGAAGACAAAGCCTGCGCCTAACAGCAATGCCGGGACGCCTAAGCCGACGCCGGTCTGGATCGCGCCGCCGATGTCGAGGATACCCACCAGCGAGCCTTCGATGATGCGCGCGAACAGGAAGCTCGCGCCGAACGCCGCCACGGCGCCGTAGACGCCGGTGTCCATACCCGCCCGCAGCATCGACACAAACGCCACTTCGTTAAACGCGCCGATGCCATAGAGGTAATACATGTGTGTCCCGGCAAAGACGCCGGACGAGAGCAGGCCAACGAAGATCGGGAATGACCAGTCGGCGTACCAAAAACCTTTGTTCTGTTCCATGTCAGGCTCCTGTTATTTGCCGCTTACCGCGTTGTGGATCAGATCCAGCCAGTTCGGCACGGTGAGGTGGAAAGATTCGATCATTTTCATGTCGAAGCCACGGAAGAAGGCACTCAGCACAAACAGCGCAACGATAGCCGCCATCATCACTTTGGTGACGCGGTTCCAGCCGCTCTCTTCCACGCCCTTCCCAATCAGAATGCCGAGCACCAGACCCGGTACGGCGTTGCCCATGATCAGCTGCGCTGCGCCGCCGAAAATGGTCGCCCAGAAGCCCGATTTTTTACCGGCATCAATCGCTGCCAGCCAGAAAATCACCGGCATCACGGTGTTAACCAGCAGGTTAGCCGCCGGCACCAGCACTTTGACCGCCGTCACCTGTAAGGCCGCCGGTACCGCCGAGGCGGTGGAGTTGAGGAAGGCGACGACGATCATGCCGATCACGCCGCAGGCAATGGCCATCTTTTTCGGATCGTGCAGCGTCTCGGCGACGTTGCGGTTTTTGATCATCAACGCCGCCGCGCCCCAGTTCGGGATGATGCGATGATCGACGTCCTGGGTGAAGGATCCCGCCGCCACGGACGAGGCCCAGGCGTTGAAGAAAAAGCCCAGTCCAAAGGAGAAGTGCGATGCCGGATCCCCTTCACAGGAGTTCAGCTCGCCTAAGGTACGAAACGCCCCCATCCCCTGGGTGGTTGGCGCGTGAAACATGCGTGCAGCCCCGGCCCCCACACCCACGCCGACCAGGCCGCCGATGATGAGAGATTTTATTAAAATTATCAGGAACATAGTTAAACCCTATGGTGAAAATCAGGTGTGCGTGACAAAGTCCACTTTATCGAGATTAATGGCGGTCACGTTGACGGTAACGTCCAGCTCCACGCTGAACGTGCGTCGCTCCCGGCGCAGAAAGAAAAACAGAAATGCTTCTTTGCGCACCGCTTCACGCGCATAAACAACCTGCACATCCTGTGGCTCTATACGCAGTAAAATATGCGGCGATGCTTTCATCACCGCGACCTGAACCTGGTTCAGGGCATCCGCAAAGGCGCGCGATTTCGACTCGCCTTTGCCGTTAACGCGCACCGTCGTGGTGAAGTGCTCTTTCATGCTCATGCGCCGTGCTTTTTCTGCCATGCCAGCACCAGGCGCTCGCCTAACTCTTCTTTATCCATAAAACCGAAGCCGAGCACATTGCAGCCTTCGTTGATGGCGGTGACGCCTTCATCCACTGAACGCATGCCGTATTTAGCCTTGTAGCCATATTTGGTCTGCGCGGTGATCGCCCCTGCGCCGCCGCTGCCGCAGAACGAAATGCCAAAGGTGGCGTTTTCTGCCTTCATGACGTCGCCCAGCTTCATGTCCGCTGCCACACCCGGCACCACCACGGCGCGTCCGCCCGCTTTTTCCACACCCGCCGCCACTTTCTGACCTTTGCCCAGGCGATCGCCAATCACTACGGTAATCTGTTCCATCTTTTGCTCCTTACAGGTTGTCTTTCGCCACTTCGAAGTGCACCGACAGCAGCCAGGCCTCTTCTTTGGGAAGGTTGCCAAACGCCGCCACGATTTCATGGGCGAGTGACATTGAATCTTCTGAGATCTCGTCAAACAGGCTGGCATCGACCTCCGGCAGTGGTTCGCCGGTTATCGAACGGTGCGCCATGGCACGGACGTGCGAGGTCAGCATCTGTTCCTGTACCGCGTTGGGGATGATGTTGTGGCGGGCCAGCAGGCTGTAGACCTGCGCTAACATGTTGTCCGCCAGACGCCCCGCGTCGTTGTTTACCGCTCCGTTATTCACTCGTCTTACCCCGTTAATGTCTCCGGATTAAAACTAACGGCGAAGGTTAATAGTTTGTAGCGAGTTGTTTTCCACTTCGAAGTGGAAAGGGCCGTGGCGGCAGTGATCTGTTCCACAGAAATAGCGGCATGAGGGATTTTTGGCTGGAATAGTGTGAGTTTAATCACGGTATGACGACGTTCGCCGCCCGTCATCCGGCATAAAAGAAAATGCGGTTCTGTGAGTTAAACGGGCTTTTTACGGGAAATATTGGAAAGGCTTATGGGCTGCGGCACGTGTGTGGTCGGGTGGCGCTGCGCTTACCCGACCTACAGGGTGTAGGCCGGGTAAACAGGCTTAACGGAATTTCTTGTGATAAGTATTGCGGGTATTTTTGATTTCTTCGGCGGCAGCCTGCGCTTCTTTAACCTTGCCGTCGTTTGCCAGCTTCATCGCGCCGTCAATCTGACCGACGAGAATATCAAAGCCGTGGCGATACTCTTTCATTTCCGGGCTGTCTGCCGCTTTATCTTCCATTTTTGGCGGCGTGGCTTTCTGCGCGTCCAGCGCAGCGGTACGCATTTTGGTTAACGCCTCTTTCATGTCTGCGGCGTTATCCGTGGTTTGTACGACTTTCAGATTCTCACCAAGCGTCTCCATATCCTCTTCAAGATCGGCTGCAAAAACAGCAGAAGAGGCCATCACCAGGGACGAAACGGCTAACATTGCTAAGAGTGTTTTACGCATCAGGTTGCTTCCATTTTTTGTTTTTAGATCGGGCGCGGCAGGCGGCGCCCTTTTATTTACTGACCGGCGATCTTCATCTCCGGCAACAGCACTGAACCACACTGAATGTTGCTGCGTGTTTCAATATCGTCACCAATAGTAACAATATTGCGCCACATGTCTTTGAGGTTGCCCGCAATAGTGATTTCGCTTACCGGATACTGGATTTCACCGTTCTCCACCCAGAAGCCCGCCGCACCGCGGGAGTAATCGCCGGTAATACCGCTTACGCCCTGCCCCATCAGCTCGGTGACCACCAGACCGGTGCCCATCTCTTTGAGCAGTTGTTCAAAGCTGAGGCCGCGACCGGCAATGCGCCAGTTGTGGATGCCGCCCGCGTGACCGGTACTTTTCAGCCCCAGTTTACGCGCGGAATAGTTGGTCAGCAGCCACTGGGTCAGGATACCGTCTTTGATGATTTCACGGCGTTCCGTGCGTACGCCTTCGCTGTCGAATGGCGTAGAGGCAAGGCCTTTCAGCAGATGCGGATGCTCATCAATGGTCAGCCATTCCGGCAGAATTTGTTTGCCGAGGTAATCGAGCAGGAAGGTGGATTTGCGGTACACCGCGCCACCGGCAATAGCGCCCACCAGATGGCCAAACAGCCCGGTCGCCACTTCATTAGCAAAAATAACCGGCGCTTTCATGGTGGAGAGTTTACGCGGGGAGAGGCGGGACAGCGTGCGTTTTGCACACTCTGCGCCGACCCATTCCGGGGATTGCAGATCGCCTAACGCGCGCCCGATGGTATAGGCGTAGTCGCGTTCCATATCGCCATTTTCTTCAGCAATCACGCTGCTGGAGAGCGAGTGACGGCTGGAGCAGTAGCTTTGCAGCATGCCGTGACTGTTACCAAACACGCGAATACCGTAGTGACTGTTGAAGCTGCCGCCCTCGGTGTTAGTGATGCGTTTGTCGACGGCGAGAGATGCCTGCTCAGCGCGCGCGGCAAAGGCGATCGCCTCATCCGGGGTGATCTCAGCCGGGTGGAACAGATCTAAATCCGGCGCATCAAAGGCCAGCAGCTCTTTATCGGCCACGCCGGCATAGGGATCCGGCGAGGTGTAGCGTGCGATGTCCAGCGCCGCCTGCACGGTGCGCGCGATGGCGTCCGGGCTTAAGTCGGTGGACGAGGCGCTGCCTTTGCGATTCTGATGGTAAACGGTGATGCCCAGCGCACCATCGCTGTTAAATTCAACGTTCTCCACCTCACCGTAACGGGTGCTCACGCCAATGCCGGTTGTCTTCGATACCGACACTTCCGCGCCATCCGATTTGCCAGCGGCTAAACCCAGTGCGGTGGAGACGGCTTCTTCCAGAGCTTTGCGTTGCTCTGCAACTTGTGTGATTACTTTCATCGCCAATGCCATAATGTAAGGGGAGTTTCAAAGAAGTCTAACAGAGAACCCATTCTCAGTGTGCTCCCAGGGTGTTAGTATTAGCCTCTTTTTTAAGGAACCTGAGATGACCAAGCAGCCCGAAGACTGGCTCGACGACGTGCCCGGTGATGATATCGACGATGAAGATGATGAGATCATCTGGGTCAGTAAAAGTGAAATTAAGCGTGATGCCGAAGAATTAAAACGCCTCGGCGCGGAAATGGTTGATCTGGGCAAAAATGCCCTCGACAAAATCCCGCTGGATGACGATCTGCGCGCCGCCATTGAACTGGCGCAGCGTATCAAGAAAGAAGGCCGCCGCCGCCAGATGCAGCTGATCGGCAAAATGCTGCGACAGCGCGATGTGGATCCGATCCGCCAGGCGCTGGATAAGCTGAAAAACCGCCACAACCAGCAGGTCGCGTTTTTCCACAAGCTGGAACATATCCGCGATCGTCTGATTGAAGAAGGCGATGACGCGGTACCGGACGTGCTGAACCTGTGGCCGCATGCCGATCGCCAGCAGCTGCGTTCGCTGATCCGCAATGCCCAGAAAGAAAAAGAAGGGAATAAAGCGCCGAAGTCTGCGCGTCTGATTTTCCAGTATCTGCGCGAGCTGGCGGAAGCCGACGCGGAATAAGGTGGCAAGCGCCGGTGAAGGTTTTGCCGGGTGGCGGTGAGCGTTTTGCCGGGTGGCGGGGAATGTTTTGCCGGGTGGCGGCTTACGCCTTACCCGGCCTACGGTTCACGGTTTTACGGTTTTGTAGGCCCGGTAAGCGAAGCGCCACCGGGCGCTGTTTTATACCGGCTCCGCTGCCGCCGCCGCTTTCTTCGCTAACCCGTCCAGCAGTTTCTGATGAATACCACCAAACCCGCCGTTACTCATCACCAGAATATGATCCCCTGGCTGCGCGGTTTTCACCACCATCTCCGCCAGCGTATCCACATCCGCATGCCAGTGCGCAGGCTGAATGCAGGCTTCCGCCACTTCAGCAACCTGCCAGGGAATATGCTGCGGCTGAAGCAGGAACACTTCATCGGCACGTCCCAGCGACGGCGCTAAATCATCTTTGCAGATGCCCATTTTCATCGTGTTAGAGCGCGGCTCCAGCACGGCGAGAATGCGCGCGGTGCCGCCCACTTTTCCGCGCAGCGCGGCAAGCGTGGCAAGGATCGCCGTCGGATGATGAGCGAAATCGTCATATACCGTCACGCCGTTGGCTTCGCCGCGCAGTTCCAGGCGACGACGGGCGTTAATGAACGATCCCAGCGCATTGGCTGCATCCGCGGGGGCAACGCCCACATGACGCGCCGCGGCAATCGCCATCAGGCCGTTATGCATATTGTGCTCGCCAACCAGATCCCACTTCACGCGGCCCACGCTTTCGCCGTCGAGCCACACTTCCCATTCGGAGGCATCTGTAGTCAGCTTTTTCGCCTGCCAGTGGCCCTGCTCGCCCACCAGTTCCTGCTCGCTCCAGCAGCCCATCGCCATCGTCTGTTTCAGATTGATGTCGTTTTCCGGCCAGATGATTTTGCCCTGCCCCGGCACGATACGAACCAGGTGGTGGAACTGCTTCTGGATCGCTTTCAGGTCGTCGAAGATGTCTGCATGATCAAACTCAAGGTTGTTGAGGATCAGCGTGCGCGGGCAGTAGTGCACGAATTTGGAACGCTTGTCGAAGAAGGCGCAGTCATATTCGTCGGCTTCGATGACGAAGAACGGGCTTTCACCCAGACGCGCGGAGACGTCGAAGTTGCCCGGTACGCCGCCGATCACAAAGCCCGGCTTGTAGCCGCAGACCTCGAGGATCCAGGTCGCCATACCCGCCGTAGTGGTTTTGCCATGGGTACCGGCCACCGCCAGCACCCAGCGATCGCGCAGTACGAAATCATGCAGCCACTGCGGGCCAGACATGTACGGAATGTTCTTTTCCAGCACCGCTTCCACACACGGATTGCCGCGCGTCATGGCGTTGCCGATGATCACCAGATCCGGGGCGTTATCGAGCTGGGAAGGGTCGTATCCCTGAATTAACGCAATCCCTTGATCGGCTAAAAGCGTGCTCATTGGCGGATACACATTGGCGTCCGAACCCGTTACCTCGTGACCCAGTGAACGGGCCAGCATCGCCAGTCCGCCCATGAAGGTGCCACAAATCCCCAATATATGAATGCGCATACGTCGTTATCCCTCTTTAATCTGGCGCACATTTTACCCACATGTCAGGCATCAGATAAATGCATTTCAGGATATTCCGTACGGTGCTGGCGCGATTCACCTGTGCGCAATGTTTTGAAACTTTGTTAAGATTGTTGCAGTCGCTTTACTCCACATTGAATGTAGGGAAGTGTTATGAAAACGTTAGGTGAATTTATCGTTGAAAAACAGCATGAGTTTTCCCATGCTACGGGCGAGCTTACGTCTCTGTTGTCGGCGATAAAACTGGGTGCCAAGATCATCCACCGGGACATTAACAAAGCCGGTCTGGTTGATATTCTGGGTGCCAGTGGTACCGAAAACGTACAGGGTGAGGTGCAGCAAAAACTCGACCTGTTCGCCAATGAAAAACTGAAAGCCGCGCTGAAAGCACGCGACATCGTGGCGGGCATTGCCTCTGAAGAAGAAGACGAAATCGTGGTTTTCGAAGGGTGCGAACACGCGAAGTATGTGGTGCTGATGGATCCGCTGGACGGCTCTTCCAACATCGACGTCAACGTGTCTGTCGGGACCATCTTCTCTATTTACCGCCGCGTGACCCCCGTGGGTACGCCGGTCACTGAAGAAGACTTCCTGCAACCGGGTAACAAACAGGTTGCCGCCGGTTATGTGGTTTACGGCTCCTCTACCATGCTGGTGTACACCACCGGTTGCGGCGTACATGCTTTCACCTACGATCCGTCACTGGGCGTGTTCTGCCTGTCCCAGGAGCGTATGCGCTTCCCGGCAAAGGGCAATACCTACTCCATTAACGAAGGTAACTACATTAAATTCCCGCAGGGCGTGAAGAAGTATCTGAAGTTCTGCCAGGAAGAAGATCAGGCGACCAACCGCCCGTATACCTCCCGCTATATCGGTTCTCTGGTGGCAGATTTCCACCGTAACCTGCTGAAAGGCGGTATCTACCTGTACCCAAGCACCGCGAGCCACCCGCAAGGGAAACTGCGTCTGCTGTATGAAGGTAACCCGATGGCGTTCCTGGCGGAGCAGGCAGGCGGTAAGGCGAGCGATGGTAAAGAACGAATTCTGGATATCGTGCCGGAAAGTCTGCACCAGCGCCGCCCGTTCTTCGTCGGCAACGAGCATATGGTGGATGACGTCGAACGCTTTATGCGCGAGTATCCGGACGCGTAAGGTAAATCAGGTGCCGCCAATGGGCGGCACCTTGCGTTGTGAATTAATGGACAAAGGTGCGTTTAACACGAACCGAAACTCGGAAATAAGAGCCCCAGATCACTGCGCTCACCAGATTACGCAGCACCGGGCTTACGTTCTCTTTATTAAGCGCGATGTCCAGTAAGTGATAACCAAGCATCAGATCGATGATCAGATAACCCAGGCTACAGAGCAGCAGGATGATGTAATACCGCGGTAGCGCACGTTTCTTTCTGAAAAACAGACTTCCCACGTAGATCGCAAGCCCAACCATGCCGATGTGAGCGAACACTTCAAAAAAGAGAATCCCCTTTGCCGCTGAATACAGTGACGAGTAATGTTCGAGCAATATACCCAGCGTATTACTTGCCCCGATCAGATTAACAATAATCGTCAACAGGATCCCCAGTGCAGGAAGATACAACCAGCCGCCAATTTTCTGGAATGCTTTGTTTTCACACTCGGCACAATAATCACTGTCTTTTAGCGCTTCGTTATCGCACTGAATGCAGATCATTTTCCGGGGTTCATCAGTCTCGGTATTTGAGGTCATTTTTCGCGTTCTCCTTGAGTGTTAACACTCACGTTAAATGAAGATTTATATTACCCCGCCGTCTGCAATCTGAACGACGCCATGGCTTCCATCAGTACACGGGACTGTTCTTCCAGTGAGCGGGTTGCGGCAGAGGATTGCTGGACCAGCGCGGAGTTCTGCTGCGCCGTTTCGTCCATCTGATTGACCGCGATATTCACCTGCTCAATACCCTTGCTCTGCTCGTGCGAGGCGCTGGCGATTTCACGCAGCAGTTTGGTCATGCGCATCACTTCTCCGGCGATTTCATCCATGGTTTCCCCGGCCTGCATCGCCAGATCGTTACCTTCGCTGACATGCGCTTTGGAATCACTGATCAGCGTGCGGATCTCTTTCGCGGCATCGGCGCTGCGACCGGCAAGGTTGCGGACTTCAGCGGCGACCACGGCAAAACCGCGCCCTTGCTCCCCTGCCCGCGCGGCTTCTACCGAGGCGTTCAGCGCGAGGATATTGGTCTGGAAAGCAATACCATCAATAACGCTAAGAATGTCGGCGATGCGGTTGGCACTGCCGGCGATATCACTCATTTTTTCAATCACGTAGCACACCATTTCGCTGCCGCGATCGGCGGTGTCCGAGACGGTTTTTGCCAGCTGGTGGGCCTGTTCGGCGTTGTCGGCATTCTGCTTCACCGTGGAGGTGATCTCCTCCATACTCGCCGCCGTTTGCTCAAGGGAGCTGGCGGTAGATTCGGTGCGCTGCGCCAGATCCATATTGCCGGCGGTCAACTCCCGGCTGCCGGTATCAATATGCGCGCTGGCGTCACGTACACGGGTGACGGAGCCCACCAGTGCATGGCGCATCTCATCGATGGCGGCGATAAGGCGGTTGAACTCCTGGCTGGCAGGAGCGGCGCTGACGGGCGTAAGATCGCCTGCGGCTACCTGCTCCAGCTGACGAATGGACGCTTCCAGCGGTTTTAACAGCATGTGGCTCAGCACCAGCCATGCCAGCACGATCACCCCCGCCGTCAGCAGCGCGGCGATGACAATCAATACCATGACGCGGTTTTTATTGCTTTGCACCGCCTTCACTTCGTCTTTGCCGCGGTTTTCGCCCCACGTGAGGAAGGCCTGCATGTCGTTATCAAACTGACGTGATACCGGGATCAGCGTGTTTTCCAGCAGATCGTAATAGCTGTCCGGGCTTTGCTCATTGAGCGCTTTCTGCATCGGCACGATGCCCTGCGTATTGTATGCGGCATAGCTTTTCGCCAGCCGATCCAGCAGCGGTTTACCGGCCTCGTCATCCACGCCAGCCTCGATCACCACTTGCAGGCCTTTTTGCGCCTGGGTGATTTCATTGTTGATGCCCTTGACGGATTTTCCGGCGTCATCCAGCAGCCCGACCTCCATCATGCGTACGGCCTGACCGGCCTCGTTGCGGGCGCGTAAAATCAGGTTGTAACCGCCATTCAGGCGCGCCATTTGCTCACCCTGAAGGTGATTAATGCGTTGCAGGGAAGAGGAACTTTGCGTGAGGGCGTAAATCCCCATGCCGCTGACCAGCAGCAGGAGTAATGTCATAACGGCCAGTAAAGACAGCAAGCCGGTGCGAATCGATAGCGTTTTTAGCATGATGATGATTCCGGTAGCAGGGATACTTCGTGGCGCAAACAGAGCGTAATTTTGAGTTATCGGCTGCCACCGGAAAATCTTTAGCGTTTTTGAGGTAATTCAGTGTGTTATAGCTTTGTTGCCGCCGTGCTAATGCGTGTAACCGGCGAACTCTGGCGATTCTCCCACAACACCGTCAGGCCACGCTGTAGCGCGATAAAGATAAACAGCAGAATGCCAATGGCAATCTTTGTCCACCACGAGCTGAGCGTGCCGTCAAAGTTAATGTAGGTCTGGATCAATCCCTGGATCGCCACACCGAACAGCGTGCCTAATACCGTACCGACGCCGCCGCTTAGCAGCGTACCGCCAATCACGACCGAGGCGATGGCATCCAGCTCGACGCCCACCCCCGCCAGCGCATAGCCCGCCTGGGTGTATACCGAGAAGACAATGCCCGCCAGCGTCGCAAGGCCCGTGGAGAGCATATAGATGCGCACGGTGGTGCTGCGCGTGGAGATGCCCATCAGGTTCGCCGAGGTGGCGCTGCCGCCGATGGCGTACACCTGATTACCAAAGCGCGTGCGGTGCGCCAGAAAAATGCCGATCACCACCACGCCGAGCATCAACAGCCCCATCGCGCTGAGCCGTCCGCCGCCTGGGATTTTCCACGCCAGGCTGGAAAGCGTGTCGTAAATGGGATGGTTAATGGGAATGGACTCTTCAGACACCAGGTAGCTGACGCCGCGCAGAAAGAACATTCCCGCCAGGGTGATGATAAACGCCGGGATTTTAAGTCCGTCGATTAAAAGCCCCATAAACGCACCGAACGCACAGCCCATCGCCAGCACCAGCGGGAAGGCCACCAGCGGCGACATCCCCCAGAAGCCGATCGCTTTGGCAAGAAAAACGCCGGTGAACGCGATCACCGAGCCCACCGACAGATCGATACCGCCGGAGAGGATCACAAAGGTCATGCCTACGGCAATAATACCGAGGAAGGCGTTGTCCGTCAGGATGTTACAGATCACCCTGGTCGAGGCAAAACCGGGGAACTGCGTCAGGCAGTAGAGGTAGCCAAGCACGAACACGCCGAGCGTGATCATCAATGGCAGGTTACGTTTTATCATGACCACGGTTCCTTTTAATCAGCGCAATAAATCGCGGGGACTGCACGATCAGCACACACATGACGACGACGGCTTTCACCACCTGATTGAGTTCCGGCGGGAAACCGGACAGCAGGATCCCGGTATTCATCCCCTGAATAATCAACGCCCCCACCACCGACAGCAGCAGGTTAAAGCGCCCGCCCATCAGCGATGCGCCGCCGATCACCACCGCCAGAATGGCGTCCAGTTCCAGCCACAGCCCGGCGTTGTTGGCATCAGCGCCGCGAATATCCGCGGTGACGATAATACCGGCAATGGCCGCGCACACGCCGCTCAGGACGTAAGTCAGCATCACCACCATGCGCGTGTTCACGCCCGCGTTTTTCGCCGCGCGGATATTGATCCCCACCGCCTCGATAAACATGCCGAGCGCCGTTTTGCGGGTGAACAGCCAGAAGACGATGAGCGTTAACAGCGCGATGATCACCGGCGTCGGAAACAGCAGCAGTGAACCACTGCCCAGCCAGGACAGGTTGGGGGCGTTAAAGGTGACGATCTGCCCGGAGGTGATGAGCTGCGCCACACCGCGTCCGGCCACCATCAGGATCAGCGTGGCAACAAAAGGCTGGATCTTTAAGATCGCCACCAGCACGCCGTTCCATAATCCGGCCAGCACGCCGGATCCGAGCGCGGCCAGTATCACCACCGGCAAACTGTGCCCGGCGACGGTCATTGAGGCTGCCGTCGCGCCGGCTATGGCCATGACCGCGCCGACGGAAAGGTCGATGCCGCCGGTGGCGATCACCAGCGTCATCCCAATCGCCAGCAGCGCGACGGGGGCGGCGCGGTTAAGAATATCGATCGGGCTGCCAAACAGGCGGCCATCCTGCAAAATCACCTGATAAAAGTGCGGCGCGACCAGGCTGTCGACTACCAGCACCAGCAGCAAGGCGATGATTTGCGGCGTACCCACCGGCCAGTTGAAGCGGCGTTTGGGTTCCCCGGGACGGGGCAGAGACTGAGGCATCACATGCTTCTCCTTAGGCCGCAATGGCATTCATGATCGCCGGAACGGTGAGTTCCGCCAGCGGGATCTCCGCGACCTGTTTGCGATCGCGCATGATGATCACCCGATCGGCATAGCCGACCAGTTCTTCCAGTTCGGAGGAGATGACCAGCAGTGCCAGACCGTCGGCGCAGAGGGTTTCGATAAGGCGGATGATCTCGGCATGCGCGCCCACGTCGATGCCGCGCGTCGGCTCGTCGAGGATCAGGAACTGCGGCCGTGTCAACAGCCAGCGGGAGAGCAGCACTTTTTGCTGATTGCCACCGGAGAGGAATTCAATCGGCTGTTCTGCACTCGGCGTGCGGATCCCGAGCTGGCGAATAAAGCGTGCGGCGATCTCATTTTGCTCTTTACGCGGGATCGGGCGCAGCCAGCCGCGCTGGGCCTGAAGCGCCAGAATGATATTTTCCCGCACCGAGGCGGCGGCAATAATGCCGTCGGTTTTACGATCTTCCGGGCAGAAACCAATCCCAAGGCAGGATGCCTGGTGCGGCGAGCGCAGCGTTTGCGGTTTGCCTTTGATCAGCGCCGTGCCCTGATCGGCGGGTTTGATACCGAAGATCACCTCAGCGGTTTCGGTACGTCCGGAGCCTAACAGCCCCGCCAGGCCAACGATTTCACCGGGACGAACCTCAAGATCGAAGGGCGCGATCACGCCTTTTTTGCCGAAATCTTTAAACGCGGCGACCGGTTTGTCGCTGAGCAGCGTGCGCCCCGCCCGTTGCAGAGCGTTGTTGTCCAGTTCACGACCAAGCATCATTTTAACCAGCTCGATTTGCGGCAGTTCCCGCGTCTCTTTGCAGCCGACAAAACTGCCGTTGCGCAGCACGGTGATGCGGTCGCTGACGTCATACACCTGATCGAGAAAGTGAGTAACAAAAATCAGGCTGACGCCCTGATCGCGTAGCTGGCGCATCAGGGTAAACAGCATCTCCACTTCCTGAGTATCGAGACTGGCGGTAGGCTCATCGAGGATCAGCACTTTGGCCGAGAGATCGATGGCGCGGCAAATGGCGACGATCTGCTGCATCGCCACGGAAAAGCGGTTGAGCGGCTCGCGCACGTCGAGAGAGAAGCCGTAGGACTCCATCAATGCGGTGGCGCGTTTTTCCATCTCTTTGCGGCGCAGAAACCCGAAACGGCGGGGTTCGCGGCCAATAAACAGGTTATCCGCCACTGACATATTTGGCAGCAGATTCACTTCCTGATAAACGGTGCCGATCCCCAGTTGCTGGGCATGGGCGGTATTTTTTGGCGCGATAAGTTCGCCTTCCAGATGAATGGTGCCGCGTTCGGCGTGATACACCCCGGTCAGCGCTTTAATGAGCGTCGATTTTCCCGCGCCGTTTTCACCGAGCAGCGCCATAATTTCGCCGCGCCGCAGGCTGAAATCGACGTTATCCAGTGCCTTGACGCCAGGGAAGAATTTGCTTAAGCCCTCTGTTCGGAGGATTTCCTGGTGTTGTTCAGTGGTCATGGTTCCCCCTGCATCAAACCGGATGGCGCTACGCTTAGCCGATCTACAAAAGCACATCTCACAGATCGGCTACATGCAGCGTCATCCGGCAAGTTCTGAAAGGCTTAGTAGCCCATGTTTTTCTTCTTCTCTAACTCTTCTTTCGCCGTATCCGGCAGGTAGAGCGTGGATTTGGTGATGGTGACTTTTTCAGGCTGGGTGCCGTCTTTCTTGAATTTTTCCAGCGCATCAAACGCCGGGCCAGCCATGTTTGGCGTCAGCTCTACGCTGGCGTTGGCTTCACCGTCGATCATCGCTTTGTAGATATCCGGCACGCCATCGATGGAACCCGTCAGGATGTCTTTGCCCGGTTTGAGGCCCGCTTCTTTGATGGCCTGGATCGCGCCGATCACCATGTCGTCGTTATGGGCGTAAACCATGCAGATGTTCTTGCCGTTGTTTTCCGCTTTAATAAAGCTTTCCATAACCTCTTTCCCTTTACTGCGGGTGAAGTCGCCGGACTGAGAACGAATAATTTTGATGTTGGGGGCTTTACTGATCGCTTCGGCGAAGCCTTTTTTACGGTCGATGGCGACGCTCGCGCCCACCGTGCCCTGGAGCTCCACGACGTTACACTGCTTGTCGCCGACGGTTTTCACCAGCCATTCACCAATCAGCTTGCCTTCCAGCACGTTGTCCGCGGTAACCGTGGTCATGTAGAGCGATTTATCTTTCACATCGATGTTACGGTCGAGCAGGAAGACCGGGATCTCCGCCTCTTTCGCTTCTTTCAGTACCGGCTCCCAGCCTGTCGCCACAACCGGCGCAATAAAGATCGCATCCACGCCCTGGGCGATGAATGAACGGACGGCTTTGATCTGGTTTTCCTGTTTTTGCTGACCATCGGCAATTTTCAGGGTAATACCACGCTTTTCCGCTTCGCTTTTCGCGACGCTGGTTTCCGCGGCACGCCAGCCGGATTCAGATCCGACCTGCGAAAAACCGACGGTTAAGGGTGCGGCCATCGCCATAGACGACATGGCTGCCGAAACTGCTGTGACAAGAAGTAAGCGCTTCCACATAGGGACATCCTCGTAGGGTTATTGTTGGCTATAACTTCACCTGCCTGGACACTATAGACAACCAGAGATGTAACAGAATGCGTTACATCACACTTCGGAAAAGTGAATGAAAGGTTAAGAAGCAGATGAGATCCAGCGCGCGAAAAGTGACGTTTTAACAGACCTTTGACATACCTGAAATTTGCGGAAATTTTGCCTGCACCAGGGCCGCGAAATGCATTGTGTAAACGCTTCCACAAATTTATTCAGTATGCAGCTAACTTTATGGACAATCCGCGCGTCAGATTGCTCCTGAATCGCGACTAAACAGAGAACGCGGCAGAAAACAGCCAGAGACATTCCCAAGGAGTTGGCTATAATACCCGGCACTTGTTTGCACACATTTTAAAGGAAACAAACATGAGCTTACTGAACGTACCTGCGGGCAAAGATTTGCCAGAAGACATCTACGTTGTTATCGAGATCCCGGCCAACGCCGATCCGATCAAATACGAAATCGACAAAGACACCGGCGCGCTGTTTGTTGACCGCTTCATGTCGACCGCAATGTTCTATCCGTGCAACTACGGCTACATCAACCACACCCTGTCTCTGGACGGTGACCCGGTTGACGTGCTGGTGCCGACGCCGTATCCGTTACAGCCTGGCTCTGTTGTGCGCTGCCGTCCGGTTGGCGTGCTGAAAATGACCGACGAAGCGGGCGAAGATGCCAAGCTGGTTGCGGTTCCGCACACCAAACTGAGCAAAGAATACGATCACATCAAAGATGTGAACGACCTGCCGGAACTGCTGAAAGCGCAGATCACTCACTTCTTCGAGCACTATAAAGATCTCGAAAAAGGCAAATGGGTGAAAGTAGACGGCTGGGACAACGCCGAAGCAGCGAAAGCTGAAATCGTGGCCTCTTTCGAGCGCGCAGCGAAGAAATAATTCCTTTCAGGCAGGGCATCCGCCCTGCCTGTCAGCGATTAACGCTTGCTCCTTGATTCAATCTCCGCTTCAAGTAATTCAAACAATTGCTGCTTCAGCGCACTCAGCTCATCATTTTCTGCCAGCAAAGGGATGCAGTTTTTATGTAATACCAGGTCATTAAAGGTCCCCATCCCACCAAACTGTCTTTTTAAAATATCGACCGTCTCGTCATAATCCCGATCCAGTTCCAGCAGCGCGCGCTCGAAGAATCTGACCCAGTTATCCTCTTCACCGAATACAAGAAGCGGGATCATTTTTTCAATGGTGCGTTTAATTTCACTTTTCATTTTAAAACTCCGTTACTTAATACCTTTGCTTCGGGAATTGCCCAGGGAGAAAGAACGACAACCTGTTCTGTCCCCCCTGAATAGAGATCGGTTTGATAACCGGCCTGCCCGACATAGACCTTTGTCCCGACGGGAATTTGCAGTTCATAAAATCGATTAACAGGAGATTTTCCTCCATCTGGCCAAACGGGGCGTATCGCTTTATCAATTCGCGCCTGCAATATGCCAAGCAGCTGCTCATAGGCCAGAAATTCTCCCCACTCGCGGTCCTCCCTTCCACTGCGGTAGAACACCGTATCCTGTGATAGCGTAATCTCCTTATATACACCTCCCGAAAATGTTTTTGCATGCTTTGATAATAACGGACCTGGATTTATCGCCGAATACTCCCCTTCAACTTTGCCCAGCACATGCAGGCCAGGGGTTGTTTTTTCAAGCTGTGCCAGCTCGCTGGCTATACCGAGCCTTCCGACTCCCAGGCCTGCGGCGACAGAGGCGATAACTATTGCCGCGCCGACCGTTTTTTGATTCAGTACCTGGTCGTAACCCCGAACGGCATCCCCGCCCAGTTTCTCGGCGGTCTCTCTGAACCCCTGAATATTGCCATTATAAATGCCGCCCGCGGCCAACAGGCGCCCAGCCGCGGAACTATTAATCGTGCCGGGTTTGTTGGGCGTAGAGGGGACAAAGAGCTGGTTGTAATTCTCAGGGAATACGAGCGAGTAAAATACAGTATTACTGATAAGATGTTTGCACAAAATATAACTATATCTGACGGACACTATTTCCGTATCAAAATTATTATTAGTGAAGCAACTACTAATTGCGGAGAGCCTGACGCCTCTTAGTTGGATAAAGTAGTATTTCTCCCATCGCCCGTACCGGTTCAGCCTGTAAAAGAAGAATTCAAGAAAGAGTTGCTCATTATTGATAAGTGAATTGACCAGTAACGGCGAACTTTTATCAATGAGTTTATTAAAAAATAGTTCTCTGTAGTTAGTGTTGTTACGTGTACTCGTTAATTGATTAGTTAATGAAAGCGTTAAAATTTCATTCTCATGTCCATTTTGCCATCTATTCCCTATGGATTCAGTCGTACCGCATCCATCAGAAATATCGCCCTGTTGCTGCCCTGTTATTTTCAGGTAAACAATATTACTCATCCCTTATTATCCCTCTGTCTCCTCCTGACATACGAGATATAGTGGGATAAGGCATTATATTATGTCTGCGGAGTCGTCCACATTTCTGCTTTAGCAGAACAACAAAAAACAACGCCACCCGAAGGTGGCGTTGTTTTAATACCGGTCCCGGTCCAGCCAGTTTCCGGATTCTATCCAGGTGCGTCCGTCGACCGGACGCTGGTACACATACATCCATGCACTTCCGTACGGTGTCTGGATCAACTGACGTTTATACTCACCGCCAGCGGTGCGTAATGCATCCAGTTCGGCAAGGGTCGCCGAATCGATACGATAGACTTCACCCTGCACATGGCCCGCACCGGGCACCGCGCCCGGGTAATGCCCCAGACTGTACAGTCGAAAGTCTTCAACATTGTGATCGCCCAGCCACTGAGCGTTGGTCATCCAGTGGCTGTTGCCTTGCTTGCGTCGTAAACTGCCGTAGACAAATATTCGCATTGCTAAAACTCAAACTGATAGAGCAAATCAAGTGCCTGATCTATGCCAGACACCGCTTCGAGATAAAGCTTAGGCATCAGGCGATAGCGCAGCGTGAGCGTTGCCAGAGAATCAAAAATACCCACCCCATACTTCACCTGCAGACCCGGCAGTACGTAGCCACTGACCACCACCTGGGAGGAGTCCCCCACGCCGGCAGTATCCAGTGCCAGATTGCTGACGCCGAACGTCTCGCCGATTTTACCCACAACCTGCCCACTTTGTGCAACCCCCAGACCAACAAGGGCCGAGGTCATTGCCGCGCTGTCGCTCTGATCGCTGTCGAGCGGCTGGCCGCGCAGTAAATAAGAGAGCGCTTCCTGTTGCGACATGGCCGGATCGGAGAAAATCTCCGCCTTCGGTTCGTCGGCGGTACCGGTCACCCGCACGCCTGCAATAACATCGTTTTCTGTGGCCTCGGGGTTACGGATCGCTTCAATATTAAGTAAAGGTTGATCCGGCGGGCCCGAGAACAATAACTCACCTTTGCGCACAATCAAATCCTGACCGTAGGCATGGAAGCGTCCTTCGGGGATATTTATTTGTCCGTTCAGGCCAAGCCCTTGATTATCTTGAGCAACTTTTAAATCACCGTTCAGGCGCGCTTTCAGGCCAAACGCGTCCATACGCACGTTATTGCCGACATGCACGATAAGGTTACTGTTGATCGGGATGCTGGCGGACTGCGGTTTTTCCGGTTCCAGATTAGCATTCAGCATCACTTCGTCGCTGGAAACACCGACCGCGCTTTCCGGCACGTCGTGCACCACGATACGCGCCCACGGAATATCAATGCTGCCATCGAGGGTGAACTGATCCGGCGTGGCGACAAATACCACATCCGGCGACGCATCGAGACGGATCATCGGCGGTACGGTGATCCGCACCTTGCTGCCTTTGGCGGCAACCCGCGCCCGCCAGTTATCCAGCTGGCTCCAGTCCGCATCGCCGCTGAGGTTGATCTGCCCCTGCTGGGTACGCACCACGCCCTGAAGCGTCGAGCGCTGGCCGTTAAAGTTCATCGCCAGCTGGCTCGGCTGCATGTCGAACGGCATAAAGTTGCCGTCAATGTCCACCCCGTTCAGCTGCATCTGCCCGAACAGCTGCGGACTTTGCGCATCGCCGGCCAGACGCAGGTTAGCGCTCAGCGTACCCGCCGCTTTTTCGCCGCGCGAGAAGATCGCGTTGACCATGCCGATGGAGAAGTTGCGGATATTGACGTTGCCGCCCAGATTTCGCCGCCCCTGCGGATCGGTGATCTGCACCTGCCCGTCAAACTGCCCGTTATTGGTCAGCCGCATCATCCAGCCGAGATCGGCGCGGTTGTCGCGCAGCCGGGCATTCAGATTAAGGGTGTCGAAGGCCACCAGCAGCGGCGCGTCGTTAATGGTTTGCGTCACGCGCACGTTGCGCCCGGAAAGGGTCACTTCACCCTGCGGCAGGCCCGCTTTCGTTGTATCCCAGCTGACGTCTGCCTTGCCGCTGAAGATGCCGCTGGCTTTGGTGGCCTCCGGCATAAAGGGCTTCACCATCGCCAGATCGAAGCGGTTCAGGTTCACCACCGCGCGCCCTTCGGCCCCGGCGTCGATAGTTTGCGGCACGCACAGTTCCGCATTCGGGTTAGTCCAGCAGTGCGGCCCGATGCTGATCTTCTGCTCCGCGTTGCGGTAATCCAGCGCAATCGCCCGATTCAGCGACCATGGCCCGACCGGGGTGGCAAAGCGTGTATCGCTGAGGCTACCTTTCCAGCGTTCGGTGGCGCGATCGAAGCTGCCTGCGAGCTTCAACTGCCCGGATACCGGCTCGCCCTGCACACGCAGCTGTAGCTCGTGCTGCTTCTCGCTGCCTTTTGCATCCAGCTGTACCAGGCTCAGGTTAACGCCCGGCTGCACGATGCGTTCGGCGCGCACATTGAGGTGACCGGCGATCTGATCGGTAGACTTCACATCGCCGTCCACACGCACGCTGGCAACCGACAACTCCTGCCAGCGCAGCGCACGGGCAGTAATATCTGCCAGCACCTGCGGTGCCTCCACGGTGCCGCGCACTTTCACCAGGCCTTTTGCGGTGCCGCCAAGACCCGGCAATGCGTTATCCAGCCCCGGCGCGTCGATCACCGCATCAAGGTTTAGATCTTTAACGCCCAGCTCGCCTTTCACCTCGGCGCTGTTAGGCCCCAGTTGCAGATGCAGACCGGGGATCACCCATTGCAGATAGCTGTTCCCTTTCAGGGAGCCATCGACGTCCACTTTGTTTTGTTTGACGTTGCCGGTGATTTTCAGCTGCGGAATATCCATCTGCCAGCTACCGCCGTACAGACTGCCGCGGGTTTTGATCGCACCGTTGAGTTTTGACGGCCAGTCCGGGAATTCTTTCGCGGTATTGATGCCGTTCAGCGTCAGATCGCCACGCCAGCTGATCGCCTGCTGCCAGTCGAGCAGTGCTTTCAGCTCGGTCTTGCCCTCCAGCGCCGCAATGGTCAGCTTATCGAGATTGATCTGCTGCTCATTGCCCTTCGCATCCAGCAAAATGGTGGCAGGCGGCACGCTCTGCCCTTTCACCGCCGTGCGGAACGACAGGGTGTAGTCGGTCATTTTGCCGCTGAGCTTCAGCTTCAGGTCGTCGGCCTGATACTGGCGCTCGCCGGTAAACGGCCAGTAGAGTTGCTTGCTCACCACGTCCACATTCAGCGGCAGACCCGCTTCGGCAAGCTGCGTTTGCGCGCGCAGCACCATGTCCACCGGACCGGAAAGATTAATGCCGACGTCGAGCGTGTCGCGCAGTGCACCGCCAACCTTGAGCTTCACTTTTTCCCCTTTCAGCGGATCGACATTCAGCGTGCTGTTCAGCGTCAGATCCACCGGCCAGGTATTGCTGAGCTGCGCGGTACCGGTAGCATTGACTGTGCCCTGGTTCGAGTCGATGTCCAGCGCGTCGAGGGTCATGTTGCCGTCCTGGGTGGTGACTTTCAGCAGCATGTTACGCACCAGAATGTCGGTATCGCCGGTCAGGCGCAGCGATTCGCCGCGAAATTCCTCGATATTGAGATTCAGCGGCAAATGCACATCGGTCATTTCCGGCAGCACCGGCTTCGAGAACAGCTCTTTCAGCGTTTCGCCCAGCGGTTTTTCATCCGGATGCGGGTTATTGATCTTCGGATCCACCACCTCTTCCTGGGCCACCTCCGCCACTTTTGGCAGCGCGATCAGCAGGCCCTTAAGCGCAGTTGGCTTCAGCGTCAGGTTTTTCTCCTGCCAGTTCAGGCCGCTGGTGAATTCGATCACCGAGACGGTGGTGTCGTCGATTTTGATGTTGATGTTATTGAGCGCCACCCGGCTTAAGGTGATGGCGTAAGGCGTGGAGAGATCCAGCGGGCCGTTATCCTCTTCTTCCACCTGCTCGGACTTCGGCATTTTTTTGCTGTCTATCACCACATTAATGTCTTTTAGGGACAGATCGTTCACACACAGACTGGAATCACGCAGGCAACCGAGCTTCACCGCCAGATGAATATCCCCGGCGTTCACCGCCACGCCCGGCTGGGTGTAGCGAATGTTTCGCAGATGCAGATCGCGCCAGCCGCCGGTGACCTGGCCGATTTCCAGCCCCGGCACCCAGCGATTGGCGGCGTTAAACAGCGTGTGCAGGCCGGTAGTCGTACCCACCAGAAAGGCGACGGCACCCAGCAACAGCAGGATAAAAATCAGTACGCCGAGGCTTATTTTCTTCCACAAACTCATAATTCAGGCCCCAGACCGATGTAAAACTGTAATCCGTGTTCGTCTTTATCGCCGATGGGCACGGCGAGATCGAGCTTGATCGGGCCGACCGGCGACTGCCAGCGTACCCCGACACCCGCACCGGTTTTGAAATCGCTGCGACGGATATCGCTCACCGCTTCGCCGCTGTCGATAAAGGTCGCGCCCCACCACTTCCCGGTAACGTTGTACTGATACTCCAGCGAGCCGGTCGCCAGTTTCGACGCCCCTTTCAGCTTGCCGTCGTCATCCTTTGGCGCGATGGATTTATATTTATAACCACGAATACTGCGATCGCCACCGGCGAAGAAGCGCAGATCCGGCGGGACTTTGTCGAAGTCGCCGGTCTCGATCCAGCCGAGGTTACCGCGCGCTACAAAGCGATGGCGATCGGCAAGGGTGCGGATCCAGACGTTTTGCGCCTGCAATACCGAGAAATCGACGTCCGAGCCCCACGCGGTATTGGAATAGTCGATGGAGTAGCGCTGGGAGTCGCCCCAGGTCGGCATCAGGCCGCCGCGGGAGCGGGTACGGCTGATCATCACGCCCGGATAAAGCAGCATGGTGGTATTCGTGATCTTGCCCTGGGTAAAGTGATCGAGACTCCAGCGCAGGTTAATGGCGCGTTGCCAGCCGCTGGAGAGATCCCAGTAGCGGGACACCGCCAGCGTAGTGGAATCTGATTCGGTATCGTTCAGGTCGGTACGCTTCAGGCCGCCCTGCACCAGGTAATACTGCTCCAGCGGATTTTTCAGCAGCGGGACTTTGTAGCTGAAGTCCAGTTGCTGCTCCGGGGCGGAGATGCTGGCGTTGGTGGTCAGGCTGTGGCCGTAGGAGTTCATCCACGGCTTTTTCCACGAGGCTTTCACCCGCGGTCCGACGTCAGTGGAGTAACCCACACCGGTTTCAATGGTGTTTTCCGTGCGCGGCGATACCACGCCATGCAGTGGCAGGACTTTGGTTTTGCGTGACTTTTCAAACTCCGGCGCGACGATCACCGAGTTAAACCAGCCGGTGGCGGACAGGCGGCGGTTCAGCTCTGCCAGGTCTTTGGTCTGGTAGTAATCCCCTTCTTTGAAGGGCACCAGATTTTGCAGATACTCTTCGCGGATCTGCGAGCCTTCAAAGGTTACCGCGCCAAAGCGGTAGCGCGTGCCGCTGTCATAATCAATATCCCAGAACGCCTGATGACGATCGAGGGCGACGCCCAACTGGCTTTTATTAAACTGGCTGTCGAAGTAGCCTTTGCGCAGGGCAACGTTAGTCAGGGATTTTTTGAAGCTGTCGTAATCGTGGTGATTCAGCACAGTACCGATGGCCGGACGGGTTTTCAGCAGGTCGAGATAATCATGATCGGTACGCGCGCCGCCGCGCAGGATCACGTCCGTACCGCCGATGCGTACCGGTTCACCCGGCGACACGCGGGCGATCAGCACCTGGCGGCCTTTGGCCGGCGGTGGCCGCAGTTCGAAATCAATGGTTGGCTCGTAGTAGCCAAGCGCTTTCAGACCGTCACGGATAGCGTCATCCACGCGAGCGCGGAAGCGGCGATCCGGCGTAACCTCGTCGCTTTCAATCGTCGACAGCTGTGCGCGGACGTTTTTTTGTAGCGCGCCTGATAACCCCTCTACCTGCAAACGGACGTTTGCCGCAAAGGCGTGACCGCTTGCCAGCAGTAAACTGGCAACACATATAAGACGGATCTGTGGCACGTTCTCTCCTGAATATCCTTGTCCTGGCCCTGGAAGGAAACCAAAATGCCGCTCCCGGCTTAACAATAATTCAACAATGCGGGTTGAAAAACAGACGACAACCTCAATATTTCTTATGTTTAAATTTAGCCGTATTTAATGCACTTATTGTGTTAAAAGACGAGCGCCGTTACAACCCTAACCACAATTCCCTTTCCCCGGAGGCCACACCGTGAGTCTATTTGATAAAAAACACCTTGTTACTCAGGCGGATGCATTGCCGGGACGTAACACGCCGATGCCGGTCGCCAGCCTGCATGCCGTCAATGAGCACTCGATGACGAATGTCCCGGACGGGATGGACGTCGCATTTTTCGCCATGGGCTGTTTCTGGGGCGTTGAACGTTTGTTCTGGGTTTTACCGGGCGTTTACAGCACCGCCGCAGGCTATATGGGCGGCTACACCCCAAATCCAACCTACCGCGAAGTGTGCAGCGGTGATACCGGCCACGCTGAAGCCGTGCGCGTGGTCTACGATCCGAACGTCATCAGCTATGAGCAGCTGTTGCAGGTTTTCTGGGAGAATCACGATCCGGCTCAGGGGATGCGCCAGGGCAACGACCACGGCACCCAGTACCGCTCGGCGATTTATCCGCTGACCCCGGAGCAGGACGCCGCGGCGAAAGCGAGCCTTGAGCGCTTCCAGGCCGCCATGCGTGCGGCGGGCGATGACCGCACGGTCACCACTGAGATCAAAACTGCCGGACCGTTTTACTACGCGGAAGACGACCACCAGCAGTATCTGCATAAAAACCCGTACGGCTACTGCGGTATCGGCGGGATTGGCGTCTGTCTGCCGCCGCAGGGCACAGCGTAATAGTGTTCCCTCTCCCGCCGGAGAGGGCCAACCGTATTGATGCCGTATCGCCTGCTGCGCGGTACATTCTGGCAACACGACGCCGCCTTAGGCTATACTACCCCTGAAATTGCGGGTCAACCTTCCACGACCCGCATTTACTTTGCTTTACCACATAGATTTTCAACCTTCCCCCTTTCGAGGATCTGGCCTATGGCTGGATAAGATATGTTAAACAGCCATTCTGACTCCACTTTAGTAAGGTAGCATGTCAGAGCTTATGCGGTTTTGATGAGGAATTTTGGCGTTTAAATTTTATTAGGAATAAATGAAGGGATCAAGTTTGTGTGAGTGCCTACTTTATCTTCAGTGTAAACTTCAACTGCCCTTTCCAGCATAATCATGCTGCGTTTCAACGCGGTGCTTCTGACAGCCATTGCAGTAAGTTGCATATCTAATTGAAAAATTTTTAAATTAACTAATGCCGTTAACAATTCTTATTTTTTATCTTTAAAATCAATTAGTTAAGTTAAAATCAACTAAGCAAATTTGGTAATTTTTTCAGTTGTCAAGCTTCGTAACCAAGAATGATGCCCCTCATATTCAACAAAATGAGAGGCTGATATGGATCTAAAAAGTAAGGACTGCTATATTATTAATGTATAAAATAAAAAATATGTTTAATTGCATATAAATCAGGAGGTTACACTTAATGTCAGAAAAACACATAATCTCAAGATACACGCGTAAACTTCAAGCTTTTGAAGAATATTTCAATCACCATAGAAAGAGTCATGAAGACACCATTACACTTTTGCAAGCAAAAAATGCAAGGTGGCGTATCACTCTTTGTATGATGATCAGTTCGAAGGATGGCACTAAATCCATCATGATCGATGAGTGGGAAAAACCGGTACAAACTTTAACCAAGGAATGCCGTACTGCGATTTTGAAAGAGATGCTGAGAATAAAATTGGTTGGTGCATTAACACAAGAAATAATTGGTATAATGCTGGGTGCATCCACCAGTAGTATTCAAAAGGATCTTGCCGAAATAACTTCCGGAACTGGCAATTGAGATTATAAGACAAGAATGGCAGGCGACTGCAATCTTTATAATGATTACTTTATCAGTATCTTTGAAAGATTACTGAAAGAAGAAATTTATTGCATCATTAATCAAACTTACTCAATCTAATGCACTTCTTATTGAACTTGAAAAAATAATTAGCAAAATTGACATAGTAGTAGATGATTTATATGAAGAGCAGTGTTCATTTGAATTGCGTAAACTAATCACTGAAACATTAAATATTTCATAACAATACTCAATAATAAAAAGCCAGCATTGCTCACTGGCTTTTTTTTAATACATTACTTAAAGTACTCTGGTAAATTGCTGTTCATAATGTCTCAATGTAGCGGGCTCAAGATAATAATCAGGTTTTAACTTAAAACTATTAAAAGCAAGATTTTTTATTATATTAAAGTCCACCATATTATGATTAATCCCAGATGTCACTTTGTAAGCATGCGATAATATTTGTAATATCATATACTCATAAAAGTGCCCTTGGATCAGCAGTCTGAAATCGATTTTCGTAGCACATATGAGATCTTTAAACTCAGGGCATTTTTTTATATCGTCAGAGAACTTCTTAAACAACCTTTTTATCTCACTTAATGATAAGGGATAACTTAAACTCACATCATACCTAAACCCTTTATCTCCACCTTTTTTACTTATGGGAAAAAGACCTTTACCGAAATACTGCATTATTAAATTTGCCCGATTAATAATACATAACCTTCGAATTGAGCGATTGATCTTGTTATCGACGATTTTATTCGCACGATCAGCGTCTAAACTTAGCATATTCACAACTTCAAAATAAAGCTTTGATGACCAAAAGTCATTTTCCCAACTATAGCCATGCGTAACTATTAACTTATCAAAGTTAGTTCGATTGAAGTATATACCATCATAGTCACGATCGATAATCGCAAATGAATCTTTTATTTTCTCATTGACTATTTTATCATGATAATCCAATACATTCTCTTTGCAACCAACTATTTTGATTTTAATTTTATTATGAGGTGAAAAAATCTTGAAAAGCGATGTATAAAAAATAACATCAAATATTTTTGAATCATCATTATTAGGATTGATTCTATTTTGTTCTAAAATCCTACCTTCAATATATACAATAGCTTCTGTTTTATAAAAATAATTATAATTCCTTAAACCACTTGCTGTTCTTGTAAATGTCATGAAACAAGATCCTCCATATCAATAACGGCATCTTGTTCAACCCCAACAATATCAGGAGAATGGGTAGCAAATATAATTTGAGCATTAGGATTGAGCTTTGTAATGGCACCAATCAGCTGCTCTTGCCAAATAACATGCAATGAAAGCTCTGGTTCATCTGCTATATATATAACGTGTTGCGAATGTTGTAAAAGCGTCTCGCCAAGTATTATTAATAATTGCTTTTCGCCTGACGATAACTCTTCAAGTCCAATTAACCTTCCATCCTTGGTCGTTACAACGAGTTCATTCTTATCAGAAACAGAAAACTTTTTACGGCCATTAAACATAGAGTTAAGCAAAGAAATAAAATTATCTCTCGACTTGAATATATCAGATTTTTTTGCCTGCAAAATCTCGTAATCTGCAACTAATGTATGTGCTCGCCAAGAATTATATATTACTGAAAAGTCATCAACGGAAATAGTTTTTAAATTATCTCTTTTCTTTACTTTCTCTAAACGCGAGAAGTGATCATTCAATTTTTTAAGATAATATTTATTTTCGACTCCTAAAACATCGAATACTTCTACTAATGTTTTCCGTTCCTGATCAATATCTATTGAGCTTGAAAATTGAAATATAGGATTTGCCCCTTCATTATTAATAAGAGCCAAAAAACTTTTCTTCTGAAATTCAATAGTATGATCAGAAAACTGTTGCGATAAAACTGAAAAATATCTAACAAGATTATTGTTTAATTCAATTATTTTATGATCTATAGTTGAAAGTGATCTTTTTTCAAGATCTCTTGTATATAAATTATCGGCTCTGTTAACTGATAACCAAGAAACTTTTATTAAATCATTCAGCAATATATTGATTTCATTTAATGTATGGGCTTCTTGGTTAGATCCTCTTCTTCTACTTACAATTCGACCACCATCTTTTGTGTCGATGTAAACTCGATCAAACCGTGCATCAAAAGGAATTGTGATCGGTTGATCTTTGGCTGCTTTTTGTATTTCATAAGTTAGAATATCGTCAGATATCAATGTGTTTTTTGTAACTCGTATACTTGGCTTACGCGATCCTCCTATTTCTTTTAATTTTATGAGAATGCTCTCAAATTCAATCCGTAATAATTTCTCATAATCAAAAGTAAGTGCCGCTGCCAGTAGATTTATTAATGTAGTTTTACCAGTACCATTTACACCTATTATAAAATTTGTTTTGTTATTAAGAAATATTTGTATGTCTTGGTGTCCCCACAGACCTCTTACATAAACAGATTCTAAAGTATTCATCTTATACACCTCATGAACCGCAGTTTTTAGTTGTGAATGTGTTAAGAAAAATCTTAAACAATCTTTATCATTACGTAAACTTAAATTTGAATTTTGAATCATTTTTGTATTGTCCGGAGAAAAGGCCTCAAGCAAGGGTCTTAAGGTAGTTCCTTAGCGTGTCTTCTTCATTTCTGTTACAGATGTTGTTAGCTGATTGTTAGAATCACAGGAAAGCTTTAACCTGTAGCGATTAAGCATCCTTAATCGCTACATACTAAACAAGCCTTTCGAGTCCGATTAAGTGTAGCGATCTGCCTTGATTTTTCATCGCTACACCATATAATAAATCGCAACATATAAATTGACACAGATTAGAGATTTTTACATGGCACACGTAGCTTATATTCGCGTATCAAGCCTGCAACAACATTTGACTCGCCAGCTATCGGATACCGGGATCTTGTTTGATAAGGTATTCACGGAAAAAGTTAGTGCAAAAGATACCAACCGTGAAGCATTCTTAGCGATGATGGAGTACTTACGCGAGGGTGATACTTTGCATATACATGACATCAGCCGCCTCGCCCGTAATACAGCCGACCTTCTCTCAACCGTAGATACATTGACTAAACGAGGTGTCGCGATCCTGTTTCATAAAGAAGGTATTAAAACGGGCGACAGCTCCCCTACAGGTAATCTTGTTTTAACGTTACTCGGGGGAATCGCTCAAATGGAACGTGAGCAAATGCTACTAAGGCAACGTGAAGGTTATGAAGCGGCTAAAGCCGCTGGTCGTATTGTCGGGCGTGGGAATGGCAGGAACATCCCTCGCAGTGAAATAGTGGCAGCATTAGCTTCTGGTGGCAGTGTCCGCTCTGTGGCTTCTGAATTCGGTGTAAGTACTAACACCATTAGCCGAATCAAGAAAGAAATGAACTGTGCAACGTCTTAATTTAAAATAAGCAAATGATTTCTTTCACACAAACAGAAAAGACTTTACATGACCTTATGCACAGATACTTTGATACTGAAACAGAAGATTACCTCATGTTCGGCGTTTTGCTGTGTGAATGGAACGATGAAAGTACTTTAAGAATCATTCATAGCGGCTTTCCACCAGCCCTGACATATCGATGGCAATAAAAAAGGTAGACTAAGCTACCTTGAAAGTTTTGAATATAATTAAAACTCACATCATTTACAAGCATAAAGAGTTAATTTAAATCTTGTATGCTTGAATGCTGTATTCGCCCACGTAGTGACTACATAATTAGAACTATCTTTAGAAAAGGTTGAAACAGTACCATCCTCTTGTTGACTTCCAGTACCGATCATTTTATTTTTTACTGAAGTTAGATTATTGGGGCTAATTAATTTATCTGGGATATTAAAATAATCACCAGTAAGTACAGTAAACTGTGTCCCTGTATCTAATACAGTCATTTTATTTTCTGCGAAGAACCCGGGCATTTCCCTAATTGTTTTATCAGTTTGTATTACAAATTTACACACCAGTGTCTTTGAATCGGAGGCATCATTACCTGCAACTGTTGAAACAACTTTTTCATTTACCTTTTCTTCATCAACGCTATTATTAACTTCAGTGCTTTCTATTTTATTATTATCTACCGTTGCTGTCGATGATAAATCAGTACTATTTCTTAATCGATAAAGATCAATTGCTTTATCACGAGTAATATTGAGTTTAGATTCAGCAGCATTTAATGATGAAATAGTACCACCTTGTTGTTTGTAGAATACATCTATGGCAGAAGCATACTGATCTCTA
>Ga0302349_1000408_pt1 | contig 53719 bp, 67 predicted proteins | sample PhyAR1_FD_202176 | JGI IMG/M metagenome (GOLD analysis project Ga0302349, IMG submission 202176) | Leaf surface microbial communities from alfalfa plants in UC Gill Tract Community Farm, Albany, California, United States - DLSL A.R1... | ecosystem: Host-associated > Plants > Phyllosphere >... | reverse complement strand
ACGCAGTGAGCACCGAACATCCCTGCAACAGAATTGGAAAAAATACTGCGCAAAGACGCAGGTTGAGTCCTCGCTCGCCCCTTAACTCCATTGAGGGGCTTTTTTTCAATCCTGCCAGGGATTGAAAAGCTGAACCCCGGTCTGTACAAAGTCCTTCTCGTTGCGCGTCACGACGGTCATGCGGTGAACCAGGGCGGTTGCCGCAATAAGTGCGTCCCGTTCACTGCGCGGATCGGGCACATGCAGTCTTGCGCAGCAGCGGGCCACAGTCGCATCGACGGCCAGGGTGCGGTATGCGAAGGTGGGTAGCACCTGGTTTTCAAACCATTCCCGTAATCTGGCACCCTGGTGTGGGTCACGGCGTTCCATTGCCAGAATCCCCTGCTCCAATTCCAGCACCGTGATCGCTGAGATAAACAGCGCCCCGGTGGGCAGGGCATTGACCCACTCGACCACACGACTTTCGGCCCGGCTACCCTTGCGCAGTTCCGACACCACGTTCGTATCAAGAATATACATCACTCAAACTCCGCAGGGCGTGGCGTCAGATCCGCTTTCGGTGCCGTAAATATAATGTCTTCCCCGTCCGCCATCGCCAGTAATGTCGCCAGTGGCGCTTTGCCGCCCGTCAGTTGCTGATAGTCCTCAATGCTGAGTAATACGTGCGAAGGTTGCCCCCGGTCAGTGATGAAGACCGGCCCCCTGTTCGCTTCTTTCTTTGCCTTGCTGGCATCCTGGTTGAACTCACGGCTGCTGATAGTGACCGGAACCATATTTCGCCCTCCCGTTTGTAGTGATGTATATACATTTTACGCTTTCCTTTTCGTACTGCAATCAAATGGCGGAGACCCACCTTCATTTGATTGCTGATTTCTGTTGCCTCCTTGCGCACTATCCCCTTGCAAAACTCACGTATTCCCAATCAGGAGGTGTTGATGTGAATCCGAAATTACGCCTGTGCAACATCATTGTTGCCGCCACCCTGACGTGCGTTTCTGCGCCGTCACTGGCCGGTGAAAAAGATGAACTGGCACTGGTGTTAAAGCAGCTTGACCAGGTGCAGGCAGCACTTGAGCGGGCGCGGGTGGTGGCGGTACAGGAAGGGCGTGACAGCCGGTTCTTTTTTGACTATCGCCGCGCCACGCAGGATGTGGTGACCATGAAGCAGGGAATATCCCGCTATCTGGAGCCTTCCCGCGCCCAGCCACAGCCCGTGCAGACTGTCACCGGGCAGTATCGACAGGAGCGCGCACAGTGAATGAGAAGCAGGCAGCGGCATTCAAGGCGGCGTCGGGTGACCTGACGCCGGAGTGGATACACCTGATGGCTGTCGGGGGGCTGCTTGCCGTGCTGTTTCTCTGGAGCGCGTCATCGATGGTATCCGTCTACAAGGGCTGGGCGAAAGGTCATCTTGACACTGAGCGGGCAACAAGTGCTGTGGTGCGGATGATTGTGCTTATTGTTATGGCGCTTTTTTTATTCGCTAATTAAAGAGGTTAAACATGAATAAAGTGTGGTTGAACAAGGGAAAGGTGGCAGTGAAACGTATCGCTGGTATGGGACTGTTGGCTGTTATCGGCATGCAGCAGGCCCTGGCCGGTCTGCCCGAAATCGAAGATCCGACCAGCGGTAAGGGCAACGGCGGCCTGATGGATACAGCCAAAGGGCACCTTCAGGACGGTATCGTTTTAATCTGCCTGGTACTGGCGTCAGTGGCCTTCATCGTGGTGGCAAACTCTATCGTGTCCTCGTTCAACGAGGTGCGTGAAGGAAAAAACACCTGGGGCAAGTTTGGCGCGATGGCGGTGGTTGGCGTGGTGCTGGTTGTCATCGTGATTTGGCTGGTCAACAAAGCTTCCAACATCCTGTTTTAAGGAGCGTATATGGCAAGTATCCCCTTTATGCCCGACCGGCTGAACGCTGAACCCGTGGTGTTCAGGGGATTCACCACTCGGGAAATGTTCTGGACGGCGGGTATTGCCCTGGTTGGTGGTCTGGTTGTCGGTCTCATTCCCGGCCTGCTGTTTGGCTGGGTCTACATCCCCACTGTGGGATTGCTGATGCCGATTGTCGTGCTGTTTTTCGGTGGCAAGCTGCTGACGCGATACAAACGCGGCAAACCAGAAAACTTCCTGTACCGCCGTCTGGAAATCCGCCTGGCCCGCCTGGGCTGGGGAGGAAAAAACCTGGTACTGGATTCGAGACGCTGGCGCCTGCGCCGCAGCAAGCCGGTACTACGCCACGGAGAGTTCACCTTATGAGCCGTTTCAGAAATGCCATTTCTGCCCGCGACAACCACATCTGGACGCTGCGCGGCGTGTGCGTCGTGCTGGTGCTGCTGCTTGTTACCGCCCTGGGCGGCTGGATGATGGCACCCAGCAAACTCATGATCCACAATCCGCCCGACTTACGGAGCGGAAGTACGCGTCCGTACTGGGAAGTTGATCCGGGCGCGGTGTACACCTTTGCTTTCTATATTTTCCAGCAACTTAACTCATGGCCGACCGATGGGGCGAAAGACTATCCGCGTCGTATCGCAGGTCTGGCTCCTTACCTGACACCCCAATGCAAGGAGTTTTTTGAACAAGAGGCAGAAAATCGTAATAACCGAGGCGAGTTAAGCAATCGCGTGAGAGGGATAACGGAGATCCCCGGACGGGGTTACAAACCCGCAAGCGTCAAAATTGTCGATCGCGACAACTGGGTTGTGACGCTGGATGTGAGCGCTGATGAATATTACCACGGAGAAAACGTGAAACGTGCACTGGTTCGCTACCCACTGAAGGTGACGCGCTGGGAGAGTGATGCCACCCGAAACCCTATGGGACTGGCTCTTGATTGCTATGACCAAAAGCCTCAGCGGCTGGAGGCTGCCCCAAAACCTGAAACCAAAGCGCAGGGGGTATTCCAGTGAAAAAAACACTTATCCTGGGGCTGGCGCTGTTTATGTCGCTGACCGCTGTAATTCCTTTCGCCCACGCCGATGAACTGATGAAGTGGGAGCGTATTCCGCTGCAAGTCCCGTTGCACGTTGATCAGGAACGCATCGTTTTCGTCAACAAGAATGTCCGGGTTGGATTTCCGCCTGAGCTTAACGGGAAACTGCGCGTGCAGAGCAGCGGCGGAGCCGTCTACCTTAAGGCTAGCGGGGACTTTCCGGTGACGAGGCTGCAACTGCAAAACGTCGAGAACGGTGAACTCATTTTACTGGACGTTTCAGCCTCCGCAGGCAAGGAAGCGCTGGAAGCGGTGCGTCTGGTTTACAGCGGCGAAGTGTCCACCACGACGGGAAGTCACGCCACTCGCGTCAGCGGTGATGTTACGCCCACCGATGCAGAGTCGGGCACGCCAAAAGGCGACAGGAAGAAAAAGCCCGCTGTGCCGTATCCGGTTGCGCTGACTCGCTACGCGGCACAGAACCTCTACGCGCCATTGCGCACGGTTGAGCCGCTTCCGGGGGTACGTGCGCAGGCACTGCGTCTGCCCAAAGTGCTCAACTCCCTGCTGCCTGGTGAGCCTGTGAAAGTTTCACCGCTGGTTTCCTGGGCTGCGGGGGAATACAGCGTGGTGGCACTGCGTGTCAAAAATCAGCGTTCCGGCAAGGTCGTGCTTGATCCCAGGGCCTTGCAGGGGCGTTTCTACTCAGCCGCATTTCAGCATCGCTGGATAGGCCCTGCCGGTACACCTGAAGACACCACCGTGTTGTATCTGGTCACAGAAGGAAAACCGGAAGCTGCCTTTTACCCCGAGGCCGTAACGCCGCTGAGAAAAAAGGGAGGGGCGAAGCGTGAAAATTAAGTCTAACACCCTGGTTAAGGTACTGGTGCCGAGTGTGTTGTTCGTCGCTATTTTCATTGGCTTGAAATCCTGTGGCAGTGCAAAGCCGGGGAGTGGTGCCGGAGGTAAAAGCAACGTTGTCGCCGATCTGACGCCTGACGAACTTCGGGCGTTGGGGATCGAGGGGGATACGCCGGAAGATACGCTGCGCACCATTGCCACCCGAATGAAGAAACTCACCGACCAGCAAGCTGCACTGGTCAAGCGCAACACACAACTGGTTGAGGAAAACGCCGCCCTTCAGGACAAAACCCAGAAGGTGGACCAGCAGATACGCGCCGCCGTTGCCGGGGTGAAAAACGAATCACAATCCGCCCAGGGGGCGCTGAAGTCCCAACTGGATGCCGTGACGTCCAAGCTGGAATCGCTTGGCAACCAGATGGCTTCCGGGAACGACAAGCCCGCGCAAAATGGAGATATTCCGGTAGGTCTGGGGCTGGATGATGTGAGCGGAGGAACCTCCGGTAAGGACGGCATGATTTGGGTTGCTCCCAAAGACGGGCAGGCGTTCGACCGCAGCGGCAAGCCGCTGGCGGCGGGCGAAAAGCTGGCCGGTGGCACGTTTAAATATCCGACTTCCTTCCTCGACGACAATGAGATTACTCGTCAAAAGGCGGCGCTGGAGCAGACGGCGAAGGGCTACAGCAACGAAAAGGGCGGCGTGGTGAATGAGGAGCCGGTCTATACCGTGCCGGAGAATGCCACACTGGTGAGCAGTCAGGCAATGACAGCATTGCTGGGTCGTATTCCCCTGGAAGGCAAGGTACAGGACCCTTACCCGTTCAAAATCATGATTGGTGCAGACAACCTGACGGCAAACGGCATCGAACTGCCGGACGTTGAGGGCGCTATCGTGTCTGGTACGGCGACCGGCGACTGGACGCTCTCCTGCGTGCGCGGTGATGTGTACTCCATTACCTTCGTGTTCACCGATGGTACGGTGCGCACGTACCCCAAACCCCAGCGCAACAGCAACGGACAAGGGGGGAACGGGAGCCAGAAGAAAAGCGAAAACAACAGCATCGGCTGGATTTCCGACGATCAGGGTATCCCCTGCATTCAGGGAACCCGCAAATCCAATGCGTCCACCTACCTGCCGACACTGTTCGGCCTGTCAACGGCCACGGCTGCCGCATCGGCGTTCGCCCAAAGCCAGACCACCACGCAGAACAACGGCCCCTACGGGCAGTCTTCCACCACGCTGACCGGTGACGCGGGGAAATATGCCCTCGGTGCCGGTATGGCGGGCGGGATGAAGGAAACCACCGACTGGGTGCGCCAGCGCTACGGCATGACCTTTGATGCGGTATATGTGCCGCCGGGCAAGAACGTGGCGGTGCATATTACCCGCGAGATCCCCATCGATTACGAAATCAAAGGCCGCAAGGTCAGGTATGACGTGGACACCACGCGGTTACAGGATTTGGACTAAAGGGGGAAGTACATGCTTATCAGACGACAAGAACCGGTGGCAAGCCGGATGAACAAACCTCATATGCTGTTAGCGGGCGCGTTGCTGGCCGCGTTATCAATCACGGGGTGCTCCACGTCCAAGGACGATATGTTGCCTGCCGGTGACGGCACCATGCTTGACCTGTGGCAGAACAAAGCCTCGACCCGACACACGGCGCTGGATGCGCGTCAGGCACTGCGGCGTGATTTGAGTGTGGGCGAAGCCGCTCAGGTTCGCCCCGTCGAGGAAAGCTACACGCGCACGGCACAAAGCGAGATCTCGCAGCAATTTCCCCGACTGCCGAACCCCGATCTGGTGATGTATGTTTTTCCACACCTGACGGCGGACGGCACGCTGCCTGTGCCGGGCTACAGCACGGTATTTCCGCTCTATAACCGGGTGCAATACGCGCTGCCTGGCGAACGTGTGGAGACGTTGTGATGCTGAACCTGTTTGGAACGAAAAAAAAAGATGTGCGGCGTTCAGAGCATACCGGCACAGCCACTGCGTCGGCTGATGCTTCACCGTTCGCCGTTGCCGGGCGTGAGCCGATGGTTAAAAGCGGCAAGTTCAGCACTGCCGATGAGCAGGCTCTTTATGCCACAGGCCCGTCTTTCGTGGACTTTCTGCCGTATGCAGAATACCTGCCGGATCAACAGGCTATGCTGCTGGAAGACGGACGTTCGCTCGGCGCGGTGTTTGAAATCACCCCACTGGGAACCGAAGGGCGACCTGAGAGCCGTCTGGAGGAAGTGCGGGATATCGTCGAAAACGCGCTGCAACAGAGCTTCAGGGAAGAAGATACCCATCAGTGGGTGGTGCAGTTTTTCTGTCAGGATGAATCTGACATGGACGCCTATCTGGCGCGGCTGCGCGACTATGTGCGTCCAGCAGCAAGGGAAACGCCGTTTACCGAAGCGTGGCTGAAGGAAAATGACCGGCATATTCGCGGTATCGCGGTGCCACAGGGGTTATTCAAGGATGAGCAGGTGACGGGGGAACCCTGGCGCGGTCAGATACGCCGCACCCGCATGGTGGTATACCGCTACGTGAACCCCAGGTCACGGGACGCATTTTCCCCCGCCGTCGAACTGGAGCATGCCTGCCAGAGCCTTACTGCGGCGCTGCGTGGTGCGGGGGTTGAACTGACCCGCCAGAATGGCGAACAAATCCATGCCTGGCTGCTGCACTGGTTCAATCCCGCCCCCACCTGGATAGACAAGGAAACGCTTTACCGGACAGCGCGGCACTGCGACACGTTGCCGGGCGACCTGCCGGTGATCAACGATTTTTCCGAAACGCTGTTGTTCAACCCTCCGCGTTCGGATGTGGAAAACGGCGTGTGGTGGTTCGATGACCTGCCGCACAAGGCCATCCCGGTTGAGCGCCTGCGTGAGGTGCCAAATATCGGCCACCTGACCGGGGAAACCCGTAAAGGCAACAATCTGAACGCGCTGATGGACTCGATGCCTGAAGGTATCACCGTTTCGCTGACCATCGTCGTGCAGCCGCAGGATGTGCTCGAAGAGCAGTTTACCGCGCTGGGGCGCAACGCCGTGGGGGAGAACATTGAATCTGCCCGCGTGGTGCAGGACGTACAGACGGCGAAAGAATACCTGGGGGAGCGCCACAAGATTTACCGCGCCGCGCTAGTGTTCTACCTGCGCGGTAACAACCTTGCCGATTTGAACCGCCGCACGATTAACCTGACCATGCTGATGATGAACAACGGCTTGCAGGCGGTGCGACCCGAATATGACGTTGCGCCACTCAATGGCTATCTGCGTGGCCTGCCGATGTGTTTCAACCCTGACGAGGATAAAAAGCACTGGTATACCCGGCTGACGTTTGTGCAGCACCTGGCGAATCTGGCTCCGGTGCTGGGTCGGGATACGGGAACCGGTAACCCCGGCTTCAGCTTTTTCAACCGGGGCGGCTCCCCGCTGACTTTCGATCCGCTGAACAAGGCCGACCGTAAGCAGAATGGTCACCTGCTGATATTTGGTCCGACCGGTGCGGGTAAGTCGGCGACGCTCAACGCGCTGTTCGCGCAGGTGATGGCCGTGCATCGCCCGCGCCTGTTTATTGCCGAAGCCGGTAACTCGTTCGGGCTGTTTGCCGACTACTGCGCCACGCTGGGACTGACCGTCAACCGGATTTCGATCAAGCCGGGAAGCAAGGTCAGTCTGGCGTCCTTCGCCTATGCGCACCAGATGCTGGAACACTTCACGACCGCCGATCTCGACGAGGATAACCTCGATGCCATCGATGCGGAGGACGAAGTTGTTGACGGAGACGAAGAGCAGCGTGACTACATGGGGGAAATGGAGATCGCCGCCATGCTGATGATAACCGGTGGCGAGGCCGACGAAAAACTGAGTCGGGCCGACAGGGGGATGATACGGAGGGCTATTCTGATGGCCGCCAGGTCCACGCGGGATGCCGGAAAACAGATGTTGCCCGAAGACTTGCAGACGGCGCTGTATGAAATTGGCAGGGATGAAAGCATACCGGAACCTCGGCGCACCCGCGCACAGGAGATGGGCGAAGCGCTGGGGATTTTCACACAGGGCTTTGAAGGTCAGGTCTTCAACCGACCCGGACAGGCCTGGCCTGAAGCGGATGTGACGCTGATTGACCTGGCGAAATTTGCCGGAGAAGGTTACGAAGCGCAGCTTGCCGTCGCCTGTATCGGCCTCATCAATACTATCAACGGTATTGCTGAACGTGACCAGTATTCAGGACGAGACATTGTCTTTGCCATCGATGAGGCCCACCTGATCACCACCAACCCGCTGCTGTCCCCCTACATTACTAAAGTGGTCAAGATGTGGCGCAAGCTCGGGGCCTGGCTGTGGCTGGCGACGCAGAACCTGAAGGATTTTCCCGATATCGCCGAGAAGATGCTCAATATGGCCGAATGGTGGCTGTGTCTGACCATGCCGCCGGATGAGATCGAGAATATTGCTCGTTTCAAGACACTCAATGACGACCAGGTGAAGATGCTGGAGTCCGCCACCAAGCTGCCGGGATGTTACACCGAAGGGGTGGTGCTGGGTAAAAACCTCGAAGCCATCTTCAGGGCTGTACCTCCGAGCCTGTATCTGGCGTTGGGGATGACCGAGAACCACGAAAAAGCCGAGCGTCGGTCGCTGATGAAGGAATTTGGTATCTCCGAACTGGAAGCCGCGTTCAAGATTGCCGAACAACTGGATATCAAACGTGGATTGCCTGCCAGGGGGAGGGCCTGATGATTGAGTTTATTTTGCCCCCTGATGAGCGTGGTATCTGGCCTGAAAATCGCCGGTTCCTGTTCTCTTCGCCGCCGCTGTGGGACCCGCTGCCTGGCATGAACGCCACGCACGAGGCCGAATTTAACCGCTTTTGTGATGCGGTATTGCTCAGACTCGGCCAGGCCACCCAGGTGAGGTTCAAACCCCACAGGGTGAATAAACAGAACTTCCTCACCCTGTACATGAAGGGCACGCTGCACGATGTGGACGTGATGTTCGTGTCCGATAACCGGATTGATATACCGCCGGTCCCGGACGAATACGGCCAGATCCGCGTGTCGGTTATCGACATGATTGACGTGCTGTTTTTTGCCCATCATCTGATTAACCGACTGAAAAGCAACAGCCGGGGGAAGGTGATCCACGGGGATTTCGGTAAAAAGGACTGAGTGCCCGGCGGCAATAACGCAAATCAAATGGCGCGGGGGTAGCGTCATTTGATTGCTGACGGCAGGCGATGCGCAACGCATTGTTGAGAGGAATTAACCGATCAGGGGGCGGGTATGCAGCCTGAAACCGAAAATCACAATACGTCCGCGACGCCTTACCGTCTCGGGCAAATCCGGCTGGCGGCACGGGCAGCGGCTTTTCGTCGGGCCTGTCGCCAACGTCTGGCCGACAGCGAAAGTGTTTCTCAGGTCGAACTCACCCGCCTGCGTGCGGCGGTGACGGAAGCCGAACAGGCACTGCAACTTATTGAGCGAGGGGGTGAGATTGAACAGTGCTTTGACTAGTGTTTTGACCAGGTCCATCCGTCGCGTGGTGGGGGCAGCGCTCATGCTGCTTTGTGCCAGCGCCCGGGCAGACGTGGTGATCTACACCGATGCCGGCCACCCGGCAACGGTCGCGGATGAGCACACTCGCGTGGTGATACTGGATGCGCCGCAGCAGCTACAGGATCGGTTGTTTGGCACGCTGCCTGAAGAACCAGAGGCCGCTGCACAGGCCGCGCAGGACGTTCTGTCTGCACCGGACTGGCAGGAAAGTGAACAACGACTGGCAAAGGCATACCGGGGGGTATTGGATGCCTGGCAGCTTGGGCTTTCGCGCTATCCCTCTGTGGTGTTTGACGGTCAGTATGTGGTCTATGGCACGGCGAGCGAAAGCGAAGCCCGTACCCGGTTTGAGCAATGGCAGGAGGCGAACAGATGAAAAAACGCTGGATTTCTCTCACGTTACTGGGCGTGTCTGCACTGCCGTTTTCGGCAGGAGCGATTAACTCGGCGGAGATCATCGCCAGTGCGCTTTGCCCTGACTGCATCCGCTGGCAGGTGAAAGGAATTTGTTACTGGTTACAGTGCGGCTGGGGCGGGTGTCGGGTGCGTACCTCAGTGAAGGTAAAGCACTATATCCCCGTGGCAGTGGTATCAAGCTACGCGCAAACAGGTAACAACCCCTGGTCGGAGGTTTCCATGCTGGGGCATGGCATACCGGGGGTGGCAGAAGGCGGTGGCACCAACGCGCAAAAACGCAGCCAGCGCAAAGACAATCTGATATTCAAGAACGTCGATGTGATCGGCCATCCGGCACTGGCGGCTCCCATGTTCAACCGATTCATGGGCAATCTGGGGTACACCTGTGGTACCTCGGCAAAACCCTTTATGCCGTACCTGCTCAGTACCCTGGACTCCGTGATGTGGCGCACGGGATTGTCGGAATCGGTCTACCCCGAAGCGCTTGTTCCCGGCAGGCGCGAACTGGGCAGCCAGAGTGCATCGAACATGTGGGGCAACATCTATCCTCGCGGTGGCTTTGCCACGCAGACAGATGATTTTAAAGCGGCGGCGCTGATGGCGCAGCGGGCGGCGGATATCGTCACACGTACCGGTCAGGTTCACATTTATCAGACACTCAGGGATACGCCGCATGAAGGTTACTGGCCGCCGGGTCCGGTTACGGAGAATACGGGGCGGGATAATCACCAGTGGCAGCGTCTGGCCCCTGGCGTCAGCCACAGTTGCGCGGTTTTTCCGACCGATGAGACGCCGCAGGCAGAGGATGGAAATTATGCCTTTGCGCTCTGGCAGCCTTATAGCTGCTGCCAGCGCAGAGGGCAAAAATTCCTGGGTAGCACGGATTTTTGAGGAAAATAGCCATGTTGAATAAACAAAGAAACAAACTGGTTTTGCTGGCCGGATGCATCGCGCTAGCGTTGAGTGCGCAGGCCGGAGCGGCGTTTGATATCACCACCAACCTCAGCGGCGACAATACCGGCTATGGCAAAAGCATTACCGGCGCGGTGGACGACTCGCTGTTTTACTCCATCGGCGGCGGCAACCTGGTGTCCGGCCCGCCTGGCAGGCAAAACCTGCAACGAATCGGCATTGGTGGCGGCTGGAGCAGTGATTTGATGTGCGGCAACTTCGATTTGAAAACCACGGTTTCCAATCAACTCAACGGTGTCACACGTGGTTTTCAGGACATGATGGGCAACGTGATTCAGAGCGCAACGGGGGCCGTGGCGAGCCTGCCCGCGATGGTTATTCAGCGGGCCAATCCGGGGCTGTATGAACTGCTGACCAACGGCCTGTTGCAGGCCAACGTCGCGTTCGACAAGGGAATGCTGAACTGTCAGTCAATGTCGAAAAAGCTGGCCGACTATACGCTCGGGGGCAGCCTGAAAGAGTCGGCTAAGGCAGACGAATACAAGAACATCGCAGCCAGTACCAATGATGTGATAGCCGCAGAGCAAAAGGCGAGCAAAGACGCTGATGGTAGATCCGGTAAGAAGTGGGTTGGGGGAGAGTACCGGGGTGGTGCCGGTCAGCAGGCTATTAAACCTGTTCACGACCTGGGAAAAGCGGGGTTCAATATCATCAATGGGTTACCTGCAAGCAGCAGCCAGAAAGTCAGTGGTGGCGATTGCAAGGCAGGGCTATGTAAACGGTTCTCAAGCAGCGAGGAAGCCGCCGCTGCGCTCGTAACGGTCGTTGGAGACCGTTCATACAGAACGTGTTCCATCGATGCGCAATGTGCTAGCGGCGGAGTCGAAAACGAACCGGGGAGTTCCACCCCAGGCGTGGGGTTTACTCCTATGCTTGAACAAACTGCGCAAGAGAACCTGGACACACTGGTGCAACTGGTAAACGGGCAGTTGAAAGTGACGCCGGACAACCTGGCTAAATTGAAAACTGGGGACCTGAAAGTGACGCGCAGCGTCATCGAAGCGCTCAAAGACGATCAGGATAACGCAGCGATAGTGCAGCGGCTGGCGGGAGAACTGGCGATGGCAGATACCGTATCTACGGCACTGGCACTGCGCAGAATGCTGGTTGCCGGACAGGCAGAACCCAATGCGGCAGAACTCCCGGACGTGGTTGCTGCAACGGACAGAAATATGGATTTCCTCGACAAGGAGATCCAGGCGCTGAATACCGAAATGCAGTTGCGCCGGGAAGTGAGTAATAGTTCGTTATTGACGACGCTTGCCAGGCAACAAGCGCGTGAAGAAAATCATCGTCTTCAACAGAAGGGTAGCTCCGGGGATAAGGCGTTTGGCGGCCTGAGCAAACCGGAAGAAAGCAAGTGAGGTCATTGTGAATAAGACTGGCACTTTCAAAATTCCGCGTCCGTGGCTGGTATTTGGCGGGCGTGTTGTGGCCTGGAGTCTGGGGATCGTTGCCATTACGCTGCTGACTGGCTGGGCCGCGATGCAGATGGGCGTCAGTAGTGACGGGGTGCAGAACTGGCTGGAGGCCAGACGCTGGGGCCTGCTGGCCTGGCGCGTGCTCCTGTATGCGGCTATCGCCGGACTCTGGCGACTCAAAGTTCGCCCTCTGGTGCTCAAACGCACAGGCCGGGGCCGTGTCATTCGCCTGGAAATCTGGTTTGTCGCCCTGGTTGTCATCAACGAGGTCGCAGTCAACAGTCAGTGGCTGTTCGGGGGATAAATATGTCTACAGACAGCTATCTTGAATATGTGTTGCTGCTGCTCGGCTGGATACTGAATAATGGTATCTGGGCCATCATCACCAGCACAGGGATATTCGCCATTCCGATAGCCTTCAAGCTGATGGGGATCTGGCTGAAGGTGCGCGAAGAAGGCGACGATGAGGGGAACAAGGGGGCGCTGGCCGTTCCACGCATGGAACACGCTATCTATATGTCATTTCTGGTCATTCTTTTCTGCGGAATGCCGGTTATGCCGATAGATTTGAGTACCATTACCTTTGACACAACCCGTGCGAAAGAGTGCGGCGTGAATCTGCCTGACCCCAATAAAACGGGGTACAAGTCATTCATCAACGAAATGGACGGTAAAACGGCCAAAGTGCCGCTGTGGTGGATGCTGGTTCACAAAATGTCCAAAGGTGTGACGCGGGCGGCGGTGGCGACCATTCCCTGCGGGACCGATGTGCGTCAGGTTCGTTTTGATATTCAGCATACTCAGATCAAGGACCCGGTGTTGACGGACGAGCTTCAGGCGTTCGCCAACGACTGCTATGCACGCTCACTGTACCGGCTGAAAGCGAGTAACACTCAACTGAGTGAAAGCGTTGCCGATGATGTGAACTGGATCGGCGCATCGACGTTCCTCAACAACAGCGGGTATTACGATACCTATGCGTCGAGCAAGCCGTTGCGGGCCTGGAACTATGATGCCAGCCGGGATGCTGGTTATCCCGATGTGGGTCAGGGCGGCTATCCCACCTGCAAGGACTGGTGGGAAAATGGTTCGGTCGGCCTGAAACACAGGCTGCTGGAGCAAATCAGCCCTATCAAGACCATGCTGGTCAAATCGCTTGGCCCACAGGGGGAGCAAACGGCGCTGCGCTGGCTGGTCAGCCCAAGGAACGCCACTCTGTCGGGTTCGGGAGAATCCTACATGACCGGTCCCTATGACCAGGCGCACGGCGTTGGCGGCAACCTTAAACGTGGCCTGGCGACGATAGGTACGGGTATGGAGCAAATTAAGGTGCTACCCGGCATTGATGCGATGAAGCAGGCCCTGCCGATTGTGCAATCCTCGTTGCTGATGGTGGTGACGGTGGTGATCCCACTGCTTCTGCTGTTCAGCGCTTACGAACCGAAAACCGTTATGACAGTGACGTTTGCGCTGTTCGCGCTGATATTCGTGTCGTTCTGGTGGGAACTGGCGACCTGGCTGGATAATGCGCTTATCAAGCTGCTGTACGACAATCAGGGGGATGGTGCATCATCTGTGCCGTTTGCCGACTTTGTAAGCTCGACCTCAGACGGCTGGATCATGAACATCGTGATAGGCGCAATGTACGTGGCGATGCCTGCGGTCTGGATTGGTACGATGGGCTGGACCGGGGTTCAGATTGGATCGATGCTTGGACATGCAATAAAAGACGGTTCGTCGATGGTTCAGAAAGCTGGCGAGAAAGGTGGTGATACGGTCAAAAAAGCTGCTGCGACAGTAGCAACTAAGGGGAAAATGTAATCGCTTAAATTAGCTGGCCGCCTACCCTAGAGGCGGTCAGTTATGGGCGATCACTGAAGTCATTATTTATTCGAGACAACTTCACCGAATCGTCTTCTTCATGCTTTTCGTTTACAGAAAGATCTGCGCACTTCGAAGCCGCTACGGCTACACATAAAACTCCTTTAACCACTTCTACACTACCGATGGCGAGAGATTTGGCGATCTCCAGGTAATCTGCTTTTTTCAGTCTGTAGGGCCGGGCTTCAGATACGCGCTGAATGATTTCGGCCAGGTCATTGTCAGTGTTGAAATCAGGTTTTTGAGCCATTTATCACCTCCTGCATGGAAAGTGTACAGAGCTACGATAGCAGATCTTTCAATTGATGGATATGACTCAGTATGAGTTGAGGTTAGTCTCACTTTGATTTATATGTGCTTGAAAAGCACTTTATTTCTATTTTTTTTCTCAAAATGAGTTTTTTTGAGTCTCATTTGTGGTTGACGCGGGTGCGTAAGTATTGCTATGTTAACACTTATTCTCAATATGAGTCTGTTCTCTACTCAGTAAGAGGTGTCTATGTTGAAGGTTTCGTGTGATGATGGTTCTACCAATGTAAAGTTAGCGTGGCTGGAAGATGGAAAAATCCAGACCAGTTTGTCTGGCAACAGTTTCAAAGAGGGGTGGAATCCGGCAATACTTGGCGCGGGCAAGGTGTACAACTATACGGTTGACGGGAAAAAATACTCGCATGACCTCGGTAGCACAGCCGCGATTGGTACGACTCACGTTAGTTATCAATATAGCACAGCAAACTTGCTTGCTATCCACCATGCATTACTCACCTCCGGGCTGGAACCACAGGATATTGAATTAACTGTGACTCTTCCTGTGACGGAATTTTTTGATACTGACAACCAACCTAATGAATCTAATATTGAAACAAAGAAGAAAAATGTTCTGCGGGAGATAACCTTAAATAAAGGTGACACCTTTAAAATTAAGAAAGTGAACGTCATGCCAGAATCTTTACCTGCTGCTTTTGAATCGATCAAAAATGACAATGTAAAACCGCTAGAACGTAGTCTGATTGTAGATTTAGGTGGTACAACGTTAGACTGTGGAATTATTCAGGGTGCATTTGATAGTGTGACTGCTATCAAAGGGAATGCGGACATTGGCACATCCAGGATAACCAGGGCCGTGATGAATGCTTTGGTCAATGCATCTACGCCGAGTAGCTATTATGTGGCTGATGAGATAATTAAAAATTACACCGATGAGGAATACTTGCGGTCTTTGATTAATGACGTTGAACATATTTATGGTATTCAAAGCGTAATTCAAATGGAATCATCTTCTTTGGCTGACAGTGTTAAAAATGAGATAGAGACGTTCACTGGTATGCAAAGGATATATTTAACTGGTGGTGGAGCAGAAATTATTTACCCTTACATAAAGCAGTCATTCCCGAGACATAAAGTAAGTAAGGTTGACGATCCACAGTTTGCTCTGGTTAAAGCTATGGTTAAGGCGTAATTACAATGGAGAAGAAACGCAAGAAAATAATAGCGTATTTACATCCAGAGATTTATCCGCAAGATGAATTAACGCAAAAATTCGTCGAAGCGTTGCCAACGCAAACAAGAGGTGAGTTCTATCGACAGGCTATAATATGTGGTGCTGCTTTGTCTTCTGTTGATCCAAGACTGGTAAACCTTATTAGTGCGCTTTACAGTGCTGATATTAATGCTGAGGATTTAATTAAAATAATAGAGCAAGTGACGGGTTATAAGTCAAAAACAGTTGATATTGATCTTATCAAGCAATTTATAGACAAAAAAGATATATCAGTTGAAGGTAAAATAAAAACCGAAGAGCAAGTGCTGGAGGAAAAGGCCCTTAAAAATTTGTCGATGCTGAAAAAATGAATAGAGTTACGGGGGGTTAAATGATTGCAATACCATTCCCTATATTTGTTGCTATATCAATAGTGTTGTGTATGGGATTTATTGCCAATATAAATAAATATGCTCGAATAGCTTTTCTTGTTATTTATTTGGGATTTTGGTTTTCATTTAAGTCAAGTGATTCTCCTGCGATTGAATCACTTGACGTAAACACCCTATATTTAATAGGGATGGTTGCTTTGCCTGTCATTGTTCTCGTCATGGCTATCTACATTTTTTATTTGAAGAAATGATCCGTGAAGCCGGGGGCATCAGGCCCCCTGTGAGAGTAACTGACAGGCAATCTCTGGTTGTGTGTGATTGATTTCCCGCCGAGTTTTTTTTATTCTAATCGTGCAAAAGCAGTACCGAATGGCTAATCCCTGAAAGGCCAGTCTACGGATGGGAGAGGGCAGCCGAACAGCGCCCGAAGCAGTGCCGAATGGCTAACCCCCCGAAAGGCCAGTCTACGGATGGGGGTAGGTAAGACAGAAGTACCGAATGACCAGCGCTTCGAAAGGTCAGTCCACGGATAAGCGCAAAAGCTGCCTTGCCCTGAAATGCAGCGACACGAACATCACAGTCGGGAACGCCGTTCAATATCTGAAAACGGCTGGTAGTCCGGGACAACGGATACCTGATATGGAGTTTTGGCAATACCTACAATGATGCAGCCGCTGTTTACGCTGCTGTCCGCTCACTCCGTTGAGTTGGACTTCAAACCGCTCGCAACGCCTTTATGGCTTGTGCTCTGACTTCCGGCTACAGACCTGGAAGCGCTACGCCATTTCGCAGATTTGACGGCGCGATACAGCCTGACGGAAGGTTTTCTCTTTTGACCTGCAAGCTCTCCTGGCGACATTTGGTGCGCCCTGGCGGTTCGACATTGCGTAGCTTTGGCGAACACGGACAGGCGCAACATTTGGAGCGGGAATGCGCAGCGTCACTTGCTCTGAAGCGTAGCAAAAGACAAGTGACGCTGCTGTAAAAGCCGCGCAAACCCGCTCACCTCGGGCACTGAGAGGTTTTCACGAAAAGTGTTACGGCGTGACCGGCAAATTCAGAGGCAAACCAACAGAGATTTCACCAACAATCCGCCCCCTTTCGGGCAACATTTAAAACAGGAGGTAAAACGACTCGGTATTGAGGCGATGCTCGCTAAAACGAGCATGTGGTAGCAGTCTGACGCAAGTCAGCCCGGCGTATGCCGCGAACAGGACGAACTCCTGGGGTGCTATGCAAGAACTAAACACATCGTCGCTCCGATGCACAAATACCAGTCACGAGGCTTAAAGCCCACAGCAAACCGCGCCATCGGAGCAGGGTGTTATTAAAAGATGTAGTGAGTCGGTTATCCACGAACTCCCCGGTCGGCATGACGCGCCTTGCGTCGCGCCACCGCTTCCGCTTGCCCGCCCCTTGGGCTGGGGCGGGCGGCACTGGCTTTGCCTCGGGGGATTTGTGGATAACCGGTTGCGAGAGGAGTGCTTCATGTCCAGGCTTTCAAAAGATATGGTTACCCTGGCCCGTCAGGCGGGGGGCAGTTACAAAACCGTTGCTGACAGAATGAAAATGGCCGATCGCATAGCGACGCAGTTGCTAAAGATGAACATTCAGATCCGGCAGGCTAAAAACATCAAGCCTAAACATGTGGTTATGTATGCAAATCACCGGCTGGCTGAAGGAATTGCGAAGCGCACTATCCAGAATGAGGTCACCGCCATAAGAAAAATACTGACAGCCTGCGGAAAATCGATCATGGCAAATTCAGATTCTATCAGTAATAAGACGCTGGGGATTAGTGGTGCGAGCAGAGCAGGGACGAAAGAGGCTATTCCAGATAAAGTATTAAACGATGCCGTTCAGTATGCGATGAGTAAGCATCAGGGAGTTGCGGCCATACTGCAATTGTCGCGTTGTCTGGGGTTAAGAGAAGAAGAAGCTGTCCAGTCGGTTAAATCGCTGCACAGGTGGAAGCAGGAGATAGAGAATAATCAGTCGCGAGTGAATGTCGTCTTTGGAACCAAAGGAGGCAGGCCCAGAGAAACCACAGTTCTGAATCATGAAAAAACATTGCATGCAATTAATTTCGCGTTGAAAGTGGCCGAAGAGAATAAAGGAAAACTCATTGATAAACCAAATCTGCATCAGGCGATTGGCGTGTTCAGACGTGTTGCTATGGATGGAGGGCTTACTGGAAAACACTCACCTCATAGTTTACGTTACGCCTATGCGCAAGATGCAGCAAAATTCCATGAGGATAAATTTTCTAAAAAAGAAACGCTGGCGATGGTGTCGATGGATTTAGGGCATGGGGATGGTCGAGGACGATATATTTCTCAAGTGTATTATAAAGATGGAATTGAAGATAACTGATATGTTAATATGGGGGTTGAGAAATTAAATATTCATAATGAAGGTGGTTTGATGTTTTTTAAAGGTTTGCTAAGATTTCTTTTTAAACAAGGAAAGGAACTTGATGGGGATATGACTGGCTTAGTTGATGAGGTGGTGATTGTAAGTCCAAAAAATCTATGTGGAAGCCCTATTATATTTAAGGCTGTGTTAGATGGTAGGCAAATAGGGCATCTTAATCTTACCAAGTATGATGGGGAATCTATATATTTTGCTGATATTGTAGTTTTTCATGGGTACCGCTGTTCAGGTGTTGGGAAAAAACTTATATCCGAAGCGCTTTATAAGTGCAAGCTGTCAGGAGTAAAAAGAATATACGGTGTTATTGTCGGTGAGAGTGGTGAGTTTATTGAAAAAGAAAGGCTGAGAGAATTATATAAATCACAAGGTTTTTCTGTGTCTGGAGATAACATAGAGATCTTTTTGTAAAGTTACCAAAGGATTGTGTGATGAGGTTAACACTGGCTGGTGCTTGAAAATTATTCAGGCGTCAGTTATCGTGAAAGAGCAAAAGCAGTACCGAATGACCAATCCCTGAAAGGTCAGTCTACGGATGGGAGAGGGTAGCCAGACAGCACCCGAAGCAGTGCCGAATGACCAGCGCTTCGAAAGGTCAGTCCACGGATAAGCGCAAAAGCTGCCTTGCCCTGAAATGCAGCGACACGAACACCACAGTCGGGAACGCCGTTCAATATCTGAAAACGGCTGGTAGTCCGGGACAACGGATACCTGATATGGAGTTTTGGCAACACCTACATTTAACCCTTCGGGAGTCACACTCCCTACAGGGTACGTGCCTCCCACTCAATCAGGAGGTACGATGAGTAACATTTCTTACGAAGCTGCGGCATTTCTGCAACAGGCTTTCAGCCCGGAACAAGTGGAGGCGATTGTGAATTTTCAAAAATCATTGAATGCACAATTGGCAACCAGTGCCGAATTGCAGCAGGTTAAGACCGAATTGAAGGCTGAGTTAACTCAGTTTGAAATTCGTCTGAGCCATCGTATTAACACCACGATCTTCGCCGCTGTCGGTGTGATTGCCACGCTGATAACCGTGCTGAAATTGTTCGGTTAACCTACCGGCCCAGGCCAAAAACTTAGCTGCGTTAACTAAACGCGCTTGCCATCCCAACGGGAACATTTCCCGGTTGGGGAAGTTCCCGTTTTTTTGCGAGGACTTTTTATGGCAATTCAAAACCCCCCTGTTGTTTCTCATAAACCGATGGCAGTCAGTATTGTCGCTTCAGCCTGGGATGCGCTTTCAGGGCATCAGCCGGTCAGCGATGAAAGCCCCTATATGCACGGGCTACTCGTTGCACATGCGTTGAATGCCTGGCAATCCAGGACTGCAACCAACACCGGGGAAAAGCGCGATACTGAGCAGGTTAATTTTTCACTGCTTTGCCGGGCGAGAGACAACACCGAACGGCGATTTCATTTCAAGGTGCAACCCGTTGAGGATTTGCTCTTGGTGACACTCGACCGTTTGCACTGATAACTGACTAACTTCTGGCGGGAAAATACCCATCAGAGGGTGTTTTCTCTGGGAGAAAACACCATGAAAAACGTCAATCAAGCGCTTACCTCAGATCAGATCCTGGATCTGTTTAATTACGTTTGGCGTTATGGGGCATCCTGGCCGTCTCTGGGTGCTCCTTCCATCGAAAACGCAACGGAATACTGTGCGCATTTCAATGGGTCACCAGACAGTTATTCGGTTCTGATCGTTGATGGATGGCCTTGTGTGGCTTCTGACGAACTCTGCATGAGTCACCATGTGCTGGGGTTGGCTGGAACTCATTTTATTCTTTAGTGCTCTTGCACTGCACCCTGTGGGGATTTGTCCCCTACAGGGATGAGTCCCCGCTTTTTTTGCGAGGACTCAAATATGGGATATACCCACTACTTCAAGCAGTTGAAACCGGTCGCCGATCAACAATGGACGCTGTTCACCGCGCAGGTGGCAAACGTTTTCCTTCTGATTCAGAACAGAGACGTGCTGGGTCAGGAGATTGTGATCTGTGATTCTACCGGAACCACTGTACTGCGGAAATGTGATGAGCTTTTCCGCAGAACGGCACCGGGATCGCAAAACTGTATCTCGTTCAACGGATACAGGCTGCTCGACCTGGATCATGAGTCGTTTTTGCTCTGCCAGCACGTACAGCGTGACTGGTTCTGCAAGACGGCCGCCAAACCTTATGATTTTTTGGTTGTGGCAACGTTGATCCTGGCGAACACGTACTGTCCTGACTGCTACGAGATCTCGTCTGATGGCGAAGAACGAGACTGGTTGCCGGTTTTGCAGTGGCTGAGAGAGCACATCGATCCACGTTGCTCCTTGCCGCAGAGAATCGAACCTGGTGTTTCACTACCGTAACCCCCGTAGGGATAACGTCCCTGCGGGAGGTTATCCTTCATTTTGAAGGAGTTAGAGCTATGACTATGTTGTACGAACAGAGAAACCACGACTATGAAGATACGTTGAGTGCTAAATTCGCCTTGATGTATTTCCTTGGCAGTATCTCCTGGCGGTTGCTGAAGGTCGTTGCTACCAGGGCAAAGCCAGGTTACAGCTACGAGGAATACAAAGATGAGGACGGATTTACGTCCGAAACGTATGAACTCTGGCATCTGGCAGCATTGCTGGGGCGAGCTACAGCTTGCAACCCGATGTTTGATAAACCGATGCTTTCTCTGCTGGCGCGTGGTGTAAACCGACTTGGGATATTGGTTGATCCTGATTGTTGGAGTCGTTGTTTCAACGATGCGGTTGATCACTACCACGCAGAAAAGCTTATAGGCCGCCTGGAGGATGGTTTGCCAACCTGGCATGAGGACAACTAGGCGGCTTTCTTTAACATACCCACAAGGGGATTTATCTCCTTGTGGGGTAAATCCTCTTTTTATTGAGGATTTACCTATGAACAACCAACAAGTGATGATCACGCTGGCCAACTATGAAGGTACTTTGATGTCGATAGCCGCAGAGCTTCGTTTGGGCCTGATGGCTACGCCTGAAGAACTCTACCTTGGCCAGCTCCCGTACGAGGGTATTTGTGAAGATGTGCTCGATATGTTGGATAGGGGGCAGCTGTGCACACCTATCCATTGGGCGATGTTGAAATCACTCTCGGATATAGCGGTAACATTACCGTGGAAGGACTGGCAAGATGTTTTGCGGATCTTTAACCCGGATGGTCACATTGAAAGTCCTGTATTGACTTGTGAATATGAAACTTTAGATGACCCGGAGTATTTGGATGAGCTGTATGGATATCTGAGTGCTTGCAAGGTTGTTAACGATTGAAATTCTCCCCGTCTTTAGGCGGGATCTGCTGATTACTGAATTTTAGTCGTATTTTCGAACTTAATTTATGTAACTCACCCACAAGGGGATTTATCCCCTTGTGGGGTAAATCCTCTTTTTTTGAGGATTTACCCATGAAAAACCAACAAGTTAAACGTGATGTGTATCAGGAAGTGACCGACAAGGTGATCGCTGCTCTCGAAAAAGGCACCATGCCCTGGCATCGTCCCTGGCGTTCAGCGGTAAATCACCACGGCGGGATTTTTCCTTCCAATGCGCTCACGGGTAATTTCTATAGTGGAGTTAACGTGTTGCTGCTGTGGCTCGCGGCCGAGGAACAGGGTTATTGCGTTAACCGCTGGCTGACGTTCCGCCAGGCACAACAGCTCGGCGGCTCGGTACGCAAGGGGGAAACTTCGACGTTGGCCGTGATCTACAAACCGTTCGAGGTGCAGGCTGAAGACAAGGCGGGTAATCCCCTCTTTGATGATGCAGGTAAGCCTTTGATGGTTCAGAGGTCAATGCTGAAAGCGAACCCGTTATTCAACGTTGCGCAGTGTGATGGTCTGCCTGAGCATTTGCTGCAATCGGGAGATGTTATTCCTGATGAAAAAAAGGAAACGTTAAGCGCAGAAATCTGCAACCGGGTGATCGCCATGTACCAGGCAAGCGGTGTGGGTGTGACTTTTGCTGCTCAGGATCGGGCGTATTATTCGCCGTCGAAAGACAGCATAGTGATGCCCGTCCGTGGGCAGTTCTTCACCGAAGCCGACTACTGGTCCACGTTGTTGCATGAAATGGTGCATAGCACCGGCCACTCCACGCGACTGAACAGGGAGGGTATTACCTCTTCTTCGCGTAAGTTCGGCGATCCTGTTTACAGTTTCGAAGAGCTTATCGCGGAAATGGGAAGTGCGTTTCTTTGTGCGCAGCTTGAGGTCCTGGGTGAAGTTAACCACGAAAGCTATATCGAACACTGGCTTGGGGTATTGCGGGAGGACAAGAAAGCGCTGTTCCGTGCCTGCAAGCAGGCCAGAGAAGCCAGCGAATTTCTGCTAAATCTTTCGGTTTCTGACAGCGCGAAAGCGGCATAAGGAGCCAGGATGAAACAGGAAATCATTCGCTGGAAACTCATGGCCCATATGCTGCTGGGGCAACACTTCGGATTAACGCTCAACGATACGGAGTTTTGCGATGATTGTGTCGTGGAAAGCCTTGTCGCTGACGGGACTTCTCCGGTAGATGCTATCAATGCTCTGGTCGATAAGTATGATTTGACCAGGCTTAATGCGTCGGACTGGCGTCCTCAGTCACCGTACCTGAGCAATGCTGATGAACTGATTGCAGCGATTCAGGCTGCTGAGTCATTAACACTGGTGGTCGGGCAACGCGATGAACGCGGAGTCTGAACCACGCACCAACCGACGAGGCTTCTGTCTCGTCGGTTTTTTTTCTGGATGCGGCTTCTGGTCTGTAGTAAAAATCGGATACACGGTGTTGATGGTGGTGAGAAACGTCGCCGCCGACTTAATGACTGCCGAAAATCGGCACTATGAGTTATGCTTCCGGGCAGAGCTACCGACCCAGAGGACAATACGCCCCATGTTTCACAGCTTGAAACTGCTGTACATCGACAGGGACTTAATTTCCCCGGATGAGTTCCCTCGTATTCTTGATCCTGTCCGCGTCTCCCACGATATCGCATACATGCCTGAGAAAGATATTCTGTCGCTTTTCACCGGATTTAACGGTGGCGAACGCATACGCCATGAGTGCGGTGTCACTCACAACGGGATAAGCTCGAACCTGCGAAGCAAAGTGCAGAGTGACTTAAGGAGTGGGAATATCGTTGCGGTGGAAACCCGACCGGGTGTGCTGGCAACAATGGGGCCGTTTTATGCTGATAACGAAGGGTATCTGAGATTACAGGCCCCTCCTGCTACCGGTTTTCGGGCCGACCATATTGTGCAGCGTTACGAGGAAGTGGTGAAGTCCTGGGGCGGAAGGCGAGCGCGTCCCTCCGTCTTCCCGGCGCAGGTGACTCGGGCAAAACCGGCTATCGCGGCAGCGGCGGCAACAACGGCAGCCGCCATGCAGCGAAAGGTTGCCGGGCCGCTCACCAAGGCCGAACGCTGGCAGGAACGGAAATACCTGATAGGGCGCGGGCAGCGTAGTATCTACCCGGATGCGCGGATAGCTGCTGACCGGTTGGCGCAAAACAACGTGGCGGTGGAAAAAGCCAAGCTGGCTGAGAACGTCTACAAGACTACCAATCCATTGAAAGACACGCCGGGTGTGCCGGAAGGCTGGAAAGATATCAGCAACGATGATGTGGCGTTGGGGAAAATGGGACTGAATAAAAAAATGCTCTTTGACAATGCCGATTCCCCGGATTTTTTGGCACGGGTATATCAGCCCAATCGCAGTGTGTTCGGCAAAGATATGAACCCTACCGTGGTATTCAGAGGGTCGAGATCGCCTGAATTTGCGGAAGGCACGCGAGAAACAGTAAATAAGATTCTTTGGGAAGATGTTTCGGAAGTTAAGAATATAAAAGTCAATAATATTGCTGATTGGTCAAATAATTTCACCCAAGGAGTGGGCCGTAACTCTGAATATTATGAAAAAGCTGTGAAAATAGGTGAAAGCCTTTCTAAGGTGTCTAATGTTGATATTTCTGGCCATTCTCTTGGTGGCGGCTTGGCTTCAGCGGCATCTATGGCTAGCGGCAAACCAGCATGGACATTTAATGCTGCTGGATTGAATGCCGGAACCGTGGAAAAGTACGGTGGTTCGGTCATTGGTTCGGCAAAAGATATACAGGCGTATCGTGTCGATGGTGAGCTGTTGACGAAATTGCAGGAGGTTAACCTCTGGGAAGACGCAAAAGATGTCTACTTTAACCCTTCGGCTTTGATTGCCAAAGAGTCCATATCAAAGGTGGCTCCTGATGCTGCTGGTATCCCCCATACACTCCCCGGCGGAACGGGGTCGATGTTGGACAAGCACGGCATCGACCAGGCTATCAAGCTCATTGAAGACGAAAAAGACGATGATATCGCCACCATCAAAGGAAGACTATGAAACGTATGCTCATGGTACTGACGTTAATAATGACCACCTTCATGGTACAGGGGTGCAAAAAAGGCATGGACTATAAACCACAGGATTTCTTTGAAGGTAAACAGCTAGAAATTGCCAGGCTGATTTATACTGGCGATGAGACCACGTTGGAAGAAAAGTTACATTACATCAGTAAGGGTGATTTAAATCGGCCGGCAAAGGAAGAAATGACATTGCTGTTCTGGTCAGTGATGAACTCGTTCTATGATAACACCACAACCGAAAGATTGCAGATAATAACAGATTTAGTCAAGGCTGGCGCTGACCCATTGCAGCCAAGAGCAGAGGGGAAAAGCAGTCCAGCGGAGTTTGTCTTGCAAGGAGATAAAGGTGTTTGGATAAAATCGATGCTTGATGGTGGTTTATCTCCAAACGCAAGAGATAAAGTTTTCAAAGAACCTATTATTTTTGAATGTGTGTCAGCAAAGAATATAGAGACCTTAAAGGTCATGCTTGATTATGGAGCTGATATAAATATAAAAAATTCATTGGGGAATACATTGTTAATTGATGCTTTAGACTCGCATTCATTTGACCATGTTATTTTTCTATTAGAAAAAGGAGCCGACAGCAAAATCCAGGGCAACTCTGGCTGGACAATGGGCAATCAGTTACAACGCTTCATCGACAGAGGCGTCGGCGATAGTGAAGATAAACGTAAAATTGAGAAAATCAAAGAATTACTGATTGAGCGTGGTGAGTGGCCTCCTGCTCCTGTAGCGCCGCCGTCAAACTGAGAATCAATGATGACAGAAAAACGCCCGACGCTATCGATTAAGCGCAAACCGACAAACCCCATCGCCAAGGTGCAGTCAAAAGGCCCATCTACGGCGGCGGGTAAGCCCGCTACGACCTCAAAACTACCGAAGACACCCGAAGCTGCGGGAAAGGCCGCAAAATTGCTTACAGAGGCTCCTGTGGCTTCCGAGCAACCGCCGCTTTCAAAGGCCGAACGGATAGCCCGCAACCGCGCCAAAAAAATCCGGCAGGGTGAGGCGGCATTACCTCTGCTCATCCTGCTGTGGCCGTCTGTGTTCTCACTTACTGCGCCGAAGCCCCTAAAAATTGGTATCAAGGAAGACGTGATAGCCTATGCCGCCGAACGTGGTCTGGAACTCAACAAAGCCCAAATATCGGCGGCGCTGATGGTCTATATCAACCGAGTTGAGTACCGCTTAGCGGTAGCCCAGGGCGGGCAGCGCGTCGATTTGCACGGGTTACCTGCGGGGGAGGTGGACGAAAAATCCGTCGAGCATGCCAAGCACAAGTTGGAGAAACAACAGCGAGAGGTTATCGATGGCTGATATTGCTGAATTTAAACAGGCGTCTCACACCGCATCATGTCTGGAGCGGCTTGGCGACTATGTTGAGGCGGCCCGCTACTGGCATGATGCCTGTCTGGCTGCCCGAACTAGGGCCAACCAACATTGGTGTGAAATTCGCCGGGAACACTGCCTCAATGCTGCCGCTCGTTGTGAAGACGAGGCAAAAGAACAGGAAATCGAAAATGAACATCATGCTGGACATAGAGACCCTTGGGAGGAGTTGCAACGCAGCCGTAGTTTCCATCGGGGCCGTGGTTTTTGACCCCGACACAGGTCTATTGGCCGATGAATTCTACCGCGTCATTGACATGGAAGATGCGCTGAAATACGGCCTCAGCGACGAAGAAACTCTCGAGTGGTGGGATTCGCAGCGCGAAGAGGCCAAGGCAATATTTCTTCCTGAAGCCGGAGCGATTGAATTCGAACAGGCACTCGGTGAATTCTCAGTCTGGGTGATGAACATGCAGCTTACGCACGGTGGGCCGGCCAAAATGTGGAGCAATGGCGCAGGGTTTGACCTGGTCATTTTGCGTAACGGGTACGCTAGCGCCGACTTACCGTGTCCCTGGAACTTCTGGAACGAGTTTGACGTGCGCACCATCGTTGAGCTTGGGCGTCAGAAACTCGGTGTCAACCCGAAGAAAGACATGCCGTTTGATGGCACCACGCACAATGCGTTGGCTGACGCCAAACATCAGGCCGGGTATGTGTCGGTCATCTGGCAAATGCTGGGCGATAAATGGGTAACTCATTGATTTTTAGATTTAATGGTCCTTGTTTTAAAAGGGATAGAGGAATTTATGGTTGATGCAATTGATATCATAATAGATAAAGTGATGGACGCACTGTCGAAAGAAGGCGAGAATTTACACGCTTAAAATTGATTTACCCCCCATAAGTACACCAGGAAAATTATATGGATATGATAAATGCCTTAACGAATGTCCTTAAATATATCGATAGAGAACCCTGGGGATCGCTTCTGGAAGAAGTGGTAAGTCATCATATTTATGAAGTTTTAGAAGCGTTTTCACTTGATTATGACGAATTACCCGGCATCCTCGGGGAAAATACATGGTTTATGGTATGGGGGTGTATATTAGAAGACTTCTTATCTCAGCCAATCGGCGATGATGGTCAAACCGTTCTCGATGAATATATCAAACGTCGGGGATGGCGCGAACGTCCGCAGCACCGCTCCTATATTTCGGCGTTGAGCCGTTCGGTAATGAGTCTCTACGAGATATGCGAAATAAGAAAAGGTCAGGGGATAAAAGTCCGGGATATGTTACGAGACGGCGAAGCGGTATGGGTCAATGACGTCAGCGCTTCAACATCGGCAAGTTTATGGGAAGTTATTGCCGCCAGGGTTATCCGGTCTGGCGGCAAGACGGTTTTCACAGGAGCGGTTTTACCTTTCGCCCCGGAGACAGCAAGAGAGCTTCAGAATGAGATAGAATTCATTACGGGTATGAGAAGTAATTTTTCTCTGTCACGTTTAAAAGAAATAACGCCGTTATTTACTCAATGGTGGTTACTGTCCGCGCTCGACCAATTACTCGGTCATTCCCTTCCTGTTATTTGCAACAGCGATGGTGAAGAAATGGTTCTCCATGAGATCTGTTATCCGCTGAATGCGGGTATCACCCAAAAAGCGATTGCAGAACAACTAAAACAATTGCCGGTTTTACGGCAGGAAAATAGCAAACGCTGGCTCTGGCTCTCAGAAGAGAAAAGCACTACCCCCATGTCGATATCGGAACTGAAGATTGACGGATCGGGTATTCTGCTGGGTAGCATAAAATTAAAAGGACGAACATTGATCCTCTCAGTTAACTCGGAAAACCGTGGAGCAAAGGGAGCGTCCATGCTTGAAGGCGTTCTGGGAAACATGGTCCGACAACCGTTAACGTCTATTCAGACCCTGCAACAAGTGATGGAAAACAGACCCGTGACATCGGAAAGCAAGCGGGAAGAGATACCGACAGAAGTAATCACACCACTTATCCACGCCAGACTCGAACAGCATTACCGCCAGATACTTGATGAACCGATAGAGATGCTGGGTGGAAAGACCCCCCGAGAGGCGGTAAAAAGCGATGCGGGGCGCATGCATGTTATTGAATGGCTAAAACATCTTGAATATTCTTCTTCTGGTCTGCCAGATAAAGATCCCGTGGCAAGCTATGATTTCATTTGGATGTGGAAAGAACTTGGGGTTATTAACTTTCGCAAATAGAGCACCCGTTAAGATGCGTTTATGTCAAATCAGGTAGGCAATACTAATATTGTTACTGATTTATCATTGTGGCGTCAGTGGTAGCGGATACTTTTCCAGATCCAGATAATCCCAATTATGCCGGCAGACCCACTCCATAACGTACTCTGGGGGCGTTGTCTCTTTCCTAAAGACATTAATACCTTTTTCGTACTGTTCGGGCGTACAGCTTTCTTCACTGGAATACAACTTCTGGTTGCTTCTTAGTCCAGCCAAGTCATTATACTCCAGTTGCGAGCGGAATAATGTGACATGATTATCTGGGTTGATGGCAAAGAAAAAGTAATCTTCGGTATCCAACATCGTGCTGAGCACTGTTTGCACAACAGGATTATCAGGGATAACCAGGCCGTGGTAAGTTGCATGTCCATAAAAGGCGAAACCAAAATGCAATATGGGTTTTCCGCCAAAAGCTATAACCGAGTGACCAAAAGCAAATCCTTTCTCACTGGCACTTTCCGGGATAGGCATCGCTGGCCGGATCGCAATAAATCCCCGTTTTATACCCCTCTCCATCAAATATCCCAACGCGAAGCAGGGAGGCTTTGCCGCTACAAAATCACGGATAAAAAGCGCATTAATTGTCAGTTGGGGTAACTGAGACTGAGTTTCGTCCACCAATTATGCCCCCTTACTTTTGGATCTGCTCTGAAGAATTTGATGCAATTCATCTTTTAAACGCAGTTTCTCTTTCTTTAGTCGGGCAACTTCATCACTGTAGCCGTTGCCTGTTGGACCTTCAAGCCGCGCAATTTCGTGGTCGAGCTGATTGTGTTTTTCGAACAGTGACTGGAAACGGGGATGTGACGTTTTAAGCTGAGAGATCAAATCACGGTATTCTGGAAACATGGATGAATTCCTTTAACAGATTGAGATGTCAAAAGCCTCAGGCAGCAGCGTTGTTGGTCGCTGACAACTGCTTCTGTATCAGATTGAGCAGTAATGAAACACGACGTTCTGTGCGTTCAGGGGTATCCGTGGGAAGATTATAGCGGATCGTATAGAGTTTCCCTTTCTCATTGAACAGGTCGATCACCAGCATGGGGAGCACTGCCCCCAGAACTTTCCTGTAATTGAGCGAAATACGCGACATGCCGAGTTTCATTCGGACTTCCATGATGTTAGCGGCCACAAGGTCTGGATAAAGAGCCGATTGGTTTGGTGCAGTGATAATTTTCATCGCAACCTCCACATGTTAACGCCAATATCCAGAATTCTCTTCCGTCGAAATTATTACTTCGTTTGGTTTCGATTGGTGCGCCGTGCGGCAGGGGGCTGCCACTGAAAATCGGGGGCTTCGCGTGCCTCAAGGTCACGTTTTCTTCGTGACCGTGTGGATTGCCCTTTTGCGTTTATCTGAGCGCGTTGCGCTTGCTGACGTTCCTCAAAGAAGGTCATGGTTAATTCGCGTCTGGCCGCGACGCTTAGCGGCCTTCCTGCCTCTTTCGCCGCCTGCTGTAACAATGCGTCCAGCAGAAAGCGATCATATTCATTCAGCTTTTCGGTATCTACGGCAACTGGGCGTTTTTCAGTCACTGGTTACCTCACGTAAGTCCATGCTGACCGGGGGACGCGGTCGTAGAGGCGTCCCGTAATTAGTTCGGCCAGCCGATGATCGACGGCGGCGTTGAAGGCAACTCGGTCGTCGGTATCCATATCTTCATATTGTTTCTTTTCAATCACTTTTTCAAGGGTGCTGACATTGCTTATGCGGCGTAGCCGCATCAAATATTCGGTCTTACTCAATTGTGTATATTCCTGACTGCTATGTTGCATCGAAGGGAGGCCGTTGGTCGAATGCGTCGCCACCGGCCCCCTGCTGGTAAATTTCCCAATTCCGCGCCGGCCACTGCTGCCTGACCGGGATGTTCCTGCCCCGTTTTGTGGGGCTGGTTGTGTTCGCTCTACTTGCACACTGCCCATTATAACAGAAGACGGCAACGGAAATATTGCTGGATGTGGTTAAAAATCTTTACAACTGGCAGCATAGATTGATTAATAGGGCATGGTTTAAACTGAAAGGTGAACGGTACTTATGGGCGGTATGATTGTAGTGTTTATAATTATAATAGCTGTTTTTTGTTTTTGCTTTATGCCAAAAGAGTGTGATGTATGTGGAGTGTCGTTTCTATCAAAAAGGAGGAAGGTATTTAGGGTGGAGTATGAAGGGGAAAATCTTAATTTATGTTCTAACTGCAATCGTGCTTTAGAGAAAAAAATCTCAAAAGAAATGTTTGATGTGTTTGTTAATGATGCTGTTAACTTGAAAAATAATGATTCCGCTTTTAGTAGGCAATCTACTGGTGTGTCAGTTACTAACTTTGTCAAAAGGATACAGCAGCCAAGAGGTGGTTTTATTAAGGTAAAGGATATGATTAAAGAAGACTTTACCGATAGCCGCACTCTATTGGAAAACGAAAATATCAGTCCAATTATAACTGGCTTGGCAGTTGATTACTTGACTAGAGTAATTATGTTTAAAGATAGAGAGGCGGCTTTTTCAGTGAGTTTAAAAGGTGCGGCACTAGCTGATGAACACGACAATGCTTGCCATTTATTATCTAGCGTTAATGGACTCAATACTCTATCAGTTATTTCAGCCTGTAAATTGTCTGGTTATGATGTTGTTTATAGAAAAGGGAGAGGGTATTTTAAAGGCGTAGATACAATAGAACCTGACAATGGCACAATTCAAAATATAATAACAATGGTTGAAAGAGCGGTTTTGTTTTTCCAAGGTGCTGAAGTTATCGATGCTGAGATTACGTTTGAAGGTGGATATTCAAATGTAATATCATCAGGGGATGCTGATTATTTATCAAAAGATACTTTTTGGGACATGAAAGTCACAAAAAATGAACCAAATAAAGACCATACCCTTCAACTCTTAGTTTATACAATGCTTTTAACTAATTCTCATAAATATAGGAACATTACCATTAAAAAGATAGGGGTTTTTAACCCTAGGAAAAATAAATCGTACACCTACGATTTGCATAATCTTGATAAAGACACGCACGAAGCTATATATAATTTAATATACACTAATCAATAATGACCGAGCGTTGCATTTATCTCAATTCGCGCACTACTAATCGACGGAATCATTACTCGGTTCCGCTACGCTACTTTGTCCATCAAACGAACGTTTGACGGTCATGCTGGGATCAGTCCGACAACATGCTTGTTTAATGGGTTGTCGGACATTAAGATATACGGACGGATTGACGGACAAATGAGGCAAAATGGCACTGATCGGCTATGCGCGGGTATCAACGGCAGAACAGGACACTGCCTTGCAGACGGATGCGTTACGCAAGGCGGGCTGTGAGCGAATTTTTGAGGACACGGTTTCCGGGGCGAAGACAGATCGCCCCGGACTGACCGCTGCACTTGCCTGGCTGCGCGACGGTGATGTGCTGGTTGTCTGGCGTCTGGACAGACTCGGGCGCTCGATGGCACACCTGATCGAGACAGTCAGTGCGCTGGAGTCGAGAGGTGTCGGCTTCCGCTCGTTGACGGAGAGCATCGACACCACTACGCCGGGCGGTTTGCTCATTTTCCACGTGTTCGGTGCGCTGGGGCAGTTTGAACGCGATCTGATCCGCGAACGCACCCGCGCCGGTCTGGCCGCTGCTGCGGCTCGCGGTCGCAAGGGAGGGCGAAAGCCTGTTGTCACCGCTGACAAGTTGCAGCGGGCGCGTGAATATATTGCCACCGGGCTGAACGTTCGCGAGGCCGCTTCACGGCTCAGGGTGAGCAAAACAGCCCTGTATGCTGCCCTGCAAAATGGGAGTGAACAACAATGAGTCGCAGGCAAAGCAGTGCATTCGTCACGGCCAGAAAGGGTTTCTGCTATCTCACGGTCAAAATCGGCAGAAGCAATTTCAATATCATGCGCATTCGGCGTTATACGATCACACCGCAGGACAAGCGAGACATGCGGCGGTTGTATCCCGATTATCTTTTTGACTGGAAGAAAATCGGACAGCAACTTGCTGAAAAGAGAGAAGTATGCAGAGCCTGGCGCTCCAGGCGGCAGGCACCCCGGAGTAAAGAACACGCCCCTGACCCGTTTGTCCTGGTGTCTTATGATCCCGGAACACGCACGGTTTATACATCAGGCACTTGTGACTCATTGTCGTTGCTTGACGCCGTTCTGCACTTCGAACGCACCGGCAAGAAATAGCCCCGGCAATCAGTCAGCTTCAGAGATAAGTTGCAACATTCTGGTCACAAAAGATACGCACAACGGCGGTGGATAACATTGTTTAAAACGTAATCGATTTGGCGTTGCGCGGTGGTTTGCCGAGGTGGTTAAAAAAAACACAATTGTGATGAGTGTGATTACGGGCCGAATTTCACAAGTACGGGAATTTTCGGGTGAATGTTGTTAGAATGCTCGCGGGTGCCTGAAGCTGTCTGCTTCAGGCATGATGCAAGACGCAGATAGTTGAAAGCCCCGAGAGTTAATCCTTTAACCCACGAGGCCGACAATGAAACTTGACAATTCTATTGTAAGCCTCTTTCCCGTAAGGAGGCAAGTATGCCTGCAAAATACGCGCTGACAGGCGTGGTGGTACTGTGTATAGCTGTACTGTGTTTTACCTGGATGGTGCGCGGCTCGCTCTGCGAGTTGAGTATCAAACAGGGTAATACTGAAATGCGGGCACGACTCGCCTACGAACCGAGAAAGTAGCATAACCGCCGTGCGGGGTTCGGAACCCCGCACGTTCGGTTAACAGCAGATTGTCGTGTTTCATTTTTCAGGCACCCATTTTTACTCTGACCAACGAAGGAGCATGCAGCATGGCGATCACTGAAGAAAAACTGCTTGCATCGGGTTTTACGCCTGCGGATGTGCAGAAGCTAAAGAATAATATTGATAACTACGGCGGTTCTTTTGAACTATTGATCAATAATTTATCTAATCGATTTCGCGCCAACATCTGGATCAGTATTGCCGTGCTTTTAGTCTGCTTGGCAATATTGGTAATAAGCTCATTGGGTGATGCTTCATCTGGCGCTGTAGCTGGCTTTATAGCTCTCGCTATCGTCTGGCTTACCATCCCCATCTCCCTAGCCTATAAAGCTTGGTTTTTCAAAAGGAATGTACTCAGTTCTCAGGAAATTCTGTAGTTAGCAGGTCGAACACGACTTTAGCTTTTAGTCCATAACCAACGATCTTCATTGTCAGCGCTGGTCTGCTCATTGTGCTTACTCTCCTGTAGAAATCAGACGGTAAGCTATAAAACAGTCGCCATGTCCCAGGACGGCGGATTAGCCCAAATACACTGTATGCATTGGCTGTGAGTGTGACAGCTTTGAAAACACCCAGCCCGCTTGCTCTGGTAAATCCCATAAATTCCGCTGTTGCCATTGCGCCATTTGCAAGAACGCCTTCAGAACCCGATATATTCCTAACGTTTTTATCGTACTCTTTGGATAGGGTGTTCAGTCCATCTGCAAACAAGATGGCACCTGCCATCACGCCAATTGGTGTTGCTGTACCAATGAGAACCGTACCTGTGAATATTTCAACACCAGCCAACACCACGCTGACCGCACTGATCACATAGCCGACAATTTCGTTGTTCTCCTTCACGAACTCCACCCTGGCATAGAGTTGCGCGGCTTTGGTGCGAATCAGCCTGTCCTGCTCCAGCAGGTTCGCGGTTTCGGCTTGCAGCGTCTGAGTGGCCTGCGTGTAGGCGTCTATCGACTTCGCCTTTCGCACCGCCGTCAGTTGCTGCGTAATGAGATCACGGATTTCTTCCACGAATTTGATGCGCGTCAGGCCATCTTTGAGATGTGAGGCTGAGACGGTATTAGCAATATTGACGAGTTTTCGAGCCTCGCGGTCGAGGGCCATTTCTGACCATGCAATAGTCTTTTGACCCGGGGTGACGGCGAGATACATTGGCTTTCCTTGGCAATCGCAGATAGCTGAATTTTCGCCGACATCGGTTCGTGATTCAAGCCTGATTTTCGAGGGGAGTTATACAGGGCGGGCTCCGCCTGCGGCCTTTGCGGTGCGGACAGCGCCGGCAGAACGCAACCGGTTCTGGTTGGAGGCGTCGGATCTGTTCCGGCGGTGAGGATATGCCGCGAAAGCGGCTTGAAGGCAGGGGGAAGCCTGCCTCACGTCTTCAGCGGGGTCTGACAATATGTCATCGGGCAGCAGAAAGGGCACTGAAGGCAAAAAATCAAGGTTTAAATGGCGGAAAACCACCTTCATTTGATCGTTGCATCTGTTCTGGCTTCTCCCATAGATTGGCGCGAACAGAAACGGCAACGGCGAGTGAATATGATGCGGCAACTGTTTGCCAGATTATTGACGGGCAGGACAGCAAAGGACCAGGCGCTATCCGTGCCTTCGCCCCCTGCTGGCTATTATTGCCCGCAAAGCGCCGCCGGGCTTCTTTCCACGGAGGAACGCGCCAGGATGCTGGTCCGTATCTGGGAAAACACTTCGTTGCCGAAGGAAATCTACCAGGCGCTGTGCCTAGCTCCGTTGCAGGCATGTGCTGAGGTCATGCAGCAGTTTCCGTACAGTGACGCTGGCAGGTTTGCGTATCCGGGCGGAATGCTGGACGCGACGCTGAAAACCCTGCTTTACGCGGTGATGAAGGCCCGGAGTTATATGCTGCCACCGGGCGTTCCGCCTGAAGACCAGGCGCGTGACTCTGCCGCGTGGAATACCGTTGTGTTCTACGCGGCTCTGTTTTCGCACTTGTCTGCATTAGGCTCGCTGAAAGTCGAACTGGACGATGGCTCTGTCTGGATACCGTTTGACGGTCAACCCGCTTCGGCCTACCGGTTCCGGTTTGTTCCGCCAGGCATGGCCGGGGCGGATATCTGTCTGGGGGCGCTGTTTGCCGCGAGGGTCCTGCCAGGGGATGTTTTTTCCTGGCTGAAGCAGCACCCACCTGCGCTGGATATGCTCATGCTCTGGGTTGGTGGCCAGCGGGCGCATTGTGGTGTCATCAATGCGATCGTCAGTGACGCCATCCACGAAGTGACGGGTTCGGCTCCGGTACAGCCGGTAGTACCCGCTTCTGGGGCTGCGCCAGTTGTGGGAACAACAATGCCGGTTTCGTCCGCGCCGTTACCTGTGGATTCAGCGCCGATAACTCCTCCTGCTATGTCAGCGGGTGCCGCTCCCGTGGTGCTTGCCTCGGCGCTTGATCCTTCTGCCGGAAGCGAAAGTGTGCCGGATGTGGCTGCCACGGAGGGTCCGTTACCGGAACTGGAAATCCACATGGATGAGGACGCTGGAAATACTGACTGGGAGGATGTTGCGGCTTTCCTGGGGTATGAGGAAGCCGCTCAGGGAGCGGCCGTTAAGAACGCCGGGGTGGCTGCACCCGAATCTTCACCCGACACCGCCAGTTCGGGGGAAAGATTCTGGTTGTGGCTGCTGAAGTCGGTGGAAGACGGTTCGCTGGACGTCAACACGCCGGAAGCCAGAGTGCATCTGGTTGCCGGGAGTGTCTTTATCCAGGCCCCGGCGATATTTCATCAGTTTGCTGCGGAGAATGAGGATGTTGATGATATCGATTCACTGCGTCAGGACGTTGAAGCGTTACCCCATATCAGACGGCGTGAGGGGAAGCTGTACCGATGCCGTCTGTATGAAGCAGACAGCGCCGGGGGGGGCTTTACCAACCTTTCGGGCTATTTCATCGATGCCCGCCGTGTCTACGGGCAGACGCCTGTTCCGGCAGACAATCCGTTGATGGTGGTGCCAAAACGCCGGTGACCGGCCCGCCATGCTGGTTAATACTGGCGTTTTGGTTTACATTAGCAGCATGATCAAGAGGCTGGCAGGTGTACAGCATGGCTGAAGATAAGGGCGCTGTTCGTGGTACGAAAGTTGGTAGACCTAGGAAATATGAAACGAAGTCTGACAAACAGCGAGCCTATATAACCCAGAAATTGCAGACCAAGGTACAAACAAAAGTTCTTTTGTCCCCGGATGATAGAGATACCCTGAACAAGCTTTGTAAGCTGCGTGGGGTTACTCAAGGGGAGTTAGTTACGGAACTCATAAAAAAATACGCAATTGAGGTTCTTGACTAAATTGACCTGTCATAGGTTTGTTGCTAAAGTGCGTTAAGAATTTTTGGTCGGCACGCCGGAAGGTGCCAGGTACGGGGTGGGAACCCCAAAAAAAGTAAACCCCGATATCTGTTCATCAACTTGGCGGAAGGCGGACAGAAAATCGGGGTGAACAAATGTACTGCGGAATTTTTCGTTCTGTGGTGGAGTATAAATCCATGTACAAAATCATGCAACCCCCCGAAACCGCCATAAGACCGGGACGGGGTGACTGAAACAAAGACCCTGCTTTCACATTACCGACAAGTCAGAAACCCGAATCCGGTATTCACGCCGAGGGAGGGGAAAAAGACGCTGCCGTTCTGTCGTAAGCTGATGGCGAAAGCCGAAGGCTTCACGTCCCGTTTTGATTTTTCCATGCACGTCGCGTTTGCCCGTTCTCTGGGGGCGCGTCATCGTATGCCTCCTTTGCTGCGCCGCCGCGCCATCGATGCGCTGCTCCAGGGGCTGTGCTTCCACTACGATCCGCTGGCTAATCGCGTCCAGCGCTCCATTACCAATCTGGCCATCGAATGCGGACTGGCCACGGAGTCACAGAACGGCAATCTGTCCATCACACGCGCCACACGGGCGCTGAAGTTTATGGCAGAACTGGGCCTGATTACCTACCAGACCGAATATGATCCGCAGATAGGCTGTAACATTCCGACCGATATTACCTTTACCCCTGCCCTGTTCTCCGCACTCGACGTTTCTGACGTGGCCGTGACGGCTGCCCGCCGCAGCCGTGTGGAGTGGGAAAACCAGCAGCGTGAAAAACAACGTCTGCCCCGGCTGGATATGGACGAACTGATAGCGAAAGCCTGGCGGTTCGTGCGTGAGCGGTTCCGCAGCTACCAGTCTGAGCGCAAGGCGCACGGACTGAAACGCGCCCGCGCCCGGCGTGATGCCGACCGTACCCGCCGCGATATTGAAACCATCGTGAAGCGACAACTGACGCGGGAGATAGCCGAGGGGCGCTTCAACGGCAATCTTGACGCTGTACGCCGGGAGCAGGCAAGGCGCGTGAAAGAACGCATGCTGATGTCACGGGGCAACAACTACACGCGGCTGGCCCCCGCGCCCGGCTGACTCCCTTCATTTAATCAATCCGGCTGACGCCGGAGGACTTCGCTCGCCCCTTACCCGGCATTACTCATTATTTGAGCAGCGATGCGCTGAAACCACCGGATATTCCCGTCCGCGCCCCTCCTGAGTGAGTAAAAAATCGACCTTCAGGACCCTTTAGAGTCGCCATATTCAGTTACCCACAGATAACTGCAAGGGAAGTTTCCATAAGGTTACAACCGTTATGGCTATAAAGCGCCTGCCGTAGTGATTACAGGGTGCGTCGTTCCCTTTAAAACCCTGCTCTATACTTCATTTAAACTCCCTGTGATTCTTTCATATAAAAACAAAACCTGTTCGTCGCCTGGCCTGTGGACAGGCTCCTGAAAATGCCCGCCCTTGCAGCGGACTACGTCCGCGCCGGTTCGGAAACAACAAAGTACCTCCCGCCGTTGCACGACGGGCATAAACGCAAAGCGACGATAGTTACAACATCCAAAATGTTCGCTCTGAGACTTAGACCGTACATATCTGAAACCTCACAGCCGTCCCCACCACTGATAAGCGAAGCCGCCCCGGCCCAAAGGGCCGGAACAACATCGCTTTTAATGATGGATGTTGTAACTAGCAGGTTCATCGCTGACAGAAATGTTGCTGTAGCATCTGCGTACACGCCCGTAAGCGGTCCTCACGGCCCGCTAACGCGGAGATACGCCCCGGCTACGGCTAACGCCTTGCCGTGACCACTCCGACAGCGCACAAACGTTTCTGTGCAGCTTTAAGCAAGTTTTGATCAAGCAGGGCGAAGGAATGGTCAGGCAAAACCTATCAAGCCTGTAACCGGCTGCGCCGGGCAACGGCGCTATTAAGCGACAGTGGCACATTTAGCACTGAAAGCGCCTCTATGCCGCGTTGCGGCATACAAATTGCAACTGAGCTAATGCTAGATTGACTTTCAATCAAAGATTGATAAATATAATTTATGTGTGGCTTTTTTACTGACACTAACTCAATGCTTAAGGAATATACATGTCTGCAAAAACAGTTGTAATAACCGGAGCTTTATCGGGGATTGGTGAAAAGTGTGCTATCAGGTTTGCGGCAGAAAACTATTCAGTGATTATATCCGGGCGAAACTCCGATAAGGGCCAAACTTTACTAAAAGAACTAGGTAATCTTACTACTAATAAAATTAAATATATATACGCTGATATTTCAAATGAGAGTGATGTAATTTCATTAGCACGGCAGTCTGAGGATTTTTTCGGTAAAGTCGATGTAGTTCTCAACGTGGCTGGTACTGAAGGTAACCCTTCTACATACGAGTCTTCTACTGTGGAAGACTTTCATAAAGTGTTCAATACAAATGTGCTAGGCACACAGCTAATCATGAAGCATTTTCTGCCAGCAATGTGCCAGCGGCAGTATGGGACTGTTATCAATTTTTCCTCACAAGCAGGCCAGGTTGGCATTCCTGGGGGAAGCGTGTATTCAGCCAGTAAACACGCCGTAAATGGATTGACTCGTTCCGTTGCTCTTGAAGTCGCATCAACGGGGGTCAGGGTTAATGCCATTGCGCCAGGACCAGTTGACACAGACATGTTCGACCGGTTTGTGGGGCGTGATAAGCAGGCTAAAGCTGCTTTTCTGAGTAAGATGCCTAATGGAAAGATAACAACAACTTGTGAAATAGCAGACACAGCTTTGTTCTTAGCTTCTGATAGTGCTAAATCAATAGTTGGTCAAATTATAACCGTTGATGGCGGCTATTCTGTAGGTTAGTTTGAAAAGGGCCGCGAATGAATACTATCGAGTTCTATCTAAATTATCCTTTAATACCAGTTGACGGAGGGATCTATTTAGTCAAGGATTGTGAACATAGGTTCGTGGCCTCTAACTCCTTTTTTTCTAAATTCTCTGGAATTAAGCCTGAGAAGTTACAGGGTTTATGCGACTTCGATATGCCATGGGATGAACATTCTCAAATGTATATTGATCATGAAAAGGCTATATTGTCTGGTGAAAATTACAAGGTTTTAGAACCTCTCCCTGGGGTCGAGAATGCTTTTCTTCATACTTCAAAATCAGTCTTATTTGATCAAAAGGGGCGGCCCGCAGGAACGGCAGCAATGGCTCTTTTGGTTAATGGTGTTTTAGATTTTAAGAATATTTGTGGAGTCAGTAAAAACCTTAAGGTGACCAGTTATAGAGATGTAGAACTAACTGCAAATGAAAGTTGCCTTTTATTCTATCATCTCAAAGGTTATAACCGAAAATCCATAGCTGAAATGATGCGGATTAATCTTTCTACTTATGACTACTATATGAGGTGTTTGAAGAAAAAGTTCGCCGTTAGATCTACGAACGATCTTGTAGATGTTTGTGTTGAAAAAAAATACCATGAAATATACCCATTTCAAATCTCTATATAACCATCGATTATATACTACGAGATCTCATAGTATTTACAACTTAGATAGTTGACCCCTTCCCTGCTCTCCACCTACTGTGACATAACAAAAAAATGTTTCAGAGATTTTTTTTTATACTTTCATCGGGAACGATGCCGGAATATGGATCTGTTTAACTTGTATATTACAGATCATTCGATCGTCCGTTTGTATACAATTAGTGTTTTATTCTGTGTTTATTGGTTATGTTACAATTTTGGATTGTTATTTAACTGTTGAACGACACAAATATCCGTATTACCTTTGTTTTGTAGCGTCATTATTAACCGATCACGGAGGTGTTGTGTCTAGAGCTACCGTCGAGAAAGAACTTAAGAACATATCAACTATCTGGATAAGCCGTGAGCGCCGTGAGGCTCTTGATTCACTTGCTCTTGTGCTTTGCAGCCACTTCGGTAAGCCGGTCAAAACAAGTTTTCTTATTCGATATTTGATAGACAATTTTGCTGACAAAGCCGTCGCGGAGCTGGTTGCTCAACATCAACCCCGGAGGGATAAATAATGAATGAGTTGAAATTCTTTGAACTGGTATCGCTGACTCTGGATGATATTGTTCCAAATGAAGACACGCATCGATACTCACTTCATCCTGATTTTGACGGGTTGAAAGAATCAATTTTCATTCGTGGGCTGGAGTCACCTCTGGTTGTCACTTTGAATCCAGATTCCGCTGGTAAGTATTCGATATACAGTGATGGCAACAGTAGGCTGGAAGCGTTAAAAGAGTTATATACTGAAACAGGGGACGCACGTTTCTTCACGGTGGATTGTGTTCTTCATCCCTGGACAGGCCGACTTGACTGTGTTTTGAGAGACCTCGCGGCAATATCAACACAAGGCGATAAAACGCATCTTGATAATTCGCTGGAAATTTACAAAGCGAAAGAGCTTTACGAGCGTGAACTTGGGAAATCAGTTAGCCTTCGGGAACTCTCAAAATATTTTGATGAGCAAGGCATTCTCATAGGCAAAGACCGCATTTCATACAGTCTTAAAACAATAGATATTATTTTCCCTGCTTTTCCGACTCTTTTAGAAAAAGGAATGAACTCTCAAGAGTGCCGATATCTAATTGGTGCCTGCCAGAATGTTAAAGAGGCCTGGGGAAAATTAGTCGGCGATACGTTGATGATATCAGATCAAGATCTGTATGAAATATTTAATAGCGTAGCCGAATATTTCGATGGTGTTGATTTGTATCGCAGGGATGAGTTCATAGCCAGGTTTTCTGTGGCTCTTTCTAAAACCATAAATTTGTCTGGCGTGACTCCGTCTGTCTGGGTAAATGTCATCAATGATCCATCCTTGATTTTTTATATTCAGAAGTATGTGCCGGAAGTTGATGATATGGTCTTTCCTGATTTCAGCGATGAACATGCAGCATGCGAACGTGGGGATAAGGGTGCAGTAGTAACGTCAGAAAACGACTGCGGCTCTGTCCAGGGCAGGGGGGCTGTTGAAACGATAACGTGTCGTGAAGCTGATACGGCAGAGGCTAATGCTTATCTGGCATATCATGATAACACACCGCTGGTAACTGATGATAATTCCGGTGAGGAATTACATTCTGTCGATAACAATGTTTATGAGTTCGAATTATTAAGGCTAAAAAGTAAAGTGTTTGATGAGGTTTCGCGGCTGGCAAATAACAGAAAGCCAAATCAGAAGCTGGTTAAGAAGAACAGCACAAGTATATCTTTAGTTGGCTATGAATTGGTTGATATACCAAGCCTCATGAATGACCCTTTCTTTAAATTTGCCGCTGCGTTTACTGGTTTTGGTGTAAGTGTTAATGGTTCGGAAATTATTTCTTTACTCATTGGTTCGCATAAAGAAGAACCTTTGTTATCTGATGAAGAGTTTAATATTTTTCTGTCTATTATAAATGGGGCCAGAAAGTTAAAGTTATTACAGCGCCAGTCAAGGAATGTGTTTAAGGAGGTTGCAAATGTATAAATATAAGTTATTGAAAAATGACGTTCTCCTGCTCTTATATAACGAGATTATCTCATCAGGTAATTGCTGCCAGCACTATTACAATATTGATGAGGAAGTCATTAGTATCCTGAAGGGCTTAACGTATGAAGAAGTTGTTCATTTATGCGAACATCCTTGCCCGCTCGTAAATTTCCAGGTAAATAGCGTTACGCTTAAAGCCCAATTGAACAGACTTAACGAAGAGAGGAAAAGGAAAGAAATTATTGGCCGTGCCGTTGAAATGAAAGCTTCCAGAAAACTTCTTGCTGAATATTACGGGATTGGTCAGGAAGAACTACAACAAATGAGGGTAAAACTTGAGGTTGACATTAAAAGAGGTCGAGTGCAAAAGATTGATGAGAATATCAGTCGCTGTATCTGGGACGTTTTTTCCATGCTACCTCAAAAAAAACAGGATATCAGCAAAACGGAATGTTTTGAAGAAATGGTCAAGCTGGCAGAAAAGTATGGGGTGTCCGTAATGGCTGTATACGACACATTAACTGAAGGAATGCTAGCTGCCAAACGTATCGCAGAAGGCCAAAGCCAAGTGAATACTTGAATGCTGTCTACTCGTAGACAGCATTTTGAGATTATTAGATTTTCTTATAATGCTTTTAATTCAATAACGTAAATATTATATCCGCACCCTTATCTGAGCGTTAAAGGGCTATCAAATGTTAGCTATGGGGTTTCATTTGAATGTTGTTGCTCCTGATGGCATGTGGAAAGGTGAGGCATTCAAAGAATACGAGGGCGGCTAAAGTGATCAAACCAGAAGACTATACCTTTTCCCCTGTACGCTCTGAGTTGCAGATGCGGCTTGATACATCATTCGCCATTAACCTGTGGACCGGATTGAGTTCAACGGCAGGTAAATATCCTGCTCTCAGTTTTCCCCAATACTTTCATATTCTCAAAGGAATGGTGTCGGATTCACTGTCAGATAATCCTTTCGCAGATGAAAAATTATTTTTAATTGAGTCATTGCTATCTACAGCCCTGGATAAAATTGTCGTGCATCGTCAGGGGCTGGCAGTTCAAATATCGGATTCTTTTGGCGAAGCATTTTCATGCTCATATATTCGTATAGAAGACCCTTTACTTATAGATGTTTACAGTAGTTCCCCATTGGGATATCGATCTGCTTTCCTTCTTGCTCAATATGATTCGTTGGTGAAGCAGCTTTTAACCGCTCATCGGTACGGGATCATTACCCAAAACGAACGGCATGCCGTTCTGTCTGAAATGAAAGCTGCCATTCGTCGGCCCATGAACGAATCCAGACGCTACAAACGTTTTGAGGTTTCTCGACAGGACGCTGTTGACCAGACTCCTAAATGGCTAAAAGCGCTCGAATACTTTAAAAAGGTAGATCCCGAGGTTATGGATGGGCGCAAGCGTTGTAGCTATTCTCCGCCGCTTTCACCCTCCAGCCTGGCTCTGGGGAAACAGGTAACTCAATCAATATAAGGAGTTTTCATGCGCAAAATGAATCTGGTCGGTATCTCGTTCGTGGTCTTGCTTCTTGCTGGTTGTTCGACCGCTGAAATGGCTGAGGTCAACAAAAAAATCAGCGATTTCAGTGCTGGATTGGTCTCTGTTGGTAAAAATGATGACGCAGGGCAACAGGGGTATGGTGTTCTTTCCAAAGGAAACAAACCAGTAAACGAAATGGTAGACCAATCTTCCGTGATTTCTACCAATATAGATACGGCTGCTGCAAGGTTAAAAAAATATTATAGCTTTAAATCGACAGAAGAAGTTCAGGCACTCAAAGCTAAAGGAACATCCGGTTCTATCAAGGCTTCAGCTATTAGCGAAGATGGGTATGAATGGTACGCGCAACCAGGATCTCACTACGTCATGGGTAGTGCGTGGGGAATACCACCTGAAAACCAGTTAAAAATAGAGCTTATTAATGAAGGTGGTAAAACGAACATGACGGTGACTTATCGCTCCGCAGACCCTTCAATAAGAACCGATCCATCAATCACGCGACTTTTCCAGCAGGTTAAGTCGGTGGCAGAAGGGAAAACTCGGTAATGGAACTTTTCCTCTGTGAGAAGCCCAGCCAGGGAAAAGATATTGCCGCCGTACTCGGCGCAAAAGAAAGGCGTGACGGTTTCCTTTCTGGCCCTGGCGTGGCGGTGACATGGGGGATTGGTCACCTGCTGGAGCAAGCTCAACCGGAAGCCTATGGTCCGCAGTACGGAAAACCCTGGCGTATGGACGCCCTTCCTGTTATTCCCGACCGCTGGCAGATGCAGGTTAAGCCCGGAACAGCTCACCAGTTCAATGTGGTTGCTTCCCTTCTCAAACAGGTTGATTCAGTTGTCATTGCCACTGACGCCGACCGTGAGGGGGAAGTGATCGCCCGTGAAATTCTCGACCATTGTGGTTTTGATGGGCCGGTACGGCGTTTGTGGTTGTCGGCACTGGATGAAGCCAGTATCCGCGCCGCGTTGGAATGTATCCGGCCTGGCGAGCAAACGGAATCCCTTTATCAGGCAGGGTTGTGCCGGGCAAGGGCTGACTGGCTCATCGGCATGAATCTGACCCGGTTGTTCACGCTTAAGGCCGCCCAACAAGGTTATTCAATGTTTTCTGTCGGGCGGGTGCAGTCACCTACCCTTGCGCTGGTCGTCAATCGTGAGCGGGAAATTGCCGGTTTTAAACCAGCACCATTCTGGACCGTAGATCTTGCGCTGACAGCCCAGGGCATGCCTTTCACCGTGCAGTGGGTTCCTGCTGCTGATTACTGCGATGAACAGCATCGCTGTGTGAACGAGGCGGTAGCACGGCAGGTTGCGCAATTGTGCCAGCAAGCCGGTCAGGCCACTGTGATAACGCTTGAAACCAAACGTGAAAAACAGGCAACGCCGCTTGCCTTCGACCTGGGGGGCCTGCAACAGGCGTGTTCGAAAAAATGGGGGCTGGGAGCGCAGCAGGTGCTTGATATCGCCCAGAGTCTCTACGAGACACACAAGGCGACCACCTATCCCCGGACCGATTGCGGTTATCTGCCAGTATCCATGCGTGCTGAGGTTCCCCAGGTGCTTGCTGCACTGGCTAAAGCAGACCCCACTGTCGCGCCGTTGATAGACCGGCTTCAGCCTGACTTTGATTCCCGCATCTGGAATGATAAGAAAATCACAGCACACCACGGCATTATTCCGACACGACAGGCCCCGGATCTGTCAAAAATGAGCGAGACGGAACGCAACGTGTATCAGCTAATACGTCTGCACTACTTGATGCAGTTTCTTCCCCTGCATGAGGTTGATGCGACGGTGCTGACCGTAAATTGCAGCGGCCAGCTTTTTAAAACCAACGGCAAAGTGGTTGCCGTTCCGGGCTGGAAAGCATTGCAGACAACGACAAACGAAGATGAAGACGGAAAACCACCGCTTCCGGCGTTGCGCCAGGGGGAAACCTGTGCCGTATCGGGGTGCTCGGTTAAAACTCAGCATACCCGCCCGCCAGAACGTTATACCGAAGGTACATTGATCGCCGCCATGAAAAATGCCGCGCAGTTTATTGCTGACCCACGGTTAAAGAAAATATTGAAAGAAAACGCGGGGTTGGGAACTGAAGCTACGCGAGCAGGTATCATCGAAACGTTGCTTAATCGAGGCTTCCTCGTCAGGGAAAAGAAATATCTGGGGTATACACCCACAGCCGGTGCATTGATAGATGCTCTGCCTCCGGCGCTGAAAGACCCTGCAACCACAGCGCTGTGGGAACAGGCGCTGGATGAAATTGCGGAAGGTAAGCGCACTCTGTCGGATTTCATGGAGCGGCAGGCTGTCTGGACCCGCCAACTGGTCGAGAAGGGTAAAGCATTAACTGCGCTATCTCTGCCGCCAACGCCCCGGTGTCCGCTGTGTGGCAGTGCCACGCAGCAGCGCAAAGGCAAGGAGGGTATGTTCTGGGGCTGTGTAACTTACCCTGAATGCAAGGGGGCGGTTGATCCGTCGCCCAGGAAGAAGAAGGCAACGAAGGGGCGGTCTAAAAAACCGCCGGTCAAATTTCTATTCTCATCACAGGAGTAACCGCTATGGCATCCCGAGGCGTGAACAAAGTTATTCTGGTAGGAAATCTGGGGCAGGACCCGGAAGTGCGCTATATGCCCAATGGTGGCGCAGTGGCGAACCTTACGCTTGCGACAAGCGAAACCTGGCGCGACAAAGCGACCGGTGAGCAAAAAGAGAAAACCGAGTGGCACCGAATTGTACTGTTTGGCAAGTTAGCTGAAGTCGCAGGCGAGTACCTGCGCAAAGGCTCTCAGGTTTACATAGAGGGGGCGCTGCAAACGAGAAAATGGCAAGACCAGAGCGGGCAGGATCGCTACACAACTGAAGTTGTGGTCAATGTTGGGGGCACCATGCAAATGCTGGGAGGAAAACGTGCTGATACGCCGGAAGCTGGCGCACCAACACCTCACAACCGACCCGCTGCACAGGGACCGAAATTCAGTGGCACTCAGCCAGCAGCAACACCGGGCAATCCTCCGCCGTTCGACGACGATATTCCATTCTAGCGTTGGCTATGAGGTGCTCCGACATGTATGAATATGATTCGCTTTGCCGTGCGATCGATACTGGGGGCGGCGTGTATAAACGGATACTCGAATGCCGCCAAATGGCGGAAAGTCTCAATCGTCTTTTTCCTACAGACTTGCCTCAAGATGCTGAAAGAGTCCTGGATCACCTGGCGCATCTGGACGGCTGGTTGCTCCATCTAGCGACCAAGCTACCCCCGGAAGATGGCCCCCACCAGATGATGGTTGAAGAAGTCGCTGCGGGTGACAGAAAAAAGATATATCGAAACAATCACTGGGTGGCGTTCGGTGATTAAATGGCGACGCCGCACCTTCATTTGATTGTTGAGAAGCCAGCCGGTTAATCACAAAGTGCTGCGAAAACGTTTTTTCGCAGCCGAGGTTAACCATGAATAAATTCACCGTTGTTTTACCCGCTATTGCCATTACCTTCCTTGCCGGATGTACTCCGAAGCAAAAACTCCAGCCTGCGCCTGCCAGCCTGGTGACGCCCGCTGTGACGGTATCTTCCAATGTACAGCCTGCGTCGCCAGACGCTTACGGCAAAGTGCCGGAAGTGGTGCGCTATGACCGCTACCTGCTGGTCAGTACGTCTCCACAGGAAGCGCAGCGTGCCCCGCTTGAGCAAATCATCGATATTCGTATTCCGGCGTCAATGACACCTTCGGTGGGGGATGCCATGCTCTATGCCCTGCGTGAGTCGGGATTCCGTCTGTGTGGTGCATCTCAGGTTCAGCGAGTGCTCTACAACCAACCCTTGCCCGGCGTGCAGCGCCAGCTTGGCCCCATGAAATTGAAAACTGCGTTGCAGGTGATGGCCGGTCCCGCCTGGCAACTGGAAATCGATGACGTTCAGCGTCTGGTTTGCCACAGCCTCCGTGACGGATATCAGCTACCGGTCGTACCCGTCGCGGCGACACCGCGCTTCCTGACGCCTGCCGCTACACCCGGAGGCAAGGTATGAGCACACCCGAACTTGCGGCTAAAAGGCCGGTATCTAAAAAAATACTCACTTTGACCGCAGGAGTTGTCGTCATTCTCCTGGGGGGTGCTGCTGCGGTGCTGGGAGTTAAAGCGGTCGATGATTTGTCGTCAGACATTTCGATGATGAAGCAGGAAATTGTCACGCTGAAAGCGCAAACGCAGGAGAGTCGCCCCGACGACTGGCGAGTGCCGCTGGATGAAGTGAAGAAGCAGGTTGCGGCGCTCAGACAGGGCATTGATACGCTTAACGTAGATTTTACCCGGCTGGGTAAAGCAGATGCCACCCTCACATCACAGGTGGCCTCGCAGCAGCAGGCTATCGATGTGCTCGATACCGGCACGCGGGACGTACTGGCAAGGCTTGCGGCACTTGAACAGGGACTGAAAACACGGGTGGCGGAAAAATCGCTGGATGCAGTGCAACGCAAAGATACGCCAAAGCAGCAGGTCCGGCGGTCAGCTATATCCGTTCATGCGCCGTTTGTGGTGACGGGCATTGAACGCCGTGGGGATCGCACTTTTGCTGCGGTTACGCCCAGAGGTGCTCAAAGCCTCGATGCAGTGCGCCTTGTCGCCGCAGGAGAGGCTATAGGGGGATGGCAGTTTGAATCCGCTTCCGGCTCGCAGGCCGTTTTCCGTGTCGCCGGAAAAATACATCGTATTCCGGTTCAGTAAAGGAACTTCCATGCAACTACCCACACGAATGAAATCAAGCCTGGTTCTCTCCTTGCTGCTTCTCGCCGCTCCGGCGCTGGCAGCGGATACGCCTTTGCAGGTGACGGAGAAGAACCGGAGTCAGCAGCAAATGGCAGAGCAGGTCGAAAGTGCCAGAAAAGGCGCGGAATGGACGCTCTCCGATAAAGAATGGCAGCGGTATGAATCCCTGATGGAAGGGCGGCGGGGCATTCAGTCTCCCGGACTCGATCCGCTGACCGCGCTGGGCATTGAAGCTCAAAGTTCGGCTGAACGCCGCGAGTACGCTGAAAAATATGTACGTCAGGAATTTCAGCGGGCAGAAAGGGAACTGGCGTTCCAGCGTGAGGTGGACGCGGCCTGGAAGCGGCTGTATGCCAATGTCCTGCCCATCGGTGCGATGGCGGGAGAAAGCAGCGGCGTAATAAACGACAGCAATGGTCGTCTGGCTATTTTCGTCAGGCAGGACTGCAATGCCTGCGATGCACGTATCGCCAAACTGCTTGCCAGTAAGCGTCCCTTTGATATTTACCTGGTGGGCAGTGAAGGCAAGGATGAGGTGGTCCGCGCCTGGGCGCGGGCGCACAAATTGCCGGTTGACCGTATCAAAGCCCGTGAAATTACGCTCAATCACGACGGAGGAAAGTGGCTGCAATACGGCAACGGCCTCATGCCCGTGGTGCTTCAGCAAGGAGAAAACGGATGGGCAATCGCTGCATTTTGACACTCAGCTTCAGTCTGTCGGTCCTGTTGTGGTCGGCGACGGGTGCGGCCAGCGATGTTCCTGACGGCTACCGGCGCGTGGCGCATGAGGCGGGTGTACCGGCTGAAGCGCTGTATTCGCTCTCACTGGCGGAGTCGAGCAAGAAGATCAAACCGGGACTGCGCCGCCCCTGGCCGTGGACCATCAACGTCGCCGGAACGGGTTTCCGCTACGCCTCCCGGCAGGAAGCCTTTGACGCACTCAACGCTTTTGCCCGTCGCTATCCCCTCAAGCGCATTGATGTCGGGATAGCACAAACCAATATCGGCTGGCACGGTCACCGCTTCGCGTCGCGCTGGGCGGCCTTCGAACCCTATACCAACCTTCGGGTCGCCGCACAGATCCTGCGTGAGTGCTATGACCGTTCGCCGGGAAGCTGGGACAGGGCGATAGGCTGTTATCACCATCCTGCGGGCGGTACGCACGCCAGAACCTACCGGGCGATAGTGCGCCGCAACCTCAACGAGCTTCCTACTTTTCGGCAACAAGGTGGAACTGCACCGGCGAGCGCGAATGTGGCCTCCCTGGTGTGGGTTGATCCTGAGCAGCCCCACAAGGAGAACCGCAGATGAAAAATCACCTGTTAGCCGTGATACCGGCTCTGTTTATCTCAATCACCGCATTTGCCAGCCCCCTGACTGTGGTAGGCGATCTGGGTGGTGAGAGTACGGCCCCCTATTTTGAAGGCATCAACAATCAGGGGGCTGATACACAAGCTCTTAACCTTCCGCCCGTAACGACCTGGTCAGCCAGTGATGCGCTGCAAGCGGCTTTTCCCGTTGTCACACCAGAATTGTCGCCCGGTAGCGTTGCAGATCGCCCACTTAATGCTCCCGGTATGCAACCGTTGTTTATCGTTGGCGATGATGCTGAATCGCTGGCGTGGCTCAAAGAAAACCACGCGAAACTGGTTGCGCTCAATGCAACCGGCCTGGTGGTGAATGTTAATAACCAGCAGGATTTTACGGCGTTAAGCCAGAAAACTGAGGGTCTGACGCTGTTGCCGGTTTCTGGCAGCGATCTGGCGCGACGGCTGAAATTGTCTCATTACCCGATACTGCTCATGGCTGGCGGGTTGACGCAACAGGTTCCATCTGAAAACAGCGTTACTTCGCTCTTTAAATAAGGATAACGTCATGCAATTTTCTCTACCTTCCGTAGCCCTCGTAGTCGCCCTTCTCCATATGCTACTGAAAGCGATGTTTCGCCTGATCGTTATTCGCCCGGCGCAGATACTGGGCATTATTTTCCTTTTTCTGCTGCTCTTGTTCAGTATCCATCCTCAATCTTGGCAGAAACTTGCTGCTGATGAAGCCTGGCAATACCAGAACGCCAGCCCCGGCATGGTACTGGTCGAACAGTGCCGGAAGGAGAAGACTCGTTTTGTGGAAGAGCCTGGAGGCCGGGTTTCACGTAATTGCCGCAATGTTGAAGTGCCTGTCAGCGACCTGGCAGAAAAGAGTCTTAACGGGATAATATCTTTCGTCAGTGCGCTAATTATATTGTCGTTCGGGCTTGAGTTTCTGCTTTTCGGCCTGGGCAGAAGTTCGCTGTTCGCCTTCCCCGTCTCGCGATCTGTTTCCGGGCATGAGCGTGGAGGTCGTTTATGAGTGATCGCCATGTGATTGAAGCGCTGCTGCGTCCTGCGGTGGAACTGCAATCGGCAGTGGTGGCCGGTTCTGCGAGTTTTATCTGCGCCACGGCTCCGTGGGCGGTGGCGCTTGCGCCATCCGTCAGTTATGTCACTGCGGGCGGGTTCGCTCTGTTCGCCGCGCAGCGTGCCCGACAGGGCTTCAGAGTGTTACAGTACCGGCGCAATATCCGGCGCTTACCTCGTTACAGTATCACCAGTGCTCAGGTGCCGGTGAGCAAACGCAAATTATTCCTGGGGCGTGGTTTCCGCTGGGAACAGAAGCATACCCAGAGGCTGATGGATACGCTGCGCCCCGAGGTAAAACGTTATGTTAATCCGCCCGGCTGGTTTCGGATGGTGCGTGAATTTGAACAACGTGCCGAGCATCGTCTGCCGTGGCTGTGCCGGTTAACTTCGACCGACTCGCCCTTCAATCCGTTGCGACCATTGCCGGACGTAGGCGGTAACCCGGCATTGCATGGTATTGAACCCGTTGAAGCCAATGTATGGCTTGATCTGCGCGAGCGTGTTGGTCACCTGCTGGTACTCGGCACGACCCGCGTCGGCAAGACCCGACTGGCAGAAGTGCTGATCACCCAGGATATCCGGCGCGGCAATGTGACGATAGTTTTCGACCCCAAAGGGGACGCCGACCTGCTGCGTCGCATGTGGGCGGAAGCTCGCCGTGCGGGCCGCGAAGATGAATTTCATATCTTTCATCTGGGCTGGCCGGAAATATCTTCCCGCTACAATGCGGTAGGCCGCTTCGGGCGCATTTCAGAGGTGGCATCAAGGGTGGCCGGACAGTTGAGTGGTGAGGGGAACAGCGCCGCGTTTAAGGAATTTGCATGGCGATTCGTTAACATTATCGCCCGTGCGCTGGTCGAACTGGGCCGTCGCCCTGATTTTCTGGCTATCCAGCGTTATGTGATCAACATCGATGTGTTGTTCAGAGAGTATGCCGAATGGTTCATTGTGCAAAAAGCTCCGCACCTCTGGCAGCAGATACAGGCGCTGGAACAGGTACTGACGCCTGATGATATTCCTTTCCATCTGCGTGAGCGGCCTTTTATCGTGGCGGCCATCGAACAGGCCCTGAACAGCGACGAGGGTCAGAAACTGTACGATCCTGTGCTCGATGGTTTGCGCTCGGCGGTGCGGTATGACCAGAAGTATTTCGACAAGATAGTGGCTTCCCTGTTGCCTCTGCTGGAAAAACTGACTTCTGGCAAGACCGCGCAGCTTATATCTCCCAACTACAGCGACATGGACGACCCGCGCCCCATCTTTGACTGGCAGCAGATCATCCGCAAAAAAGGCATAGTGTATGTGGGGCTGGATGCGTTGTCTGATCCTGTGGTGGCGCAGGCGGTCGGCAACAGCATGTTTGCCGACCTGGTGTCGGTTGCCGGGTATATCTACAAACACGGCAATGCTGACGGCGTTCCGGGTCAGGGCGAAAAGCTGCCTATCAGCATGCACTGTGACGAGTTCAATGAACTGATGGGCGATGAGTTTATTCCACTGGTCAACAAAGGCGGCGGCGCGGGCATGGAAGTAACGGCCTACACGCAGACGCTGGCCGATATCGAAGCCCGGCTGGGGAATGCACCCAAGGCTATGCAGGTCGTCGGTAACTTCAACAACCTGATCATGCTGCGGGTGCGCCACACGGAGACAGCCAGACTGCTCACCGACCAGGTCTCTGAAGTCGAGGTGTTCACAAAGACACTGGTATCGGGGATCACCGATATATCTAATCCCGGTCAGGGCAGCGATTTTACCTCCAACACTCAGGACAGGGTCAGCACCCTGCGCGTTCCGCTGATCACCCCGGATAACGTGATAGGGCTGCCCAAGGGGCAGGCTTACGCCCTGCTTGAAGGCGGTCAGTTGTGGAAGCTCCGCATGCCGCTGCCCGCCGTGGAAAACGATGCGCTGATGCCCGAAAACTTGCAGGCAATCGCGGCAGCGATGGCGAAAAATTACCGCACTGGCGAGTCCTGGTGGACCAGTGCGGCGATGCCTGATGCGCCATTGATGGCGGAAGACGCCGATACGGAGGCGGACGATGGCAACTGAAACGCGCAAGGATAGTCCGCCACAACACCCGGTCAAAGAGCCGGGACTGTTGCAAAAGCTGCTCTGGAACTGGCCCTGGGCCATCATTGGGGTATTGCTGCTGTCATTGTTGTTCAGTCTGCTGACGGAGTTTGTCGGCATGGCGTTTTTCTGGCCCGAACAGGGGGCGCAGCACAGCCGGGTAGTGATGGAAACTGAACTGGGCTATCTGTCGCAGGACTTTACACGAAGCCTGCTGTCGTCCGCACCGGTTGAAACGTTTACCCGCTGGATCAACGTGGCGTTTGACTGGCTGTTCGTCAAATCGGGTTTTCTTGCCTGGCTGGGAAAGGCACAAAATCAGAGCATCGGTGGCCCGGCCTTTCTACAGGATATCAATGTGGTAGAGGCTGAACTCAGCGGCTGGCTGCGTGAGGGGCTGAGTGCGGCGGTCAACGTGACGGTGATATTTCTGGTCAGGGTAACTATTCTGGTGCTGTCGATACCGCTTTTTGTGCTGGTGCTGGCCGTTGGCGCGGTCGATGGCCTGGTGCGCCGTGACTTACGGCGCTATGGAGCCGGGTATGAGTCAAGTTTCCTTTACCATCACGCCAAGCGATTTGTAAAACCGGTCACCACTATTCCGTGTATTCTGTACCTGTCAGTGCCGTTCGCAGTCTACCCCAACCTGCTGATCCTCCCTGCTGCGCTTGGTCTGGGACTGGCGGTATCGGTGACGATGGGGGCATTCAAGAAGTACCTTTAGTGGCAACGATTCTGTTGCAGGGCTGAGGCGGAGCGCAACGCAGTGAGCACCGAACATCCCTGCAACAGAATTGGAAAAAATACTGCGCAAAGACGCAGGTTGAGTCCTCGCTCGCCCCTTAACTCCATTGAGGGGCTTCTTTTCAATCCTGCCAGGGATTGAAAAGCTGAACCCCGGTCTGTACAAAGTCCTTCTCGTTGCGCGTCACGACGGTCATGCGGTGAACCAGGGCGGTTGCCGCAATAAGTGCGTCCCGTTCACTGCGC
>Ga0302349_1000405_pt1 | contig 54068 bp, 60 predicted proteins | sample PhyAR1_FD_202176 | JGI IMG/M metagenome (GOLD analysis project Ga0302349, IMG submission 202176) | Leaf surface microbial communities from alfalfa plants in UC Gill Tract Community Farm, Albany, California, United States - DLSL A.R1... | ecosystem: Host-associated > Plants > Phyllosphere >... | reverse complement strand
GAAGCGAAGTTCGACATAGTGCAAACCGTTGCGCGCGGCATCTTCGATATTTTCAAAAGCGACGCGACGACAGGCGTCCAGCGAGGCCAGAACTTTTACCCCCCAGTCGAGCTTACTCAGGAAACTGACCAGATCCGGCTCGTTTTCCGTAACCTGCACATGTGGGATCAACGTCTCAAGGGTTTGTGCGGGCAGGGTTAAATTATACTGACGGCCCAGGTCAAGGATGGTCTGGGCGCGGATGTTACCATCAAGGTGGCGATGAACGTCAGTTAACGGGAGGGTGGTATCAATCATGGTCGCACTCTTTATTAGTAGAAGTGCGGGCCATTATACTACAGTTAATTAACCTATTAAAAATGCTGAGAAATTCATGCATTTGCAGAATGAAAGGGGCATATAGGGGGCAGTTAGCCTAATTTACTGTTTAAAAGCTCCACCTGATCCCGGTCCTTATCACACATCCATTTAGAGTAAACCTTATACACCATACTGGCATCAGTATGCCCCATCTGGCTGGCGATGAAAGAGGGGATCGCTCCTGCAGACAACAACCAGCACGCGTAAGTATGGCGAGACTGATAAGGCACACGGCTGCGTATTCCCGCTTTTTTTAGTCCCTGCTTCCAGCTATAGCCCAGCGCGTTTTTTGAATAATAGGGATTCGGAACGGCAAATTTAATTACCGGACGAAACACAAACCGTACGTGCTGCTGTTCAGTGCTCGCATACGCACGATGGTTAAATGTGATTTCTGTAGTCTGGTCTGCACCGGTCAGATGGAACTGATCTCTTAACGCTTCCAGGGCTGGCTCCAGCAATGTAATCGTGCGTTCTCCGGCGGACGTTTTAGGCGGCCCGAACTGATCGTAGTTGTTCAGATTCCGACTGACGTTAATTTTTCCATTGACCAGATCAACATCATCCCATCCAAGTGCGCACAGTTCCCCATGACGAAGACCAGCGTAAAAGGCCAGTTTCCATAAGTTAACAACTGAAGCCGGTAACACCGAAATGAATCGCTCGTATTCTTCCGTCGTAAATGGATCCGGTGCTTTCCGCGGCCGCTTCAAAGAAGGAATATCTTCAAAAGGGCTGTTGGTAATAATGTGGCTACGTTTGGCAAATTTCAGCATGGCGCAAAGTGTGCGGATTTGCTCGTTTACCGTGGCTGGTGCCCGGCCCGTTTTATTCAGGTGTGGCACAACATCATTACGTACATCCCCCAGCAACAACTCCTTCCGGTATCTCAGAATGTCGATCTGTTGAATATCGGTGATCAGGGTTTCGCTACCAACGATCCGCAGCAGAATCTTGATGATGGAATGCATGTTCCGCGCTGATGCGTAGGACATTTCCAGCTCTTTGGTTCCGCTGTATTCATCACAAAGTTCCTGGAAGGTACTAATCCTCAACGTAGTTGAGAATTTTTTTGCTGCCTTAGAGCCAGGAAACTGTAGGCCATAATCGAATATCCCCATCTGGATATCACTGGTGATCTTCGCTCTGAGCTGGCCTGCTTTTTTGAGGTTGGCGTTCGTCACCAGCCAGCCTTTAAGCGTTTCCCGGCAACGGACCCCTCGATAAATGAACCATATCCGAATCTTGCCATTGTGAATTTCAACACCCGTTGGCGCCACGTCACTGCTCCTGAACGAAACTGTTTATCTTTGGGAAGTTGTACCAAAGTGTCGCCCGCGGAGAGTTATTATCTCCTTCTGTCTGGGTTACACGCTTAAAATGAATACCTTCGATCCAGCGATGAGCGCGGTAGCAAGTTACCTGCCGCTTTGAGAGTCCCGTTCTCTCACACAGCTTCGCTTCGACCACCCACTCTTCGTTAAAAATCACCTGTGCCATCTTTCACCTCAGGTAACCGACATCATTATAAAGATGCCGGTTGTTAAACATTGATATTTCAATATCAGGCGATCTGCCCGGGCAAGGATCGCAGGCGGCGCATGCCGGTCATCGCCGTGGCCACGTAGCTCGCCTTGCGGTTCACCACCTCCACCCAGACCTTCACTCCTTCCACCTTTACCGTGTACGTCTCTTTCATCCGGCTGCGTCCGTAGTTTCCATACCGCTCTTGATGGGCCGCCAGGGCAATTTCGCAGGCCTGACGCGCCAGCGGTGACTGTGTGCTGCGGTTGATTAATCGCATAATTTCTCTGCCGGGAGGGCGAACCCTCCCGCCTCCCTTAGGCCACGTATTCCGGTTTCATATCTGCCAGGGTGATGCTGAACTTATCGTGCAGTTCGTCGCCCAAGTGACGTTTTGCCGACGCCAGTACGCGCTCCACTTCCTCGAAGTGCTCGGCACCATCCGGTTCGCCGGGCTGCGGCAGGGAGTTGATCGCCGCCTCGACCCGGTTATATGCATCCACCAGGTGATAACGCTTCACGGCCTTGTTTTTCAGCTCGGTGTACAGGGCCGAACCCAGCGTGTTCTTGGCAGTTTCGATATCGGCCCGAACTGCTTTAGCGTTATCTACGTCCTGCGCTGCCTCAATGCGATCCCGGAACTCATCGGCCATTGCGTCAATGTTTGCCGCTGATTCCTGCGCGCTGTGCGAGGTTGTTACGCCGTCACGTTTGATATCCGCCAAGCTGACTTTCTGAGTGGGCGCAGGGTTAATCTCCTTCTCTTGGCGATCCTCAAGCTCGTCAGGGGTATATACCCCAAGAATTACGTCAGGGCAGAACAGTCGCGCCCAGCGCTTCACTGCCAGATATGCGAGCTGTTGGCGCGGATCATCAGCCCATAGTGTTGAATTACGGGTGCGTGCCTGTGCTAACAGCAAATCCAGTTCACGCGGCTGGTCTTCACCTTTCAGCGTTGCGCGGATAACGATGCCAATTCCAGCTTCGTCAGCCATCGTCCATCCTGGTACGCGATACTCCCCTTTATCCCCTTTGCGGATATTGAATTTCCCAATGATTTTTTCCCATGGCCCGTACCATTCATATTCAAAGCGGTTGGCCAGCACGCCGCTGCGAGAAATTACCGCATTAACTAATTGAGCTTCGTATCCGAGAACACCGTTGATCAGGTGGGTTTTCTGCGCCACAGCAAAGGGATTCATCTGCCATTGGGCGGCCTGCATCGCAACAGCCATGCAGTCGGCCTGATTGCCCTGAAGGTGCTTGGGAACTGTCGCGGCACCCTGAGCCATAATCTGAGCAAATGTACTAATGGCGTTCAGGTATTGAGAATCGAACAGAGCCACGTTGGAGTTAATCACAGCGTTCTGGTCAGCAACGGTTACGTTAGTGTTTTGCATGGTCATTCTCTCCATTAAGCCAGGCGCAGCGCTTCAAGGCGGCGCAGGTCGAAGTCGTTCAGTTCGTCGGTGTAGTCTTCGGTGATCGGTGCTGGCCACACGCCAGTGTCGAAAGCGTTAGCGATGCGGTTCATCGTCTGGCGATACTCGAGCATGCCCAGCTCAATCAGTTCTTCGCTGGCCTCAACGATGGCGATCCAGTGATAACCCTCGTCTTTGTTAACGAAAATCCAGAAGAACTGATCCAGCGCCGCGGTGTTCATGTACATGGCCGCGCTGAGGTGATAATCGCGGTCGATGATTTCGCGGTGCAGTCGAGAGCGCAGGCCGGACTGCTTCACGTTCCACATGCTGATGGTTTTCAGGTCGGCACCGATGCGAACGGCGTCGATGTCGATTTCCAGATCCGGGCGCACGCGGATTTCCAGCCCGGTCTCCTCATCAATACCGAAATAGCTCGTCTCAACAGCGCGATAAGGGTGCAACAGCAGCTTGCCGGCAGTCGGGTGCTCGTGAAGTGCTTTCTGAATGGCCAGCGCCGTTTGCATCTGCTTCTGAGTAACCAGAATCTTGTCGTCCGGGTTCTCGCGCCACGCATCCAGCAGTTCGTCAGCAAATACCGCATCCGGCTTAACGGACTTCACCGCTTGGATCATCTCCGCTTTGGTACCGGATACTTTCAGCGGTGCAGGTTTATGCGCTTCCTGTACCACCAGATCAGGGTTGATGATCGCCAACTGCTCGAGGAGCGCATCACGGCTACCGCTGGTTTTCACTGGCGCGGGCAGGGTGGCGTTGTACTCTTTGATACAGGCTTTCATCGCGGCCGCAGTCTGTTTCTGATCAGCCTCGATACGCTGGAATTCAGCTGGCAGCGTCATATAGCTCTGAGCTGTTTCTTCCAAGCTGCCGCCCATCGGCACCGGCGCGGGCAGGGTGGCGTTGTACTCATCCAGCAGCGCCTTGATGTCGTCGGCACTCAGCTGCGCTGGCAGGCTGGCGTTATGCGCATCGATAAAGGTGCGCAGGGTCGCCGCGGTGGTGAATGCCCCTTGCGGGATCACCGGCTCCACGCTGAACTCCGCATCGAGGTTTTCCGGCTGCAGCGCCAGCGCATGCACCAGGTTACCCATATCCAGCACTTTGGAGCCTTCGCGCGGGATGGTCTTGGCGACGTGACGCGCGTTGAAGTACATCAGGCTGACTCGGGCATCCTTCACCTGGGTGCTGCTGATCCCGTTCGCTGCGTGGTAGACGTTATTCGGCAGACCTTCATAGCGGCCCGGTTCGAAGTACGCTGGATACTCTGGTGCTGGTGCTGCCTGGATAACTTCCCACTCGTCGGAGTTTTCATCGTTTTCAGCAGCAGTCACTGAGAGCGTCGGCGCTGCGGCGGCCAGAACTTCTGCCGGGTTCAGGGCATCTGTTTGCGGATCAGCTGCATCAGCGCTTTCGCCTGGTGGTAACGCGTCACCAGCTTCTCCTTCCTGCGGGTTAGTCTCTTCCATCTGCACATCGCTGGAGGTCTCCGTTACTGTTTCCGTTTTTTCGACTGCGTTTGAGGTGGTATTGATGACCGGGTCAGTATTCCCCCCCATCAGGCCATCTATAGAGAACACGCCGCCTCCGAGGTTAGCGACCTGTGGCTGGCTGGTGGCTGCTGGCTCTTCCACTACCACCTGGCGGCCCGTACGGGAATCTTCATCCCATTCGGGGTAGCCTTTTGAACACGCACCATTTTCATAAATGCCGTTTGATGTGAACCACTCGCGCACCTGGCTACGCAGTTCAGTGGTGCTATCCTCGTTAGTCCATGAAATAGCGCGGGTCACGCCGAAAATGCTGTTGGCGTCGTAGTCGAGAATGTCCGTGGTTTTGCCAAGAACCTTGAGTGCTTTGGCGTGGGCATCATCTTTTTTGTCAGCCAGCTCTTTGGCCGCCACGAGCTGAGCACGGTTAATTTTCCCGGGTACGGCATCCGGGTACAGCTGTGCAATTGCGATCTCGATGCTCAGGTTCGCCATGTTCTGCGGCACCGCGCGCTTATAGGGTGCGGCAGGTTGTGGCTCTTCGGATTTCTGGTCTTGTGGAATACCAACACCATCAATGCGGCTGCCGGCAGCCCATTCACTGGTCAGGATTTCGTGGTCACTGGCCTCAGTAGACACCCAGATTCTGGTGAAGCGGAGGACCAGAGCCAGTTCATGGCGTTTATCCATGCTGAATACTTTTCGGATCGCGTCGGTATAGCTCCACAGAGCCTTGGTATCGTAATCCTTCAACTCTGGGCAGCTTTCAGCAGCAAGCAGAAGCGTCTGGACATAGCTGTTGTCGGTATCCATCTCCAGCGCATGCAGTTCCGCATGTTCACCGCAGGTGACATGATGGCGCAGTTCGTCCACCGTCAGTTGAGCCAGCAGTTTTTGGCGGAATGGCAGTTTGCTGACTGGGTAACGAGTAAACTCATCACCGGTTTTATGGACCCGCAGGCCATTCTCATACCAGTAATCAGGCTCATCCTTGGCCGGGAGCTTTCCACTCTTCCAGTCTTCAACCAGCTGATTGCGATCACCAGCTTCTGCCTTAATCCAGCTCGACATGAAGGCGGCCAGCTGCGCCGGTTCGTGCACTTTGTCCTGAGGGAAAACGTCTTTGATGGCCTGGACCAATTTCCACTCAGCATGTCCAGACAGCTCGCTCAAATCAGGAACATCATTTTTGGCCTGCAGCAGGTTCTGGAAGTAAATATTTCCCTCATCCATCGCCAATTCGTTTGCGACGATCTGCTGCTCCTGGCTGATCTCCGAAAGATATTTGTCACCCAGTATATGGACGGCGAAGCGTACAGCCTGGGTGCGGTTTGCCAACAACGTAGAGCTGAAAGGTATTACCGGCGCATCAGAGAGATCCACATCGCTGGTGGCGCTGTCCGGGGCGATGGTGGTTTCGCTCTGAGATGCGGCGCCCGGGATCACGTTCCAGGTGCGCTGGTCGTCGGCCAAGGTGTAGCGCTCGCACCAGGTGTAATCAATCACGCCTTCTTCAGGCAGATCGTCAACAATCGGCATATCGGTGCGTACAGGCTTGGCGTAGTCCTTACCGCGCCCAGTTTCGATTTCGGCGTCTTCCAGCGCGACATCGAGCGTCAGGGCGGCGCGCGCTGCACTTTTCGCAGTGAACCAAATCACCGCATCTTTCTTGCCAGACTTCTGACTGGCCTTAAGCAGATGGAAAAATTCCATGTCAGATCCTCATTTTTGGATGTAAGATCCCCGGGCCAGAGATAGCGCCCATTGGGTGTGTTTTTGGTTTTGGTATAAATTCCGGTGTAACTTTGGTCGGTGGCACCGGACGTAGACCCCGCCTTGCGCGGGTTTTACGTTAGCTTTCGTGGGCCATCTGGTCGTACGAAGCGCAACGCTTGGAACAATAATCGAGTTCTTCGCGCGCCAGCTGGGCGCCGCGGATGAAGAGCAATACGTTTTTAACTTCTTTGTCTTGCTCGATTGGTTTGCGGCAGTACGCGCATGTCTTCTGCATCATCATCTCCTCAGAACTTAACCGTGGTTTCCGCTGGTACTTCGTCACTGCGGACGATCCGTTCTACCGGGTAGCAATCCCCAGAAACCTTCTGTTCGATGGCGGCCTGCTCGCATTGCTGCTGGCTGTCATAAACATCGAGAACAACATCCTGAAATTCACCATTGGTCATGCCGATGGTCAGGACTAGAGCGAATAAGGTTCCCATTAGTGCGTCCCTGCCGGAACCAGATGCGGTTCAATATTGCGTGAGGCATATGGGCGGCGGATGTGGCGCAGATTTCCCTGCGGTTCGTGCCAGTACATGCCTTCGCTGTAGTTAAAAGAGACCAGCCATGCTGCGCCGGTACGCTGATTACGCATTGGAACGGCGCGACCGCTATTTGGTACTGCTGGATTAATTTTCATCTCAATCACCTGTTTGCCCTTGTCGCCAGGCTGGCGGAACATTTCTTGAACCTGATGCGCGTTAATCACTCCACCTCACCCGACTATTCGTATGCCGTCGGCGGCTACTTCGTGGACTCCATGCCTGGGTGGTTCGTGGTGCGTCTTGGTGATACTAGTAAATCACCACTTTACCTAATGGTCAAGCGTTGGAGTGATAAAAAGTACAGCAATGCTTTACCGGTCGGTTTGAAGTATGAAATTGCGAGATTGAAGGCAAAAAAAATCCCGACGCTAAGGTCGGGTTCGGGGAGTTCGTGGTGGGGTTTGGGGGCAGTGCTGGTGGTCAGGGTATATAAACCCGGCGCGGGGGCCGGGTCTAATTAATTAATGAGGCTTCGGCAATTCAGGTTTGCGCAACGCTTCAATAATTTTCGGTGCATCAATCTGAGGCAAGCTGCCGTCACTAACCTTTTTCAGAAGATATGGAGCCAAGCGATTTTGAATGTACTCATTTTGCATCCATCGCCTAAATTCACCTAAAGCGTCATCGGGATAAATCCATGCCTCAACAGGTCCAGCCTTAGCTTGAGGGAACCAGTCAGGATAAACATGAGGATGCTTGATTCTTAAACCGTATTTAGCATCTAAATTTGATGCGACCCAGTGCTTAGACCACATTATTCCCACGCTGATATCAGGTATGGCACCCGGCCCAAAATTGAAATTTTGCCGAACCATTCTTAGCGACAGATCTGCCATTTCTCTAAATACTGAGAAGAAGCCAAAAGGTATCTGATCGTTCATCAAAAGGCGTTCATGGAAGCACTCGAGAGCACCACGAAGTGGATTTTCTGGGTCAATTCCGACGCTTAAAAAAATAAAACGCCGTAAGGTACTTTCCGCAAGGGCCCGGTAATTTTGAAGTGCAGTCGTGCTATCGAAGAGACCGTTCTTGGCAGCCTCGAAGGCATAATACTCTAGGATTGCCATACAGACCGTATCTGGATAGGCATGGGTTTCAGTGCCTTGACTAACTACAGTTGTATACAACTTATCTAGGAACAATCCTTTCGACTGTAGGATTGCATCAATTTTTCTTCCCCTAGGCTTAGTCCTTTCCTCCAGCCAATTAGTGGTGAACCTGACCATTGTTGCAGAATCGACACCACAAAGCCGAGATAGCCCGCGCATGGTGAGATAAGGAGTTCCGTTATTAAGAACCCCCATCTGAATTCCATCAACTTCAATCTCCTTGACCGGGAAAAGTTGTAAATCTTGCTGCTGTCCAATAGTTGGGAAATTGCTATCATCCATTTGATTTCCTTACTAATTATAGTGCTGTTCTCATGTGTAGTAATTGCATTAAAAACACTTATACCAACAATGTGTTTGGCAAATAATTTCTAGACAGAAAGGTACCGCTAGGAGCTATAAATCATTCTGAGAGCGAATGCGCCCCTTCATGTATCGCTCATACAGCTCATCCAGCTCCTTCAGGCGAAGCGCGAAGATGCGGAGCATGTTCTGTTGCTCTTCTTCCGGCAACTGACGGTAGAGCTCAAGCAGGCGCTGTTCGTCCGGCTTTAGGCCATCTTTCTCTCCAACGTCCTCACCGAGTAACCATGGCACCGATACGCCAGCTGCGTCTGCAACAGCCAATGCTGATTCTTTGCTGATTTTGCCGGTTCGAAACCAGCCGGTTACAGCCTGCTTGCTGACATTAGCAACCCTGGCCATCTCTGTTTTTGAGAAGCCTTTGCCGTTCAATTCAGTCAGCCTAGAAATCAGGCTCTGGTTGGGATCTTTTTTATTCATATAGGGATTGTAAACAATAGCTTTACCAGTTGGTAGGCAGGCGTGTATTGACTCAATGGTAAATTGGTGCTTTACTTTGCTCACTTAAGGAGGTCCTATGACTGGTATTGAAAATGCAATCCTCCGATCTGGCTCAGCCAGCGCGCTAGGCGCTTTGATCGGAGTTTCAAAAATGGCCGTTTCGCTGTGGCGCCGCAAAGGCATTCCTGCCGAACGAGTGCTGCCAGTGTTTGAGGCTACTGGCGTAACACCCCACGAACTGCGCCCTGATCTCTACCCAAATCCCACTGACGGTTTACCAAAGTAGGAGCACTGACAATGCAAACGCAATCTTTTCAACAGAATAACAGAGCGCCAACAGAACGTCTGATATTCCAATATCACCAAAGCGAGGAATCAGGTGGTAGCGTTGATCACCGTAATTTATGTGCAGCCGTCCGCGCCTGGGCTGCTGTCGAGGGGCGTCTGACCGTTGCACTTCAAATCAAGGAAGTGGCGGAAGAGATGATGCTTGAGGGCATTGATCTCAACGTTCAGCCAGAGGTTTGGAACGTGAAGATGTTTCGTTGGTTAGACAACAAGGAGAAATCAGCGACATACCGGGCAAACGTCGACCTGCTGACGCCAGCGATTTTATCCGCATTGCCATTGGCGTATCGGGATCGCGTTGTTCAGTTCGATGATGTCGCGCTTCGAATCGCCAAAACGGTGAAGGAAGACTCTGAAGCCATTCAGGCTGTCATGCTCAAAGCCCCTAAACAGGAGCGCTGGAAAGAGATCAGCGAAAGCATCGTTGCTAAGTACCTGTTGGATGGGCCGGATTCAGTCGCGCCAATTATGGCAATGGTTACAACGATGCTGGGGGCTGTATGACGGAGTTAAAAATGGCGAAAGCCGCGGTGCTCGAACACCAACGGCTTTCTGATGCAAAAACTGAGCGTAGTTGCGGAGGTGAGTATGTCAAATACCGCTGAGATATTCAAATTCCCCGTTCCAAAGCAGGAGCAACAGGAGAGCCGCATGGCTGAACTGGAAAATGGCTATCTTCGTTTAGCCAATCAGATCCAGGATGCCCTGTGTATCGTTGAGCTATCCGGGCGCGAATTCCGGGTGCTGAATGCCATCGTTCGGCTGACCTATGGCTGGTCCAAAAAATCAGACCGGATCGCTAACAGTCTCATTGCCGACAAAACGACGCTGAAGGTGAAACACGTCTCTGAAGCCGTACTGAACCTGGCTTACCGGAACATCATCATCCTGCGCCGCATTGGGCAAACCAGATACATAGGGATCAACACTAACCTGGATAAATGGGCTTATACAAAGCCGAACTGCATGAAGTGCCCAGCGGCTTTCCCGTCTGCTGAAGCTTTAATTTGGGTAATCTCTATTCCCGAAATCAGCCTTTACAATCCCCTGAAACAGGGATGGTTATCCCTGAAAACAGGGACAGCTATCCCTGAAAACGGGGATAGCAAAAATACCCCTCAAACCATCCCTGAAAACGGGGATGGTTATCCCCGAAAACAGGGAAAGGGATCCCCGAAAACAGGGAACACCAAAGACATTCTTCCAAAGACAAATATAAATACAGATCTAACCCCCTCTAATCCCCCAAAGGGGAAGGTGAAGTTTGATCCGCTGAGTATTACGGTTCCTGAATGGCTGGATGCGTCGTCCTGGCGTGAATGGGTCGCCTATCGCCAGCAGTCTGGCAAGGCCATTAAAACTGAACTGACCATCACCAAGGCTTTCCGCCTGCTGAAAGAGTGCCTGGACGAAGGTCACGATCCAGTAGCCGTGATTAACACCAGCATCGCAAACGGGTACCAGGGTCTGTTCAAACCAAAATTCGGCCTGAGCAGCCGTAAGGCGGCCCGGGATGTGAATGAAATTTCAAAACCGGATACCGAGATCCCGGCGGGTTTCAGGGGGGCGAAATAGTGGACCCATTACTGCATTACGCCTGTAAGCGTCTGTGCGAGCTTGAAAGTCTGCTGCTGGTAGATGTGACAGAAACTGTATGGCCTACCGAAGTGGGTATGATTTACGGCCAGATTGAAAACGTAGGGGATCTTCCGGTACCTCACCAGCGCCGCCTGAAGCATCACATCAATCGCATGTGGCTGGAGAAAATGCCGGTACCAGCTATCTACATCGCGGCCCGGTCGCTGGCCTGCGCCATGGAGGAATACGCGTGAGAGAAATCATCGTTGATAACTTTGCTGGTGGTGGCGGGGCTAGTACGGGCATTGAGCTGGCGATCGGCCGCAGTGTGGATATCGCAATCAATCACGACCCGAACGCTGTAGCGATGCACACGACGAACCACCCGGATACGCTGCACTACTGCGAATCAGTGTTTGATGTGGATCCCGTCGCCGCCACTGCTGGCCGCCCGGTGGGGCTGGCATGGTTCAGTCCGGACTGCCGTCACTTCTCGAAAGCCAAAGGCTCAAAGCCGGTGGAAAAAGAGATTCGTGCGCTGGCGTGGATCGTTATCCGCTGGGCGCTGGCGGTGCGCCCGCGCGTGATGATGCTTGAGAACGTGGAGGAGTTCAAAACGTGGGGGCCGCTTATCGTATCCGCTGACGGCGGGATGCGCCCGGACCCGGAACGCGCCGGGGAAACCTTCGAGGCATTCTGCGGCATGCTGTCTGTCGGTATACCAGCCGCGCATCCGGCGCTGGCAGAGTGCTGCGAGTTCCTGGGCATTGCTGCCGACGGTTTGCTGGCGCAGCAGTTGGTGGCCGGTCTGGGTTATGCCGTAGATCACCGTGAGTTGCGCGCCTGCGACTACGGCGCGCCGACCATCAGGAAGAGATTCTTCATGGTGATGCGCTGCGATGGCGTGCCGGTAACCTGGCCGGAGTCGACCCACGGCGATCCGAAAACGCCAGCAGTGCAGAGCGGCAAGCTGGCGCCATGGCGTACCGCTGCGGAATGTATCGACTGGTCTATCCCGGCACAGTCCATCTTCGACCGCAAAAAGCCGCTGGCAGAGAACACACTTAAGCGCATCGCGCGCGGCATCCAGCGCTTCGTGATTGATAGCGCCTCGCCGTTTATCGTGAAGTGCAATCACACCACGACGAAAGGGAAATACGACTGCTTCCGCGGGCAGGCGCTGGCAGAGCCGCTGCAAACCATCATCAAAACGCACGGCTATGCGATCGCGGTACCGCACCTTACAAAGTTCCGCACCGGAGCGACCGGGCAGCCGGTTACCGAACCGGTGCCAACGGTGACAGCTGGCACGTCAGCGCGCCCTGGCGGAAATGGGCATGCTCTGGGTATCGTTGAGGCGGAACTGGCCCCGCTGATAGCCCGGCAGTTCGGTGCCAGCATCGGGCACCGCGCTGACGAACCTAGCGCCACGATCACCGCAGGCGGCGGCGGTAAATCGCAGCTGGTATCGACGACCCTGATTCAGATGGGTTACGGCGAACGCCCGGGGCAGGAACCGCGCGTGCCCGGCCTGCATAAACCGCTGGGAACGGTCGTCGCTGGAGGCGGCAAGTTCGGGCTGGTGGCGGCGAATCTGGTTAAGCACTTTGGCGGGAACTACCAGGGCGCTGGCGTAGCGCTGGATGAGCCAGCCCACACGGTCACCACCACCGATCATCATGGCCTGGTCACATCGCACCTGGTGATGCTGCGCGGAACCTGCCGGGACGGGAGGGTGGTTGACGCGCCAGCGCCTGGTCTTACTGCTGGCGGTCAGCACGTTGGCAACGTCGAAACCACATCAGCGACTGAGGGATATGATCAGCAGCGCGCTGCGCAGGCGCTGGCGTTCCTGCATGAGTATTGCGGGGCAGATGCTGACGGTCTGGTGACGGTTGACGGCGTTGTTTACCGCATCGTTGATATCGGCATGCGCATGCTGCAGCCCACAGAGCTGTATCGCGCCCAGGGTTTCCCAGAGTGGTATATCATCGACCAGGACTTCCGAGGCGTGAAGTACGCGAAGGATAAGCAGGTTGCCCGCTGCGGCAATGCCGTACCTCCGCCATTCGCTGAGGCGCTGGTACGTGCAAACCTGCCGGAGATGTGCGAACAGCGGGAGAGGGCTGCTTAGAACATATTAACAAGAGAACTTATTGGGATAGGTTTTAACGCAACAGGAGCTGGCGTGATCCAATGTCAGTTCGAAAACGCCGGAATAACTCCCGGCGTTATAAGTGAGGCGATGTGTATTTTAAGCCGAAATCATCACTTGATAAGCAACAAACAGGCAAATACTAATAATTACAATGGCTGCAATTACATTGAAAATAATTTCACCAGTCGTGGCTGGCGGCTTCTTCCCCACATATACAGTCCCACCCCGATGGTTGTCTTGATAAGGATTGCTCGGAGGTGATGGGTGTCTGTATGTCGTCGGGTTGGGAGTAAAATCAAACCTAATCTTGGCTCGCTCTTTCTCTTCACAGTCAGGGCAATGGTTATTGGTAATAGTTCTGTTACATTTTGTGCAGGTAGCCATAGAAACCTCTTTTAAAGGGAATAAAACAACAATAAACCGTCTACTTCATATTTTTATAGTTTTTATTTAGTTCCATGTGGTGCTTAAGCTACCGTTTTGTTGGCCTTCCTTGGGCGCGACTTTTACTTTTACAAAAGTAACTGCTTCTTTCAATCCCCTTTTTTAGTGGGCATTATGCCCGTCGTTAAGTGAGGCGATGATGAGAGCAAACCTGCCGGAGTTGTGCGCAGGGAGCGCATAAGCAGCCTATTCATACATTAAATGCCGTTTAGCCGCGGCATAAAAGAATTCGTTTTGCCCTGTCGCTTAAATTAGCGGGTCAACAACAAATGCTTTCGATGATAAATTCTTTCGTTTATAAACAAAAAAGAGACATGGGATGAAGAGAAAATTAATAGCTGTAGGCATTCTGCTTGGGTGTCATTTCAACGCAGCTTTTGGAGTTGATGTTGTTACGAAGGCTGTAGCGAGTTGCGATGGTGGATATACAGTAACAATAATTGATAATGGAGGTGATGAAAGCACCATCAAGTACTTCGTGGTAAAGGATAACATCCCTGTCGCACAGGGGCAGGGACTTTCAATGGTTCATAACCGAACCGCAGGCGGGTTGCAGGTGACCAATATCATCATACCTCCAATTCAGAAGTTTGATGCCTCGGCCAAGGGTGTCAAATTGGTCACTTACACCTATATCATTGAGTACCCTGTGACAGAGCAGCAAAAAAAGACGAATAAACAGACAGTTTCGCTTCTTATCAATAATGATTTGTTTAGCCAAGGCAAAGATGAAGTTCTTTATAAATGCTCGCAACTCATAACCAAGTCATCTTGATGCCACATATTTTGGGGTTAGGCTCTAGGAAATAGTCTGTTCGCTTAATAGGCGTAACGCCGCGTAAACGCGGCGTTCTCGAACCCGATCGCTTTACCGATCGATGCAATGATATTGATCTATGAAATCGATTAGATAATAGTCACAGCGCGGCAACAAATTCCCAACCTGACAAGATGTGTCACCTCGGCAATATACCCTCAATCACAGAGCGGCCCTCTGCACGCACGGCTCGAACAGTTTTTAATCAGATATTATCCCCAGTATTTCCTACGGTGACTGTTAAAAATAACGATCATTTTTTGCGCGAAAGAGGCAGTAAAAATCATTAAAATCATATAGATAAATGAGCTTGTGCAGACATGCATTTCATGTGCACACTTAAGCTAAATGGATAATTACTGTTTATGCATACAGTATTTTGTTGTATGGTTTAAGTGCTACAGAAAAAAATGAATTTTTCTTCCGGCGAACCTATTAGGAAATTTGCGCCATTTGTTATTTTGGCTCTATGGAGTGGAGTTCTCCCCGCCGGGAGAGTGTATTTGTGGATAGCAAAGTGAGGAGGTTGATGTGAAAGAAAAGCAGGAGCAGGATGACTGGTACGACATTATAAGACGTTCAGACGGCAAGCTTATTGGCTCCATGCCGTTTGAGGGCCGATGTCTTGTATACACCAGGAATGGAATGGTGTCGTGCCGCCCGCTGCTGGCGGATGAAGGTGTTTTTAATCTTTCGTCCGGAACCCGTTTTCTTCGCCGCCTCGGCTACCACGTCAATCAACCCTCTGATATTATGATATCAACGGACTGAACACCCGTTGACCTGATGCGCCACGGAGAACACCATGGCGCAGTTACAACTCATCAAGCAATCCTCAGGAATTCTGATCCCCGCCACGCCGGAGACCAGCGAATTGCTGCAATCAAAAATCAAGCTCGGCGCGGTGCTGGTGGCCGACTTTAAACAGGTCCGTAACCCAGCTTTCCACCGCCGCTTCTTCGCTCTGTTGAATCTCGGCTTCGAATACTGGGAGCCAACTGGCGGTGCCATCTCATCCAACGAACGCAAGCTGGTGACCGGCTATGCGAGATACCTCGCTTCATACGGCGGGAACGAAGGCGCGCTGCTGGATGCTGCTGAACAGTATCTAGAACGCATCGCCGACAAGCGCACTGGCAGCATCAGCGCATGCAAGTCCTTCGACGCGTATCGCGCTTGGGTAACCATCGAATCCGGGCATTACGACGCTATCCAGCTGCCTGATGGCACCCTTCGCAAGCATCCACGCAGCATAGCCTTCGCCAACATGGACGATACCGAGTTTCAGCAGCTCTACAGGGCTGCACTCGATGTCCTGTGGCGCTGGATTCTGTCCAAATCGTTCAAGAGCCGTAGCGAGGCTGATAACGCCGCCGCGCAGCTGATGAGCTTTGCGGGGTAAGGCAATGAAATCCTCATGGTTCCAACATACCGAATGCACAACGGCGCAGGCCGAAGAGCTAATGGCAACATACCGTGCGCGCGGCGTGAAGGTCGAGCGCAGCCTGAACCCCGATTACGTCACCTGGGCCGTCAGCGTCCAGCTACCTGAAGCCCGGCGGCAAGAGCGCACACCGCGGACCTTCCGACAAAAGGTCTGGGGGTGATCATGGCAGATTTATGCAAAGAAGCCCGCGGTCGCGAATGTCAGGTTCGGATCCCCGGGGTGTGCAATGGCAATCCTGAAACGTCCGTTCTGGCACATATCCGCCTGGCCGGTCTGTGCGGTACCGGCATCAAACCGCCTGACCTGATCGCTACCATCGCCTGTAGCAGCTGCCACGACGAAATAGACCGCCGCACCCGCTTAGTGGATGCGGCGTATGCAAAGGAGTGCGCGCTGGAAGGCATGGCCCGCACGCAGGTTATCTGGCTGAAAGAGGGAAAAGTAAAAGTATGAGCGAATATCGAATCAGCCTGCCGTGGCCGCCCAGCAATAACCGCTACTACCGGCACAACCGCGGGCGTACGCATATCAGCACAGAAGGGCAGGCCTACCGCGACCGCGTCGCCCAAATCATCAAAGACGGGATGCTGGATATCGGCTTGGCTACGCCGGTGAAAATTCGTATCGAGTGCCACATGCCGGATCGCCGCCGCCGGGACCTGGACAACCTGCAAAAAGCTGCGTTCGACGCGCTGACAAAAGCCGGGTTCTGGCTGGATGACCAGCAGGTGGACGATTACCGCGTGAAGCGGATGCCGATCATCAAGGGCGGCAAACTGGAGTTAACCATCACCGAGCTGGAGCCAGCATGAAACCAGAACTGATCGAATCGCTTCGCATGCGCTGGCTGCGCCTCCGCATTTATCGCCGCCCGGGAACAGTGCTGGTGGACTATCGCATCCTTCGTAACTTTATTCGCATTTACATGATGGCAGGAGCCTCAGCATGAACCTCGAAAACACAGTGAAATATCACTTCGCAAAGTCCACGATGATCAGCGACTCCCCGCGCGCCACCGCATCAGATTCGCTGACCGGCACGGACATCATGGCAGCCATGGGCATGACGCAGGAACGCGCCGCCATGGGGTACAGCGCTTTCCTCGGGAAGATGGGGATCAGCCATAACGACCGGGAGAGGGCGATCGCGCTGCTGGCAGAATACGCGCTGACAAAATGCGATAAAGTTGCTGCGCTGCGCAAGTTGAGCGAAGGAGTTAAGCCTCTGGTGATGCATCAGCTGGCCACGTTCGCGTTTGAGGACTATTCGCGCAGCGCTGCCAGCGTGAAACAGTGCGATTGCTGCGCGGGGCAGGGATTTATTGAGGCTGACGTTTTCACTATGAAAACCAGCATGTCTGGCTGCGCAAAGGACATCATACAAAAATCCAAGAAATGGGGCCTGAAGGTTATCCCCTCGCAGCATCAGAACCGGCGTCAGGTGAAGGAAGTGGCGCGTGTACTATGCACGACCTGCAAAGGAAAGAGGGTTGTCAGCTGCGCCTGTAGTGATTGCCATGGGAGGGGGCTGGCAGTGAATCAGGAACTCACAGAGGAACAGGGCGTTCCAGTGTTGGCTGCCTGCAAGCGCTGCAGTGGGCGCGGTTATGAGCGGATTCCATCAACAGAGGCATATGCAGCTGTTTGTCAGATCACTGATGCGATTAGCCTGGATACGTGGAAGAAGTCGGTTAAGCCGTTTTACGACCAGCTGATCACGAAATTTGATATCGAAGAAGCCTGGGCAGAAGCGCAGCTCAAGCAGATAACACGATAATGCTCACGAAAACAGCTTACGTTTCAACCGTGAGCTATTTACTTTTCCCGAATTTGTGTTAATTTCGTTCCAACGATGGGCATTGTGTGTTCACCGTTAAGAAACCCGCCACCGAGCGGGTTTTGTTGTTTTATGGGCTCCGTTATCCCAAAAGTCTATTAGGCTCAAATGGAAGTCATGCCATTTTCACTTGATAAACGGAGAGCCTATGACAACAGATACTCGTCCTGTTCCGTGGCCGTGGAAAGCGCCAACATCAGTTAAAGAGCTGCTAGGGATGCCCTGTCGAATCATCTCTAAAGAAGATAATTTGATGGCTTTCGCTGGGGATGAGACAGTGCTTATCATCGTGGATGAACAGTCTCGAATCGTTGAGATACGTCAGAAGGACACCAGTTCCGCTCAGGAATAGTATCCACTCACATTACAGGGCTCGCTTCGGCGGTTTTTTTTCAGGCTCCCGGATACCCTCATCACTCGTTTTGTCGTTAATTCATCCGGCGAGCCTGACTATAAACAGATAAGATTAGTCTTATTAAGAGTAAGCCATTATACTGTCTCAGTGGTGAATCCCCCTATGCGGTGGGGCGACTAGTCAGGGCAGGTGAATGACGCGGTTCTGTGGTCTAGCGCAGAATCACCGGGAGGCACCCGGCACCACAAATTTAATCCAACCCGCTATGATCCTGAGAACGATACAGGCTACCGCGACCGGAGCGGGCTCGGTTCCAGATTTCGTCATCTGACAACGTCGTTTCAATGAGTTCAATTGGCACTCCCGCGTCATTTATTACTGCCACCCAGTAACCATCTATAGGCTCGTAAGGGCCCAGAATAATCTCTTCCCCTTTAATGGCCGCTGAGAGATTGTTTACCTTAAACGCTACATGGGGTACGGTTTTCAAAAGGGGATGGAGGGGAGAATCATCCGTGAAGCGATGCCACTGCACCCTGAATTTACCCGGGTTGTCAGCTGTATACATTCCAGCTTTTTCACTGAATGACCCTTCATGGTTTCCATCCTGTACCGGGATGCCGAAATGATGAAACTCGTAGTTGATGCCCGCTTTCATAAGCAAATATCCTTTGACATAAAGAGTGTATTTTATAGGGATATCAAAATTCACAGAAGGCAGGAAGTATGAAAGAAGGTTTTTACTGGATACAGCACAATGGCAGGGTTCAGGTTGCGTACTACACAAACGACGAAACCGAAGACCTCGAAACGGGCCGAACCATAACGGGTGTATGGTATCTCACGCAAGGCGATGACATCTGCGATGACGGTGAGGCTAAGATTTTATCAGGGCCGTTAACGCCGCCACATATTTGAAATAAGCCCCGGTCCGTTTTAATATTAGTATAGGTTTATATTTGGTGAATCCCCCTGTGCGGTGGGGCAATCCAGTTGATGTATATGTGCTTGCGGCTCGTATAACTGGTAACGAGTCACCGGGAGGCACCCGGCACCCGTATGTAAACCTGGTAAGTGCTTTGTGAGCCTGTTCTTCCGAGCAGGCTTTTTTTATTCCCGCTTCGAAAGTAGTGCTATTTTTAAATTGTGAGCCAATCCAGAACCATTGGCCGGACATCCTGACCGGTTAGTGACGCTGCTCGACACAGCTGTTGCACGGATAATGGCAAGGTAACACGACTACCGACTTAGATTTCCAACTCAGTTAGGCCTGCTGAAAAGCGGGCCTTTTTTTATTTCAGACTCCCGGAAACCCCCATCAAGGTTTGTCGTTAATTCATACGGAGAGCCTGACCCTTTTACACCGCACAGCACCCCGGACCCATCGGAGGTGAGAGATGTTACGCATGGATAAATTAACCACCGGCGCAGCTTACGGCGCGTCTGCGGGGAGCGTGTTGAACGGCATTCTTAACGCATACAGCCCTGAGCAGTGGAACGCCATCGGCGTGCTGGTGGGCATAGTAGTTGCTGTTCTTACGTACCTGACAAATTTGTACTTCAAAATCCGCGAAAGTAATCGCCGCGACAGGAGCCAGAATGAACCCGACGCTGAAAAGTAAGCTCGTGAAGGCCGTCCTGGGCGGATCGGGCGCGATAACCATTGCCGCAGTCATGCTGGGTAATGCTGACGGGCTGGAAGGGCGGCGCTATTACGCATATCAGGATGTCGTTGGAGTCTGGACTGTATGCGACGGGCACACTGGTGCTGACGTTCGCCGCGGTCACCGTTACACCGACAAAGAGTGCGATGCTCTGCTGCAGTCCGACCTGCGCAAGGTGGCGACAGCCATCGATCCGCTGATTAGGGTCCGCATCCCTGAGACAGCACGGGCGGCGCTTTACTCGTTCACCTATAACGTGGGCGTTGGCGCGTTTAGTCGCTCCACGCTGCTGAAAAAACTGAATGCTGGCGATGTTCCGGGTGCGTGCAAAGAGCTGCAGCGCTGGACCTATGCTGGTGGCCAGCAATGGAAAGGCCTCATCACGCGGCGCGAGATTGAGCGCGAAGTCTGTGAATGGCAGCAAAAGCCGCAACTATTCAATGGTGGTGTCGGGCCGCTTAACCCTGGCACGCCAGCATCAGCGCCGGGAGTGTTCTGATGAAATCCCATTACCTCATTGCGATCGTCGTGTTCATCCTGTGCCTGTTCGGCGGAGCGTGCTGGTCGGCCTGGTATTACAGCGACAAGGCCAACCGTGAAAAAATACGGGCAGATAGAGCTGAGCAGCAAGCCGAGTCTGCAAACGCCATTACCGCCAATGTCATTCAGGCGGTGAGCATTATTAACACCATCTCCGAGGCAAATCAGAATGCAAAACAGCAGATCGCACTGGAGTCACAGAGAGTCCAGGCAGATATCAAAGTGGCTGTTGCGAATGATGATTGCGCTCGTCGGCCTGTGCCTGCTGCAGCTGCTGACCGGCTGCGGAAGTACGCGGACATTGTACGTACCGGTTCCGATGGTACCGCTGCCGTCAAACCTGATAGCTGAGACGCCGCAACCTGCGATTCCCGATCCGCTGACCTATGGGGCCAGCCTGGATTTGAATGTAAGCCTGTTATCAGCGCTAGGGCAGTGCAACATTGATAAGGCCAGCATCAGGAAGATAGAGGCGTCGCGCAGCTCACAGTAGCAACTCCAAATTTAGCTTGCTAACTCATGAACGACTGAAGCAGCGAGTCACGGGTGGTTATCCCAACGACTCTCCGGGAGGCACCCGGCATCGTATACCCAAAGCCCTTGCAGTGATGCAGGGGCTTTTTTTGTCACAGACCAATGCATCAGGGTTTCCCTACAACCAGGAAAGCAAGGATTTGGTAGATGTATGCAGCGACAACATCATTAGTCTATAATTTATAGACATTTATAGTGGAAGATAGTGATTCAACATCTATCACCTTGCTGGAGAATGGGAATATGAGTAAACCAGAAGAGGCCCAAATGAAAGTTGATGCTCTGACACAAAAGACCGAAGAAGAAATTTCCGCTTTGATCGCAAAAAAAATTTCAGAATTAAGAAAAAAAACAGGAAAAGAAGTCTCTGAAATTCAGTTTGTTGCTCGCGAAGCGATGACAGGTCTGGAAGGTTATGACGTGAAAATTAAACTTTTATAATCCTATCTTTCAAAGAAGAGGTCGCTTAGGCGGCCCTTTTATTGGCATTGCAAAGGCCACCTTAGGGTGGTTTTTTTAATGGCTATGACAAAAGGAATATAACCATGGCAAAACCGGACTGGGGCGTGCTTCAGCAACGGTTCCTGTCCGACCATGCCGAAACCAGCGTATCACCGAAAGAATGGTGTGAAGCGCAGGGACTGAATTATGCAACCGCACGCCGACACATCAAAAAGCCAACTGCGCAAACTGCGCAAAAAACTGCACAGAAGAAAATGCGCACTGCGCAAAAGGAAAAGTGCGCAGATGAGCTGGTGGATGATGATGGCTTGTCGGCCCAGCAAAGATTTTTCGTCGCAGAATACCTTAAGGATCGCAATGCCACACAGGCAGCTATCCGGGCGGGGTACAGCAAAAAGACAGCCAACGAGCAGGGTGCAAGGCTGTTAGCAAAAGTTAGTGTGGCTCAGGCTATTGCGCAGCAGCAGAAAGCGTCCATTGAGCGCACGCTTGGTAGTGCCGATGAAGTTCTCTCTCAGATGTGGCAGCTCGCCACCTTCGATGCAAACCAGCTTTCACAGTATCGTCGCGGCGCCTGCCGTTATTGCTGGGGTCATGGTCATTACTACCAATGGCGCGATGCTGTGGAGTTCGACGAGGCGCTGGCAAAGGTTGAAGGCAAGGAGGGCGTTAAACCTCCTGAGGACCCGGGTGGCTATGGCTATGACCACAACCGGGAGCCTAACCCAGATTGTCCGCGCTGTAATGGTGACGGGATCGGACAGCCATACTTCGCGGATACCCGGAAACTTCCTCCTGATGCTGCCCTGGCTTATTCCGGGGTGAAGCTGGGTAAGAATGGCGTTGAGATAACAGCCATAAGCCGCGAGCGCATGTATGAAGCCGTGATGAAGCGGCTTGGCCTGGCCGATAGCGAGTTTGCGCAGCGTCTGCAGCAGATTGAAATCGAACGTCGGCAACTAGAAGTGGAAAAACTCCGCAAAGAGCTGGCAGCCGATCCTGATGATGATGTTCCTGCACCAGTTGCAATCAACATTAACGTGGTAGACGCGAGGGTTCGTGATGATAGCGCCGACGCTTAACGTTCCCCAGGCGCGCTTCCTCGCAATGCCGCATAAGTTTAAGGCCTACGTTGCCGGGTTCGGTTCCGGTAAGACGTGGGTTGGCTGCGGCGGCATCTGCAAGGGGATGTGGGAGTTCCCCAAAATCAACCAGGGCTACTTCGCGCCGACCTATCCGCAGATTCGTGACATCTTCTATCCGACAGTGGAAGAGGTGGCTTTCGACTGGGGCATGAACGTCAAAATTAACGAGGGGAACAAAGAGGTTCACTTCTACGCCGGGCGTCAGTACCGCGGAACGACTATCTGCCGTTCGATGGAGAAGCCAGGCTCTATTGTCGGCTTCAAAATCGGCAACGCGATGGTTGATGAACTGGACGTTATGGCTGCCGCAAAAGCGCAGCAGGCATGGCGAAAAATCATCGCTCGTATGCGCTACAAGGTTGACGGCCTGCGTAACGGCATCGATGTGACCACAACGCCAGAGGGCTTTAAGTTCGTCTACCAGCAGTTTGTTAAAGCTGTGCGCGATAAGCCTGAACTGGCGACGCTGTATGGCCTGATACAGGCCTCAACGTTCGATAATGAAGCGAACCTCCCGCACGATTACATCCCTTCGCTGATGGACTCCTATCCGCCAGAGCTGATTAAGGCGTATTTGCGTGGGAAATTCACTAACCTGACCAGTGGCACCATCTATCACCAGTTCGATCGCCAGCTTAACGGCTGTACCGATGAGGAGCAGGCAGGCGAACCACTGTATATCGGCATGGACTTTAACGTTGGCAAGATGGCAGCCATTGTCCATGTGCTGCGCGACGGAGAACCGAGAGCTATACGGGAGCTGGTGAAGGTTTATGACACGCCAGCGATGATTAAGCGCATCCAGGAGGAATTCTGGCGCTATGAGGGCGGACGTTACGTCGCCTCTCGTCAGATTTACATCTATCCCGATGCTTCCGGCGATTCGCGCAAATCGAACAACGCCAGCGCTACGGATATCGCGCAGCTAAAGCAGGCCGGATTTAGCGTGGTGGTGAACGCCGCCAACCCGCCGGTAAAGGATCGCATTAACTCCGTGAACGCCATGTTCTGCAACGGCAACGGAGAGCGCCGCTACAAAGTTAACGTGACTCGCTGCCCGGTATATACCGACAGCCTGGAACAGCAGGTATGGGCGGCGAATGGCGAGCCGGATAAATCCGCTGATAACGATCACCCCAATGATGCTGGTGGTTATTACATCGTGAAGCAATTCCCGATCATCAAACCAACTGGCAAAGTCACTAAACTACGGATGTAAGACCATGCCTGATATTTCAACACCCAATCTGGACTATGGGAACATGGTGCAGGCGTGGGACATTAACGACGCCCTGATGGGCGGTACGCTTTACATGCGCGAGCTGGGTGAGGCATATCTGCCGCGCTGGCCGAAGGAAGACAAAGAGGATTACAAAAAGCGCCTGGCTGTGGCCACACTTCTCCCTGCCTACGAAGAGACGATCAACCAGAACGTAGGGCGTGTGTTCGCTGAGCCAATCCAGTTGGGCGAAAACGTGCCGAACCAGTTGCGTGAGTTCGCAAAAGACGTGGACCTTGAAGGCACCCGTCTGGATGTATGGGCGCAGTCGTTCTTTAGCCTGGCGATGCAGTATGGCCTTTCCCATGCGCTGGTGGACTATCCCCGCGTTGATCCCGAACAAGTGAGGACCAAAGCCGATGAGAAGGCCACCGGCGCGCGCCCATACGTCACCATGCTGAATCCCCGTCAGGTTATCGGCTGGAAGTCGAAGATGACTGGCGGCAAGGTCGTGCTCACGTCGCTGCGCATCAAAGAGGTGGTGGTCGAAGACGGTGACGACTTCGGGCAGACGAAAGTCGAACAGATCCGCCTCCTGACGCCGGGCAAGGTCGAAATCTATCGAAAGACCGCTGGTGGTCAGGGTGAATCAACCTGGCAAAAGCACGAAGAGTGGGCAACCTCCCGTCGAGATATCACCCTGGTCACGCTCTACACCAAGCGCACCGGCTTTATGTGCGGTTCACCGCCGCTACTCAACATGGCGCTGCTGAACGTCAAGCACTGGCAGAACCAGAGCGAGCAGGACAACATCCTGCACGTCGCCCGGGTGCCGATACTTACCGTGTTCGGTCTGGAGGAGGGGGAAGAGTTAACCATCGGTTCTTCATCGGCAACCTCGTTCAACGATCGGCAGACGCAGGGCCTCGAGTACGTTGAGCATACTGGCTCCTCCATCGGTGCTGGCAAAGAGTCGCTGGCTGAGCTGGTGGAGCAGATGCGCCAGGCTGGCGCGAAGCTGCTGCGCACCGACAATACCTCGACGAAGTCAGTAGACCAGACATCTGAAGAGAAAATGCAGGAACAGTCCCCGCTCTACACCATGGCGACCAGCCTGGAAGATGCGATCGACAACATCCTGCAAATCATGGCCGAGTACATCGGTGAGAAAGAGGGCGGCAACGTTGATGTCCGTACTGAGCTGGATGTTGAGTCGAATGAGTTCAACCCTCCGGCAGCGCTGGCTATTCAGTCCCTGCGCCAGGGTGGTGACCTCCGTCGTATTGATGCCATTAAAGCCCTGCAGAGCCTCAACCTGATTGATGCTGATGCCGACCCTGAGAAAGTCCTTGATGAGTTGCTGGCTGAATCGGCCTCGCTGACCGGACCTCCATTAGAAGAGATGTGACATGGCCCGTTCCGTCAACGACCGCCTGCAGGATGAGACGATAGCGCATGGCCTGTATGTGTCGCGCTACGGCACTGGCGTCGCCAGGCGCATGGTGGCGCTGCTGAATAAACTGGATGCCGAACTGGCCGCGAAACTGTTGGTGCTTCTGGACGGCAAACGGGCGGATACCTACAGCGCCCGTCGCCTGGCATCGCTGCTGGCTGGTGTACGTGACCTGAATCAGCAGGCCTACGAACCGGTTAACGAGGCGCTAGCGCGCGAACTGACGCGCTACGTTGAATATGAGGCCGGGTATCAACTGGACCTGTTCAGCAGCATCATCCCGCAGCAGATCCTGAAACACGTTCCGCTGCAGAGCATTGCACCCGAGCAGGTCTACGCCGCAGCAGCAGCGCAGCCGTTCCAGGGGAGATTGCTGAAGGAGTGGGGCCAGAAGCTTGAAGCCGACCGGCTGGACAAAATCACAAATGCTGTGCGCTCCGGTTTCCTCCAGGGCGAGACGGTAGAGCAGATTGTCCGGCGCGTTGCCGGCACGCCAAAACTTAACCGTGAAGATGGGGTGATCAATGCATCCCGGCGTGACCTGGCTGTGGTGACCCGCACCGCGGTGAACCATATGGCCGCCACGGCGCGGCAGGAGTTCGCCCAGGCCAACAGCGATATCGTCAAGGCCAAGCAGTGGTCATCCACGCTGGATACGCATACCAGTCAGTGGTGCATCATCCGCGATCGCAAGCTCTACACCCTTGACGGCAAGCCGCTGGGGCATGTGGTGCCATATCTGCGCGGCCCCGGCAAAATTCACTTCTGCTGCCGCTCTGGGGAAACATTGGTCACGAAATCGTGGCAAGATCTGAAGATACCTTCTGGCGAGTTGAGCAGCGCCACGCGCGCCTCGATGGACGGGCAGATACCAGCGCATACCAGCTATGCCGACTGGCTCGCCCGGCAACCATACGCGCGACAGGAGCAGGTGCTGGGTGTTACCCGGGCGCAGATACTGCGCGACGGCAAAATCACGGTACCGGAGATGTTCAACGATGCCGGGGAGTTCCTGACCCTTGACGAGCTGCGCCGCGTGGATGCATCGGCGTTTGAATAACACAACCCTAATCAAATCAAGGCTGCCTCCGGGCAGTTTTTTTTATGCCTGCCGCCGAGCGGATGCGACGCGGCGACCGGGTCGGATGACCCACAACCAATGGCCGGAAGGCTGGAGCAAAACAATGAAACTCAAACTCGATGCTAACGGAAATGTGGTTGTTGAAAACGGTATGCCTGTGTACGTCCATGATGACGGCAAAGAGTTCCCGTTCGATGCAGCCGCAGCGATGACCAAAATCACCTCCCTGAATGGTGAAGCTAAAACTCACCGCGAAGCTAAGGAGGCGGCGGAAGCCAGTCTCGCGAAATTCGCTGGCATCTCCGACCCGACCAAGGCGCTTGAGGCCCTGGAAATGATGACCAAAATCGACCAGAAGAAGCTGATCGACGCTGGCGCCGTTGACCAGGTGAAAGCCGAGATCACCAAGGTTTACCAGCAGCAGCTGGACGAAGCGAATGGCAAGACCAAACAGCTCGAAACCCAGCTCTACGACGAGATGATCGGTGGCCGCTTCGGTGGTTCGAAATTTATCTCTGAGAAAATGGCGATCCCGGCTGAGTTCGTGCGTTCCCACTTCGGCCAGAACTTCAAAATCGAAGACGGCAAGGTCGTGGCCTACGACGGGCAGGGCAACAAGGTGTTCTCCCGCACCAAACCTGGCGAACTGGCTGGCTTCGATGAAGCGCTGGAATCTCTGGTCGAGTTGCATCCGCAGAAAGACTACATCCTCAAAGCGTCCGGCAACAGCGGCGGTGGCTCTCACCAGTCGCAGCATCAGGCCGGGCAGAAAACCATGAAACGCGATGCGTTTGATTCCCTGGATATAGCTGGCAAACAGTCAGCGCTGAAAGACGGCGTCAGCATCGTCGATTAAATCGAAAGGAGCCATAAATGGCAGGTAATACCCTTACTGGTCTGATCCCGACCATCTATACCGCGCTGGATGTAGTATCCCGCGAGCAAACCGGTTTTATCCCTGCAGTTTCGCGTGACGCCAAGGCAGATGCAGCTGCTAAAGACCAGATTGTGCGCGCACCAGTTGCGCCGCCAACCAAGACCGAAGACATCATTCCAGGACCTTCAGCACCAAATACCGGTGATCAGAATATTAATGGCGTAGATGTCACCATCACCAAAGCCAAAATGGCCCCGGTCAAATGGAACGGTGAAGAGCAACTGGCTCTTGGCCCGGCAGGTACCTACAACACCATTCTGGCTGCACAATTCCAGCAGGCATTCCGCGCACTGGCGAACGAAGTGGATGCTGATCTGGCTGCATTGTATCTGAACTCCTCCCGCGCAGTTGGTGCACCGAAAGATACTCCTTTCAGCATCAAAGACGATCTGTCCGATGCAGCGCTGGCTCGTCAGATCCTGACCGACAATGGTGCGCCAACTACTGATCTGCGTATGGTGCTCGGCGGCGAAGCCATGGCGTCCATCCGCGGTAAGCAGTCCGTATTGTTCAAGACGAACGAAGCTGGCACAGACCAACTACTCCGGGAAGGTGTCATTGGCAAAATCATGGGCTTCAATCTGCATGAGTCCTTCAGCATTAAGCGCACAGCGAAGAGCAATGCTGCGGGCTATAAGGTCAACGGCGCCAAGAAAGAGGGTGACATCATTGTTGCTATCTCTGCGGGCACTGGCGGTATTGCTGCCGGTACCGCGGTGAAGTTTGATGGTGATGACAACCAGTATCTGGTTGTGGCTGCTACCTCTTCCAGCATCACCATCAGCTCTCCCGGCTTGCGTCAGGATCTTGCAGATCAGGCTGCGGTCACTGTGCTTAGTGAATTCGCGCCAAACATGGCGTTTGACCGCGGCTCATTCCTGCTGGCCAGCCGTACTCCGGCGATGCCGGAAGGTGGCGATACTGCCGACGACGTGATGAACGTGACCGACCCGAAATCCGGCATCACCTTCCAGGTCGCTTTGTACCGCCAGTACCGCCAGGTGCGTTACGAGGTCGGTCTGGCATGGGGTGTTGCTGCTGTGGCACCACGTCACTCCGCCATCATCATGGGTTAACCACTGGGGCTTCGGCCCCTTTGTTATTCAGGAGGCCCAATGGCCGGATTGACCAAAGAGCAGCGCGCACAGCGTGAGGCTGAAAAGCTTGCCGCGCAGAATGACGCTGAACAAACCACTGCCCAGCAGGACCAGCAGGGTATTGAGTTTGTGGTGATGGTGCGCGATGAGCCTGAATTCCCCGGCGGCCCGCTGAGCGCTGAGGTTCACCCTGACGAAGTGGGTAACTGGCTGGTGCTGGACTGGCGTCTGGAGGAATAACCATGCTGGTTGCCGATCCCCATTCGCCTGACTTCAACAGCTACGCCAGCGTTATTGACCTGCGCACGTTCGCGGCGGGGCGCGGATATGCCGTTCCTGCGGATGATGGTGAATGTAGCCAGATGCTGATGCAGGCAATGGACTATCTGGAAGGCAAGACATGGCGCGGCCAGCGCTCCAGTGCATCACAGCCGCTATCGTGGCCGCGCGCGGGCGTGCGCTTCGACGGTGTTGACCTGCCAGATGACACCATCCCACAGCGCCTGGTTGATGCGCAGTGCCGCTTGGCTCTCGAATCGCAGGAGATTGATCTCACGCCGTCGGTCGCTGGTGGTGGTGCGGTAACGATGGAGCGCGTAGAGGGCGCAGTCACGGTCCAGTACGAACCAGGTACGAATAAGGCGGCACCGTCATTCCCCTGGCTCTACTCCTCGTTGCGTGGGCTGGTGGTGGGCGGCAATCAGATCCGCATCGAAAGGGGGTGATATGCCAATCGACTACCGCCGCATGCGAAACACCGCAACGCGACTGCTGACCGAGAACGGGAAGGCTTATCCGCTAACCCGCGGTGGCGGCACTACCCGCGATCAGTCCGGCAGAGAGGTCACTACCCCGGCTATCACTGCGACCGTCACTGGCGTTGTCACTGAATACTCCTCTCGTGAAATAGATGGCTCTCTGATTACTACTGGCGATAAAAAGCTGGCGGCCACAGCCGAAACGGAAGTGCGTATTGACGACCGCATTGAGATCGACGGCAAAGCATGGCGGGTGGTGCAGCCTAATCCGGTTAAGCCTGCCGATGTACTCATCTCCTACAACATCCAGTTGAGGGCGTGACTATGGCCAGCTCTGTTAATCAGCCGTTCCTGGCTTCCATTCAGTTATTTGTGAATAGTTCGAAGCAGGAGATGGATCAGGCAGTGCGCCGGACGGGCATTAAAATCCTCGCTCAACTGGTCGAGATGTCCCCGGTGGGCCAGCCGGATATCTGGCAGGTCAACCAGACCGCGACGGCGTACAACACTGCGGTGCGGGAGCATAACGCGGCCCTTCGCGATGACCCTGCCAACCTGACCAAATCGGGACGGCTTAAGCGTGGTCTGCGCGTAAATGACTCGATGGACATCAAAAAGCCTGAGGGCTATGTCGGCGGGCGCTTCAAAAACAACTGGTATGTGGGTTTCGACAGCCAGCCTACTCAGTCCAACGATACACCGGACGCTTCCGGCCAGGGTTCAAATTCCCGTGGCATGGCGGTGCTCGAGGTGTTCAGGGTGGGCCAGGTCAGCTCGATTTACTTCACCAATAATCTGCCTTATGCGGCAGCGCTTGAGAACGGGCACTCTGGTCAGGCGCCCGGCGGCATGGTGGGTATCACTGCGCTGGATGCCGCGCAAATGTTCCGTGAGGCAATGAGCGAGGTGCGCAATGGCCTGTGACCAGTCAATGCGTATCGCTGGCCTGCTGGAGAGCCGTGTTGCGGTTATCTGCTCGTCGCTTGGCCTGCCGGTGGCCTGGCCGAACATCGCGTTCACTCCCCCGGATAATGTGCCATACGGGCGCGTTTATATCCTGCCTGCGCAGACCGTAGGGCAGGATCTGGAAGGCCAGCTGCGTACGTACCAGGGCTTTCTCCAGTTCAACATCATTGCGCCAGCAGGCAGCGGCGTGACGCAGGCCAGGGGGATGGCAACGTCTGTTGCAGATGCCTTCCCCGAAGGACTGCCGCTGGTGGACGGGGATTTGACGGTTTACATCAACGGGCCACCGCAGCTACGTCCACCGATACAGGATCGCCCTACATCAGCACCAAACGGCAGTAGCGGCTCCATCACTTACACCACTCCCGTCAGCATGCAGTACCGCGCTGATTACTGACCCGCCATCCGGCGGGTTTTTTATTTCCTCAATTCAGGAGAATGCAATGGCATTCGCAATCCCTAACGGGTCACGTGTGAACGTGGCCAAGGCCTATCTTGCGCCGATTGTCTTCACAGCAGCCTCCAACGCGACGGAATGCGAACTGACCGTTGCCTCCGCTGCCGGGATCCTTGCGGGTGATGTCGTCCAGGTAAGCTCTGGCTGGCTCAAACTCGATAACATGGTGCTGCGCGTTAAATCGGTGACCGGCACCAAAATTGTGCTGGAAGCGTTTGATACCACCGATACCAAGAAATTCCCGGCGGGCACCGGCGCAGGTACACTGCGCAAAATCGACTCGTGGATCACCATGCCGCAGGTTATGACGCTGTCCACCGAAGGCGGCGACCAGCAGACCATCAGTGTCCAGTTCCTGGAAGATGATAAGGCCCGTACCATCCCGACGTTTAAAAACGCAGTGGTTCAGGTCTACACGTTCGCCCACGACCCGCAACTGGCGATTTACAAGCGCCTCATCGACCTGGACGACTCCTGCGACACCACGGCGGTCTGGTTCCACAACCCTCGCGGGAAAGCGGATCGTTACTACTCTGCCAAAGTGTCGTTCCAGCGCGTGCCACGTACCGAAATCAACGCCGTGGAAAGCAACGAAGCGCGCATGAACTTTGAATCGGATATGCAGATTTACCCGATCGCCGACTCCTCCGCTATGCCGCTGGCCTTCCTGACTGACCTGCCTGCAACCAAATCGGTCGCTTCTGGTTCTGCGCTGGATCTGGCGGTGGTCATGCAGGGCGGTTCCGCGCCTTACACGTACGTGTGGAAGAAAGGCGGTACCGCTATCCCGGGCAAAACGGCCTCGACGTTCAACATCCCGTCTGTGGCATTCGGCGATGCTGGCTCTTACACCTGTGAAGTCACCGACGCCGCGGGCAAGACCATCACCTCTGGCGCGTGTGTCGTCACGGTCAGCTAACCACTCTGGCCCGGTTCGCCGGGCTTTTTACGGCCCCATCCTGCATCCTTCTAAGGAACCGAAATGACCCAATTCTCTCTGATCCCAAACCCGACCTTTCCCGCCACTGCCAGCATTCCGCGCGCCGGTGCTGAAGACGGCAAGCTGACCTTTACCTTCCGCCATAAGACGCTCGAAGAGCTGCACGCCATGGATGAGAAGCTGCGCAAAGGTGCCGAAGGCAAAAAGTCTCTTATCGAGCCACAGGCCGACTACCTGATGGAGATCGTTAATGGCTGGGCACTGCCTGACGAGTTTAACCGCGATAACGTGGTGGTCCTCCTGCAGAACTACCCGCGCGCGTTCGACAACATCGGCCTGGCCTATACCAAAGAGTTGATGGGGGTACGGGAAAAAAACTGAGGCAGGTCGCCGCAGCGTTGTACACGCCGGGACCGACTCTCGCGGAGTTAGCCGCTTTTGGTTTGACGCCTGAGGACGTGCAGGAAGAGGTGGGGATCCTGCCGTCGGTATGGAAATCATTCACCATATTCTCTGCACTGGCGACTCAATGGCGCGTTGGCGCGGGCGGGGCGACCGGCCTTGATTACAACGTTCTCCCCTGGGTGTTTGAGTTACACGGGGTTGAGGATGCGGCGGCCTGCATGGCTGACCTTCAGATTATGGAAAGCGAGGCTCTCAAAGTAATGCACAAGGAGACGAAATAATGACAGACCAGATCGCCTCGATTACTTTGCGGGCCGATGTTTCTGACCTGAAAACTGCCAGCAATGAGCTGGATAAACTCGGTGAAGCCGCGGCAGGTGCCGTCGGCAAAGCTGATGACCTTAACAGCGTTTTCCGCGCGGGTGCTGAGTCTGCAAAGCAGGGCAGCGAAGGCATCAAGGAGCAACAGGCTGCGCTGAAAGGCCTGCTTGAGAATATCGATCCGGTAAACAAGGCGCTGAACCGGCTGGACGAACAGCAGGCCGCGCTGCGTAACTTCCAGACCAAAGGCTTTCTGGATACCGATGATTTTCAGCATTACAACAAAATCCTGGACGATACCCGGCTTAAGCTGACGTATACCGGCGAAGCAGCTGCGCGTGCCCAGGCAGAACTCGCGGCCACTCAGGCGGCAGAGAAGCAATCAGCCGCGCTGAAGAACCTGCTGGGTTCAATCGACCCGACGATCCGCGCATTCAACTCGCTGGACGAGCAGCATGCGCAGCTGGTGGCACACTTCGAAGCAGGGCGCATTAACGGAACCCAGTTCGAGCATTTCAACACCATCCTCAACCAGACGCGTGAACGGCTCTCTGGGGTAGCTGACGTGCTGCCTGAGGCGCTGTCCCGGCAGGAGGCCGCTGCACGCCGCGCCGGTATCTCTGTGGGGCAGTACAGCGCAGCAATGCGCACACTACCGGCACAGTTCACCGATATCGCCACGCAGCTGGCTGGCGGGCAGTCTCCGTTCCTGATCCTGCTCCAGCAGGGCGGGCAGATTAAAGACCAGTTTGGCGGGGTTCAGGGGGCACTCACTGGCGTCGGCGAATACATCCGCAGCATGGCCGGGATGATTAACCCAACCACGATTGCGCTGGCCGGTCTGGTCGGCACCATCGGTCTGCTGGCTGCTGCTGCATACAGTTCTTCTCAACAATTCGATCAGGTGGCGCGCTCAGTCATCATTATGGGGGGCGCTGGCTTCGCCTCGATGCAGCAGCTTAACCAGGCCGCTGAGGAGGTGGCAGGCAAGACGAACACATCCATCAGTTCCACCGTCGATACGCTGGTTACGCTTAACGATACTGGCAAATATACCGCCAGCCAGATGAAACAAATTGCTACCTCCATCACCCTGATGGGCAAGGCTGGTAGTGACACCAAAGCGGCGATGTCCGACTTCGGCAAAATTGTCAGCGATCCGATAAAAGGGCTGGCCAGCCTGAATGAACAATATGGCTTTGTCGATGAAGCCATGATGAAGCACATCATCCAGCTGCGTAAGCAGAAAGGTGAGCAGGCGGCGGTTACCGAAGCTATTGAGTTGTTCGCAGGCGTAATGGCAAAGCGAGCTGAGGAGACCAATAAAGCGACCGATAATATCGGTCAAACGTGGGAAAGTCTCAAGAAGAGCGCTTCTGATACCTTTGGTGACATCGGTATTACAGTGCGCGCCTGGGGAAACCAGATAATCGATATTTTCGAACTGGTTAAGTCCTCCATCAAAGATCTCTTCCTCAATATCACCTCACTGGATGCCAAGTTCACCGGCACTTTAGCTGGCTGGGCCGAGAAAATTCCTGGCGGTGGGGCAATTACGGACTTCCTCGGCATGGATGTCGAGGCCATGAAAAAGGCTGGGGCAGAAGCTGACAAGGAGATCGCGGCTAACAAAAGGCGCTACGCCGAACTCTGGAAGCGAGTCACTGCGCCTAACGCACAGGCAAGCTATGAAGCTGAAGCGCGAGGGTCCACGGTAAAAGGCGAGGGGGGATCCAGTCGCGAATCGAAAGACGCAGTCTCGAAGCTTGCAGAAGATTCTGCGAAAAAGACCAAAGAGGCAAGAGCCACGCTGGATGCTGGCGATCGCACCCTGGAAAACTACCGCGCCCAGGCCAGAACCCTAACGGAAACGCTCGAAACGCTGCGTCAGACGGGAGATATTCACGCCAAAAATACAGAGTTCAGCAAACAGCAATCCCATTTTGCCGAGCTGGACGAGGCTGCTAAGTCTCGCGCTCTGAGCGCACAGGAGAAATCTCTTCTATCGAACCGTGAGGCCATCCTCAACGCCGCCAAAGTTGTGGATCAGAAAAATAAGGAAGTTGAGGCCCAGCAGAAGATTAACGGGCTGGCGCATCAGGCAAACAAATACGTCACCCAGATGGCCGAAAAAACCGATGCGTTGCGTGATAGCGCCGGGTTAAGTAGTCGTCAAACGCAGCGCCTGATGGAGGAAGCGCAGCTTCGACAGGGATGGCTGAATGGCGGTGGAAAGCTTGAAGATGCTGGTTATGAAAAAGAACTGGCAGCGCTTCGGAAATATTACGCTGAAGAGGATAAGCTGCGCGGTGATTGGAAAGCTGGTGCTGTAAGCGGCTGGAATGAGTATCTGGACGCCGCTACTAATACCTACGATGCCGTGAAAAACGTTGCCAGTTCCACGCTAACAGGTTTGAGCGACATGCTTACTGAACTTATGACAACCGGTAAAGCATCGGTTAAAGAGTTCGGCAAGTCGATGCTCAAGATGATACTGGACGTGACGAACCGCCTCATGGTTGCTTACGCAGTTCAGGCAGCCATGGGATGGATTAGCGGCGGTTCGGGTGGTGGCACCACGCTAGGCGGTGCATATGCGAACGCAGCTGCTGGCGTAACGTTCAATGCTAAAGGCGGGGTATATGATTCGCCTGGCCTCAGCAAGTATGTGAATGGCGTCTACGACTCACCTCAGTATTTCACTTTCCAGGGTGCCTCGAAGTTTGCCAAAGGTGGTGTCTTCGCTGAAGCAGGAGCCGAAGCCATCATGCCGCTGACGCGTGACTCAGCCGGACGGCTTGGAGTCAGGGCACAGGGTGGGGGTGGTGCGCAGCCGCAGGTCAACATAGATATTTATGTGGATAATAAGGGCAATGCATCATCTAACACGTCTGGGGATGGCAGTGCCGCAGCGCGGGCGTTAGGGAAAGAAATAGAAACTAAGGTAACGGAGATCCTTGTGAGGGCTGCTCGAAGCGATGGCCTTCTTGGCAGGCAGTTCCAGACCAAGTGACCCTAGGTTGTGATACTGAGATGGCAATATCACGCGCGCTTGGTTACAGCAGTGCATCCCCTGGTTATCATGTTCAAAAACACACTAATCAGGGGATGATAGTGCTTAAAAAAATATTCATGAAAATTCTCAAGACTGTTGGGATGCTTATTCTTCTCATCATTGTGGTCGGTATTGCTGCTGTACTTAATAAGCCGTCCGAAGCAGAAAAGATGCAGAAAGAGGCCAAAGAACTTTCTGATGCGAAACTGGATCAGCTTCGTGAATCCTGTGATGCTTACGTTAAAAAATCAGTCCTTAACAAAAGCACCCTGAATATGTCTGCGTTTGGTGCAAAAAGATGGCTGGGTAATGACGGAAAATTTTATGCAACTCAGGAGTTTAGCGCCAAGAACAAATACGGCCTTGAGCAGAAATTTAGAGCTGTATGCATTGAGGATAATGACGGTAAAACTGATTATCGACTTGAAGAAATGAGCGGGAGTTAAGCTGAACTACGCTGCAATCAAGCCCCACCCGGGGCTTTCAACCGACACCGAGCCTCGCTATGCGGGGCTGGTTTAGAAAGATTTCGGCCGCCCTATACTGCGTCTTCAAGAGGATTGCGTAAGCACCAGGCGTCGAGTAGACTTTTGCTATCTCTTGGAACCGGATTTGAAAATGGCAACTGGCGTACCTCAAGAAAAGGCTACTCAACTTTTGGAACTCTACGGCAACATGCTGTTAGAGGGAATGCCAATTGATGAGTTTTCTTACAGACGAGGCGTGAGAGAGTTAGAAAATCTTAGCTCAAACTCTTCCATTTCTGCGCTTGGTTTTTTGCATGCGCTTTACGGCAATACTCAGGAGGCAATTGCGACGTTTGAGGCATTCGATATGATGAATAACTCGACCTTGGCCACGAATTATTGCTTCATGCTTCGCCACGCTGGTTGTGTAAATCTTCTAAATTCTCGCATCTATGCCTTTGCTGATGTTCATCGTTCGAAAACATTGAGTTGCACTGCCTACTCCATGGCCTACCGTTTTGGTGATAGAGAACGCTTGCTACACTACATGGATATGCACATTAAGTTGCTTTCAGAAGATGAAAATAGGGCCGGTGCAGAGAAGCATAAACTTGAGCTTTTATCGGAAGTTGATGGGGCATACTCTCTGAGCGGCTGCACGGCAGAGCAATTTCATACGCTTGCAAGTATCGTGTGGGGGTTAACTGAAAAACATCGGCTCATAACCGGCTATGTTGAGGTTAGTAAAAACCTTAGCCCCTGCTATGTTGTTGACGTGCCTGATAAAGATCCAGACTTCTTGGCATCTCTTAATTGGGAATTAGCCGAAGAAATATGTAACGTTGATGCATTAGATGATTGTGGCTTAGTTGCTAGATTCTCGCCTTCCCGTGAACTGCACTCTGGAATTAGTTATGCCAGTGAATAGTAATGATATTTTAAGCTGCGCTGATTCGTTAATTGGGCTGGAAAGCGAAACTGGCTATCGCAGTTGTGTTTCTCGCGCTTATTATGCGAGTTATCACCACGCCCTGGAATCACTACAGTCTGTTCCTGCATTCTCCTCAAACCATCACAGTAATCTTATTGGCTATATGAGCAATAAGGCAGAAAATAAACTTGAGCCATACGATTCAGCTCAGTTGAAGGTGCTCGGATACAGTTTGCGTCAGCAACGCGAAGCACGTAACGAAGCGGATTACCATATTTCGGAAGTAACTGTGAGTAAGGAAATGGCTGAAACAGCCTTAGCCGGTTCCAGATTGTTTTTCCAAAAATGGAATGACTTGAAAAAAGCTATAGCGTCCTAATCACTAGGCATAAATTAACAATGAACCCAGCTCCGGCTGGGTTTTTTTATGGAGCAAACATGGCAGTCGAAACCTACAGCTGGCGCTCGCAGCTCGGCGCTGGCCCTGTTGAATATAGCCAGACAGTGCGTGCGGCGCAGTTTGGCGATGGCTATGAACAGGTGGCCGAGAACGGCATCAACTCCACGGCCATTCAGGTGCCGATGAAACATACCGGCACTGAGGTGGAGGTAAACACTATCCGCGACTTTCTGCTGGCTCACACCGTGAAGGCCTTCATCATAACGCCGCCGGGCGAAGAGAAAGGGATGTATCGCGTTGTCGCCGACTCTGTTCGCAAAAACCAGATCAACAGCAAATTCGCTGAGCTGACGTTCACTATTAAACGGGCCTACGGGGTATACGCATAATGGCACTTGTTGATCAGGCGGCGAAGCTGGCACCAGGTGGCAGGGTCCGCCTGGTCGAAGTGGATGCCTCAGAGTTCAGCGGCGGGATCCACCGCTTTCACTACAGCCCGTTTCCCCATACGCCTGCCGAGATTGACGCGGCGAACGGCGACGAGGCCAGGCTGGGGCCGAAGCCTATCATCTGGGATGGCAACGCCTACGAGTTCTGGCCTTTCCAGATTGCCGACCTGGCGCTTTCAACCGATCAGGCCGCAGAACCAAAGCTCAGCGTGTCTAACCTCGACGGCCATATCACTGCGCTGTGTCTCCAGTTCAAAGACATGGTGAATGCAAAGGTGAGCATCATCGACACCTACGCGGTTTACCTGGATGCGGTGAACTTCCCTGGCGGTGTTAATCCGACAGCAGACCCGACGATGTTCTCCCTGCAGACTTTCTGGCTGGATACCAAAATCTCTGAAGATGACGAGATGGTGTCCTGGTCGCTCAGCAGCCCGGCTGACCTACAGAACCTGGTCATACCTACCCGGCAGATCACCTCGCTCTGCGAATGGGCACTGCGCGGACAATACCGCAGCGGTGACGGCTGCACCTATAACGGCACGGCATATTTCGATGCGAAGGGTATTGCAGTAGCTGACCCGGCGTTTGATGTGTGTGGGGGTTGCCTCAGTGACTGCCGCAAGCGCTTCGGTGCGGGGCTGGCAGAACCGAACACTGCCGTTCTTGATTTCGGCGGCTACCCGGCGACAGTTCTCTTCACCCGATAACCGGATATACCCATGAACAAAACCATTATGACGGCGATCCGGGCGCACGCGCTGGAGGAATCCCCACGCGAGTGCTGCGGCTTCGTCATTCAGTCAGGACGGCGCCAGCGCTATATCCCGGTGCCGAACAGCCACGAAAATCCGACAGAGCATTTCCGAATTGACGGCGAACACTGGGCGAACGCCGAGGACGCCGGGACCATTGTCCGCGTCATTCACTCCCACCCGGGCGATGGCGCCCGGCCTATCCCCTCTGACCTTGATCGCCAGCAGTGCAATAACTCTGGTGTGGTCTGGGGCATTTACGCGCCGGACTGCGATGAGTACGCTGAGATCACCCCTGATGCCATCCCGCTGATTGGCCGTCCTTTCCTTCTGGGATCGCACGACTGCTGGGGCCTGGTCATGGACTGGCACGCCATACAGGGCGTAGCGCTGAACGATTTCCGCGTGGATTATCCGTGGTGGGAAAGCCAGTACCCGGACAACCTCTATTTCGATAACTGGGAGCGTGAGGGGTTTGTCGAATGCGACCCCGCGCCCGGGTGTATGGTCATCATGCAGGTCGAGTCGGACAAGTGGAACCATGCGGGGATCATCACCAAAGAGGGCGAGCTGCTGCACCACCTGTACGGCCAGCCATCCTGCATCACGCCTTATGCCCGTGGATATTTTAAAGACCGGACGATGATCTGCGTTCGGCACAAAGACCTACCGCAGGAGATTAAGCCATGGCGCGCTTAACCACGATTCGATTGTATGGCGCGCTGGGTGCCCGGTTTGGCCGCGTTCACCGACTGGCGGTGCAGACGTCAGCGGAAGCGGTAAAGGCGCTGTGCATCAACCTGGACGGGCTGGAAAGCTTTCTCATGAATGCCAAAAAAAACGGCATGACCTTCGCGGTGTTTCGTGGCAAACGCAACATCGGCGAACAGGATTTCAAGGAGCTGGGTGGGGACAGCGATATCCGTATCGCGCCACTGATGGAAGGGGCAAAGAAAGCGGGCTTGTTCCAGACGATACTGGGTGCCGTCATGGTTGTGGCGGGCATTGTCGTCACTGGCATGACATTCGGTTCAGCCGGTATTATCGGCGCGGGGATGATCTCCGCTGGTATCGGCATGGCTGCAGGCGGTATCTACCAGATGCTCTCGCCGCAGCCCAAAGGCCTTCAGGGGCGTGATGACCCCGACAATAAGCCCAGCTATGCCTTCGGCGGCGCAGTGAACACCCTGGCGATGGGCAACCCGGTCGCGCTGCTGTATGGCGAGCGCGAAATTGGCGGCGCCATAATCAGTGCGGGGATCGTGGCCGAGGACATCTGAGAATTTCTTACTCTTCAATTAGCACCCAATCGGGTGCTTTTTTTATGGATGCAATATGGCAACGATTACTGGTGCAAAAGGCGGCAGTCAGAAGCAGCACACGCCTGTTGAACAACCCGATTCCGCGCAGTCGATGGCGCGCTGCCGTATGCTGCTGGCGCTCGGTGAAGGCGAGTTTGCTGGTGGACTGGATGCAACCCGGATCTTCCTTGACGGCACGCCGCTGGGCAACGCCGACGGCTCGATGAACTTCGAGAATGTCTCCTGGGACTTTCGTCCGGGCACGCAGACGCAGTCGCCGATCCCCGGGTTCCCAGCCGTGGAGAACGAGACCAGCATTGGCGTGTCGCTGACGAAGGTCACTCCCTGGACCCGGGCCATCAGTAATACCCAGATTGACGCAGTGCTGGTGCGTATCGGCATTACCGGTTTGCAGCAGCAGGAGAATGATGGCGATATCGTCGGCACTTCCGTCACCTATCACATCGATGTGGCTGTAGATGGCGGTGCATACAGCACTGTGCTCACCAAAACCGTAACGGAAAAGCTCAGTTCTCTGTACGAGCTGACCCACCGCATCAATCTGCCCAAGGCTAACACCGGCTGGCAGATCCGCGTGGTTCGCGATACCGCAGACAGCACCAGCCAGATGCTACAGAACAAGACACAGGTGCAGGCAATCACGGAGGTGATCGACGCGCGCCTGCGCTATCCGCATACCGCGCTGCTGTATGTGTCGTTCAACGCAAAATCCTTCAACAACATCCCGAAGATATCCTGCAAGCCGAAAGGGCGGATTATCCGCATCCCGCAGAACTATGATCCGGTTGGCCGGGTTTATAACGGCACCTGGGACGGGACATTCAAATGGGGCTGGTCGAATAACCCGGCGTGGATCTGGTTTGATGTACTCACGGAGCCGCGCTTTGGCCTGGGCCGTCGGGTAATGGCAGCCATGCTGGATAAGTGGGAGCTGTACCGCATAGCCCAGCGCTGTGACCAGAAGGTGCCCGATGGTAAGGGCGGCACCGGTACCGAGCCGCGCTTCCTGTTTGACGTCTATATCCAGTCGCAGGCCGATGCTTGGCAGGTGATTAAGGATATCGCCGCTGGCTTCAACGGTATGACGTTCTGGGGCAACAACATGTTCAATGTTGTCTCAGACATGCCAGCGGACACGACGAAGCTGCAGATCCTCACTCGCGCCTCGGTCGTCGGAAAGCCGAACTATTCCAGCGGCAGCGAGAAGAACCGCTACAGTTCTGCGCTAATTAACTTCAGCGACCCGGACAACCACTATCAGGATCGTACCACTGCGGTGATGTTTCCTGACCTGGTTAAGCAGTTCAAATTCAAGCAGACGCAGCTGACTGCCATTGGCTGTACGCGTGAGAGTGAGGCGCAGCGTCGAGGCGGCTGGGCGGTGTACTCCAACTATCTCGATCGCCTGATCACGCTGCAAACCGGACTGGATGGCTTTGCCTATGTTCCCGGCACCGTGTTCGCTTTTGCGGATGAACGCTTTTCCGGGCGAGTGTATGGTGGGCGCGTTGTGAGTTACAACGCCGGGCTTAAAGCCGTTACAACCGATCGCGGGACCAGCGCCGTCCCGGGCGACACGCTGATGATCCGCACACAGGGCGGCATTGTGGAAAACCGGGTCATTCAGGCGGTCAACGGCACGCAGTTAATCGTGGCCACCGCGTTTTCCTCTGCGCCAGCGCCAGATGCCGTTTTCGTTATCGATGCCGGACAGCTGCGCCTGCAGTATTTTCGTGTGATGAACCTGACATTCAACGACGAGGAGAACACCTACACCATTACGGGGGCGGAATACAACGCCTCGAAATATGACGCTGTCGATAACAATGCGCGCCTGGACATCCCGCCTGTCAGCCTGGTTCCTACTGGTGTTGTTTCTCAGCCCGGAAACGTCATGGTATCGAGCTACGACTCTGTGAGACAGGGACAGCGCATTGCCACGCTGACGGCCTCCTGGGATGCTCCGCTGGATAAAACCGGGAAACCTCAGGCAGACGTGATCGCCTACCAGGCACAGTGGCGCCGGGGTGATAGTGAGTGGGTTAACGTACCGCAAACCGGGCTGCGCAATATCGAAGTGCCGGGGATCTACGAAGGTGATTACCTGGTGCGCGTCAGGGCGATTAACGCTGGCGGCGCTTCCAGCCTGTGGGCCACCTCAGTGCTGACGCATCTCAAGGGCCGGGCCGGTGATGTGCCAAAGCCCGCCAATTTCCGTACCACGCCGTTGCTCTGGGGCGTACAGCTGGACTGGGATTTCCCGGCTGGTACCGGCGATACCTTACAGACGGAGATACAGTATTCCACTGCATCGACCGGCACAAATCCGCTTCTGCTGGCCGGGGTGCCCTATCCGCAGCATGTTTATCAGCAACTGGGCCTGAAAGCCGGGGTAGGATTCTGGTACCGCGCGCGGCTTGTCGATCGCACCGGCAATAAGTCGGCATGGACTGATTTTATTCAGGGCAGCAGCAGCTCGGTTGCAGCTGATTACCTGGTGGATATCGACAACCAGATCAAACAGACAGACGCGTATAAGGAACTCACCGCTGATATCGCCGATCTCAGCGACGATATTCAGTCAGCGCGCGACGACATCAGCAAAGTTACGACAGATTCGGCGGCAACCAAAGCAGGCCTGGCACAGGAGGTCACGGACCGTAAGAAAGCCATCACCGACGAGGCAACGGCGCGCGCCCAGGCGCTGCTGACCGAGAAGAACGAGCGCGTCGCAGATATCAGTAACGTCAATCAGACGATCCAGACCACCACCGAGTCACTGGCGCAGCAGATTGGGCAGATTTCTGCAGGTACCGGCTCGCAGTTCGATCCGGCCAAAATCTGGTACTTCGATTCGACGGTAGAGGGCTGGACCGGGAACGGGACCCCGACGATCGTTGACGGGTGGATCCGCCCGGCGAACCATGCCACCGATCCATGGGTGCAGTCTCCCGGTTCACTGGGTATTAACTCGTCGTCCTATCGCTTCGTTAAACTGCGCATCAGGAAGTTCGGGGCGCCGGGCTGGGCGGGGCAGCTGCGGTGGCGGGGGACCGGTGGCTTCAACGACACCAACATGCTCACTGTCGCCGAGCCTGCATACGACGCGAACGGGATCGCCACGCTGGAGTTCGACAATATCCCCTGGCTGACTGAAACCACGATGAATCAGTTCAGGCTGGATCTGTCCACTAAGCAGGATGCGACCAATTATTTCCTGATTGACTGGGTGGCGCTTGGACGGCCCACTCCCGGCGCAGGTATGGCGGCGCTGCAGCAGGAAGCGACAGCCCGTGTTGCTGGCGACCAGGCGGAAGCCACAGCGCGAGAAACGTTAGCGACGCAGATCCGGGGCGGCTATACCGGTGATGACCCGTCGAAGCTGGCCTCGGGTTTGCTCTACACCGAACGCCAGGCGCGCATCACGGCGCAGGAAGCGGAGGTGACAGCCCGGACGGCGCTGGAGGCGACCGTTAACGCCAACAAAGCCAGCGTGACGCAGGAGCTGGCAACGCTGACGACTGAGCAGGAGGCGCAGGCTACAACGCTGTCGGGCCTGCAGACCACCGTCGGGAAAAATACCGGCGATATCACGCGTATCGATAAAGCCGTCGCTGATAACAACAAAGCGCAGACTACCGCGCTGGCTGCGGTCAAGGCTACCACCGACCAGAACACGGCTGACATCAGCACGGAAACTACGGCCCGTACGGATGCAGACAGTGCGCTGGGGCGTCGTATCGACAGCCTGAAAGTGGATGTGGACGGTAACACGGCCAGCCGCGACGCCGGTATTGTCGGTAGCGTCAGCAATGCCATTGCCAACTTCTTTGCATTTTCGGATCAGCGCGTCACGTTTGCCGTTGGCGAAACAAAAACGATGGCTGAAATCACCGAAACCAGGAAGACCGCCGCGGATGCCACAAGCGCTGTAGCTGAGCAGGTTACGACGCTTAAGGCTACGGTTGAGCAAAACGGCCAGACCAACGCGGCCGCCATCACGCGCATAGATAAAGCCGTTACGGATCTGGAGAGCGCTACCGCGACCAGCATTGAGCAGGTGACGGCTGCAATCGGCGATACCAATGCCAGTGTACAGACGACCAGCCAGGCTGTTGCTGACATCAACGGTAAGCTGAGTGCGCAGTGGGGCGTTAAAGTCCAGGTGGAGGCGAACGGCGTTAAACGTATCGCGGGTATCCAGCTGGGCATTGACGGTACAGGGGCCTCAAACTTCCTGATTTCTGCCGATACGTTCGCGGTTTATAACCCGACGACGAACGGGCAGGAGCTGGTGTTTGCGGCGACCGGCGGCCAGATGTTCATGCGTTCGGTGTTCATCCAGGACGGTTCCATCGACAACGGCAAGATCGGCAATTACATCCAGTCCAGCAACTGGGACGGGACCGGCAATGTCGGCTGGCATATCAATAAATCCGGGTATGCCACGTTCAACGGCGTGACCGTTCGCGGCACGATCTATGCCACCGACGGGAGTTTCAGAGGCAGAGTTGAGGCGACCAGCGGGAGCTTCAAGGGCACGGTTGAAGCGACATCTTTCATTGGGGATGTCGCCAACACAGGGGTGTATCCCGACTCCAGCAACCGGTCTAACAATGCCGTTTCTACCAGTGTAGCCATGGCATACACCGACTCCAGCAATAACGGGCTGAATAAAAACGCCGTCGTGGAGGCGTTGATATATGTCCGAGGGACTACAGGCGCGGTCGGGAGTACAGTTAACATAACTATCGCGGGTAACGTTCGCACGTTCACTTTCGACGTTCCTGTTGGTGGGCTATGGTTCACCGCACGTCATGCTGCAACTGGGTTGACCGGGCAACGTATCGACGCAAACATTTTCGTTTCTTCCAGTAATGCAACCGTGGCAATTTATGCACCAACTATCACTGTGACTCGCGGTACCGGCTCCTTCTCCTGATCCCCAAAACCTCAGAACCTCCAACCCAGCTCAGGCTGGGTTTTTCATTTTAAGGACATCACGAATGGCCACACTTGATGACGATTTAGCGAAAGCCGTCACGGAAGGGTTTCGCCTGGCGCAAGGCAGTATCATGAACCAGGACCTGATTTTATCAGGCACCGGTGACGTCACCGTAACCCTGGCAGACGGTTCGAAAAAGACGGGTCCCAGCTGGTCAAAGCTGATCGCCCAGGCCGGTGCGGCAGGTGCCAGCGCTGCTGCTGCCAAAACCTCAGAAACGAACGCAAAAACCTCTGAGACGAATGCGAACTCATCAAAGACCGCAGCGGCAAGCAGCGCTTCAGCAGCCAAGACCAGCGAAACGAATGCCAAAACCTCCGAGACGAACGCGAAAACGTCTGAGACAAATTCCAAAACGTCGGAGACCAATGCTGCTAATAGCGCCAGCAGTGCCGCAGCATCACTGGCCGCGGCGCAGCTGCTGACGTCTGTACCTTACGAGGAGGCTCCGTTCCCTGACGTCTGGTTGCCGCTGAATGATGACATGCGCCTGCTGGCGGGTTCCGCGCCTTATGACCGGCTGACGATTTCCGGGCAGGTACTGGAGCTACCAACAAAGTCAGCGACCTTTGCCCGTTCAACCACTGCAACAGTTATGGATAAGTCAGGGTCAATGCGTTTAGCGGATATTAACGAACCGCGTTTTGAGCGCGGGGGGTTATTAATGGAATCTCAGGCCACGAATTTATATACAAACTCCGAACAGTGGGGGGCGGGGCAACGAGTTACCACAACTAATAATAGCGGCGACTCGCCTCGTGGCGATAAAACGATGGCGTTATTGGTTGAGGACACAGCAAGTTCTGAACACTACTCGCAAGACCGAAATATATCGTTAACAGCAGGCACAACTTATTGTTATTCGGTTTTCGTAAAAGCTCACACAAATCCACGTAATCTATATCTGCGTGTCGCAGCTGGTAGTACAGCCGGTGTTTTCTTCGACCCTGTAGCGGGCGCCTGGGTTGGAACTGGTAATGGTGCTCAGTTTGTCGACCGTGGATTTGAAGTTCTCAGTAATGGTGTCTATCGCGTCTGGGTGACATTTACCGCTGCGGCCAGCCAGAGTACAGTTATTCGCCTTCAATTGGGGAATGGATCTTCTTCGAGTTATACCGGTGACGGTGTATCCGGTTTATATGTCTGGGGTGCGCAATTAGAAGACAGTCCTTTCCCAACTTCATACATCCCTACAAATGCGGCAGCAGTGACTCGGACCGCGGATAGTTGGGTCATCCCAACGGAGAATGCAGGATATAAAACCCTTACCACGCTTTTTGACCGAACCGTTGCCGTGGAGTTAACGACAAAATTTATGCCTGTTGGTGGCTATACAGAGGCTATATCTGTCCAGGGTCCTAGATATGACATCATTTGTCGACTTGATACGAATAAAATGATCCGTTCTTACAGGAGTTCCCCGCTGGAAATTGCCTCACAAGATGGGACGGCAAGTATTTTTTCATACAGAGTTGCGGGTAATAATGTGTATATGTCATTCAATGGCAAGATTACATCAGGCACACGAGCTAATGCTGACAATAATGTAATTGCGAAATTTGGGAATACAAGTCAGTCAGTTGCCCGGTTCGTATATTACATTCGAAATCTGCGCATCTGGCACCGCGCATTAACTGATAACCAAATTAATGGACTCCGCTAATGAGAGACTTATATCTGCGCTTTGCTGGCGCCGACGAAATGCGCACGCAACTAATCGCGGCGGGTTTTATGGATAATAACGGGCAGGGAGGCTTATATCACCCTTATATCAGCCTGGATATCGTCGGCGTTATCACTGTTCCTGCTGAAGTTATCAACCCCGGTGAAGAAAACGAAGTTATCAAGTACACCATCGAACCCGGCTTTCACGTCAATTTGCGGGTCATGGATGACTCGCTCGATTTATCGGGGCTGAACAACTTTGTGGTTAAACCGAAAACACCGGCTCGCGTCTGGGCGTAAGGAATTAAGTTATGGCAAACAGAATAGACACGGCTGAATTAAGCAGGGCCATTGCTGCCTGGACATCCACCATCAATGACGCGTCTCTGCCGGGGGTCGGGAGTACGGTTTATGGCGGATACATAAAGTCACAGTACACCGTAAATGGTGTTGAAAAGATATCTGCCCAACTCCAGATCGTGAAACGCATCGAATGGAACTACTCCATTGCCAGACTGGTGGTGTTGCAAAATGCAGGGGGTACTGACTCCGCGCAGAACAACTACTTCGACTTCATGTCCAACGGCAACGTGCAAATTCCCGGACGTTTGTATATGGGCGGTCCAGCCGTGAGTTCGTGGTGGAACTCAGCACAGGCCCACTATGCCTCCTATTACGCGGAAACCTCCACGGATTCTCCGGGTAACGGGGCTATAGCTGGCCTTTCCTGGGGGTATCAACATGGTGGTGGGTATAACCTCCGATCGATGTGGGGTAATGTTGGTAACGGGCTGGGCGCCTGGGCTAACACTGCGCTAACACAGTTCGGAGATAGTGGGTCCAAGATACGGTACTGGTATTTCACCCCAGCCAACGGGGATTTTGTCACTTCGACAAGTGGCGATGGTGGATTTGCTGGCAACTTCACTTATCAGAAGTCAGCGACCTCTGATGCCACTCTGAAGCACGATATTACCTATGACGACGGCCAGGCATCTTACGAGAACATCAAGAAGCTGAAACCCTGCACGTTCGTGTATAACGGGGATTACTTCGAACGGGCACGCCGGGGGATTATCGCTCAGGATGCTTTACGTGATATTGACCGTGAGTATGTGAAGCTGGTTCCTGCTGCGCCTGAGTTCGACGAGGACGGAAATCGTTGTGATAAAGACGACACCCTGGCGCTGGATAACAATGTCATCATGATGGATACGGCGCTGGCGCTGCATCATGCGATTGCCAAAATCGAAATGCTGACCATGCAGGTCGCCCAGTTGCAGGGCGAGATTAATGCGCTGCAAGCGTAACAGCATCATGATGTTCAGCAGTAATTATCAATAGGCACAGCCTCCTTGCCCTGGACTCCCTTTAAAACTACTGTATATAAAAACAGCAGAAAAATCAGAGGTGGTTATTTATGGAATTTTACACGGCAATAGAATTGCGCGGCATTGTCGCGCTACCGCTATACGGGAGTCTTGTTCAATGCGGATTTCCGTCCCCGGCGTCGGATAATGTTGAGCAACGCGTCGATTTAAACGAACTGGTGAGCCAGCATTCCAGCGCAAAATTTTTTGCTAAACGGCAGAAGGGTTAATCTATAAAATGTGTAGAATCTTCGAAATTCTTTAAAAAACAAACAGTAGAGTTCTGAAAAACATTGCGTATGTCTTTGCAGTTCGTTAGCACCTATCAAGTAATGTACTGCACTAAAAATTTTAAAATCCTGCTCCTAAAGTTAAATTTAAAAAAATGTTAATCAAAGAGTTATGATAAGCATCATGTTGAAACCTTGACAAATATCAAAGCTTAGAGATTAATTTATAACTTCTTATGATTTACTGAAAAATATAATTACAGGAAGTCCCCATTTCTCCGATATTACATATGAACGCATTATTTCATAAACTGCTTCAGTAGCTTCAGTTGGAACCACTTACTGAACAGAAGTAACTGTATATCGAAGGAGATGTTGTAAAAATGTTTAATATGAATGTTGGCACACGCATGGCGGTAGGATTTGCTATATTGTTGCTCATGTCAGTAGGTATGGGGGGCAGCGCCTTCTGGTTGACCAGAGGCAGCGATAGAAATGTAAATGAGATGGTTGGCTGGCTTCTCCCAAAAGAACGAATTATTGAAGAATGGACTAGTGCTATTAATGATAATAGTGGCTTAGCTATGGCTTCAATGAGTACCGCTGATCCCTTATTGAGAAAAACTCTGCAACAATCAATGTTTAATTCTGCAGAAAAAATCACATTCTTGCAAGACGAGCTTATTCCTTTGATAAAAAAAGAGAAAGGTAAAAAGTTACTTGCTGATGTTATTTCTGCTAGAGAGAAATATATTACATTACGTAGCGAAGGCATGCGTATGGCAGAGGGTGGGCAAGTTTCGCAGATGAGTGTTTTTATCTCAGAGCAATTCTACCCTGCCACGCAAAATTATACGCGTAGCCTACTCGCTTTGAGGAACTATCAAAAAGAGCTTATAGATAATTCATATAAATCAATTAAAAATAGGTCAGAGATTTCAAAGAATATAATTTTATCATCTGTGATTTTGAGTATGATTCTTGGGGCTGTCATATCTTGGTATATAACTCGCAGTATAACACGTCCTCTTGGTGACGCTGTTTCTGTTGCCAGTAAAGTTTCTGCCGGAGATTTAACGATTGATGTCAATGTCTCTTCAACAGACCAATTGGGAACACTCATGCAGTCTCTAAAAGATATGGTGAGCGGACTCGCCATCACGGTTGGTAAAGTGAAAAGTGGTGCAGAAATAATCTCATATGCTGCAAATGAAATTGATGCAGGGAATATTGATCTTGCATCAAGAACTGAAGAACAGGCGGCAGGTGTGGAAGAAACTGCCGCTACGCTCGAACAATTAACGTCGACAATCAAACGTTCAGCAGATAATGTCCGTCACGTTAATGAGTTATTTAATGAGACTGGGGATATTATCAAGCATAACAATGAACGAATGAGCAATGTTTTAACAAGTATGCAAGATATACATTCTGAGTCAGGAAAAATGGCTGCTATTGTCACTACAATCGAAGGTATAGCCTTCCAGACCAATATTTTGGCCCTTAATGCAGCTGTGGAAGCCGCAAGAGCGGGGGAGCAGGGGCGTGGATTTGCCGTCGTTGCAGGCGAGGTTCGTACACTTGCCCAGCGAAGTGCAATTTCTGCAAAAGAGATTAAGGAAATCATTAATTCATCTCTAACCAAAATAAGTAACTGTCGAGTGTTGGTTGATGAAGCGGGGAGTGGTATGAATGGTATCGTTGAAAACGTGGTTGAGGTTCAAGTGCTGGTGGATGAGATAGCAAGAGCGAGCATGGAGCAAAGTGACGGTATTACTCAAATAAATATTGCTATGGGACAAATAGATACTACAACTCAGCAAAATTCCACCTTAGTTGAAGAGTCTTCAGCAGCCAGCAGCTCCCTTAAGGATCAAGCCCGTTTACTCCTGCAAAGCGTGGAAGTATTTAAGTGCCATAGTTAAGGCAGAGTTCACAGTGATGCACAACATGGCTGTTATAAATAAAAGATTTGTACATGCCTACAGTTAAAATGCTCACACTTCAACCAAAATGAATTAGGTATAGTTTTTATGCGAAAAACGATCCGAGAAAACGTCTAGTTACTTAAAAGCCACTTTCATATGAGTATTTGCTCCCTGTTATTTCAGTGCAGGGAGCGTTATTAGTCTTATTTAGGGGGCTAATTTATTTTTAGATGTTAATTCTGTAGGGTAGGCCATTATCTGTGATTAAAATCTTTTGGCAGCGGCAGCGTTACTTTGAGAAATTTCCGAGGGTTAATATATATATCCTAGAATAATAAAGCCCACTCTTATCTTTCTTCTTTCTTCTTTCTTCTTTCTTCTTTCTTCTTTCTTCTTTCTTCTTTCTTCTTTCTTCTTTCTTCCTTCTTCCTTCTTCCTTCTTCCTTAGTGTTTTTCATAAGGTCCTGCGCCCTATTGTATTTATTACATTTGCTAAACCGTCAATAGATAATTAAGCTCCATTCTGAATTACTGATATTTTTCTTGATTAATATCAATAAATCATTAAAAAAATGAATAACTATTTTATTTTTAAACTGTGAATTTTTTGATTTGCATGCCGATAACTGATAATGCGAAAAACTTTCTGTCATATCGGATAAATAGGAAAATGATGAACATATCTATACTCACTCCTGGCTCCTCTGATACCGAACAGACCAAGCGGCTGATAAGAAATGTATTTTCTTACATTGTATCGTTGCTGGTGGGTATTTTCATCATAGCGATTATTTCGTTGCTAGCTATCAGAGATAATGTTAATGAAATTAGCGATAAGCATGATGAGTTTTTATTAATAAAAGCACTGGAGATCCGCCAAGAAAACATTCGTAATACTCTTAAGGATAACGCGGAATGGGGTGATGCATATAAAAATCTTCACAAAAAAATAAATCTAAACTGGGCCTGGGATAATCAGAATCTAGGCAGGTCGCTTTATGATAATTTTGGCTATGAGGGGGTATTTGTACTCTCACCGGAAGGGATGACCCGTTACAGTGTGCTTGACGGGAATCTTCGGCTTGAGGATCTGGAGAGCTGGTTAGGTAAATCCACCAAGGAAAAATTACTTAAAGAGGTTAACAACAATAACGGAATGCCAGTATCCACGTTAACGCTAATTGATTCTGTTCCGGCGATTGTATCAGCGGCATGGATCACGACTGGTAACGACAGTAGTGTAATAACTCTGCCGGGTAAACCTTCACATATGGTATTTATAGAAAAACTTACTGCCGAAAAGTTACTCGCTATTGGGCATGGCTTCGATATTAAAAACGTCCACGCCCTTGTTGGTGAGGCAACTTCTCAGGAACCAAACTCTGTAGGGTTTCCATTAAAAATTAAAAATGGTGCCGTTAGAATTAGCTGGCAAAGTAAAAGCCCGGGTCAGGCCCTGATTATTTATTCCCTACCTTTAATCATATTGTCTGTAATTCTTACCATATTCATGATAGTCATATTAATGCGTCATATGATGCAGAAAGCCAGAATCAACGACGAACATACCTTTCTTCTTGATCAGGCGCGCCTAAAACTTATCACCAGTGAAAAACGTTTTCGGGATGTGAGTGAAACGACCAGCGACTGGTTATGGGAAACGGATCTAAGTCTAAAGATAATATGGTTATCAGATCGCTTCTCAACCGTGACGGGATTTGATAATAGCGAATGGACAGGGCGTTATCTGCATGAACTTTTTCCTTCCAGAAAGGCCTCTTTTGTGGAGTGTATCAGCCAGAGAGAGACATCTGGCCATTTTGCGTTTAAAAACTGTCCTTATATTAACTCTCAGCAATCCACCTCTTATTGCACGCTTCTTGCAAAATTTGTTGTTCAGCCTGATGGCACGGTGGTTATTCGTGGCGCAGCAAATGATGTCACCATTGAAGTGGAAGCCACAAAACGCGTCCAGTTCCTGTCACGACATGATGAATTAACCGGTCTCCCTAACCGGTATCAAATAAAAGAATTTCTGGCTGGGGGGCTTAATAAAGAAGAAGCCGGACACTACTCTTCTACAATGATCTGTCTTGATCTGGATAAGTTTAAACTCGTCAATGATATTTTTGGGCATTCAACAGGTGATGCGCTGCTGGGCGAAGTCTCTTCCCGACTTAAGAGTTGTATACGCAGCGGTGATTTTGTCGCAAGGCAGGGCGGGGATGAATTTATGATCCTCCTCGCTACCACCAGTCAAATAAGCGAGATTGACGACGTTTGCCAGCGTATTGTCAATGAGCTAAATCGTCCATTTTCTGTTAATGGCAATGATGTGACGATTGGTGTAAGCATGGGAATTGCGCTGGCTCCAAAGGACAGCATTAGCGCGAACGATCTGTTACGCTTTGCGGATATCGCCCTTTATCAGGCTAAACAGTCCGGCAGGAATAAGTGGGTTTATTATCAGCAGGATATGTCAGAAAAACTCAACGAGCGCAGGAAAATGGAATCAGAGCTCAAGACTGCGATTAAGGAAGATCAGCTTTATCTGGTTTACCAGCCCCGCTTCAACCTTAAAAATTCCAAAGTGGATGCTGTGGAAGCGCTGGTACGCTGGCAGCATCCGGAGCGTGGGAACCTGATGCCCGATCAGTTCATCCCGCTTGCTGAAGAAACCGGGTTAATCATTAATCTTAGCAACTGGGTGCTGCACAAAGCCTGTACCGATGCCCTTGTAAAACTGCCGGGGTTGTCGGTGTCGGTAAATATCTCCCCGGTGGAGTTCCAGGCAAGCGATCTTGCTGAACGGGTGAAAGTGATCCTGCAAACCACAGGCCTTGCGCCCGCGCGGCTTGAAATAGAAGTCACTGAAAATGTGACCCTGTCCGAGCCGGAAAAAACCAGCCAGATCATGAGAGCGCTGAAGCAAATGGGTGTGCGCATTCTTATTGATGATTTCGGTACCGGATATGCATCATTGAGCTATCTGCGGAAATTCCAGTTCGATGGATTGAAACTGGATAAGAGCTTTATCTATTCAATGGGAGATTCACAACAAAATCTGTCAGTAGTCGAGAAAATTATCGACCTGGGTAAAGCTTACTCAATGGAGGTAACTGCAGAAGGGGTGGAAACCGCTGAGCAATTAAATTTCCTTAAAAATAATAAATGTGATGAGGTGCAGGGTTATTTTATTGGAAAACCCGTTGACATTTCAGAACTGAGTTTATCGCTTGCGAATTAGTAAATAGCGGGCTCTTAATATATGTGGTCCTTTTTGCTCAGGGATGAGCAGTGCTGGAAGACGGATTGCGGTCGGGAAAATGCGCAAGCACGTGGCGATAATTTACGATGCGGGAATTTCTACTCTGTACTGGACGTGTTTAGCCGATAATGATTAACCAACCGTAGCAGATGAAGAAGGTAATGCTCTCATCAGGTCATGCGATGAGATGACGGGATCTACCGATTGTGCAAGCCAATTGAGTATGATAATGGAAGTTTATTATTCTCATGGTGACTTGAGCCGATTCTACATAGGTATGGTCCTTTCAGCTATATAAGGAAAAGGTTGGCGGGGTTCTGAAAGGAGCATCGCAAAACCGGGATTCTCTGGGGGCATGCCGGGGGCAAAACGTATGTTAGGGACACAAATAGGGACAGATAAATGTCAGTTAATGCGAGATAATGCTAATATCATGCGCTAAGCAACCAATTGAAAATATTGATGAACATTGATTTTCAACGACATTCTGCGCATTAACTGTAATGTGCGGGCTATTATAAAAACAAAACGAGAGAAAAAGCTATTTGCGCAAGGGATTATTCCGTTGCGCAAACGAATTACTGCAAAGTACGGATCCCGGCAATCAGGCGCTCGACACCCCGCTCAAGCTTACTGCGTGGGCAGCCAGCGTTAAGACGGACAAAACCTTTGCCTCCATCCCCGTAGGTATAACCCGGCATGATTGCCACTTTTTGCTGCTCAATCAGCACCTTCTGCAGTGCCTTGTCATCGATCCCGAGCGGACGAAGATCGATCCATGCCAGATAGGTCGCCTCCGGCGGCTGCCAGTTTAACGTCGGGAAAGCGGCATTCAGCGTGTCGGCGACGTACTGCAAATTCGCCTCCAGATAAGCGCGCAGCGCATCCAGCCATGCTTCGCCCTGCTGATACGCCGCAATATGCGCCACCAGCGCCAGCACCGACGGCGAGGACAGCCCATCACGGCCTTTCAGCGCCTGCAGATAGGCCATGCGACTGGCCTCATCGCCAATCAGGCCGTATGCGCCGGTAAGGGCGGGAATGTTGAAGCTCTTGGAGCCAGAGGTTAGCAGCGCCCATTTATCCTGAGCGACTTCGCACCAGGGGGTATGCCGGTGCTCGCCCCACACCATATCCATGTGGATTTCATCACTGATCACCGCCACGCCATGTCGCGCGCAGAGGTCAGCCATAGTGGTTAACTCGTCGCG
>Ga0302349_1000402_pt1 | contig 54182 bp, 48 predicted proteins | sample PhyAR1_FD_202176 | JGI IMG/M metagenome (GOLD analysis project Ga0302349, IMG submission 202176) | Leaf surface microbial communities from alfalfa plants in UC Gill Tract Community Farm, Albany, California, United States - DLSL A.R1... | ecosystem: Host-associated > Plants > Phyllosphere >... | reverse complement strand
ACGCTGATATCAATCCTGCGAGTGCCCACACAGATTGTCTGATAAATTGTTAAAGAGCAGTGCGAGCAGCGGGTTAACCGTCTGTCGCGAGGTGGCGTATATTACGCTTTCCTCCTTCAGAGTCAACTTCTTTTTGGGAAGTTTTTCTCCGGCGGCGCAGTCTCCTGTGCCTCTCAACCCGGCGGCCGGTAAGCCGTTGTTCCGTGTCGATGGAGGCGCATTATAGGGAGTTCGCGCGGGCTGACAAGCGTTTATTGCAAAAAGATTATCGTTCGAAGTAATTTTCATCAAATCGCGTTATTTCGCTACAATTTGCCTGGTAACTGTGCAAAATCATTGGCAAAACGGCTGACCTGTTGCCAATCGGTGTACTCCACTTCTTTAGTAGAATCGGTCTCGCCACCGGTCATTCGCATGATCAACTGAATCATGACGCGGTCAAACCAGCGATAACGCGGATAATAGAGCGCGCCCGCAAATACCGCACAGCAATCTGGCTGCCACGGCGACTGTGTTAAGAACTTCTGGGTATAGGCATTGGTTTCCGGAGAACGCTTCTCGGGTTTGCGCGCTGTCAGGTTCACAGAGAAGAAGCCACTGGTGCGCTGCTGCAATTCGTGCAGATGCTGCTTAACGAATTTGTCGACTACCGGCTGGAAGTGACCATAACGAATCGATGCGCCAATCAGCACCCGATCGTACTCTGCCCAGTCAGGTGTAGTGGCCTCCTGAATATTCAGCACATCACAGTTCTGCTGCTGACCGATCTGCTCAGCAATATAAGAGGCGATTTTTTGCGTTTGTCCGTCACGGGTCGAGTAGAGAATCAGCGCTTTCATTTCAGCATCCTTTTTTAATTACTCACGCCAGAAGGTCGGCGTGAACAGCACCAGCAAGGTAAAGACCTCGAGACGCCCGAATAGCATGGTGGAGATCAATATCCACTTCGCCACATCATTCATTGAGGTGAAGTTATCCGCGACCACACCCAGGCCGGGGCCGAGGTTATTGAGCGTGGCAGCGACAGCAGCAAAGGCCGAGAAGTCATCCACGCCGGTAGCGATAATGGCCAGCATACTGATCAGAAACACCAGCGCATAAGCGGAGAAGAATCCCCAGACCGCCTCAAGGATACGCTCCGGCAGCGCCCGGTTACCCAGCTTGATGGTGTAAACCGCATTCGGGTGGACCAGACGTTTAAGTTCCCGGTTCCCCTGCTTGCACAACAGCAGGATGCGGATCACCTTCAGGCCACCACCGGTTGAACCGGCACAGCCACCAATAAAGGCGGAGCAGAGCAGCAGCACCGGCAGGAACAGCGGCCAGCGTGCGATGCTGTCGGTGGTGAAACCGGCAGTGGTCGCCATGGAAACCACCTGGAAGAACGCCTGGTTCAGCGTCTGCCAGCCACTGGCGTAAACATTGTGGAACCAGAGCACCAGCGTGCAGATCAACACCAGCGTCAGCTGGACGCCGATAAACATCCGTAACTCCGGGTCACGCCAGTAGACGCGCAGATTACGGCCACTCAGCATGGCAAAGTGCAGACCGTAGTTACAGCCGGAGATCAGCAGAAACACCGCCACGATGGTATTAATGGTGCCGCTATTAAAGTAGCCGATACTGGCATCGTGAGTGGAAAAGCCTCCGATAGCGATAGTCGAGAAGCTGTGCCCTATCGCGTCAAAGGCTGGCATCCCCGCCAGCCACAAGGCCAGCGCACAGGCCACCGTGAGCAGAACGTAGATCAACCACAGGGTCTTGGCTGTTTCGGCAATGCGCGGCCGCATTTTGTTATCTTTCAGCGGTCCCGGCATCTCCGCGCGATAAAGCTGCATTCCTCCGACACCCAGTATCGGTAATATCGCTACCGCTAATACGATGATCCCCATACCGCCGAGCCACTGCAGCATCTGCCGATAGAACAGAATCGCCTTTGGCAGCGAATCGAGTCCGACCAGCGTTGTTGCGCCGGTGGTCGTCAGACCAGAGAACGATTCGAAGAATGCGTCAGTTACCGACAGGTGCGGCTGTTCAGCAAAGATAAACGGCATCGCCCCCACGCTGCCCAGCACCGTCCAGAACAGCACCACAATCAAAAATCCTTCGCGTGGCTTGAGTTCGGTCTTCTGTTTGCGGTTTGGCCACCACAACAGCGAGCCGATCACCAGCGCCATCATAAAGGTCTGGCTAAAGGCCCGACCGGCACCGTCACGATAAATTAATGCGACCAGGCCGGGCAAAATCATCGTCACTGAAAAGAGGATCACCAGCAGACCGACTATGCGGGTAATGGCGCGAAAGTGCATTCAGCCGTTCCTTTAAATAAAAGAGAAGAACATCAAGGTGTGAGCGGGATAAGCGATAACGCGCCCCGACTAAAGTCTGACAGATTTTGCTGGAATCCGTCGATTTGTCCATAAGGCAGAGCCAGCGTCAGTACGATGCGGTCCTGGTACTGGCTGTCAGTGACTTTGCCTTCGACGCGCTGCACCAGCCGTTCGATATCGCTGAGCTGCGCATAGTCGCATTGCAACGTAAACTGTTTCATCGGCACTTTACGCTGTCGCGGCAGTTGCCTGAGGCCCTGCTGCACGCCGCCGCCATATGCTTTCACTAATCCGCCCGTGCCCAGCATGATGCCTCCGTAATAGCGCACCACCACCGCGGTAATTTCACCGATACCGGCCCCCATCAACTGCGCCAGCATCGGTTTGCCTGCAGTACCCGACGGCTCCCCATCGTCCGAGAAACCCAGCTGTTGTGAATCATCTGGCGCACCGGCCACCCAGGCCCAGCAGTGATGCCGGGCAGCGGGATGCTCATTTTTTACCTGCTGGACAAACGCGCGCGCCGCCTCAACGCCGTCGGTGTGGGCCAGCAGCGTAATAAAGCGGCTCTTTTTGATGGTCTCCTCACTGAGGCTGACAGCCACAGCGGGAATATCAAAAGCGTCCATCAGGCCAGATGCAGGTCGCGGGTCATGTTCTCAACGCGATGCGCATGGATCACCACGTTATCCTCAATGCGAATCCCGCCGTAAGGCCTGAGCGCATCAATGGCCTGCCAGTTGAAATGCTGGCTGAAGCGGCCTTCACGCAGCGGCGCCAGCAGAGAATCAATAATATAGAAACCTGGCTCGATGGTTAATACCATGCCGGGCTGCAGCACGCGGGTGCAGCGCAGATAAGGATATTGCGCGGGCGCCGCAAGGTGGGTGCCCTGCTCATCCTGCATAAACCCGGCGACATCATGCACCTGCAGGCCGAGCGGATGTCCTAATCCATGCGGCATGAACGGCCCGGTCAGATCTTCCGCCACCAGCGCCTCTTCGCTGATACCCTGCACCAGCTCGAACTTCAGCAACATCTTAGCGATACGCTGATGCATCTGCAGATGATAATCGGTGTAACGCACGCCCGGCTTCAGCGTGGCGATCAGCGCCAGCTCTTCCGCATTCATCGCCTCGACCATCCGGGCATACAGCGAACCGCTCTGCGCCGCGTAGCTGCGGGTCAAATCCGCGGCATAGCCAAGATATTCGGCACCCGCATCAATTAAGAAGCTGTGGCGCTTTGCCGGCGGCTGATGATCCAGACGGGTGTAGTGCAGCACCGCCGCGTGTTCATTCAGCGCAATGATATTGCCGTAAGGCACGTCGGTATCGCGGTGGCCGGTAGCGGTCAGATAGGCCTGGTTGATATCAAATTCACTTAAACCGGCAGAGAAGGCCTCTTTGGCGGCGCGATGTCCGGCCACGGCCAGCTTCTGCGCCTGGCGCATACAGACCAGCTCATACTCGGTTTTGATGCTGCGATGGTAATGCAGGAAATCGATCACCGCTTTGGGATTGATATTGCCGGAGCTGATGCCAAGTTGCGCTGCCCGCGCATTTACCGGACCGATATAGGCGACATTCTCACGCTGAGCAGGTAGCAGCTGCGCAATCTCATCGGCATTTTTCAGGCCGATGACCTCAATATCTGCGGTCCAGAAACTTTCCGGCAGCGGCTCAACGTTGTGCCAGTAGTCCACCGGCGAGTAAAACCATAACTTCGGTTTATTTACGCCATCAACCCACAGCCAGCAGTTCGGCACCTGGGTCACCGGCACCCAGGCCTTAAACTGCGGATTGACCTTGAACGGATAGGTGTGATCATCCAGAAACACCGTCAACAACTCACCGGAATGGATCAACATCGCATCCAGTTTATTGTGTGCCAGCACCTGCTGCGCCCGTTGCTGCAACGTGGCGATATGCGCGTGATACAAGGTCTTCAGTGAATCCATTGACGTCTCTCCAGTGTCGCGAAATGGCCGCAGTTTAGCATACCCCTTAATCGGATGCCGCGTTGAGAGCGGCTGTGATCTTGTTAGCAAATAAGCAAAGAGCCGTTTGCAAAAAATTAACATCACTCCCACACTCTCGATCATCTGGTATGACCAGATCACTTTTCCGCGGTTTCAGGAGACGCACATGCTCTACCAAGGCGCTAACCTTTCTCTTCGCTGGCTGGACGATGGCATCGCCGAGCTGGTTTTTGATGCCCCTGGCTCGGTCAATAAGCTTGATACGCAAACCGTCGCCAGCCTGGGCGAAGCCATTGCGGTGCTGGAGCAGCAGTCTGACCTGCGCGGCGTGCTGCTCAGCTCAGCTAAACCGGCGTTTATTGTCGGCGCTGACATCACCGAGTTCCTCTCGCTGTTTGACGCACCGACCGAAAAACTCAGTCAGTGGCTGAGCTACGCCAACACTATTTTTAACCGGCTGGAAGATTTGCCGGTGCCGACACTGGCCGCTATCGATGGCTACGCGCTGGGGGGCGGATGTGAATGCGTACTGGCCACCGATCTGCGTGTCGCCACTGCCGACGCCCGCATCGGCCTGCCGGAAACGAAACTCGGTATCATGCCAGGCTTCGGCGGCAGCGTGCGTCTGCCGCGTCTGTTAGGTGCCGACAGCGCCATGGAGATCATCGCCGCCGGTAAAGACGTCGACGGAAACGCGGCGCTTAAACTCGGTCTGGTCGATGCGGTGGTGCACCGCGATAAACTGCGCGAGGCGGGTATCACCATGCTGAAGGCCGCGGCGCTCGATGGCAGTTGGCGCGCGCGCCGGGCACCGAAACTGGCACCGCTGAAACTGAGTCCGATTGAAGCCGCAATGAGCTTCACCCTGGCCAAAAGCATGGTGATGCAGACCGCAGGCAAACATTATCCGGCACCGATGATGGCGGTAAAAACCATTGAAGCGGCCGCCGGTCTTGGCCGTGATGATGCACTAAAACTGGAAAATGCCGCTTTTGTCCCGCTGGCCCAGTCTGACGAAGCGCGGGCGCTGGTCGGTATCTTCCTCAACGATCAATATGTTAAAGGGCTGGCGAAAAAACGCGGCAGCGAAAGCGGCGCGCCAGCGCAGGCGGCCGTGTTGGGTGCTGGCATTATGGGTGGCGGCATCAGCTACCAGTCAGCGTGGAAAGGTGTGCCGGTCAAAATGAAGGACATCAATCCACAGGCGCTGACGCTCGGCATGAATGAAGCCAGCAAGCTGCTGAATAAGCTGCTGGAGCGCGGCAAAATTGACGGCAACAAGCTGGCCAGCGTGATTGCGACCATACAGCCTACGCTGGATTACGCCGGTTTCGAGCACGCCGACGTGGTGGTCGAAGCCGTGGTCGAAAACCCGCAGATCAAAGCGAAGGTGCTGGCTGAAACCGAACAGCATCTGCGTGACGATGCCATCCTGGCCTCTAATACTTCCACCATTCCCATCAGCCAGCTGGCCCAGGCGCTGCAGCGTCCGGAAAATTTCTGCGGCATGCACTTCTTCAATCCGGTGCCGCGTATGCCGCTGGTTGAAGTGGTGCGTGGCGAGAAAACCAGTGAAGCAACTCTGAGCAAAGTGGTGGCCTGGGCCAGCAAAATGGGTAAAACCCCGATTGTGGTCAATGATTGCCCCGGCTTCTTCGTCAATCGGGTGCTGTTCCCCTACTTCGCCGCCTTCAGCCTGCTGCTGCGCGACGGTGCCGACTTCCGTCAGATTGATAAAGTGATGGAAAAACAGTTTGGCTGGCCAATGGGACCGTCATGGCTGCTGGATGTGGTTGGCATTGATACCGCGCATCATGCGCAAAGCGTAATGGCGGAAGGTTTCCCGCAGCGTATGAAGCACGACTATCGCGATGCGATCGATATGCTGTTTGAGGCCGGTCGTTTCGGTCAGAAAAATGGCAAAGGCTTCTGGCGCTGGGAAAACGACAAAAAGGGCAAACCGAAAAAAGTGGCGGACAGCGAGGTCGACACTCTGCTGCAACAGGTTTGTCAGCCTAAGCGGGTCTTCAGCGATGAAGAGATCCTGAATCGCATGATGCTGCCGATGCTGAATGAAGTGGTGCGCTGCCTGCAGGAGAAGATCATCGCCTCGCCGGCCGAAGCGGATATGGCACTGGTGTACGGTCTCGGCTTCCCGCCCTTCCGCGGTGGCGCCTTCCGCTATCTCGATACCTTAGGCAACAGTAACGTGGTCGATCAGGCCCGGCGCTACAGCGCACTCGGCGGCCTGTATGAATTGCCTGAACTGCTGGTGCAAAAAGCGCATCAGCATCAGAGCTGGTATCCCGCCGCCAAACCAATTGACGAAGCCGCGCTGAAAAGCGCCTGAGGGCATGAATATGGAAAATGTGGTGATTATTGATGCGGTACGCACGCCGATGGGACGTTCAAAAGGCGGTGCTTTTCGTCATGTACGTGCCGAGGATCTTTCCGCCCATCTGATGCGTGAACTGCTGAGCCGCAACCCGGCGGTCAATCCTGCCTCGCTGGACGACATTGTCTGGGGCTGCGTGCAGCAGACGCTGGAACAGGGGTTTAACATCGCGCGTAACGCCGCGCTGCTGGCTGAAATACCGCACTCGGTTCCGGCGACGACCGTCAACCGCCTGTGTGGCTCGTCGATGCAGGCACTGCACGACGCGGCGCGCGCCATTATGGTCGGCGATGCGCACAGCTGCCTGATTGGCGGCGTGGAACACATGGGGCACGTACCGATGAGTCACGGCGTCGATTTTCATCCGGGTCTTGGCCGCACCGTCGCCAAAGCGGCCGGAATGATGGGATTGACTGCCGAAATGCTGGCGCGTATGCATCATATCAGCCGTGAACAGCAGGATGCGTTTGCCCTGCGCTCGCACCAGCGCGCCTGGCAGGCCACCCAGCGCGGTGATTTCAAATCGGAGATCGTCGCCACCGCTGGTCACGACAGCGACGGCATTCTCAAACGCTACGATTACGATGAGGTGATCCGTGAAGAGACCAGCGCCGAAGGCCTGGCGGCACTGCGTCCGGCGTTTGATCCGGTCAATGGCACGGTAACAGCGGGCACCTCATCAGCCCTGTCTGATGGCGCGGCCGCGATGCTGGTAATGAGCGAATCCCGCGCCCGTGAACTGGGACTGACGCCACGCGCCCGTATCCGGAGTATGGCGGTAGTTGGCTGCGACCCGTCGATCATGGGCTACGGTCCGGTGCCAGCCAGCAAGCTGGCGCTGAAACGTGCTGGTCTGAGCGTCAATGATATTGACGTGTTTGAACTCAACGAGGCGTTTGCAGCACAAACGTTGCCCTGCATAAAAGATTTAGGTCTGCTGGATCGGCTCGATGAGAAGGTCAATCTGAATGGCGGAGCCATTGCGCTGGGTCACCCGCTGGGCTGTTCCGGGGCGCGTATCAGTACCACGTTGCTTAACATCATGGCGCGACGCGATGCGCAGTTTGGTCTGGCGACCATGTGCATTGGTTTAGGTCAGGGTATTGCCACCGTATTCGAGCGTCTGTAATACGTTGGGTCACTTCTTTGTCCGATTTACCCGCCCGTGATGGGCGGGTTTTTTCTTTCGGCCTGTTGTCGATCAGATGAAGGCGAAAGCATCACCATACATCTGCGACTCCAGTGCACCGCGCTCGGCACAGAAGCGATCGCGCGCGATCTTAGCCATCTCGAAACGGCCAGCAATGTAGATCTCATGCTCGCTCAGCGTACTGAAATCCTGCATCACCGCGGTCAGCACCGTACCCGACCGTCCCTGCCAGCCCGCGTCCGGCTGCTCGACCACCGGAATCACCTTCAGGTTGGGGTGTTTCACCGCCAGCGCATCCAGCTCATCCAGGTCATACAGATGCTTCAGCTCACGTCCGCCCCAGTAGATGGCGATATCACGCTCCGGCTGCTGCGCTAACGCGGTCAGCAGAATGGAACGGGCATAGGAGAAGCCGGTACCGCCCGCGATCAGAATCAACGGTTTGCTGCTCTCTTCGCGCAGCCAGGCATCACCGTGCGGCATGTCGACGGTGATCTGACGATCGTCACGGATGCGATCCATCACCGCCATCGCGTACAGGTTGAGATCGGACGCGCCGATGTGCAGCTCAATGATATCCTTTTCCATTGGCGTTGAGGCCAGTGAGAACGGGCGCTTATCACGCTCATCCATCACCACCATCAGATACTGTCCCGCGCGAAAACTGAAATCCGCTTCCGGAATCAGGCGAACGCGATACACCGTGTCGGTAATCGCTTCAACTGAAGTTACTTTACAGCTTAACGTTGTCATGCGTTCCCTCTGTCGGGTCGTCTTTATGGTTGTGCTCGCCATCAACGCTGTGGCGGCTGATCAAAAATACCTAACTCATCCCAGATAGCGTCAATGCGCGCGGTAATCGCAGGATCTTTTACGATCGGGGTGCCCCATTCGCGCTGCGTTTCGCCCGGCCATTTGTTAGTGGCATCCATCCCCATCTTCGACCCCAGCCCGGAAACCGGTGAGGCGAAATCGAGATAATCGATCGGCGTATTTTCCACTAACACGGTGTCACGCGCCGGATCCATGCGGGTGGTAATTGCCCAGATCACATCATTCCAGTCACGCGCATTAACATCATCGTCACACACAATAACAAATTTGGTGTACATGAACTGCCGCAGAAACGACCAGACGCCAAACATTACCCGTTTGGCATGTCCCGCGTACTGCTTTTTAATGGTCACAACCGCCAGCCGATAGGAGCAACCTTCCGGCGGCAGGTAGAAATCGACAATTTCCGGGAACTGCTTAATCAGAATCGGCACCAGCACTTCATTCAACGCCACACCCAGCACGGCGGGCTCATCCGGTGGACGGCCGGTATAGGTGGAGTGATAGATGGCCTGATGTCGCTGGGTAATGTGCGTCACGGTAAATACCGGGAAGCTATCTACTTCATTGTAGTAGCCGGTGTGATCGCCGTAAGGCCCTTCCGGCGCCATGTCGCCCGCTTCGATGTAGCCTTCCAGCACGATCTCCGCGCTGGCGGGAACTTCGAGATCGTTCGACAGGCATTTCACCACTTCGGTTTTATTGCCGCGCAACAAACCGGCAAACGCATATTCTGACAGCGTATCCGGCACCGGCGTTACCGCACCGAGAATGGTGGCAGGATCAGCTCCGAGTGCCACCGAGACCGGAAAACGTTCGCCCGGATGCGCTTTGCTCCACTCCTGAAAATCGAGCGCGCCGCCCCGGTGCGACAGCCAGCGCATAATCAGACGATTTTTGCCGATGACCTGCTGGCGATAGATACCGAGATTCTGCCGCTCTTTATGCGGACCGCGGGTGACGGTCAGACCCCAGGTAATCAGCGGCGCGGCATCGCCCGGCCAGCACTTCATCACCGGAATGCGCGACAAGTCGACCTCATCACCGCTGAACACCACTTCCTGACAGGGCGCATTACGCAGGCGTTTGGTCGGCATGTTGAGCACCTGCTTAAACTGCGGCATCTTATCGAACAGATCGCGAAAGCCCTTTGGTGGCTCCGGCTCTTTCAGAAACGCCAGCAGTTTGCCTACTTCCCGCAGTGCACTCACCTCTTCCTGACCCATCCCCATGGCGACGCGCTTTGGCGTGCCAAACAGGTTACACAGTACCGGCATGTCATACCCTTTCGGGTTTTCAAACAGCAGCGCCGGGCCGCCGGCACGCAGCGTACGGTCAGCGATTTCGGTCATTTCCAGAACAGGATCAATCGACTGCTTAATTCTTTTTAACTCACCGCGCTGTTCGAGCAGCGCGAGAAAGTCTCTTAAATCGTGATATTTCATGCGGCTTTAGCTTTCCGGCCAGAGTGAATCGGCCATTATAGGGCTGATTATGCGGTTGTGTTGAGGTTTATACGGCAACCTTAATCACAGCGAAAAGGGACCAGCGGCTGCAGCGCGCGGGTATCGTGGTAAGCCTGAATCGGCTCGCCGTGGCGGAATACCTTAAAGTCTTCGTTGCGGACGCTGTGATAGCGTAGCCGATCGTCATGCAGATGCAGAAAACTGCCTTCACGCAGGGCAATGACCGATTCGGCTGGATTAACGGCACAGAACTCCGCCAGCCGCTCGTCGCGTGTTTCGCCCATATGACCGGTGGCGCTGGCATCCAGGTAGTGAGGATTGATCTGCACCGGGAACAGCCCCAGCGCAGGCAGCACCACGCTGCTCCGCACCGGCATATCATTGGTGGTGCGAATCGACGGCGTCGCCACATTACAACCGGCGCTCCAGCCGACGTACGGCACCTGCCGCTCACGCACCGCACGCTGTATCGCCACGATCAGCCCCTGTTCATGCAGCATCTGATTCAGTAACCAGGTATTGCCGCCGCTGACCAGAATCAGCTCCGCCTGGGCGATGGCCTCAGCAGGCGAGGCAAACGCGTCCAGAGTACGCACCGGAATGCCCAGCGATGCACTGAGATCGGCGGCGCGCTGCGTATGATCGCCACGAATAATGGCGTAAGGGATCAGGACTGCCGAACGGATAGCGCGTCGGGCAATCATGGCGTGTAACTGCGGCTGTGCATAACCCAGCAGCGGCGCATCATCCGCCAGCTTGCCGTTGCTTAACAAAAAGAGTTTCATCAGATGATCCTTTTCGCCGGTATGATGGCCATCGAGTCTGATACAGAGCAGGGTGAAACGTCAATTTCCAATCGCCTTTTCTGTCGCTATCCGGCATCTTAAGAAAAGTCTCAGTTTATTTTCTGCGCGGTGCGCTTTTCCCCTGCCCGATGCGCTATAACTCTGGCAGCAGGTTTGCTATTCTTAGCGTCCATTCGATGGGAGCGGTTATGGAATCCTGGTATTTACTCTATTGCAAACGTGGTCAGCTATTGCGCGCGAAGGAGCATCTGGAGCGGCAAGAAGTGAATTGCCTCAGCCCAATGATCGCTCTGGAAAAGATCGTGCGCGGTAAACGCACCACGGTGAGTGAACCGCTGTTTCCTAACTATCTGTTTATTGAATTTGATCCGGAAGCGATTCATACCACCACCATCAGCAGTACGCGCGGCGTCAGTCATTTTGTGCGGTTTGGCACCACGCCCGCCACGGTGCCGCCAGCGGTGATTGAAGCGCTGGAAACCGACGTGCCGCAGATTATGCTCGATCCTGAAACGCCACAAATCGGTGATGAAGTGGTCATCACCGAAGGAACGTTTGAAGGACTGCGCGCCATCTTTGCCGAACCGGATGGCGAAACCCGCTCTATCCTGCTGCTCAATCTGCTGAATAAGCAGGTGATGCGCAGCGTGGATAACAAGCAGTTCCGCAAGATTTAAGCCAGTCTGAACAGCGTACGCGCATTCTGATCGACGCGGGCCGCCAGCGCCTCGCTACTCTCGCCACGCCATGTCGCCACCTGATTCACAATATGCGGTAAAAAGCAGGGCTCATTACGACGAGAGGTTGGCCGCGGGCGCATGTCGCGCGGCAGCAGATAGGGCGCATCGGTCTCCAGCAGCAGCTTGTCAGCCGGAATCAGCGGCAGCATTTCACGCAGTTCAAGTCCGCGGCGTTCATCGCAGACCCAGCCCGTAATCCCCACCGATAACCCCATCGCCAGGCACGCTTCCAGCTCTTCGCGCGTGCCGGTAAAGCAGTGGATCACCGCCCCCGGCAGTTTTGGCAGCCAGGGCGCAACGATCGCCGCAAAGCGCGCATGGGCTTCGCGACAGTGCAGAAACACCGGCATATTCAGTTCGGCTGCCAGCGCCAGCTGCGCCTCAAACGCATACTCCTGTTGCTCATGGGCTGACAGGTTACGGTTAAAATCGAGCCCGCATTCACCGATAGCGACCACTTCCGGTTTCTCCGCCAGCCGGCGCAGCGTGCTGGCGATCTCCGTTGACCATTCACTGGCGTGGTGCGGATGGACGCCCGCGGTGGACCAGCAGAAGCCCGGCTGATCTTCGGCCAGTTTCTGCGCCTGCTGGCTCTCCAGCGCATTGGTGCCGGTAATCAGCATCCCGGTGACGCCCGCTTCGCGCGCGCGTTTAACCACCTTTGGCCGGTCGGAGGCGAATTGCGTGCTGGTCAGGTTTACACCGATATCAAACATAATTTTTCCCACAGTTTACTAAACAAAAACCGCCCCTGAGGGCGGTTCGGATTGATCTCTTCCCGCCGGTGCGGGGCGTAAAGATCGCGTCAGGATTCGGAGTGATGCTCTTCATCCTGCGCCCGACGGCCTTTCCCCACATAGTAACGGGAAAAGAATACGCCGACTTCAAACAGGCAGTACATCGGAATAGCGAGCAAAGTTTGGGAAAAAACGTCCGGCGGCGTCAGTAACATGCCGACCACAAACGCCCCGACCAGAATATAGGGGCGTTTCTTTTTCAAATCGTCCGGGCTGGTAATGCCGGTCCAGCACAGCAGCACGATGGCCACCGGAACTTCAAACGCCACGCCAAACGCCATAAACAGGGTCATGACGAAATCGAGGTATTTGGTGATGTCAGTCGCCATGGTGACGCCAATCGGCGCGGTTTTGGTGAAAAAGCCAAACGCCAGCGGGAAGACGATAAAGTAGGCAAACGCCACGCCGACATAGAACAGGACGGTGCTGGAAAACAGCAGCGGCATCACCAGTTTACGTTCGTGACGATAGAGCGCAGGCGCGATAAACGCCCAGACCTGATAAAGGATCACCGGCACCGCCAGAAACACCGACACAATAATCGTCAGTTTGATCGGGGTGAAGAACGGTGAAGCCACATCGGTGGCAATCATGCTGGAGCCAATCGGCATCTGACTGATCAGCGGCGCCGCCACCAGTTGATAGATATCGTTGGCAAAATAGACCAGCGCCAGGAATATCACCAATACGGCGATGATGCAGTTCAGCAGTCGCTTACGCAGCTCAATCAGATGACTGATGAGCGGTTGGGTATCTTCAACGGCCATTATCGTTCATCACTTGCAGAAGAGGGAGAGGCGGAAGTGCGTGTGGTGGTGTCAGGTTTGTTCACCGGAGCGACGTCAGCGCTCACCGGCGCCTGGGCTGGCGCGCTGGCTACCGAAGCCGGGGACGGATTCCCGGCTGAAACAGCCGGCGCAGCTGGTTGCTGTGCCGGTGCCTGGGCCGGTGCGCTGGCCTGATGGTCAGCCGTCGCAGGCGTCGGCGCCGTTTCTGCCGATGCAGGATGATTTGCCGCCGGCTGCGGCGCGCTGTGCTGTGGCGAGTGGATGGTGTTGGCTTCGTCTTCCTCTTTTTCAATGTCGATGCTCTGACTGACCGAGCGTTTCATTGAATCCGCGGTTTTACGCAACTCTTCCATCGACTCTTTCAGCTCAGGCGATAGCGTGCCGCGGCCCGCTTCTTCCACCTTTTTCAGACTGTCCTGCAGTTCCTGCAGTTTCAGCTCCTGCGCCAGTTCGTTTTGCACATTGGCTGCCAGCGAACGAATCGCCCTGATCCAGCCGACCACGGTTTTCACCGCAACCGGTAAACGTTGCGGGCCGAGTACAATCAGCCCGATCACGAACACCAATACCAGTTCACTAAAGCCAATGTCGAACACGGTTTACACCTGCTTGTCGTTCTTAACGTCTTCTTTGGTCGCCGAAGTCTGCTGTTTGTCCGCCAGCGTTTTGGCGTTGAAGTCAGCGTCCTGTTCTTTCGGTTGATCCTTTTTGTCATCCTCGTCGCCCATGGCTTTTTTGAAGCCACGAATCGAGGAGCCTAAATCTGAACCCAGATTACGCAATTTATTGGTACCGAACAGAAGTACAACAATCACGGCAATAATTAACAATTGCCAAATACTGATACCGCCCATGAGATAGCCTCTAATATTCTGTGAAAAACGATGCGGTAATGCACCACAGAGCGCCCTTTTCAATTCGGGACTGAGCCAGCGACATTACCGTGTTTTAGGCTGAAGTGACAATCAGTTTGTCTTACGCCAGCCGATTAACCATGAGACGATGCCCGCCGCCATCAACACCGCCGGGAACAGGTCCCAGTCCGGTCGTGAAAGCAGCACTGCCGTGCCGCTGAGCAGCAAGGTCGCACCGACACCAAACAGATAGCGTGCCTGATGATGCCGGCTACGCTGCGCATTAAGATCGCCCACTAATTTGTCAACGCTGTGCCGCAGAAGTTTATGCTGACGCATGCTGTCATAAAACAGTTCCGGCAGTTCTGGTAACTTTTCAGCCCAGAACGGCGCTTTCTCTTTCACTGCCCGGATAATGGCGGGCAGGCCGACCTGATCTTTGATCCAGTCTTCCAGGAACGGCTTGGCAGTCTTCCACAGGTCGAGCTGCGGATAGAGCTGACGACCAATCCCTTCCACATACAGCAGGGTCTTTTGCAACAGCACCAGCTGCGGCTGAACTTCCATATTAAACCGACGCGCCGTATTGAACAGATTCAGCAGCACGTGACCAAACGAAATCTCGGCCAGCGGCTTTTCAAAAATCGGCTCACAGACGGTGCGGATCGCAAACTCAAAATCTTCAACGTTGGTATCGGGCGGCACCCAACCTGAGTCAACGTGCAGCTCCGCCACCTTGCGGTAGTCGCGGTTGAAGAAGGCGATAAAGTTTTCCGCCAGATAGCGCTTATCTTCTTTGTTAAGCGAGCCGACAATGCCGCAATCGATGCCGATATACTGCGGATCTTCCGGATGCTCATAGCTGACGAAAATGTTGCCCGGATGCATGTCCGCATGGAAGAAGCTGTCACGGAACACCTGGGTAAAGAACACCTGCACGCCACGCTCTGCCAGCAGCTTCATGTTGACACCGTGCCGTTCCAGCGTGGCAACATCTGAAATCGGAATGCCGTAAATACGTTCCATCACCATCATGGTTTCGCTGCAGTAGTCGGAATAGACTTCCGGCACGTAGAGCATCCGGCTGTCTTCAAAATTGCGGCGTAACTGAATGGCGTTGGCGGCTTCGCGTAACAGGTTCAGCTCATCAAGCAGAGTTTTTTCATAATCGCGTACGACTTCCACCGGACGCAGACGACGACCGTCGGGCAGCAGACGCGGCACCCAGCGCGCCAGGCGGTAGATCAGCTTCATGTCCGCTCTGATCACCGGCAAAATATCGGGGCGAATGACTTTAATCACCACTTTCTTGCCGGTCGATTTCAGCGTGGCGGTGTGAACCTGGGCAATCGAGGCTGACGCCAGCGGTTTGATGTCAAAATCATCAAACCAGGTTTCAATCGGTGCGCCCATAGAGGCTTCGATCTGTGCTTTGGCTTTGACGCCATCAAACGGCGCAACCCGATCCTGCAAAATTGCCAGTTGATCGGCGATAGCTGGCGGGAACAGGTCACGGCGGGTCGACAGCATCTGACCAAACTTGATCCAGACCGGTCCCAGCTGCTCCATCGCCATGCGCATACGCGCACCGGTCGGTTCGTGCGGATGCAGATTAGGTAACCAGAAAATGCAGCGACGCCACAGGCGAAGCGGAAGAGTAAGGCGCGTGTTGGGAATCAGTTCATCAAGGCCATAGGACAAAAACACCTTCATGATCAAATATAAGCGGCGGATCTCTCCAAAACTCATTTTGCCTCCAGCTGCGCCAGACGCGCATTAAGCGCCTCAAGCGAACGTTCCATCGCGTCTACCTCCTCAGAAAACCAGGCTAATTCGAGCGAGCCTGGCGCGACACGCCACTCTTCGGTCAGTACCTGACCGAGGTCATCCTGTCGACGCCCGACTTCGCCTTTCACCAGCCGGAATGCCCGCTGCGCGCCCTGACTGATGCCCTGGGCCGCGATATCACCAACCCAGGGCGCCAGATACTCTGCCGGGTCCAGCTCGGCCAGATCCATCAGCGCGGAAAACTGCTGTACCACCTGCAAATCGCCTTCCACCTGCAGCTCACCGCTGCGAATCAGCGGCGTCAGTTGCTGGCGGTCACGCAGCTTCGGCAAGGTTTTCAGAGAGGTAATCACCGTACAGTCACTGTTGTCCTGCCAGTCAGCCAGCACATCCAGTTGCTGTTCACTGAACACCAGCACCAGCGGATGGGAAAACTCGCTCAGACGCAGCGTCAGGACCTTACCGGTCAGACGCTGCCGTGCCGCCTTCAGGCCGCGATCGCGATACAACATGCGGTTCAGCGCGGTTTCCAGGCCCGCGGTAATCAAGGGCGTTAGCTTCATCACCATCTCACTCAGAACTTAAATCCACGGTGTAAGGCCACAATGCCGCCGGTCATATTGGAGTAAGTGGTATTTTCAAAACCGACGTCGTTCATCATCGCTTTCAGGGTTTCCTGATCGGGATGCATACGGATCGATTCGGCCAGATAGCGATAGCTCTCAGCGTCCTGCGCTACCAGTTGCCCGATGCGCGGCAGAATATGGAAGGAGTAAGCATCATAGGCTTTGCTCAGTGGATCGATCACCGGTTTGGAGAACTCCAGCACCAGTAAGCGTCCGCCCGGCTTCAGCACACGGAACATCGAGGCCAGCGCCTTCTCTTTTTCCGTTACGTTGCGTAAACCAAAGGAGATGGTGATGCAGTCGAAGTAGTTATCCGGGAACGGCAGAGCTTCTGCATTGGCCTGGACGTAATTGACGTTACCGACCACGCCAAGATTGCGCAGTTTTTCGCGGCCCATCTTCAGCATCGAACTGTTGATATCAGCCAGTACAACCTGGCCGGTTTCGCCCACCAGGCGAGAAAATTTAGCCGTCAGATCGCCGGTACCGCCGGCCAGATCCAACACGCGCTGTCCGCGACGTACGCCGCTGCTGTCAATGGTAAAACGCTTCCAGATACGATGGACGCCAAAGGACATCAAATCGTTCATCAGGTCATATTTTGCCGCTACGGAGTGAAACACATCCGCAACTTTGTCGGCTTTTTCGCTTTTGGCGACCGTCTGAAAGCCAAAATGGGTGGTTTCCTGCTGTGATTCATCTGCCATCGGTTTTACCTGCTCCACAAACAATACTTCCCGAAGTGTATCAGAGTCACGGAAGTCAGGCACGCTACGCCCATACTATTCGTGGAGGCGTCTCACACGCATGTCACTGTCATCCGTATCGTCGTCATGATCCGGCTCTTCGGCAGCCGGATGTTCCGGCATTGCCCGCTCCACCAGCTGAGGATTAATCGAACGTTTAACCTCGACCCCCAGCGCACGAAAACCTTCCGTCTGCGCAATCAGGTTGCCGCGCCCTTCGGCCAGCTTTTTCATCGCTTCACGGTAGCTGATTTGCGCCTTATCCAGACTGTGACCAATGCCGCTCATGTCATCGACAAACAGCCGCATCTTGTCATACAGCCGGGTCGCCCGATCGGCGATACGCTGCGCATTGCGACTCTGATGCTCGTAACGCCACAGATTATTAATGGTACGCAGCGCCACCAGCAGCGTGGTCGGGCTGACCAGCATAATGTTTTGCTGCAGCGCCTCGCCAATCAGCTCTGGCTGGCGATCGATCGCCAGCAAAAAAGCCGGCTCGACCGGGATAAACATCAACACATAATCGAGCGATCGTAAACCGGGCAATTGTTGATAATCTTTACGTCCCAGCAGCCGAATGTGGCTGCGCATCGCGCTGACATGTTCCTGAATCGCCTGCTCACGCTCAACCTCATCTTCCGCGTTGAAATAACGTTCGTAGGCGACCAGCGTCATTTTGGCATCCACCACCACATCTTTTCCCTGCGGCAGACGAACAATCACATCCGGCTGCATCCTGCCCTGCTGCTCCGACTGAATGCTGACCTGGGTTTCATACTCATGACCTTCACGCAACCCGGAGGCTTCCAGTACCCGGCTGAGCACCACTTCACCCCAGTTGCCCTGAATCTTGTTGTCGCCTTTTAGCGCTTTGGTGAGGTTGAGCGCTTCCTGCGCCATTTGCGCATTAAGCTGCTGTAACTGGCGGATTTCGTGGGTCAGGGTATGCCGTTCACGCGCCTCCGCGCCGAAGCTCTCATGCACCTGGCGGCGGAAGCCATCCAGCTGTTCGCGCAGCGGACCAATCAGGCTGTCCAGGCTCTGGCGATTCTGCTCATCGACGCGGCGGCCGCTGTTTTCAAAGATTCGGTTGGCAAGATTTTCAAACTGGGCGCTGAGGCGTTGCTCGCTGTTGGTCAGCAGACGCTGCTTCTCTTCGGCAGCGAAGCGGGTCTCTTCAAGGCGGATGGTCACTTCTCGCAGTTCTGCTTCCTGGGCACTGTTAACCTCCAGCTGGTTGCGCAGTTCCCGATTAAGCTGTTCGCTTTCGTTGCGCCAGTAGTCGAGCTGTTGCAGACGCTCATTGGCGCCGCTCAGCGCGCCATGCAGCTGGCGTAACTCCTGTTCACGCTGCTGTGCCTGCTGCTGAAGCTGATCCATCTGCTGCTGCTGGCGCTGCTGCGCCTCTTCCAGCAGACGGCGTTCGGTTAAGAAACTGGCGGCCTGATGCCCGGCACGTAACTGTGCCAGCATCCAGCCAATCCCTGCTCCGGCGAGCGCCAGGCAGACGCTGATAATGATGTGCTGATCCATGATTTCCCCGCGACTCAAGCTGCTGAGGGAAAAGGTAGAGTCGCACTGTATGAATGTCCAGATATATTTACATGCCCTCAACCACTTAGCGCACGGTCACCGTCAGCTTTCCGGCCTGCCACTCATCAATCAGGAAATAGGGCATCGGCAGCAGCCATTGGCCATTTTTCACCTGAGCCGGGTAGTGCCAGCTTTTGCCGTCACCGCTCATTTCTATCTGCTGACGGGCACCGTCGGCGGCATGGGATTGACCGGTGAGGCTGGCAAAGCCGACATTACTGCCGACGTGAAATCGGGGCATCTGCCAGCGCACTGGCGGATGTGCTGGCCACGGCTGCGCCTGATGAAAATGAAACAGTTCATCATGGTTGAGAACACTTTCACGCACCGTTGGCCACAGCGCCGTCTTGAGGAAAGACTGATCGGTAAAGCGTTCGCTGCCGCGGTATTGCGCAATAAATTCGCGCATGGTCTGTTCGACCTGACGAAAAACACCGTGACAGCCGCCCCACATGCCGGCCAGCAGCAGTTCGGTATGGGAGAAGTAGTCGCGCATATGATGGAACCAGTAAGGCGACGCCAGCCAGGCGTTGACCGCCGCCACCTCGCGCTCGGAGAGCAGCGAGTCGGCATCGCGGACGATAAAGCGTTTCACGCCGGGATCGTCCATCACCAGAAAGCGCCACAGCGTCGGGAACAACGTTTTTTCGTGGGACATATCGATCCGCTGAACGTGCGGTTGATCGAGCCGTTGCCAGACATGCTGCGGCACGCTGTCATCCAGATAGATGCGACACACCCAGCCCGGATAGAGCTCAGGCGCCACCTCAACGTTTTTAATCAGGGTTTCGCAGTAACGCGGCTGGTCACCATACAGGCTGAAGGCGATCACATTCTGCTGCGGCTGGCTGAGGTCGATCGGCTCGGGCTGCGCAGCGGGAAACGCAACCCGCGCGCCCTGCCGGAAACGGGCGTCCGATTGCTGCAACGATTCCAGGCCGTAACGCGTCACCTCATCCTGCTTATCCAGCCAGCCACACACTTCGGTCAGGCCATCCAGCCAGGTGGCTGACGCGGTAGCGCGCACCGCCGGTGGCGACTGGTAAATTTTCTGGTAGGTTTTGTAGGCTTTGTGATGCTGACCGAGACGCATCAGACAGAGCGCGTAGTCGCTGAGTACCTGCATCTGATGGGGCTGATAGCGCAGCACCTCTTCGCAGTAGCGGGCAGCCTGCGCATAATCGCCCTGCTGCATGGCGGCGCGAAACTGTGCGGCACTGCTCTCAAGACGGGCATTGAGCGCAACGGGATTCAGGTTAACGGCGGGACGACGAACGGGAATAGTCTTGCGCATCGGGCACTCTCAGCTTCCGTTGAAAGGCTGCGCCGGGGCTATCCGGCAGCAGGCTGGCCTTATGTCCGGCCGTTAACCTGCTGCCTGACAGTAAGGGTTATAACAAGCGGCGAGCCGCTTCAACCACAATTTTTACCGCATCGCTTTCGGTCTGTTTCATCGTCACCGCATCCGGGATCTCTTTCTGGGTACGGTTAACGATCACGCCCGCCACCATGCCGGCTCGCAGCCCCTGGCTGGCGCACATGGTTAACAGTGTAGCGGATTCCATCTCATAGTTGAGGACGCCCATCTCCTGCCACTCTTTCATCGATCCCTGGAAGCGATTCACCACTCGCCCGGAGAAGGTGTCGTAGCGCTCCTGGCCTGGATAGAACGTGTCAGAAGAGGCGGTGATGCCGATATGAGTCTTCGCGCCACAGGCTTCTGCTGCGGCCACCAGCGCCGTGGTACAGGCAAAGTCGGCCACGGCCGGGAACTCCATCGGCGCGAAATGCAGGCTGGCGCCGTCAAGACGCACTGACCCGGTGGTTACCAGCACATCGCCAACGTTGATGTGCGGCTGGATAGCGCCGGTGGTGCCCACGCGCAGGAAGGTGCGTACGCCAAGCTGCGCCAGCTCTTCAACCGCAATAGAGGTGGAAGGGCCGCCGATGCCGGTTGAGCAGACCACCACCGGTTTGCCGTCCAGCTTAGCCAGCCAGCTGGTAAATTCGCGGTGTGAGGCCAGATGCGTGGCATCCTCCATCAGTCCGGCAATCTTCTTCACGCGCTCCGGATCGCCGGGCACAATCGCCAGGGTGGCGCCCTGCAGATCGGCTTTCGTCAGGCCCAGATGGAAAACGTCAGACTGTGTCATTTCAGACTCCTGTTAAGGGAAGGTAGCGCGTCACTCTACGTCAGCACGCCCGATAAATATGTGACAGCATTCACCGAAGAAAATGAAAGTTACATTTATCACTAAAAACAATGTGATGTTTATCACAATATCACATCGGTTTCGCTGACATTGGCTTCGCCGGGGCTGTGTCGGCCTCATCACAGTGTTAAAGAGGTGGATGGTATTGTCCGCTGCTGACTCTGTTACCCGACGTCTGGCTCGCACGGTGTCCGGCCAGGCTATAGTTACGTGATTGCGCCATTGCTTGCACGGAGAGAATAATGAAAACCAGTGATAATATGACACAAAAAGCCGCGGCAGGGACCTTTGCGCCTGCCGTTCTGCCCACCGCTTCTACCACCATTATTACCGACAGTCCGGCGATTCACGCCGGTGAGACCTCAGTGCCAAGCCAGGGCGAAAATATGCCCGCCTTTTATGCCAGACCGAAATCTGCCGACGGTCCGTTACCGGTGGTGCTGGTGGTGCAGGAGATCTTTGGCGTCCATGAACACATCCGTGATATCTGCCGCCGTCTGGCGCTGGAAGGCTATCTGGCTATCGCTCCGGAACTCTACTTCCGCGAAGGCGATCCCAACGATTACCACGATATCCCGACCCTGTTCAGCGAGCTGGTGAGCAAAGTGCCCGATACACAGGTGCTGTCCGATCTTGATCATGCGGCCAACTGGGCGGCGCGTAACGGCGGCGATATCCGGCGTATGGGCATTACCGGGTTCTGCTGGGGCGGCCGCATCAGCTGGCTCTATGCGGCGCACAATCCGCAACTGCGCGCGGCCGTCGCCTGGTATGGACGTCTGACCGGCGATCGGACCATGAAGCAGCAGAAGCATCCTATCGATGTCGCCGTCGATCTTAGCGCCCCGGTGTTAGGTTTATACGGTGGACAGGATGAGGGGATTCCGCTGGAGAGCGTTGAGCAGATGCGTCAGGCGCTGCACGCGGCCAATGCCACCGCGGAGATCATCGTCTATCCCGAAGCCGGACATGCCTTTAATGCTGACTACCGTCCGAGCTACCATGCTGAATCTGCCAGTGATGGCTGGGCGCGGATGCTGGCCTGGTTCAGGCAGTATGGCGTCGCATCGCAATAAGCAAAAAAGGGGCGCTGTGCGCCCCGATATCGTAACAGCCTCGCCGTTCTGACCCGTTTTATGCTGTTTCATCACGCAGCTTCTTCGCCGCCGTCACCATGTTTGCCAGCGCCTGCCGCGTCTCGGTCCAGCCGCGCGTTTTCAATCCGCAGTCCGGGTTCACCCACAAACGCGCTTCCGGAATCCGCTTCGCCGCTTTCCGTAACAGCGCTTCCATCCACTCGACGCTCGGTACGTTAGGCGAATGAATATCGTAGACGCCCGGACCGATTTCATTCGGATAGTCAAAGTGTTCAAACGACGCCAGCAGATCCATGTCGGAGCGTGAGGTTTCAATGGTAATCACATCCGCATCCAGCGCCGCGATAGAATCCATGATGTCGTTAAACTCGCAGTAACACATATGGGTGTGAATCTGGGTTTCATCCCGCGCCACCGCGGCATTCAGGCGGAAAGCCTCGACCGCCCAGCTCAGATAGGCAGCCCAGTCAGACTGATGCAGCGGCAACCCTTCGCGCAGCGCTGGTTCATCAATCTGGATAATGCCAATACCGGCTTTTTCCAGATCGGCGACTTCATCACGCAGCGCCAGCGCAATCTGTTTCGCGATGGTTTCACGCGACACATCTTCGCGCGGGAAAGACCAGCACAGAATCGTCACCGGGCCGGTCAGCATCCCTTTCACCGGCTTGTCGGTCAGCGACTGGGCATATTTCGCCCATTCAACGGTAATCGCTTCCGGCCGGCTGACGTCACCGATGATCACCGGCGGTTTCACGCAGCGTGAGCCATAGCTCTGTACCCAGCCATTCTGGGTAAAAACAAACCCATCCAGATGTTCGCCGAAGTATTCAACCATGTCGTTGCGTTCCGCTTCGCCATGTACCAGCACATCCAGCCCCAGCCGCTCCTGCTCAGCGATCGCCTGTCTGATGTGCTCAGCGATGCCGGTGCGGTAATGATGGCTGTCGAGGCGGCCCTGTTTAAAATCGAGACGCAGGCCGCGAATTTCCGGCGTCTGCGGGAAAGAGCCGATAGTGGTGGTTGGCCAGGCAGGCAGATTAAAGCGCTGGCGCTGTGCTTTTGCCCGCTCGCTGTAACGGCTGTGACGTTCGCTGTCCTGCGGCGTGATGGCCTGCAAACGCTGACTGACCGCGGCGTTATGCACGCGACTGGAGTGCGCACGGGCCCGAATCGGCGCGCTCCAGGCCTCCAGTGACGCGGCATCGTTGCGGTTGAGCGCCTGCGTCAGCAGTGAAAGCTCGGTGCATTTTTGCAGCGCGAAGGCGAACCAGCTTTTCACTTCCTCATCCAGTCGCGTCTCGACGCTCAGGTCGATCGGACTGTGCAGCAACGAGCAGGAGGAGCCAATCCACAGCTGCGCGCGCTGGGCGATCAGCGGCTGCAGACGCGTAAACCAGCGGCTCAGATCGGCACGCCAGACGTTACGTCCGTTGATCACCCCCAGCGACAGCAGCCAGCTGGCCGGTAATTGCTGATTCAGTTGCTGAATATCATCCCGGCCGTGTACCAGATCGACATGCAGCCCCTGCACCGGCAGCTCACGGATCACCTCAATGTTCTGTCCGATGCTGTCGAAATAGGTGGTCAGCAGCAGTTTACTCTGCCCCTGTAGCGCATCAAAGGCGGGCCTGAACGCCTCACGCCATGACTGCGGCAGCTCCAGCGCCAGCGCCGGTTCATCAATCTGCACCCATTCGATGTCACGTTTCGCCAGTTCCGCCAGGACCTGCTGGTAGACCGGCAGAATCGCCTGCAGCAGCGAGAGGCGGTCAAACGGCTCGCCTTTCACCTTACCCAGCCACAGATAGGTGATCGGTCCCAGCAGCACTGGCTTGATGTTGTGGCCCAGCGCCAGCGCCTCATCGACTTCATCCAGCAACTGGGTCCAGGCCAGTCTGAAAGTCTGGCCCTGGGTGAACTCAGGCACGATGTAGTGGTAGTTAGTGTTAAACCATTTGGTCATCTCAGCCGCCGCCGCCGGCTCACCGGTCGGTGCCCGGCCACGGCCCAGACGAAACAGCGTATCCAGATCAACCGAACCGTCTTTATTCTGATGGCGCGCCGGCACGTTGCCCAGCATCAGGCTGGTGGTCAGCACATGGTCGTACCAGGCGAAGTCGCCCACCGGCAGCAGATCGATGCCCGCCTCTTTCTGTTGCTGCCAGTGACGCGCCCGCAGCTCACGGCCCACCGCCAGCAAATCCTGCTGGCTGCTGTTACCGGCCCAGTAGCTCTCCTGCGCTTTTTTCAGTTCGCGACGCAGGCCAACACGGGGAAAACCGAGGGTATGGTTGAGGATTGTCATTCGCTGTTCTCCAGATAATCTTTCACTTTGGCTGACAGCCAAAGATGTTTAGCCGTCCAGATGTTTACACCGCTATAATCTGCGGGTACTGTATGTTCCTCAAGCGCAATATGTTCATTTTCGATGTGAAGGACTCTCATGATCGAACTCAAGCACCTGCGGACGCTTCAGGCTCTGCGTAATACAGGTTCGCTGGCGGCGGCGGCATCCCAGCTTCATCAGACGCAATCGGCGTTGTCCCACCAGTTCAGCGATCTGGAACAGCGGCTGGGATTCCGCCTGTTCGTGCGTAAAAGTCAGCCGCTGCGCTTCACGCCACAGGGCGACATCCTGCTGCAGCTGGCCGAACAGGTGCTGCCGCAGATCCAGCAGGCGTTGCAGGCCTGCCATGAACCACAGCAGACCACCTTACGAGTGGCGATTGAGTGCCATAGCTGCATCCAGTGGCTGACGCCAGCGCTGGATAATTTCCGTCAGAGCTGGCCGCAGGTGGTGATGGATTTCAAATCAGGCGTCACCTTTGATCCGCAGCCTGCGCTGCAGCAGGGCGAGCTGGATGTGGTGCTGACCTCCGATATCCTGGCGCGCTCCGGGCTGTTCTATTCGCCGATGTTTGATTTTGAGGTGCGACTGGTGCTGGCACCGGATCATCCGCTGGCGCAGGTTGAACATATCGCACCCGAGGATCTGGCCGACGAGGTGCTGATGATCTATCCGGTGCAGCGTCAGCGCCTCGATATCTGGCGTCACTTCCTGCAGCCAGCTGGCGTCAGCCCGGCGCTGAAAAACGTCGATAACACCCTGCTGATGATCCAGATGGTCTCGGCGCGGATGGGCATTGCGGCGCTGCCGCACTGGGTGGTGGAGAGTTTTGAGAAGCAGGGGCTGGTGGTGACCAAAACGCTGGGCGACGGGCTGTGGAGCCGTCTTTATGCCGCAGTGCGCGATGGCGAGCAGCGTCAGCCGGTGCTGGAAGCCTTTATCCGCTTTGCCCGTCAGCACGCCTGCGAACATCTGCCCTTTGTGCGGGATGCGCTGCAGCCTGCCGCGTTAATGCAGCGGTAAGTCGCGAGGTACAAACCTGCGCGAGCAACAGTAAAATCCCCTATAATGCGCAGCCTGTCGACTGACCATGAGAAGATCTCACCATGACTAACAACGATATTCTGCGCAGCGTGCGCTATATGCTCGATCTGAGCGATGCCAAAATGGTGGAAATTTTTGCGCTGGCGCAGTGTGAAGTCCCGCAGACGGATATCCAGGCGTGGCTGAAAAAAGATGAAGATGCCGCGTTTCGTCCCTGCCCCGATGTGCTGATGGGCTACTTTCTTAACGGCCTGATCTTTTACCGTCGTGGCAAAAGTGAAGAGATGCCGGCTCCTTCCATTGAGCGCAAGATGAATAACAACATCTTTATGAAGAAGTTGCGCATCGCCTTTGATCTGAAAACCACGGATATCCCTGAAGTGCTGAAACGCGCCAGTTTCACCGTGTCGCAGGCAGAAATCGGTGCGATTTTCCGCAAACCTGACCACAAAAATTACCGTGAGTGCGGCGACCAGATTCTGCGTAACTTCCTGAAAGGCCTGGCGATGATTCAGCGCCCTAAGAGTGGGAAGCCTGCCTGATATCGTGTCATCCCGTCGGCAATAGAGCGCTGCTGCGTAAAGCCGGCGTCAATGCATCCCTGGAGCGCCAGCCGCCGTTTTTGTCCCGGCGGCGGACGCTTTACTTCTCAGCCCGCCCTCTCCTCTTTCATGTTCGCTCTGATCCCCGGTTTAACCGCGATGATGCTGTCACGTCTCCAGGGCTGGCGCGTCAGAAGAGCGAAGCGTCCAGGCCGGATGGCCCGGCCGATCCACAGGGAGGTGAGATTCCTTGCGATCAGGCGCGCCAGCCCGGAAGGCCGCACCTATGCAACAGCCGCTATTTACCGGTGTCAGCGCACCCATTTCACCTTATAACCGGTCACTGCGCCCCACCACCCAGCGCTTATGCACCCACAGCGAGGCGAGGATCACCAGCGCGCCGGCGATAAAGCTCGGCCAGTGCGGCTTCTCCTGCCAGATCGCCAGGTTAACCAGCAGTCCGGCGGGGACGTGCATGTTATTCATGATGCCCAGCGTGCCGGCATCAACCTGGGTCGCACCATAGTTCCACATAAAGTAGCCGAGACCCGAAGCGGCCACGCCCAGCCAGACCAGAATGCCCCATTGCAGCGAGGTGGTCGGGAGTTTCTGCGGATTGCCCCAGATGAACCAGGCGATGACCGCAATCACCACTGCGCCAAGGTAGAACCAGGAAAAGGCGGTGTGCTGCGGCATCGGACGGGTCTCCTGCAAACGCTTGTACCCCACCATACCGGCAGCAAAGCAGATGTTCGCCAGCTGCACCAGCAGCAGGCCAACCCAGAAATTATCGCTGACCTTGTCATAGCGGATAATGGCCGCCCCGGCGACCGCCAGCAGCGCGCTGAAGATATAGCCGATCCGCAGCGGACGGCGGCTAATCAGGTCATAGATCAGGGTCACATAGAGCGGCGTCATCACCGTAAACAGCAAAAATTCCGACACGCTGAGATAGAGGTAGGCTTCAAAGCTCAGCAGATACATCACTCCTAACTGCAACATCCCGACCAGCATATAGAGCAGCAGAGTTGAGGGACGGTAACCGCGCCAGCGCAGAAAAGGCAAAAAGACTATTGCGGCCAGCGCCAGGCGCATCAGTACAGAAAACCAGCTGTCCACCTGGCCGGCAAGATACTCGCCAATCAGGCTGAACGAAAAAGCCCACAGAATAGTGGTGATGATCAATAAGAACACGGTAACGACCCCGAAGTTAACAGAGCGTCAGTGTAAACAATGTGCTGTCGATCGGCTGCACTATCTGGTTTACATCCGATTACTTTTAAAGCAAACAATGCGCAACTGCTGCAACAGCTCAACCCCGCTGTAACATCCCCGTCTCCTGCTGGCGACGTTTTTCCCCGAATGCGCGAAATAAACCATATGGTGATCACTTTCGCTCGTCGCTGTAATAAAACTGTAACAAATGTGTCACGCATCACAGTAACGTCAGGTCACTAATTTTATTCTTTGCGCGAAATGGAACATCACGTCGCCATTTCTTTTTGTCTTTTTTGACCCCACCGCTGGGAATGTAAAAAACCATAATGTGCCCTGGAGGGCCTCACTGATGCTGAGTATTTTTAAACCTGCACCACGTCAGCCGCAGGTAGCAGCGGATCGCGTCGATCCGCTCTACCGTCGTCTGCGCTGGCAAATTTTTATTGGGATCTTTTTTGGCTATGCCGCCTACTATCTGGTCAGAAAAAACTTTGCGCTCGCGATGCCCTATCTGGTCGAGCAAGGCTTTTCACGTGGCGATCTCGGTTTCGCCCTGTCAGGCATTTCGATCGCCTATGGCTTCTCGAAATTCATCATGGGCTCAGTGTCCGATCGCTCGAATCCGCGCGTCTTCCTGCCAGCCGGACTGATCCTGGCCGCGGCGGTGATGTTGTTTATGGGATTCGTGCCCTGGGCCACCTCCAGCATTATGGTGATGTTCGTGCTGCTGTTTGTCTGCGGCTGGTTCCAGGGCATGGGCTGGCCACCGTGCGGTCGTACCATGGTGCACTGGTGGTCGCAGAAGGAGCGCGGCAGCATTGTCTCGGTGTGGAACTGCGCCCATAACGTCGGCGGCGGCCTGCCACCGCTGCTGTTCCTGCTTGGCATGGCGTGGTTCAACGACTGGAAAGCGGCGCTCTATATGCCCGCCTTTGGTGCCATCCTGATTGCGCTCTTCGCGTTTGCCCTGATGCGCGACACGCCCCAATCCTGTGGCCTGCCGCCGATCGAAGAGTATAAAAACGACTATCCGCCAGATTACGATGCCAGTCATGAAGAGGAGTTAACTGCTAAGCAAATCTTCATGAAATATGTGCTGCCTAACAAACTGCTGTGGTACATCGCGCTGGCGAACGTTTTTGTCTATCTGCTGCGCTACGGCATTCTCGACTGGTCGCCGACCTACCTGAAAGAGGTGAAGCACTTCACGCTGGATAAGTCCTCCTGGGCCTACTTCCTGTATGAGTATGCCGGTATTCCGGGCACGCTATTATGTGGCTGGATGTCAGACAAAGTGTTTCGCGGTAACCGCGGGGCCACCGGCGTGTTGTTTATGACGCTGGTGACGATCGCCACGGTGATTTACTGGCTGAACCCGGCGGGCAATCCTGGCGTTGATATGGCCTGTATGATCGTGATTGGCTTCCTGATTTATGGTCCGGTGATGCTGATTGGCCTGCACGCGCTGGAGCTGGCACCCAAGAAAGCCGCCGGCACCGCCGCAGGTTTTACCGGCCTGTTTGGTTATCTGGGCGGTTCGGTGGCGGCCAGCGCCATTGTCGGTTACACCGTTGACTACTTTGGCTGGGATGGCGGTTTTCTGGTGATGATTGCCGGCTGCGTACTGGCGGTGATCCTGCTGTTGCTGACCATGGTCAGCGAGCATAAACACAAGCAGAAACTGGCCTGACGGCAATAAAAAAGGGCCGGTTAACCGGCCCTTTGTTTGCGCGATATCCTCAGGAAAGGTAGAGCGTGCGCAGCGTCTGTGGCACCGCATCATCAGCATTCGAACCGATCACATCCAGCTCCGGCAAGGTATCTTTCAGCCGCTGATGGGCGTTCTGCATGATATAGCCCTTACCCGCCATGCTCAGCATCTCCACATCATTCATGCCGTCGCCAAAGGCGATACAGCTATGCAGCGTATGGCCCAGCTGCTTCGCTACGGCCTCCAGCGCATGCCCTTTCGATACGCCACCCGCCATCACTTCGAGGCAGGTCGGCAGTGAAAAACTGACGTTAACCCGATCGCCCCAGCGCGCTTCAATCGCCTGCTCCATCGGGATCAGATGCTCAGGATCTTCACAGGTAAAAAAGACTTTACTGATGTTATCGGTTGGCAACAGACCCGGTTCATAGACCTGATAGTTAAATACCGATTCACGGAAGTAATCCTGCTCAGCCGGGCGGGAACGGCTGACAAACCACTCATCATCACGGTAAACGTGGGTCAGAATATCGCTGTGATGATACTGCAGACCAAACAGATCATTCGCGATGTCTTCGTCCAGGTTATGGCTGAACACCAGCTCGCCCTGAGCATTATGCACCCGTGCGCCGTTGGAAGTGATCATGTACGCCGGGATAGCCAGGCTATCGCGCATCTGTCCGACATCAATATGATGGCGGCCGGTGGCAAACACGAAATGAATATCCTTTGCGACCAGCTGTTGCAGCGTTTCGCGCGCAAAAGGCGTCAGGCGATGTTCGGGAGAAAGCAGCGTGCCATCCAGATCGGATGCAACGATGTGGTACATGAAAACCTCGGGTATCTGATTCTGCTGGCCGAAGCCAGTCGGATAATGAACGTCAGCGATGCGATGAAAAAAAGTCGATCACTGCATTAAGCGCTTCGGCGCGCATGTTGTCTTTTTCAAACAGGATCTCATGACGCGCACCGTTAATCACGCGCGGTTTATTCCCTTCGCACGGATGACCTGCCGCCGCCATGGCAGCACAAAAGAGATCCTGCGAGCGGTTATCCACCACCTGATCATCACTGGCCTGCAGCAACAGCAGCGGCGTAGTGATTTTATCGGCCTGGCTGATGATGTTGCGACCCGCATGAATGCCTTCGCGCACCCAGTGATACGTCGGGCCACCCACGCGAATCGCCGGATCGTCCGCATAAAAACGCAGGCTGCGGCGATAACGCTCGGCGCTGTGCGTCAGCCGGTTGATGCCAAACGGATGCGCACGCCAGCGTCCGGTACCCAGCGCGTAGCCATCACGCAGTGCCGGCCGTTTCTCAGCCCAGTCGAGGATCCGGTGCGCCAGGAAAGAGGGCAACGGCAGCGCAATGCCAAACATCGGTGCCACCAGCGCAACCGCATGGAAAGCCTGCGGCTGGCGCGCCAGAAACAGCGTTAAAATCGCCCCGCCCATAGAGTGGGCCAGTGCATAACGCTGCTGGTAGTGACCGCTGACAATCTCTTTCAGGTAGAGCGTTTCCAGATCGTCGACGTAGTGGGTAAATTCAGCCACATGACCACGGTGTGAATCTTCCAGCAAACGATCGGATCGGCCCTGACCGCGATGATCGAGGATCACCACGTCGAAACCACAATGAAACAGATCGTACGCCAGCTCAGGATATTTTATGTAACTCTCAATGCGGCCAGGCACGATCAGAATGACACGCCGATGTTGCGGAGAGGTGAAACGCACATAGCGCAGGGTGAGATTCCCGACGCCGATAAACTCACGTTCCTCACGGCGGTGCCAGAAGTCGAGCAGCGGCCCGGTAGCAAAGGCAGCAAAGGCTTTTTCTCGTTGCAACCAACTGGCTTTATGTTGATTCATTCGCCCCCCTGATGACCGGAAAAAAGAGTCTTTAATGCGGTACGTCGGCCATAGCGCCGCGCTTATTTCTGGCGTATTGTGTCACAATTCTGCCGCCAAAGAGAGCGCAACCCATGACCATCGAATGGTGGCTGACCTATCTGCTGACCACCACAATTTTAAGCCTGTCGCCCGGTTCCGGCGCAATCAACACCATGAGTACCGGCATCAGCCACGGCTATCGCGGCACGGTGGCCTCTATTTCCGGTTTGCAGGTCGGCCTGGCGTTGCACATCGTGCTGGTGGGTATCGGTCTGGGGGCGCTGTTTTCCCAGTCGCTGCTGGCGTTTGAAATCCTGAAATGGGCCGGTGCCGCCTATCTGGTGTGGCTCGGCATTCAGCAGTGGCGGTCAGCGGGCGGCATCGATCTTGATGCGGTGGCTAAAGCGATGCCACGCCGTCGCCTGTTCAAACGCGCGGTGCTGGTCAACCTGACCAACCCGAAAAGCATCGTTTTTCTTGCCGCGCTGTTTCCGCAGTTTATCCAGCCACACCAGCCGCTGCTGATGCAGTATCTGGTGCTGGGCGTCACCACCGTGGTGGTCGATATTATCGTGATGATTGGCTACGCCACGTTAGCGACGCGCATTGCAGGCTGGATCAAAGGGCCGAAGCAGATGAAGCTGATGAACCGTATTTTTGGCGGGCTGTTTATGGCGGTGGGTGCGCTGCTGGCAAGCGCCAGAAAAATCGCTTAATCCCTGACGCGCCGACGCACTCAGGTCGGCGCGAAAGATTATCCCTTCTTCCCCTTCTTCGCTACGGCGCTGTCAGTGGCACCGCACGCAGTACCATCATGCCCGGTTTTGAACGCATATATTCCCTGAATGGCGTATCGACAACTTTGCGATTGGCGGCCAGGGAGGAGGCGTTCCTGAACCACAACTGACCATCATGCCGGACAGCAATCCCCACATGGGAGACATCCAGCCCCTGCTGTGTGGCGTAAACGCCCACATAATCGCCGGTTTGGATCTGCTCCAGCACCTGAGGTGTGATTGCCTGGGCCGGGATGTAGGTAATGTGGCGTGATATCACACCCAGGCCCGGCACCCGTTCTGTTCCGTTGGCCTGATGATTGAGTTGCTTCACTACCGTCACCGCCTGTGGGCTGAGGGTGCGGGTGATGTCATTGGCATTGCGCGGACGGTCAGCGAACCAGTCGGAGAAAAAGTGGCGTCGCTTCAGATAGCTGACCTCACCGTCAACGTAGCGGGTTCGAATCAGGTTAGCCTCAAAGCTGGCCCGGTCGTGGCTGCGGCTCAGCGCCTGCACGTAATCCAGCAGCGTGAAACAATCGACACCGTTGAAATTGATCACCAGCACTTCAGGGGTATCAGGCGAACCTGTCAGCGTATTCGCTTGATAGGGTGTCCCGAGAAAAGCAGCAGAAATCTGGCTAATCCTTTCACCCTGCTGCTGATCTGACGTCGGAAGCCCCTGCGCCAGGATCACCGACACTTTATCCGCTTTCGCCGATTCAGGGGCTCGGTAATCGGCAGCATCGTGCGAGGCGCAGGCGCTGAGACAAGCCGTCACTAATAGCAATAACGCGGTGTTGACTCTCATCATCCTCTCCATGAAAAAACAGTCCGTAGACCTGACCTTACCGGAGGTGATGGTTTCATTGATTAACCAATAGTGACTATTTATCTGAGGTTACAACAGCGCGCCATCGGCAGACGCCGAGCGTAACAGCCGTCACTCAGATGAAATATCGGGGAGAGGAGAAGTGAAGTGTATGCCGGATGCGCCACGCGCGCTCCGGCATAACCTGGCGGGATTAGCGAGAGATGATCAGATGAAGACCAAAGCCAGCAAACAGCACGCCTGCCATGCCATCCACCCACTTGGCTAACCGCTGATACTTATTGCGCATCCACGGCATCGCGAAAATGGCAGCCACCAGCGCGAACCAGGCAAAGGTTTCGCCGACAATCAGTAAAAACAGCCCCCAGCGCTCCGCTGCACCGACGTCGTCACCGACAAACAGGGAAAATACGCTGCCGAAGTAGATGATCGCTTTCGGATTCGACAGATTGGTCAGCAGCCCTTTGATAAAGCTCATGCCGCGTTTCGGCAGCTCAACCACCGGCTCATCCTGCTGCGGCTGTTTGTGACGCTGACGCGCTGAACACATCAGCTGCCAGCCCATCCACAGCAGATAAAGGCCACCGCCGACCATAATGATCTGATGCAGCCAGGCCATTTTCTCCAGAATCAGATGCAGGCCCATCAGCGCCACACCGGCCCAGACCACAATCCCGAGCGTAATGCCCAGCACGCCCATCATTGCCTCTTTGCGCGAACGGCTGGCGGCAGTCTGAGACACGAAAAAGAAATCGGGGCCGGGGCTCATCAGAGCCACCAGATGAACCAGCGCCACGGTAGCGAATAACATCAGCATATGCAGTGTCCTTTACTCTTCATCATCAAGGTGCTCTTTGATCATCACCAGGAAAGGTTTGCCAAAGCGCTCCAGTTTACGGTGGCCGACGCCATTGACGCTGAGCATCTCTGAGGCGCTGACCGGCATCTGCTCGGCCATTTCGATCAGCGTGGCGTCATTGAACACCACGTATGGCGGAATATTCTCTTCATCAGCAATCGCTTTGCGCAGCTTACGCAGCTTGGCAAACAGTTTGCGATCGTAGTTACCGCCGTGAAACTTCGCCGGACTGTTGCTTTTCGGCCTGGCGGTAATCAACCGCGGAACCGCCAGCATCAGCGGCACTTCACCACGCAGCACCGGCCGTGCCGCTTCGGTCAGCTGCAGCGCCGAGTGCATGGCGATGTTTTGCGTGACCAGCCCCAGATGAATCAGCTGGCGTAACACGCTGACCCAGTGCTCATGGCTCTGATCTTTGCCCAGCCCGTAAATCGGCAGTTTGTCGTGCCCGAGCTCGCGGATTCGCTGGTTATTGGCTCCACGCAGCACTTCGACAATATATCCCATGCCGAAACGCTGGCCGACGCGATAGATACCGGAGAGCGCTTTTTGCGCCTCAACCAGACCGTCGTAGCGCTTGGGCGGATCGAGACAGATATCGCAGTTGCCGCACGGCTGCTGCCGGCCTTCACCGAAGTAGTTGAGTAGCACCAGACGGCGACAGGTCTGCGCTTCCGCGAAGGCCCCCATCGCGTTGAGCTTATGACGCTCAATATCCTGCAGCGGACCCGGCGCTTTCTCTTCGAGACATTTGCGCAGCCACGCCATATCTGCCGGATCGTAGAGCATCATCGCCTCAGCCGGCAGGCCATCACGCCCTGCTCGTCCGGTTTCCTGATAGTAGGATTCGATGTTGCGCGGAATATCGAAATGTACCACAAAGCGAACGTTAGGCTTGTTGATGCCCATCCCGAATGCCACCGTGGCGACCACGATTTGCAGATCGTCGCGCTGAAACGCTTCCTGCACCCGGGCGCGCTGCTCGCTGTCGATTCCGGCATGGTAGGCACCCACGCTCAATCCACGGCTTTGCAGGCGTGCAGCGGTGTCTTCGACCTTCGCCCGGCTGTTGCAGTAAATGATGCCGCACTTACCGCGCTGATCCTGCACGTAACGCAGCAACTGCTCGGTAGGTTTGAATTTCTCGACCAGCGTATAGCGAATATTGGGGCGGTCAAAACTGCTGATCTGAATCAGCGGGTCCTGCATATGCAACAGGTTAACGATATCGTTGCGGGTGGTTTCATCGGCGGTAGCGGTCAGCGCCATCACCGGCAGCTCCGGGAAGCGCTGACGCATCCGTCCCAGCGCACCATACTCCGGACGGAAATCGTGGCCCCACTGAGAAATACAGTGCGCTTCGTCCACCGCCAGCATGGCGGGCTGCCAGTGCGCCAGATTTTCGAGGAAGTTATCCATCATCAGGCGTTCTGGCGCGATATAGAGCAGCTTAACCCGACCGGTGCGGCAATCCGCCATCACCGTCTGCTGCTGCTCACGCGTCATGGTCGAATTGAGGTAGGCCGCCGCCACGCCGTTGGCCAGCAGTTGATCCACCTGATCTTTCATCAGCGAGATCAGCGGCGAAACCACCAGCGTCAGCCCGTCGCGTACCAGCGCCGGGATCTGATAGCACAGTGATTTACCGCCGCCGGTCGGCATCACCACCAGACAGTCGCGCCCGCTCAGCGCCTGGTTAATGATTGTCTGTTGACCGGGACGAAACTGCTGGTAGCCGAAGGTATCCTGCAATACCTGCTGCGCCAGCGCTTCCTGATTAAGGACTGCCGAGGTTGCCACGCTATTCCTGTCTTTCGTTAGGGATTAGAACAAGTCGTTAAGTGTTACGCCGACACCCAGACGGGTCTGACGATGGTCGTAATCGATCAGCGATTCGCCATAGCCGCTAAATACCTGCGTATAGAAGCGAACGTGCTCCGAGATCGGATAGCTCCAGCCAAACGTCGCGCCGCCATAACCGCTGTTCCAGTTATAGTTGCCTTCTACACTGAAGATACTATCGCCGAGCATGTAACCCAATTTGGCGCGGTAGTAACCCATATATTTGGTGATATCGGGATTATCATCGCTGCTATCCCCTTCCGGAATGCGGTACCAGGGTTTGATCTCCGCCATGAAGTTGCCGTTCTGCGCCATCAGACGTGTATAGACGCGGTTCCAGCTACGTGAAGTGGGGTCGCTACGGCCATTGGATTCATGGTTGAGACCCACCTCAACATCACGCAGGGTCCAGCCCGCGAACGAGTAATCGGTCGCCCAGCCCAGAAAAATCTGCGGCTCATAGTTGGTTTCACGAAACGGGGATGACTCACCGCGATTCGACAACTGCCACCAGGAACGCTGCGTATAAGAGGCCGCCAGCACCGAATTATCACCCAGGATACCGCGCCACAGCGGGAACGCCAGGCTGAGCTGGAATTTTACCTCATCCTTACGGGCATTTTCAGCCCAGTTATAGGAGGAGATCGCCTCTTTATTGAGATCGCTGGTATAGGTATAGAGAAGATAGTTGTTCTCATAAGGATAGAGAACAAACGGGTTGTCATGCTTCTCCAGCAGGTTAGCGATAATGCTGCCACGCACCTGCGGCGCGTCATGAACATCTTTAACCTGAGCTTCGTCCGCCTGCGCCAGTGCAGGAAGTAATACCATAGCCGCCAGCAAGGCGCGATGCTTACGCATAAAATTCTCCGGTGAGCGCTGCGTAGTAAAAAGTACCGAAAGGGTGTGTTAAAAAGCAGGCCATTCTACACACAAATGGCAATGATGATGAGAGCTGATTTCTTAAACTGGAAACCCCCTCGCGAGCGGCATAGAATACACAGCTCATTAACATTACGCGCCCCTCTGGCCCGAATTTTTCAGGACACCGCATCATGTCATCACTCGTGCTGACGCAGCAGGAAGCTCGCCAACTGGTTGGCGAAATTTTCGTGTATCACATGCCGTTTAATCAGGCGTTAGGCCTGGAACTGACGCGGCTGGAGGCTGACTATGCCGAAATCAGTTTTGCCAACAAAACCATGCTGGTCGGCAACACCGCACAGCAGATTTTGCACGGCGGGGTGATCGCCTCGGTGCTGGACGTCGCGGCGGGCATGGTATGCGTCAGCAATGCGCTCACCCGCCAGCAGAGCATCAGCGAAGAGGAGTTACGTCAGCGTCTCTCCCGCATGGGCACCATCGACATGCGCGTTGATTATTTACGGCCGGGACGCGGTGAACGCTTTACCGCCACCAGCAGCCTGCTGCGCGCCGGCAACAAAGTCGCGGTGGCCCGCGTCGAATTACACAACCAGCAGGGCGATTATATCGCCACAGCAACCGCCACTTATCTGATCGGCTAATTTTGCCTGACAACGGAACTGACATGGATACGCAACAAACTCGCCAGGGCGTCGGCTTTGCACTGGGTGCTTACTTTATCTGGGGTATCGCCCCGGCTTATTTCAAACTGGTGAAAGCCGTTCCGGCAACCGAGATCATGACGCACCGGGTTATCTGGTCAGCCCTGTTTATGCTGATCCTGATCTCCCTGACCCGCAGCTGGCCTGGCGTACGCAGCGTGCTGCGCCAGCCGAAAAAAGTGCTGTTGCTGGCGATCACCGCGCTCACTATCGGCGGTAACTGGCTGCTGTTTATCTGGGCAGTCAATAACCAGCATATGCTGGAAGCCAGCCTCGGCTACTTTATTAACCCGCTGATTAACGTGGTGTTCGGCATGCTGTTTTTGCGCGAGCGTTTTCGCCGCTTACAGTGGCTGGCGGTGTTGCTGGCTACCGTCGGCGTGCTGGTGCAGCTCTGGCAGTTCGGTTCGCTGCCGATTATCGCGCTGGGTCTGGCGCTAAGCTTTGCCTTTTATGGCCTGCTGCGTAAAAAGATTCAGGTGGATGCGCAGAGCGGGATGCTGATTGAGACCCTGTGGCTGTTTCCGCTGGCGGCCATCTACCTGTTTGGCTTTGCCGACAGCGCCACCAGCCACTTATCCGCCAATCCGCTGAGCCTGAACCTGAAGCTGGTGGCGGCCGGTATCGTTACCACCATTCCGCTGATGCTGTTCGCCGCTGCCTGTAGCCGCCTGCGTCTCTCCACCGTCGGTTTCTTTCAGTACCTGGGCCCGACGCTGATGTTCGTGCTGGCGGTGGTGTTCTACGGCGAGACTATCACGCCAGACAAAATGGTGACCTTTGGCTTTATCTGGCTGGCGCTGCTGGTGTTCGTCTGTGATGCGGTGGCATTTTCATTCCGTGGCCGGCCGCGCATAGCGTGAGATAAAGCGCGCCATCGCCGGGCCGGTCAACAGGATGGTGAACAGCCGCAGCGTCTGTAATGCCATCACAAATGCCATGTTGACCTGGGTGCCGGCAGCAATAATCGCCACCGTGTCCAGCCCGCCGGGACTGGTGGCGAGATAGGCCGTCATCAGATCGATATGCAGTACCCGCGTCAGCATCCACGCCAGCCCACCACAGAGCAGCATCAATCCAAAGATTGACGCCAGCATCTGCGGCAGCGTACGTAATGCCAGCAAAAAGACCGGTCGGGTGAAGCGCAGCCCGACGCTCCAGCCGATCAGCGCGTACGCCAGCGCCAGCAGCCATTCCGGCACCTGCAAAACCGCTATTTCACTGCTGTGCAATGCCGCACCGGCCAGCGCCGGCAGCAATAAGGCACCGGAAGGAATACGCAGCCGGGTGCCGAGCCATGCCCCTATCAGCATGACCGCCAGCGTCACCGCAAAACCGCGATTCAGCGGCGGGAACCAAATCGTCGAAATGCTGTGGGCTGCATCGCCCAGCCCGATTCGCGCCACCATTGCGGCCGCCGTCGCGACAAACAGCACCCGCAGATACTGCATAAACGCCACCAGCCGCACGTCAGCACCAAAATCACCGGCCATCGCCACCATCGCTGAGGCACCGCCCGGTGACGATCCCCATGCGCCGGTCGGGCCGGGCAGATGACTGAAGCGAACCAGCAGAAAACCCGACAGCCCGCTGGCGGCCAGCGTCAGCAGCAACACCGCCAGCACCACCGGCCAGTCCTGAATCAGCGGCGTCAGAATCGAAGGTGAAAGGCTCTGCGCAATCATGCAGCCCAGGATCGCCTGAGCCAGCAGAAACAGCCGTTTATCAATTCGCAGCGTGGCGCCGGACAGCCCCATCACCACTCCGACAATCATCGGCCCCAGCAACAGCGCGGCGGGCAGGTGAAAAAATTGCAGCACGCCGCCCAACAGCACCGAGCTTAATAACAGCAGTGTCCATTGTGCGCGCAACGAGAGAGCGTCCATAAGAAGTTAATAATTTGTAAAAAGAGGGGAGTAGATTACGCAGAAATGCAGACCGGGACCAGCAAAACGGGCCGTATCAGACGACCCGTTGCACGCTTTATAACCAGTTTTTACGTTTGAAGTAGAGGTAGGGTGCCAGACCCGCCAGAATCATCAGGCCGATGGCGGCCGGATAACCAAAGCTCCACTTCAGTTCGGGCATAAACTCAAAGTTCATGCCGTAGCTGGAGGCAACCAGCGTTGGAGGCAGGAACACCACCGACACCACCGAGAAGATCTTGATGATGCGGTTCTGTTCGATGTTGATAAAGCCCATCGCCGCCTGCATCAGGAAGTTTACCTTCTGGAACAGCGACTCGTTGTGCGGCAACAGCGATTCGATATCGCGCAGGATTTCACGCGCCTGTTCCAGCTGATTGCCCGGCAAACGCGCTTTACGCACCAGGAAGTTGAGCGCGCGCTGGGTATCCATCAGGCACAGGCGCACCTTCCAGCCGATATCTTCCAGTTCGGCTAAGCGGGACAGCGCCAGATCGTACTCTTCGCCCTGCTGACCTTCCATGATCACCCGGCTGAGTTTTTCCAGCGCGCTATAGATGTTTTCAATCTCATCCGCCAGCTGTTCGATTTTGGTTTCAAACAGGTCGAGCAGCAGTTCGAACGCATTGCCGTCAATCAGGGTCTGGTTGCGGGCACGCATACGATAGAGCCGAAACGCCGGCAGTTCGCGTTCACGCAGCGTGTAAAGGCGGCCTTCACGAATGGTGAACGCCACGGTGGAGTTACCGGCGTGATCTTCCGCATCTTCATAAAAGAAGAAGGAGTGGATATGCAGGCCATCTTCATCTTCGAAGAAACGTGCTGAGGCCTCGATATCTTCCAGCTCAGGTCGGGTTGCCAGGCTCTGACCCAGCTCCGATTGCACCCGTTCACGCTCACCCTCTTCCGGTTCGATCAGATCAACCCAGACGGAGGTGGTCAGTTTGTCGTTTTCGTCTTCCAGCTCCAGACGCGTCAGGCGGCTGTGATCCAGTTTAAATGCGCTCAGCATAGCAATACTCCCCATTGCAGACTAAATGGGACAAGGCCGTTCGCCGTTCCGCAAAGCGGAACGGGCAACCTGAACACGGAAACAGAGTTTCAAGGGTAAATCAGTGCTGACTCGTGCGACGGGATTAGTAAAGGGAGGTCGCTGATAACCGCTAAGGCTACCCGCGTAGAGAGGTAGCCTTAGATGTTATTCCTGTTATCCAGGTTAGTGAGCCAGCATCGACTGGGCGTGTCCAAGGCATTGTCCTCTCATGATAATAGTGGGCGCATGTTACGCTGAGACGAAAAAGTCGTCAACCGCAGCTAAAGGGTTTCCAGTTTGGCGTAAGCCGCCACTAACCACTTGATTCCCTGCCCCTGAAAGGCCACCTGCAGGCGGCTGTGCTCACCGCTGCCTTCCAGATTAATGATGGTGCCTTCACCAAATTTTGCGTGGTGAACCCGCTGGCCGAGCGCGAATCCGCTGTCGTTTTTGCTCACCGGCGCGCCCATCCGCTGGTGGTTCACCGGCCGGCTGACGCTGGCGCGTAAGCGCACCTCTTCGATGCACTCTTCCGGCAGTTCGCCGATAAAACGGGAAGGCCGGTGATACACTTCCTTACCATAGAGTCGGCGGGTTTCGGCATAGGTCAGGGTCAGCTTGATCATCGCACGGGTGACGCCAACGTAAGCCAGACGACGCTCCTCTTCCAGCCGGCCGCCTTCATCCAGCGACATCTGGCTTGGGAACATCCCCTCTTCCATCCCGACGATAAACACCTGGCTGAACTCCAGCCCTTTTGCCGAGTGCAGCGTCATCAGCTGCACCGCATCCTGCCATTTGTCCGCCTGGCCTTCGCCCGCTTCCAGCGCCGCGTGCGATAAAAAGGCCTGCAGCGGCATTAAATCTTCATCTTCATCCTGATAGCTGAACTGGCGCGTGGCGGTCACCAGTTCCTCAAGGTTTTCGATACGAGCCTGGCCTTTTTCGCCTTTCTCCTGCTCGTACATCAGCCACAGGCCGGAATCTTTGATCACCCGATCGGTCTGGACGTGCAGCGGCAACTCTGCGGTTTCGGTAGCCAGCGAATCAACCAGTTCACAGAAGCGTTGCAGCGCCGAGGCAGCCCGACCGGCCAGCGCCCGGGTCTGCAGCAGTTCACGCGTCGCCTGCCACAACGTCATCTGCCGTTCACGCGCGGTCTGACGCACCACGTCGAGCGTGCGATCGCCGACGCCACGCGTCGGGGTATTCACCACGCGCTCAAATGCCGCGTCATCATTGCGGTTGGCCATCAGACGCAGATAAGAGAGCGCATCTTTGATCTCCTGACGTTCGAAGAAGCGCATACCGCCATAAATCCGGTACGGCATACTGCTTTGCAGCAGCGCCTCTTCCAGCACGCGCGACTGGGCGTTGCTGCGATAGAGAATGGCGCAATCGTTCAGCGCATTGCCGTTTTCCATCCACGTCTTGATGCGGTTTACCACAAAGCGCGCTTCGTCCAGTTCGTTAAAGGCGCAATAGATGGAGATAGGCTCGCCGTCGCTGCCGTCGGTCCACAGCTCTTTGCCCAGACGTCCGTTGTTGTTGGCGATCAGGGCGTTGGCAGACTTCAGAATGTTATTGGTGGAGCGATAGTTTTGCTCCAGGCGGATGGTTTCCGCGCCGGGAAAGTCCTGCAGGAAGCGCTGAATATTCTCAACCTGCGCGCCGCGCCAGCCATAGATAGACTGATCGTCATCACCGACGATGATCACCCGGCTGCTGTCACCCGCCAGCATACGGATCCACGCATACTGAATGTTGTTGGTATCCTGGAACTCGTCCACCAGCACATTGGTGAACCGTTCGCGATAGTGATTAAGAATGTGCGGCTTGTTGAGCCACAGCTCATGCGCGCGCAGCAGCAGTTCAGCAAAATCGACTAAACCGGCGCGGTCACAGGCTTCCTGATAAGCCTGATAGATGCGCAGCCAGGTCTGTTCGACCGGGTTACCGTAGCTTTCGATATGCTTTGGCCGCAGGCCTTCATCTTTTTTGCCGTTGATGTACCACATGCCCTGACGTGCCGGCCACTGCTTCTCATCCAGGTTCATCGATTTGATCAGGCGCTTGAGCAGGCGCAGCTGATCTTCGCTGTCGAGGATCTGAAAATCCTGCGGCAGGTTAGCGTCCAGATGGTGCGCACGCAGCAAGCGGTGCGCCAGGCCGTGGAAGGTGCCGATCCACATCCCGCCCTGACTGGTACCGATCAGTTGCTCAATACGGTGACGCATCTCGGCCGCCGCTTTGTTGGTAAAGGTCACCGCCATGATCGAGTAAGGTGAGCAGTTCTCGACCGACAGCAGCCAGGCGATGCGATGCACCAGTACCCGCGTTTTGCCGCTGCCCGCGCCTGCCAGCACCAGCAGGTTACTGCGCGGAGCCGCAACGGCCTCGCGCTGTTTGTCATTCAAACCGTCGAGCAGTTCAGAAACGTCCATAAGCCCCGTTTACCAAAGAAGAGAAGCGTCGTCGTCCGGTCTGGTCCGCCTGATGGCAGGCCACGCGTTGCGGCAGCCGGTTGATGCAGCCGGCGGGTTTAAACCCGGCGACCGTCACAAGCGCAGCGCGAAAACTGGGAAGACGACTGGATAAATTTACAGCCATTATAGCAGTGAGGTGAGGGATGCCAACTGCGAAATTTCGACGTGCGGCAGCAGGCGCGCATCCGCGATCTGCATCAGGTTGCCCTGGCGCAGGTTAATCCAGCAGGCCTGCATCCCACAACGCAGCGAGCCCGCCACATCGGTAGTGAGATCGTCGCCGACGTGCAGAATGTGTTGTGGCGCAATGTTCAGCCGCTGCGCCGCCCGCTGATACATATCCTGCCACGGCTTGGCGCGCCCATCCGGTCCGGCCCGCAGCGTGAACTGAAAGTAATCAGCCAGCCCCATTTTTTCCGGGCAGGCATTACCGTTGGTGACCGCCACCAGCGGCACTTTTTCCGCCAGTTTTTTCAGCGTCTGATGGGTCTCATCCGGCATCTCAACCTGGCTACGCCATTGATGAAACACCGCCATCACCTGCTCTGCACCCGCCGTCGCTTCAGCAGCCGACAAGCCAATATTCAGCATCGCCAGCTCAACAGAACGCCGACGCCATTCCGACACGTCGTGATAGATCTCCGGCTCACGCTGTAACAGCTCATCACGCAGCGCCTGATAGGCCTGCGGCGTAAAATCGCGCAGCGCCGGATGAAAGGCCTGCAACGCCGCATGTGACTCAGCGGTGGTCCGGCGGATCACCGGATAGTTATCATACAGCGTGTCATCAAGGTCGAAGGTGATCGCTTTGATGGCAGCCAGCGGACGATAAAACTTCATTCGTTCTTTCCTCGTTTGGCCCGGGGATGCGCAGCATCATAGACCGAAGCCAGATGCTGGAAGTCGAGATGGGTATAAATCTGGGTGGTCGAGAGGTTAGCGTGGCCCAGCAGCTCCTGCACGGCGCGCAGATCGCCGCTCGACTCCAGCAAATGAGTCGCAAAGGAGTGACGCAGTTTATGCGGATGAATATGGCTGGTGACGCCCTGCTTAATACCCCATTCGGCGAAGCGCTTTTGCACGTTGCGCGTCGATATCCGGTTGCCGCGCGTAGAGAGGAACAACGCGTCATCTTCAGCGTTAAAGGCCGCTCGCAGCGGTAACCAGTGCTGGACCCAGCTGACAGCGGTGCGGCCAATCGGCACACGACGCTCTTTGCTGCCCTTACCCACCACCCACACTTCGCCGGAGTCGAGATCGACGTGGCGACAATCCAGATTCACCAGTTCAGAGAGACGCAGCCCGCCGCCGTACATCACTTCCAGCATGGTGCGGTCGCGCACCGCCAGCGGGTCGCTGGGATCGATCTCCAGCAGTTGGTTGACGTCATCCACATCAATATTTTTTGGCAGATGGCGCGCCTTACGCGGCGTCATCACCCCTTTAGCCGGGTTGGCGCTGAGTAAACCCTGGCTGACCTGCCAGTCGAGAAAACTGCGCAGCGCGGAAAGGCGTAACGCGAGGCTGCTGGCGGCCAGGCCGGCGCGACGACTGCGCGCGGCCATGCTGCGCACCTGCGCCGGCTCCAGCTGCGCCCAGCTACTGAGCTTCATCTCATCGGCAATCGCCACCAGCGCCGCCAGCTGGCGGGCATAGCTGCTCTGGGTCAGCGGACTGAGCTGGCGCTCCACTTTCAGGTAGCGCAGAAATCCGTCGACGGCCTCCTGCAGCGCGCTGTTCATGCGCGTTCAACCCAGCGGGCCAGCAAATCAGGCATCATCTGCGACAGGTGCTGCAACAGCAGCGTTCCCATGCCGGATTGATAATGCTGGCTGTCGCGGCTGCTGAAGATCAGCACGCCCAGATCGCCCGCTTCGCCCATCAGGGACATTGCAACCGAACCGATTGCTTTGGCCTGCGGCAACAGCAGCAGTAATTCCGGGCCATTGATATTACCCAGATAGTGATGCTGATTACCGAAGCGCTGAATCCGCAGCGGCTCAAACGCCTGACGTGACAGGCTAAGCTGGAAGAAATCAGAGGGCGCGCCGAGCTGCCATTTATCACTGAACAGGCGCACGTTAGCACCGGCCAGGCCGAGTTCACGCGCCCAGCGATGCAGACGATTAAGCATCTCCTGCAGCGAATCGGCCGCCGCCAGATGGCTTTGCAGCGCCAGCAAGCGATCAAACAGCTCGTGATTGGCGGTCGCCTGCTCCATCAGCAGGGTGATCTCTTCTTCCAGCTGCTGAATGTGGTTACGCTGCCGCGCCATGTGCCACTCAACCAGTGACACGCTGCCGCGCACCGGATGCGGCACCGCCATCTGTTCAATCTGGCGGGCGTTGCGGATGAAGAAATCGGGATTTTGCCGCAGATAATCGCTGACGGCCTGATCGTCCAGCAGAACGGTAGTGTCGGTCTGCTCTTCGATATTTTTCATAGATGAATAAACCCATCGTAGACGTGTGTGGCAGGCCCGGTCATATAGAGCGGCTGACCCGCCCCTTTCCAGGCGATATGCAGCGTTCCACCGGGCAGATCGACGCGCACTTTAGGCGCCAGAATACCCTGCTGAATGCCGCACGCAACGGCAGCACAGGCACCGCTGCCGCACGCCTGCGTTTCCCCTGCGCCGCGTTCATACACGCGCAGACGAATATGTTCCGGACTGATGATTTCCATAAAGCCGACGTTAACGCGATCCGGGAAGCGTTCATGGCTTTCCAGAATCGGGCCCAGCAGTTCAACCTGCGCGGTTTTCACGCTTTCGACCTGAATCACGCAGTGGGGATTGCCCATTGAAACCGCGCCCAGCATCACCGTCTGTTCGGCAACGCGCAGCAGATAGAGATTTTCAGCTTTATTGGCGCGAAACGGCACCTGCTGCGGCTCGAAATTGGGCTCGCCCATGTTGACGCGAACCTGATCGTCCGGCGTAACGCTCAGCACCATCCGGCCGTTTTGGGTACTGACGCGGATGTCGCTTTTGTTAGTCAGCCCTTTTAGCTGAACGAAGCGGGCAAAACAGCGCGCGCCGTTGCCACACTGGGCGACTTCACTGCCATCGGCGTTGAAAATGCGATAGTGGAAATCGAGATCGGGATCGTAAGGCGGCTCAACAATCAGCAGTTGATCAAAACCGATCCCCAGATGGCGATCGGCCAGCCGGCGGATCAGTTCCGGCGAGAAAAAGACGTTTTGCGTCACCGCATCGACCACCATAAAGTCGTTGCCGAGACCGTGCATTTTGGAGAACTGCATTTTTTGCTCCGCCGGATAAGCCATGATATTAGTTCGCTTGCGCGCTCGAATCGCCGGTCACCAGACCGTTCACATCCGCTTTAGATGCATCGGCTTTCTGGCGTTCAGTCGGCGCTTGCTGTTTCTTCGGCTGGTCCTTTGGCGGGAAGTAGAGCGGCCCTTTCAGACCACAACCGGCAAGGCTGGTCACGGCCAGCGCCATCGCCAACAGGCTTATCACTTTCTTCATTCTTTATGCTCTTCATGTCCTTTACCTGGATGCTTATCATCGCAGTTGAAGTTGGAAAAGCAACAGGAAATGCCCGCAAATAGCGTGAGCAGAGTGTCAGGCCAGGAAGATGATGGCCGCCTGCACAGGCAGGCGGCCGATCGCTATTAATGCACCTGATAGCGCGGCTGATAGTCGCCGTTGTCGTTGTCAGGCTGCGAGGCGCACAGCTGGGTCAGCGTCTGGCTGCGGAACGGAATCACCTGGAAACGTTCGCCAGTGTTCACGATCTGATAAAACTGCGGCAGGTTGAAGTTGATAAAACTGGAGCCGTAGGTGAAACGATCGTGCGATGAGGAGTAGAAGCGGCTGACGTCACGCACCAGCTCCTCTTTGCTGCCTTCACAGTGGTGATACACCTCGACCCGATTGGTCTCATCCAGAATGTAGATATTGAAACCACGCTCATCGGTGGTGTTTTCAAAAAAGAACTGGATGATGCCTTCGCTGGCATAGCCGTTCACCACCGGCGGCAGCGGCGTCTGGTTAGTTTCAACCTTGATCGACAGGCCGTGCAGCTTGTTGTTGGAGATGGCACCGTAAAATTCAACCGCGTTTTCCAGCTTCTGTACCGACACACTCATGCGTTCAAAGAACAGTCCCCAGGTCTGGCCCGCCATGCGCAGCGCCTTAAAGCGGCCCGGCTCCTGACGCGTACTGGAGAGACGCAGCTCAATGCATTCCGAGACCAGCTGCTGCACACGGGTGCGGATCAGGCCGCGCAGATGCTGACTGTAGCAGAACACTTCGACCGTATCGGGTGGCGCAGCATCCTGATGCATTTTGCCAAGGATGGTTTTCAGCCCTTCAATCATCGCCTGTTCGCCGCTGAAGTGCAGCGTACGCACCTCATTCCACGAATTACGGTAGAGCAGGTCGATACTGCCGATCAGGCACTGTTGCTGCTGGCCAAAGCTGAACACATCCAGCTTGCGGAAGTCGAAATGCACCACCTGATTGCGAAACGCCGAGGTCGGATCGTGCTCAAGATTGACGATAATCGCGAGGTGGCGAATTTCACACGGACTGTAGAGCGCTTTCGGCGTCGGTGCCGGCAGACGCAGCGGGAAATGACTGGAGACGTCATTGACCAGCTCCTGCAGGCGCGCCAGATCGCAGATCTCATTGCCTTTAATGTGCAGCCGGGTTTTGCGGGTCAGCAGACCGTTAAACCACGCCCACGCCACCAGCTTATTCAGGTAACGGTTATATTCCAGCGGCTGATGGCTGATGATCGAATCCATGTCCGGTGCCTGATTATACAGATACCAGCCAGAGCGATTGGCCCGGCCAGGCGGCACGTGGATAAAGGTCAGATTCGGTTCAGAGAGATCGGGCGAAATCTGCGGATTCACCAGCGTCACTTTGCCCGGCAGTGCTTCAAACGCGGCGTACAGTTTACGGGTCAACACACCGATATCCTGCGGACTTGCGCTGACGCTTAAATTGTTGCGGCGGGCGAAGCGGATCAGATTGCGATAACTCTGCATCATCGCATCCAGCAGTTCGTTGTGCGCTTCACGCACCCGCTCGATTTTCCACTCGGCGCGGTTATCCAGGATGGCAATTTTCTCTTCATCCCAGCCCCACTCTTTCACCAGCTGCAGCAGAATTTCACGCCGCCAGCCGGTGCGATGCTGATGTTCTTCGGTGCTGAGTTTTTCGCACACTTTAAGATAGAAGCAGCGGCGCACCAGATCGAGACGTGGCTGATCGTCCACGCTGGTCAGATAATGGGTGACGCGCTCCAGCATCATGCAGTAGGGATCAAGCCCGAAGCAGATGATTTCGCCGTCGTGCAGACGCTGTTTGATGTCCATCGCCAGCAACTGCGTATTCGGGTATTCCCAGCTGTAGGCTTCCAGCAGCAGCGTTTTCAGCACCGCTTTGTAGGGTGAGTCGATGCTTTTATAGAGCTGCCACAGGCTGGCGCCGAAATATTCTTCCGCCGACAGCGTACCGAGGCCGCCCAGATCGAGCCACTCATTCGGCGTCAACACGCCTTTGGCATACAGCGACATCACGTAGTCGTCGTAATGGTGCTCTTCTTCGCCCGGCACCATATTCCACAGGATACGTTTACCCGCCATGCGCACCGCAGTACGGTAAAACTCATCCAGCAGCAGAATGTGTTGTGTCGAGCCGCAATCTTCCCCGCCCAGATTACCGCTTTCGTTATGCCGGAAACGGTTCTCATCGATCAGGAAAAAGCTCACTTCCACGCCCATGGAGACGCACCACTTCTGCAGCATGGTACATTTACGCTGCAGATTAAGGCGCTCTTCATTGTCCAGCCAGGATTGATGGCAGACCCAGATGTCGAGATCCGACACGCTGTTCTGACCCACAGACGAGGTGCTGCCCATCGAATAGATCGCCGTGATCGGCATTTCGCCTTTTGGCGTATCCGCCAGACGCAGGTCGCTGTCGCCGGTCAAATCGGCCAGCAGCTGACGCTGATTTTCATCAGGCGTGAAGAAGCTGATGCCATGTGGAACGCTACCTTCAAGGTAACCCGGCATCTGCGGATGTTGATAATGTAATAAGGTTGGCAGCAGACTGTAGACGCGCTGAAAAGCGGGTCCCATGGCAGCCAGTGCACGATCGACGCGCAGCTGGTTGATTGCATCCAGTCTCTGTTTCAGTGTCTCAATGTAGAGGTACAAGACGTTTCGCCTGATTGTCCCAGTGTTTAAGCACCCTGTTTCCACCATCTGCCGCTTATGAAGTGTAAAAGTGGGCAGATTATTGCTGGAAACGTGATCAATCTAACACCCGGCAGATTGACCGTAAAGAAAGTTGCGCTACTTAACAGTTTAGCACGTTCTTACTGGCTTCCCGCCTTTTCAGCACCGGTATCAAATGAGGCTTGATAAATCGGGCCTAATCCGCGAGCAGGCCGTTTTCAATCCGTTGAAACTGACAGCATTCCCCCATAGATGATAGGATATTCAGTGAACGATCAAAATGGTTAACAGCATGTTAGACAAAATTTTCAGAATTGCTACAAGACAAAGTCCGCTGGCCTTATGGCAGGCACATTATGTACAGCAACGTTTGATGAGCGCCCATCCTGGCCTGCGCGTTGAGCTGGTGCCGATGGTCACCAAAGGTGACATTATCCTTGATACCCCGCTGGCCAAAGTGGGCGGTAAAGGGCTGTTTGTCAAAGAGCTTGAACAGGCGATGCTGGACGGCCGTGCCGATATGGCGGTGCACTCGATGAAAGATGTGCCGGTCGATTTCCCGCTGGGGCTGGGTCTGGTCACCATTTGCGAGCGCGATGATCCGCGCGATGCGTTCGTTTCTCATCATTATGATTCGATTGATGCCCTGCCGCACGGTGCGGTGGTCGGAACCTCCAGCCTGCGCCGCCAGTGCCAGATCAGTGCGCGTCGCCCCGATCTGGTGATTCGATCGCTGCGCGGTAATGTCGGCACCCGCCTCGGCAAACTCGATGCCGGTGAATATGACGCCATTATCCTGGCCGTCGCCGGTCTCAAGCGTCTGGGCCTGGAAGATCGTATCCGTCAGGCACTGCCCGCTGAGATTTCACTGCCCGCCGTCGGCCAGGGCGCGGTCGGCATTGAATGCCGCATGGATGACAGCACCTTAATCAGCCTGTTACAGGCATTAAACCACGATGATACTGCCGTCTGCGTCAAAGCGGAACGGGCCATGAACACCCGCTTAGAGGGCGGCTGTCAGGTTCCTATCGGCAGTTTTGCCGTGCTGGAAGGCGATGAGCTCTGGCTGCGTGGCATGGTCGGCGCACCGGATGGCAGCGTGATGGTTAGCGGCGAGCGGCGTGGACCGCGCGCGCAGGCCGAACAGATGGGCGTTTCACTTGCGGATGAACTGCTGAACGGCGGCGCGCGTGAAATTCTGCGTGAGGTCTATCAGGGGCAGCCGCCGGCATGACGATCCTGGTGACGCGTCCGGAACCCGCCGCAGCAGAGCTGGTGTCACGCCTGCATGCGCTGGGTAAGCAGGCCTGGAGCCTGCCGCTGATTGAGTTCGCGCCGGGCGTCGATCTGCCTCAGCTGCCGCAAAAGTTAGCGGCGCTGCAGCCTGGCGATCTGGTTTTTATCCTGTCACAGCAGGTTATCCACTACGCTCAACACGCGATCACAGCGTGGCCCGCCGGGCTGGACTATTATGCAATTGGTCGTTCTACTGCACTGGCGTTTCATACCGCCAGTGGCCATCAGGTGACCTGGCCGCATGCGCAGGAAACCAGTGAAGAATTAATCCGGTTAAACACGCTGCAACAGGTTGCCCACAAACGTGCCCTTATTTTACGGGGCGACCCTGGCCGCGAGCTGCTGGCGGACACGTTAACTCAGCGGGGCGCAGAGGTAAGCTTTGCGGCCTGCTATCAGCGCTGTCAGAAGCAGTACAATGGCGCGACAGAAGGCCGGAGATGGCGCGATCGTGGCGTCTCAGTGCTGGTGGTCACCAGCGGTGAAATGTTACAACAGCTTTTTTCGCTGTTCCCCGCAGTTGATCGCGAGGAATGGCTGCTCAACTGCCGACTGATTGTCGTCAGTGAACGTTTGGCTACCCTGGCCGCAGGATTGGGTTGGCAGGATATTCAGGTAGCCGATGGTGCCGATAACGATGCGCTGTTGCGCGCGTTACGCTGAACTTTAACAATGGGATGTGCCACATATGACGGAACAAAAAGACTCCTCCGCCATGGTTGAAGAAACCACCCCAGCGGTTGACCGCTCTGCTGCCAGCAACACCACACCACCCCGTAAAGCAAAAAACGGTGGCATGGTGCTGGGTGCGGTTGCGATCGTCATTGCGCTGGCGATTGGTGCGGGTTTATACCTTAATGGGAAACATCAGGCTGATTTACAGGCACAGACCAACCAGCGCCTGAGCGAGCAGCTTAGCGCGCTCCAGCAGCAGGCCAGTAGCGATAAGCAGCAGCTCACCCAACAGCTGAGCAGCACCGAAACGGCCCTGCAGAAAGCCGAAGCACAACAGGGCGCATCCACAAAAGAGCTGGAAACGCTGCGTGAGAAAGTCGCCGTAATTTCAGGCAACGATGTCCGTAGCTGGTTGCTGGCACAGGCTGATTATCTGGTGAAACTGGCCGGTCGCAAACTGTGGAGCGACCAGGATGTCACTACCGCTGCCGCGTTGCTGAAAAGCGCCGATGCCAGTCTGGCCGATATGAATGACCCGAGCGTAATGAATGTTCGTCGCGCCCTGACTCAGGATATCAGCACGCTCTCTTCGGTCACTCAGGTCGATTATGACGGTGTGATCCTGAAACTGAACCAGCTGTCGAACAACGTCGATAACCTGCGTCTGGCCGATAATGACAGCGATGATGCGCCGATGGATAGCGACGGCGGTGAACTGTCAGGTTCGGTGCGCGAATGGCGGCAGAATCTGGTGAAGAGCTGGCACAATTTTATGGATGACTTCATTACCATCCGTCGCCGTGACAACACCGCACAACCGCTGCTGGCCCCTAATCAGGACGTTTATTTGCGTGAGAACATTCGTTCTCGTCTGCTGATCGCCGCCCAGGCGGTGCCACGCCATCAGGATGAAATCTACAAACAGTCAATCGACACCGTTTCTGCCTGGGTTCGCGCCTGGTACGACACCAATGATGCCGCCACCAAAGCGTTTCTCGCCCAGCTGGATGAGCTGAGCCAGCAGAGCATCAATATGGACCTGCCAGATAATCTGGAAAGCCAGCCGTTACTTGAGCAACTGATGCAAACCCGCGTGCGGAACCTGTTAGCGCAACCCTCTGCCGCTGCTAATCAGCAGGGAGGCTAAGCATGCTTAAGGTATTTATCCTCTTTATCCTGCTGATTGCGGGCGTGGTGCTGGGACCGATGATCGCCGGTCATCAGGGCTATGTGCTGATTCAGACCGATAACTGGAATATCGAAACCAGCGTTACCGGCCTGGTGATTATCCTGATCATCAGCCTGCTGGTGATTCTGGCGGTGGAGTGGCTGCTGCGTCGCGTGCTGCGTACCGGTGCCCGTACCCGCGGCTGGTTTACCGGCCGTAAGCGTCGTCGCGCCCAGCGTCATACCCAGTCGGCGCTGATGAAGCTGGCAGAAGGCGACCATCGTCAGGTTGAAAAGCTGCTCTCTAAGGATGCCGATCATGCAGATGTGCCGGTCGCTAACTACCTGCTGGCGGCGGAAGCGGCGCAACAGCGCGGTGATGAAGCCCGCGCCAATCAGCATCTGGAGCGGGCGGCTGAGCTGTCAGACAGCAACACCATTCCGGTAGAAATTGCCCGCGCGCGAATTCAGCTGGCGCGTAACGAAGATCACGCCGCCCGTCACAGCATCGATCGATTACTGGAAGTCGCGCCGCGCCATCCTGAAGTGCTGCGTCTGGCCGAACAGGCGTATATCCGTACCGGTGCCTGGAGCGCCCTGCTCGATATACTGCCTGCGATGCAGAAAACCCAGGTCGGCGATGACGATCATCGCACTGCCCTGCAGCAGCAAGCCTGGCTGGGCCTGATGAGTCAGGCGATGGCCGATCAGGGTAGCGATGGACTGAAGCGCTGGTGGGGCAATCTGAGCCGTAAAACCCGCCAGGAAACGACGCTGCAGGTGGCGATGGCTGACCACCTGATTGAGTGTGACGATCACGATACCGCGCAGTCAATCGTGCTGGAAGGGCTGAAACGTCACTATGACGATCGGCTGGTGCTGCTGATGCCGCGCATTAAGAGCGGCAATCCGGAGGCGCTGGAGAAAGCGTTACGCCAGCAGATCAAACAACACGGTGCGACGCCGCTGCTACACAGCACGCTGGGTCAGTTGTTGATGCGTCATGGTGAATGGCAACAGGCGGCCGAGGCGCTGCAGCAGGCGCTGGCGCAACGTCCTGATGCGTTCGACTATGCGTGGCTGGCGGATGTGTATGATCGTCTGCATCGTCCGGAAGAAGCGGCGAAAATGCGTCGTGAGGGGTTACTGCTGACGCTGAAGAATAATCCCGGCGGCTGATCGGGCTTAACAGAGTATGAAAGCCGGGCATGCCCGGCTTTTTTGTGCCCGTCATTTACCGTCCGTTCAGTAACACGCAGATAAAAAAACACCTGCCATTGGCAGGTGTAAGATCAGGTCGGTAAGACAACCGGGAGGTACCTGACTCAACGTGGTGTCCGTTAACCCTGTAAGACTTATGCGATACAGGCAGGCAGACAACAGGTACCTAAAAATTGGCTCTGCATCATTCCCAGGTTTATGTTGCATCAGCAAACATAAGAGGTGGAATGAGCATCTACAAAATCATTATTGCATAATTCATGCCAGGTTTATGATTTTTTTTAAAACCTCAATAAATCAGCAAGTTAAAGAATTAACTGAAAGCATCTTGCGGGAGACCTGCCGGGAAGTGTAGGTATTTAGCGACAGCGGTGACTTTCTCTGTCTCTGAATAGAGACAGTTAAAATAAACTGACTGTGAACGCAATAATAACAATGACTTATCTGTCGGCAATTCACGACGCTGCCGATCCAGTTCATACTGCTGGCGAAATCAAAGTGGGATGAATCTGGCTACACGCGCAGACACGCTTCTACCATTGGGCAGGCTTCAGGAAGCATACGCCTTTCGCAAAGACGCAAAAAACGCCTTCACTGGCGGGCTCAGTGCGGGCGATTACGCACCTCATCCCTGAGGTGCGCCCGTAGCCAGGCTAACGCTTTGCGTTGTTTAAAAACGTTCCCCGCGGTTTTGTCTCTGGCCCGCGATGCTTTGCTACAGGCGTATGCTTCCTTCGCTTCACGTCTGGCAGACACATCAGGTACTTAGATTAGCACTCCAGACGGTTGCCAGCCCAAACCAGAGTCAGTCTGCCCGCAATGCAAATGCTCAACGCGCAGGGAATAGGGTCAGAGGAGGAAAGCGTCCCGCGCCAGGGACGGCGCGGGCCGAGCGGCCATGGATGGCATTAGCGCCTTTCCGATCTGACCGTATTCCCTGTGCAGGCTCGAACTTACAGCTACGCTGTTCCTCTGCCCCCTACCCCAATCTCCCGCAGAAATTCTCATCCTCTTTTTATTCAGCCGAAAAAAAACCTGTCTTTTCAGACAGGTTTCTAAAATGGTCGGCGAGAGAGGATTACCCGGCTCTGCGAGCCGCGCCCTGCGGGCCGTTGCTGAAGCAACGTTGTCTCGCTACGCTCGGCTCAAACCTCCTTCGGAGATTCTCATCCTCTTTTTTTACTCAGACGAAAAAAAACCTGTCTTTTCAGACAGGTTTCTAAAATGGTCGGCGAGAGAGGATTCGAACCTCCGACCCACTGGTCCCAAACCAGTTGCGCTACCAAGCTGCGCTACTC
>Ga0302349_1000401_pt1 | contig 54278 bp, 43 predicted proteins | sample PhyAR1_FD_202176 | JGI IMG/M metagenome (GOLD analysis project Ga0302349, IMG submission 202176) | Leaf surface microbial communities from alfalfa plants in UC Gill Tract Community Farm, Albany, California, United States - DLSL A.R1... | ecosystem: Host-associated > Plants > Phyllosphere >... | reverse complement strand
GCCGGCGAAAAAGGTATCACTAGCCTGCTAAGAGTTAAATTTTAATTACCCTATCCGTAACAAGAGATGTCAGACGTAACCTGTCTCACTCATTCAACCGCAATTAAACGCACGCCTTTCAATTAGGCATTTAATGCGATTATCAGGGCCGTTTTTTGCCCGAAGTTATACCTCAACTCAACGCGCAACATTCTTCGCTCAGCCCGACAACGCATCAATAATGCTTACCGGTCTGTTTGTCGCCTGATGACGTTACAAATTTGTTAAACGCAACCTTTCATCTGCTCTTATAACGGTTATGCAGCACCCATCGCTGCCCCTCAACAACTCACAGTGGAAGGAAGCAAACGCATGACAGTATTGAGCAGACGACGCTTTATGGCCTTTGCCGCCGGTGGTACGGTCGCATTGGCCGCGGGTCAGGTAAATGCCCATGATAATCAGGTCAGGAGTTATCCGGCCGGTGCGCAATCCGGTGGTCGCGATCCGGGTCCGCACGATCCCATTCGTGAAGCGGAAAACCCGGATCTGGTTAATCCGCCCGCCACGGACAGCGGCACCCTGCCCAATCTGCGTTACAGTTTCAGCGATGCGCACGTCCGCAAAGGCAGCGGCGGCTGGACCCGACAGGTGACTCAGCGTGAGCTGGGCATCTCAACCACCATCGCCGGGGTCGATATGCGTCTCAACGCAGGCGGTATTCGTGAACTGCACTGGCACAAAGAAGCAGAATGGGCTTACATGACCTACGGAACCGCGCGGGTCACCGCTTTCGATGCGCACGGCGGCTGGTTCGTCGATGATATCGGCGTCGGTGACCTGTGGTATTTCCCGCCCGGCATCCCGCACTCCATTCAGGGGCTGGGACCCGACGGCTGTGAATTTTTACTGGCCTTTGACGATGGCAATTTCGATGAGGACAGCACGTTCCTGCTCTCCGACTGGTTTAAGCATATTCCGCCGGAGATCCTTGCCAAAAACTTCCAGCTGCCGGTATCCACCTTCTCTCAGCTGCCGTCTCCGGCTGACGAATACATTTTCGCCGGTACGCCACCCGATCGACCCGCTGGCGACACGGTTCAGGGCGGCAGCCGATCGGCCCTGCGTTTTACCCATCACATGCTGGCCCAGGACCCGATCAAAGCGCCGGGCGGGACGGTTCGCATCACCGACTCCTCTAACTTTCCGATCGCCAAAGATATCGCGGCGGCGCTGGTCGAAATCGAACCCGGTGGACTGCGTGAGCTGCACTGGCATCCCAATAACGATGAGTGGCAATATTATCTGGAAGGCGAAGGCCGGATGGGCGTGTTTGCCTCATCGGGTCAGGCGCGGACGTTTGATTACCGGGCCGGTGATGTCGGCTATGTGCCGTTCGCGATGGGCCATTACATCGAAAATACCGGCAAGGGCCCGTTACGCTTCCTGGAGCTGTTTAAGAGCGACTATTACGCCGATTTCTCGCTCAACCAGTGGCTGGCCAGCACGCCTCCGGCACTGGTTAAGCAGCATCTGCATCTGGATGACGCCTTTATGGCGGCGCTGTCGCAAAACAAACGTCCGGTGGTCAGATAAGCCCGTGGCCGGATTACCGGCCATTCTTCCCGTGAGGCAGTGAGCTGTTTCAGCCCGTGTCATCAGCGCCCCGTCACCGCTTCCGCCCGTCCCGCCGCTGTTCACGGTTTTCTCTGCACATAGCATTCGTCGCACAGTCAACACTGCGGCAGAGTCGTATACACTAGCAGCCTGCGCGACCCGCGTGATGACGCGGTTAATAATGCACGTTCTCGTTTTATGGCTTGCACCGTTCTTCGGTGCTCACAGGGAAAATTGCTATGTTTCACCTGATTTTCAGCTTACCCAGCTGGTATGTCATTGCTCGCGTCATTGTTCCCTTATCCCTGCCGCTGGCCGTCAAAATTCTGTTATCGATGCTGGTGCTGCTGGCCTCACAATATCTGCTGGTCAGCCGCTTCACCTCGGGCGGCCTCTTCTCGGCAGAGATGCCGCGCATCATTATCATCCTGTTCAACTGGGCCTTCAGCACCGTGCTGCTGCTGGCGCTGACCCAGATCGCGATAGATATTATCGCGCTGCTCGCCCTGCTGCTGCGCCATCCGCTGGAACTGGTCCCCGGCGTACGCTATCTGGCCGTGCTGTTCGCCATGGTGCTGGCGGCGGTGGGCGTTCAGCAGGCGATACGGGTGCCGCCGGTCAAAGAGGTGACTCTTGTAGTGCCCGGCCTGCCGGCGGAGTTTGACGGCTATCAGCTGTTGCAGCTGACAGATTTGCATATCACACGCTTGTTTAACGCGGACTGGAGTGCAGCAACGGTGAAAAAGGCGATGTCGCTGGGGGTTGATCTGATTGTGGTCACCGGCGATGTGATTGATGGCAGTCTCGAACACCGCCGCAACGATGTCGCCCCGCTGCGCGACCTCAACGCACCCGATGGCGTCTGGGCAATCACCGGGAATCATGAATATTTCTTCCATCAGGCAGTCTGGACCGAACATCTGGCTTCACTGGGGCTTCAGCCGTTGCTGAACAGCCACAGGGTGATCCAGCGTGGCGAGGCAAAACTGGTGATTGCCGGTCTGCCGGACGCATCGGCACCCGCCAGACACTCACCGGGCCCCGATCTGGCAAAAGCGCTGGAGAATGCGCCCGCCGATGCGCCGGTCATCCTGCTGGATCATCAGCCCCGTAATGCGCGACACAACGCCGCGATGGGCGTCGATGTGCAGCTCTCCGGTCATACTCATGGCGGCCTGATCGTCGGGCTGGACCGGTTGTTTGCGAAACCCAATGGTGGCTTTGTTTCCGGTCTTTATCAGGTGGACGGTATGCAGCTCTATGTCAATAACGGCACGGCGCTCTGGCCGGGAATGGCGGTTCGTCTGGGCCGCCCGTCAGAACTGACCCGCATTACGCTGAGAGGCAAGCCCTGATTCACCGATCAGCGAGGCCTGACCCGCGATGCGTGCGGTTCAGGCCGCTGTGATCACTCTCCTTTCGTCACCCGTATACGGTGACAATCCTCCGGCCCCAGCGGCTCTCCGCTGGCGGATACCACGGCCAGCGGCTGCAGCGGCTGTTCACGCTGATTATCAATCAGCACCGAATGGACTTCGCCAGCGGTAAACAGATTCTGTTCACCCCACTGGCGCATCGCCACGATAATCGGAAACAGCGCACGTCCACGTTCTGTCAGTGCATACTCGCTGTAGGCGCTGCCGTCAGACGCAGGCCGCAGATCAAACACGCCCAGCTCCACCAGCAATTTCAGCCGCGCGGCCAGAATATTTTTCGCCAGCCCGAGGTTTTTCTGAAATTCACTGAAGCGGCGGACGTTGTCGAAAGCCTCGCGAACGATCATTAAACACCAGCGTTCACCTATCGCTTCCAGCGTTCGGGCCACCGGACATTCACTGTTTAACAATGCGGATTGTTTTGCCATGTTCACTCCTGCGCTTTAAGGCGTTCTGCTGAGTATACTCCGCGATCGTCAATCTGGTTGCTAAAAAAAACCACCGCAGCTAATAATGGTTAACTGGTTTTATTTCGAAACCAGATAGCCAGCAGAGGTGCGCAATGCTTCAGACCGACAGCAACAGGCGGGTTCCGACAGGGAACAGTGACGTCAGGGCCTCATCAGCCAGCAGTAAACCGGTGCCGCTGAGGCAGGTATTGCTGTTCGGTATGATCTGCTCACTGGCGGTTGGCAACGTCTATTTTGCCCAGCCTCTGCTAACCGCTATGGCGCAAACTTTTGCCGTTTCGGCCGGTTCGATCGGCGTGGTGGTTACCGCCACGCAGGTCGGTTATGCGCTTGGACTGCTGTTTATCGTGCCGCTGGGGGATATCGTTAATGGTCGCCATCTGATTGTCGGCCAGTTGCTGATCCTGGCGCTGGCGGTGTCGCTGGTGAGTTTCTCTCCGGATTTTTATGCTCTGCTGATCAGCATGAGCCTGGTCGGTCTGATGGCGGTGGTGGTTCAGGTGGTGGTGGCTTATGCCGCCTCGCTCTCCTCTGCGGCGCAGCGGGGTCAGGTGGTGGGCATGGTCACCGGAGGCGTTGTGCTGGGGATTCTTTTTGCCCGGCTGACGGCTGGCGTGATCGCCGATCTCGCGGGCTGGCGTGCAGTCTATCTCTGCTCTGCTGCGCTGTTAGTGCTGCTGGCTGGGATCTTTTACCGCACGACGCCCGCCACGCCTCTCCCTGGCATCAAACCCCGCTGGCCCCAGCTGATGCGCAGTTTCTTTCGGTTGTTTACCGATGAACCGCGACTTCAGGTGCGGGGAACGCTGGCTATGCTGATTTTTGCTGCCTTCAGCGTGTTCTGGACCTCGATGGTGCTGCCGTTAAGCCAGCTTAATTTCAGCCATAGCGCTATCGGCCTGTTTGGCCTGGCAGGTATTGCGGGCGCACTGGCCGCCATCCGGGCTGGTCGCTGGACCGATCGCGGCTATGGGCAACGCACCACCGGCGCTGGCTTGCTGCTGCTGACGCTGTCGTGGCTGCTGCTGGCGTTACTCAATTATTCAATCTGGCTGTTTATCGCGGGTGTGATCCTGCTGGATTTCGCGGTGCAGGCGGTCCACGTCAGCAGCCAGAGTCTGCTTCTCCAGGCCCGGCCTGAGGCGGGTAGCCGGCTGATCGCTGCCTATATGTGCTTCTACTCGGTCGGCAGCGCCCTGGGTGCAGTAGCCGGCACGCGGGTCTACGCACTCTGGCAATGGCCGGGCGTTTGTCTGCTCGGCAGCGCCATCAGCCTGACCGCGCTGCTGTTCTGGTGGGCTACGTCGCGCGCCTTACCTGCTGCTGCTTCCGCCACTCAGGAGCGATAAAATGAAAACACATCATCTGCTGCTTGCCGTGCTGATCACCGCTATCTGGGGTATGAACTTTTCCGTGATTAAACTCGGACTGCTGGAGGTTGACCCGTTTATCCTTGCCGGGCTCCGCTTTCTGTTGTGCGCCCTGCCTGCCCTGTTTTTCATCGCTAAACCGGATGTGAAATGGCGCTGGCTGATCGGCTACGGGCTGGTGTTCGGCGTCGGTTTGTGGGGCATGGTCAATCTGGCGATCAGGCTCGGACTCTCGGCCGGGGTCGCATCACTGTTACTGCAGTTCAGCGCGCTCTTTACCCTGGTTCTGGGAGGATGGGTGTTTCGCGAGCCGCTGTCGCGCTATCAGTGGGCGGGCATCGCCATCGCGCTGACCGGCTTGCTGTGCATCATTTTTCTGACCGATGGCTCCGTTTCTCTGCCCGGGCTGGGCTGCGTGCTGGTGGCGGCGGTGGCCTGGAGCGTTGCCAATATTCTGTATAAAAAAGCCGATACCCGGCAGGTATTTGCCTTTTTGATCTGGTCGAGTCTGTTCGCCCCGATCCCATTATTCATTCTGGCTTATGCTGTTAATGGATGGAGCGGCTTCCACGGTTTACTGGCTCACACCCACGGAATAACGCTGTTGTCGATCCTGTTCCAGGCCTATCCCAATACCCTGTTTGGCTACTGGGTATGGAACGCCTTACTGAAACGCTATCCGGTCTCTACCGTTGCGCCACTCTCCTTGCTGGTGCCGGTGTTTGGCTTACTGGGATCGTTCTGGATTTTCGATGAGCCGTTGTCAGCGCTGAAGCTGGCTGCGCTGCTGATCATTATCAGCGGCCTGAGTACCGGCTTATATGGCGCCCGCCTGAGGCAGGCGTGGCGTGGCCGGACGGTTCCCTGATGCACGACATTCCCTGCCGGGATAAAAGGAGGTCAACATGATCAGGCTATGTACCGCCTGTGGCACTGCATATCAGCAACAGCAGAGTCAGTTAACTCACTGTAAAATCTGTGAGGATGCGCGGCAGTACGTGCCCGCGTCGGGCCAGAGCTGGATCGATTTCGGGCAACTGACGTCCCGTCACGCCAACAAATGGACGGCACACGGCGATGCCCTGCTGAGCATCAAAACCGTGCCGAAATTTGCTATCGATCAGCGGGCTTTTCTGCTGCGCACCCCGCAGGGAAATGTACTGTGGGACTGCATTGCCAATCTTGATGAGGCGACCCTGACGCTGGTAAAAGCACTCGGCGGTCTGCACGCCATCGCCATTTCCCATCCGCACTACTACACCACCATGCAGGAGTGGGCCGCCGCCTTTAACGCACCGATTTACCTGCACGCGCGCGATCGCGAATGGATAGTGCGCGACAGCCCACACATTAAACTGTGGCAGGGTGAATCGTTAGCGCTGTTGCCTTCACTGACGCTACTACGGCTCGGCGGCCATTTTCCCGGTGGCTGCGTACTGCACTGGGATGAAGGCGACGGCGTGATCCTGGCGGGTGATATTCTTCAGGTGACGCCCGGCGCGCACGGCGTGTCGTTTATGTGGAGCTATCCGAACATGCTGCCGCTTTCCGCCGCCGCGGTGCAGAGTATTCTGCAACGGCTTTCTGGTGTGACATTCGGGCGACTTTACGGTGCCTTTGACGGGCAGGAAATTCACCGGCAGGCCAAAGAGAAAGTGATGCGATCCGGGCAAACCTATCTGGCCTGCTTAGAAAACCAGGACGAATGACAGCCCTGAAGGCAGCTTAGCCCGCAGCGCACACCGGACGTGGCGACGTGCGTAACTGGCGATTGCAGCCGCTCAGCCAGCCGCAGGTCTGCTCTTCCGGCTCCGCATAGCGATTGACCCCCATGTCGGTAAGGTTTTTTAATCTACCCGCAAAAAAGCCTCCCGAAGAGGAGGCTTTAGGCATAATGCATCGATTCAGAAACTTTCCCAGTTGGCCCTGGTTAAATCGACAATCTGGCGGTCGGGTTGAGGGCTTTGCAATGCCGGACGGATGCCAGCACGGTTTTGCACTGCCTGAGGAGCCCGGCTGTGGTTATCCACTTTAAAGGTGGCCACCAGCGCCGATAAGGTTTCAGCCTGTTCCTGCAGGGATTTTGAAGCCGATGATGCCTCTTCAACCAGCGAGGCGTTCTGCTGCGTAACCTCATCCATCTGACCGATAGCCAGATGAACCTGCCCGATGCCCTTGCTTTGCTCAGAGGTAGCCGCAGCGATCTCATTCACCAGATCGGCGACCTGCTGGATCGCCTGACGGACATTTTCACTGTTACTGCCAACACCACTGGCCTGTTCTAAACCGTGCCCGACCTCTGACACCGAGGTTGCGATAAGGTCTTTAATTTCACGCGCGGCAGACGAGGAGCGCTGTGCCAGATTACGCACTTCAGAAGCGACAACTGCGAAGCCCCGTCCGTGCTCACCGGCACGCGCCGCTTCTACCGCCGCGTTCAGCGCCAGGATATTGGTCTGGAAAGCGATGCCTTCAATCAGCCCGGTGATTTCAGAAATTTTAGCCGAGCTGCCGCGGATCTCATCCATCGTACTCAGCATTTGCTTCACCGCCGCCCCGTTCTGAATCGACATATGATTCGCATTGTTTGCCAGCTGACTGGCCTGTTGCGCACCTTCTGCATTCTGGCGTACCGTTTCGCTCAGCGTTGCCATGCTGGCAGAGGTCTGCTCCAGCGAAGCCGCCTGCTCTTCGGTGCGCGAAGAGAGATCTTCATTGCCCGCCGCGATTTGTGTCGAACCGGTACTGACCGATTGTGCAGCATGATTCACCGACAACAGCGTCGCGGAAACCCGCTGTAACAGCCCATTAAACGCCATCGCGGTTTTGCCAATCTCATCTTTTCTTAACACCGGCGCGGTACGGGTCAAGTCGAGCGTATTGCTGACCTGAGTCAGGGTATTGACCATGCCCGAGAGGCTTTTCCGGATGCCAAGAATAGTGCTGGCAGAGAAAGCGCCGAGCAGCAGGATGATCAGCAAAGAGCCGCCTGACATCGCCCACAGCGTCAGGCGGTAGACGCGCTGATTTTCTGCCCGCAGCTGATTGCCGATATTAATGTTCAGCTCAATCTGACGGGTAAAATCCGCTTCAAGTTTTCTTGCGGCAGCGCCGATCCCGGCATCACCCTGCAGCAGTGCCAGCGAAACCGCATTATTGTGCGCACGTGAAGCCGCAATAAATGCCGGTAACGCGCTACGCACCGCGTCAAGATTTCTGTAGGACTGCTCGGTCAGCGCTTTATCTTCCTCGTTGGAGATGTCATTCGCCATATAGTAATCGCTAAGCGATTTGATCTCGTCCAGCAACTGGTTAATCCGCTGCTCGGCCGCCGGCAGTCGGGCACTCTCCATCGTGCTCTGATGGCGATACAGCGCAATCCCGAGCTGATTAGTCGCACTGATCGATTTGTTGATATCCCGGATGCTGGGAATGGCATTGACCTGCACATATTCAAAACGGGACTGAAAACCTGAGATCACGGATAAAGAAATAATCGCCAATGCAATCAGAGAGATTGCAAGCAGTGAGAATACCGTTACCAGTCGCTGTGTAATAGTCATAAATGCTCGCTGTAAAACAGGCTAAAAAAAGCACAGGGTTATTTAGTGAATCGTTTTTATCGGCGCGGTTTAAACGGGCTTTAATTAATCTTCGCCATTATATTTTTTTATTATTTCTTGCAAACAGCCTGTTCTGGACTATGTAATAAATTGCATTCAGGATGCATGTCGGCGCGGAGCGATTATTTTTCCGCGCCTCTGTTGATTATTTTATTTTCGACACGATTTACTCCTCAGCGGGCAGAATATATCCGCACAGAAACCGTTCATGGTCTGATGATTAGCGTTCTTATTATGAAATTTCAGCATCAGATAAGCACGCCGCGGGCAAAATCGGGTCATAACGGCGATCTGTACGAACAGGGGATCTCCTGCGCGCGCCGTGCTGTCAGCCCCGGAATCCCGTGCGCTGCGCAAAATAAGTTACATCAGAATTTCTGATTGAATAACGGCCCTTTACCTGAGTCTGTCTGAACAAGCTGGGCGTCTGCATGGTTGATTTTGTCAGTACCAATTAAAAAACGTGATTGGGCTGGCAGAAATCAAATCATGGTCTATGCTCACTGGCCCGACCAGGCTCAGGTCTGGTCCACAGCAATAACATATACAATAAAAAAGGAGTCATTATGGATTTAGCCACATTTGAAGCCAGAACCGGCCTTTGGCCACATATGCAGTTTACCGATGTCGAATATGAAGTGTGCGGCGATCGGGTTGAGATCTACGCCATTGATGTCAGTGGTCAGACGAAGAGTAAGCTGTTTATCTGCCGTGTTGCGAATGAACAACAGGCAGCCTCGCTGACCGCTCAGTTCAAAGAGTGGTTGCCTAAACTGAAGCTGAAAAAACGCAAAGTGGCGCTCAACCTTGCTCGTGTCGCCTGTGAAAAGAGTTATCCCGCCACGCTAAACCGGCCGGCTAGTCACACAGCCAGCCGATCGTTCTGATCGCCCGGCCGCGTCCCTTTCTTCAGCCTGACTGTCAGCGGTCAGGCTGATCAGATTAGCCGGTCAGCGGGTGCCAATGGCGCGTTCATCACGGTTTACGACAGCCGGAAAAGGCGATCGTCGCCTGGCGCAATAGAGACATCCTGAAACGGTGTGATGTGGATTTCGATCCAGTGATTGGCAGCCCGCAAGGTGTGTGGCCAGTTGCGCCGCGCCAGTTCTGCGACAAAATCATGGGTGCTTATCGTCAACCTGCCGTTTTCGTCCTGTCGTATTGCCTGACGGAACGCGGTATGAATTTCATCTTCCTGTGACATTTATCGCTTCTCACATCAACTGTATAAATAAACAGTATTAGTAATCGACTCAGTAATCAAGCGTTGAGCGTCATTCCAGCCTGCTTCACTTCAGCCTGGCGCCGTCTGCTCTTTCACCTATCGCTTGTGGCCGGACTAAAAAGTGCCAGCCCGATCCCGCTGACATCGCTAAGCGCACCCCTTCGCACGGATCTGAATAATTATTTGATTTATAATATTATTTTTGGTTTTTCGTTACAGGCAGCAGGCGCGGTTGTTGCTTTCTCACTCCTGCCGCTCAGTGACTTTAAGCCAAATCTTAGAAAACGTTTTCATATAAGCGTAACGCGTTGATTAGCCAGACAATCACCTTCCATTAGCGTTTTAATTATTTGATATCTAACTAAAATAACAAGTAAACGTAGCGGCAACTCTGCAGGTTTTGCCCTATCTTTAAATGGCTCTGTAAGGAAATCCACTCCGATTACAGAGTGATCTAACTCCTACCCTTGCCCCCTTTTTCAGGGGGCTCTTTTTTATAGACTGCCAGGTCGTTTTCAACAGGCGGTTTTCCTCACCCCGCTCCACTGATTATTCCCGCTGATCGGATAAGGCACAGAGTCAGCCTCAGCAGTAAAGATATACCTGAGCAGGAATTAATACCGATTAGCGTTAAGAAAGGTTATTTATTTGTAACGGTATAATTCATTACGCTGAATCAATACAAACAATGCGGATCATATTGCTTTGAAAAGAATGCTTTTTTTATTCATATCGTTGATACAGGCTTTTCGTGAGTGAAAATTGGACCAACACGCTATGGAAACAATTAAAAAAGTTGGGTAATAATCACACTGACCACCCTTATCCGGCGCCTCACCAGGGAAGCCGTTAGTCCATAAAAACAGGTTCGTTCGTTGTTTGCCCCTGCCTTAATGGAAGGGGCTTTTCATGTGCGTTGTTTCAGTCAGCGTAATGGGCTGTTCCTTTCCGCTTAAACGTTATCTGACCTCTCTGTTAGCAGACCAGATTAATCCGGTCAGCAGATTTCAGCCTGCATAAATGGACGCCCGCCATCCGCCCAGCAGAGGGATGAAAACGCCGCTGTTGTGTCGCTAACCGCGATTCACTCTGTGTTATGGTTGCTGAGCAAATACCAGCCATGCGAGTCCGCCTATGCTTTCCACCATCATTTACCGTAGCCAGCTTACGTCTTGCGTCTCACCTGAGAGATTGCAGGCGCTGGTCGATCATGCCAGTTCTAAAAACATGGCTATTCAGGTGACCGGTATCCTGTTATTTGATGGACAGCATTTTTTCCAGGTGCTGGAAGGCACAATGGAAGCCGTTCTCGACGTCTATCAGCGTATCAGTCAGGACGATCGGCATTTTAATCTGATTGAATTAATGCGTGATTACGCGCCGGCCCGCCGGTTTGGCCATGCGGGTATGGAGCTGTTTGATCTGCGGGGCTACCAGGACAGCTCCGTCGTGGAGGCGCTGCTTAACCGTGTCACGCTGAATGCCAGTCGGGTGAAAGGCGATCGGGTGGTGAAATTCTTACGGTCTTTTGTAGAGGGCCGCGATAAAGAGACCTTTATTGCAATTGATCCGGCACAGGCCTGGCAGCTGGTTACCCCACCGCAACCTGCCCTTCCATCACCTTATTGTCCTGCGCCCGACCAGCATTGTGCATTTGCCCTTCAGCCGATTGTCGATGTCGCCCGTCGCCGCATCGTCTCCTGTGAGGCGCTGATACGCGGCCCGCAGGGCGCCTCACCAGCAGACTATTTTGCCCGACTGCCTGAAGATAAGATTTATCAGGCCGATCTCCATTCAAAAACCTACGCCTTTATGCTGGCCAGGCATCTGGGGATGCGTCATCAGACGCTGTCCGTCAACCTGCTGCCGATGTCACTGGTGGTGATTGAACACGCAGTTGAACAGCTGATCCAGCAGATCATCCGACAGGGGTTACGCCCGGAGCAGGTGGTGGTTGAAGTGACGGAGGATGAGGTCATTTCGCGCTTTGATGAATTCCAGTTTGCGGTACAGCAGCTGAAAGCAGCCGGCATCAGTCTGGCGCTCGACGATTTTGGTGCCGGTTTTGCGGGCCTTTCGCTGTTAGCGGAGTTTCAGCCAGACAAAGTGAAAATTGACCGAAAGCTGATTATGGATATTCACCGCAGCGGTCCGCGTCAGGCGATCGTGCTGGCGATCCTGAAATGCTGTAATGCGCTGGAAATAACGGTGATAGCGGAAGGGGTCGAGAAGATTGAAGAATGGCTGTGGCTGGAAGGCGCGGGCGTTCGCTATTTTCAGGGGTTCCTGTTTGCCCGGCCGGCCCTCAATACTATTCCGCCGGTAAGCTGGCCTGAACGTCGTCAGTTACGCTGATCGACTCTTTTCGCAGGAGTATGATGCAGCTCACACCGCTTCGCTGCAAAGCACAGAAGCTGTGCCAGGCTTAATCCATCGGTCAGAGAGAGCGTCTGGCTGATAATGATTAAATCGCTGGAAACCAGCCTGAAAGTGGAGAATCACCATGAACGAAGATCGCATTAGCGGTAACTGGAAGCAGTTCAAAGGCAAAGTTAAGGAAAAATGGGGCGATCTCACAGATGACGATATGACCGTTGTTGAAGGGAAGCGCGATCAGCTGGTCGGTAAGATTCAGGAACGCTACGGATACGAAAAAGATCGTGCCGAGAAAGAAGTAAAAGAGTGGGAAGATTCGAACAAGTACCACTGGTAATACCTTCTCTATGCCGGGCTGCCCTGCGCCCGGCTCGTTTTCTGTTTCACTCCCCTGCCCTCATTTATCACGTCACGCTTGCTCCTCTGAGGTGCCGCATTTGCTGCACTGATTATTATGGAAATGATTGTTTCTTTATAGGGCAGTGACGCGCATACTGCCGACGTCGTCCCGGTCACCGGGATCCGTACCTCTCCGGAAACCTATTATGCCCCAACACTCTACCGACACGGTCTGCGGCCTCGTCGGGGTTCTGCCTGAGACGCTGCGCCGCTGGCGTCGTGCCGGTCTTATAACCTCTCCCGGACCTGCCGGTTATTCCGACAGCCAGTTGACGCGTGCGCTCTACGTGCGCGACATGACCTCAGGCGGCCATACGCTTTTCGATATTCACACCTCGCTTCGCTGGCCTGCGCTGAAGCCTCCAGGTGGCTGGGCCTGCCGGGAAGAAGAGTTGTTGCAACTGTTACGTCATAACGCGGATGAAGACATTGAGCGCGAATTACGCATGATGGGCACCGATTACAGCGGCGATGATTATGTTAACTGCTATCTGCGGCCGCTGAATCTCTGGTTACGTACCGATGTCAGTGACGGATCAGCAAGCCGTCAGCAACGTTTCCATTCCGCTATCGTCTCGCAATGGGAAGGTCTGGCGCTGGCGTCTCAGCGTCGCAGTACCGTGCCGCTCTTTCTTGAAGCAGTCAGCGTCACCGATGAAACAGAGATCTGGATGGAAGCCATCCGTCTTAACGGACAGGGGTTTCGGGTCGAAGTTGCTGCGGTTGCCTCCGGTAAGCCTGCCGTGGCTCACCGCCGGTTTGATCATCATCTGATGTGGTGCAGCGACGGGATTACACCACTGATGAATGCCGCCTATCAGTCGATGCTGGCGGCAGGTCAGCCGGTGATGCTGACCGGAACCGATACCCGGCTCAAGGCCGGGGAAGAGGTGCTGGCCATCAGCGCCTGACGGCAGCCTGCATCACGCCCGTCGGTCACCGGATAAAAAAGGCGGAAGACGATCGTTATCGCCTTCCGCCTTGACGTCCTTCACTTACCCATTATTTCTGATGTTCCAGCGTTCTGGCTCCGCCGGTTTCAATAGGAATACGGCGAGGTTTCTCACTTTCCGGTATCTCCTGCAGTAAACCAACGTTCAGCAGGCCATCCGCCAGGCTGGCACCGGTCACTTTCATGTGTTCGGGAATAGCGAAGCTCAGCCGGAAATCATGACGGGCAATACCGCGGTAGATCCAGCCACTGTTCTCCTCATTCGCGTCACCGGACGCTTCCGGCGCCGTGGTCTCTTTCTTACCTGCCACAGAAAGGCGTCCACCGCTGAGCTCAATTTCAAGCTCGTGCTCTTTCCAGCCCGGTACGCTGACCGTCAGCGCGTAACGATCGTTGTCGACTCGCTGCAGATCGTAAGCGGGTGCTGACGTCAGCTGGCTGTCGCCGGTGAGCTGACTGAACAGTTTATCGATGCGGCTGAATCGATCTGATAATGCGGAATCAGCCAGTGAGGGGAAGACGGAAATCTGATGTAATGACATGGCGATAACCTCCTGAATAATGTTCATCCAAAAGCTCATCTGACCGGCTGACAGTGGCCGGTCACTTCTTAAAATAATAGCCTTTTCATCACTTTCAAGGCGGCTGGCTGATTTTTTTATTGTCATAAAGTCAATAAGTTAAATAATCGCTCATCGCCGGATGCTGGACTATTTCTTTGCGTGCGGGGTCAGGCAGAAATGGGGATGTCGGCCCGCCAGTAACAGCAGCAGCTCATATTCACCCTGACTTAACAGCGTCGGATTAACGGCCGCTTCTTTGGTTTGCCAGACACGCAGGCTGAGGTCAAAGCGCTCGGCGGCGCTCTGCTGAGAGAGTCCCGCGGCAAGTCGAAGTTCACGAACATTATTCTGCACAATCACAGGCTGCGGGGAGGAACGATTAACCAAAAAAAACTCCTTTGAAATGAGTGACCCGCATAAAAAACGTAACGCTGCTTTTTATCGAAAGCAGAGCGTTACCGACGCGGCCCGGATGTTTTGACATGAGAATAATTGACCATTTTATTTAAATGTCAAATATCCGGCTTATCTTTCACCTGTAATCCGGCGTTAAGCGGAGCGGCGCATTGTGTCAGTAAATCGTCATTTTTCAGTTTTTTAGAATGCTTTATTTCTGATGCCAGGAATTTTCTTGTTATTTTTAATCTCGCTGATTCAGGGATTATTCCGCTATCCCGTGTTCCTCTCATTCGTCAGGATAGTCCGTTTAGCCTGAGGTTAATTTTCAGGTCGGCTACCCTAAAAAACAAGAGGAGAAAAAACAGATGAAAAACCCTATTCAGCGCCGTTCACCGGAAGACCTGTCGCGGGTGGAGCTGCGTGAACAATGGCAGATTACCTACTGGACGCAGGAGCTGAAGACAACGCAGGAACGGCTGACACGTGCAATTCGTGAAACCGGCCCTGAGGCGGATCATGTGCGCGACTGGCTGGAGAAAAATCCGCCGCCACGACGCCCGGCGCAATCCGCCGCCGGCAGCAAAGGTTAACCTGACTGTCGCCTGAGCCCCGGCATCAGCCAGAACTCATCAGCGATACGCGTTGCCTGACAGGGTGGCTCAGCGGCTGACGGAAAGCGACGCTGAGTGACTCTGGCGGCGTTTTACCTTTTTTCTGAAGGTGTTACCGCTCCTCTTTTGGTGAGGCTGCCACCATTTTTCCCTTACATCTCCTCTTACCGACCGCATATTCCGAATTAATCGCGCGAGGAATTAAGGCGAATTGGTTAGCTGTCAGCGAATAAACGATAAGCCGCTTTGTAGTATATTCCTTGCTGTCAGTGAAAATAAAAAGCGTTATCGATAAAATCACCGAATCGTAAACAGGCATGAAATGCGTTAAAGAAAATATAAAGAGACACCCGCCGCAGAGTCACTTATCATCGCGGTGAAAATAATAATTACGCGTTATTTCCTTTCGCCTAATCGCACTTCGTTCCGGTCAGTTACCGTACAATTTCTCTTTTTTATTTCGCGCCGTCATCAGAGGGTGCGAAGGACACACACATGCTAAAAAATTTAGACGGCGACGACGAGCGCCGTTCCCGTGCTTTGCAGGCGTTAAGTAACCCTGACGAGAGCCGGGACGACGTGCTCAGAAAATTTGTCAGGCTGGCCAGCCAGGCACTGAGTATACCGGGCAGCTTCATTTCTGTGCTGGATGATGAATTTCAGACAGTCCGCGCGGCGCACAACTTTGCTCTGGAGCGCTCAACCCGCCAGGACTCCTTATGCCGCCACGTCGTTGACAGCGATAGCGCAGTAATCGTCCCTGACACCTATCTCGATGCGCGTTTTGTTACCCATCCATTAATTACCGGTGTGCCCTTTATTCGCTTCTATGCCGGCGTGCCGTTAAAAAACCGCGAGGGGATTATTCTGGGCACCTTGTGCGTGACTGACACCGCGCCGCACACGTTTGGCGCGGACCAGGTCACCACGCTGAAGCTGCTCTCTACCCTGGTGATGTCATTTCTGGAGGCGTGGCATTCCGCCGGTTTTGCCGATCCGGTGACCGGATTACCCAATCGCCAGCGTCTGATCCGCGATCTGCAATATCTGGCCGTAGCCGGCGATACCACACCGCGCCGGCTGGTGCTGATCGATTGCATCGACATGTCACGCGCTTACGAACTGGCCCGCACGATGGGCATGGGGCCGGTTGAAAATCTGCTGAAAGATATGGCGACGCTGTTGCCGCTGCGGCTGCGTCCGGCGGTGGGCGAAATGCTCTATACGGTCGCTACGGGCCGGTTCGCCATTTTAACCCGCGCAGATAGCCGGCTTAGTGCGGCATGGGTCGCGGGCCGTCTGGAAGGTATCAGTGCTGATATGGATGAAGGCTTGTCCGTGGCGCTGACCACACACACTGGCGAGGCTGACTTTATTGCTGGCAGCGTACCGGCACCTGAAGTGCTGCGCCGGGCGGTCAGCGCACTCAACGAAGCGGTGGGACGCGGATTGCCGTCACACCGCTTCGACGTGGCATCAGAGATGCAGCGTACCGATGATTTCGTACTGATGAACGATCTTAAAATGGCCTTGCGCGACAATGTCGGACTCTATCTGGTCTATCAGCCAAAGATTTGTCTGCACAGTGGTAAACCGGTCGGGCTGGAAGCGCTGGTCCGCTGGCATCATCCCACGCGCGGTGAGCTCTCTCCCGCGGCTTTTCTTCCGCTGGCTGAGCAGACCGATCTGCTTTCCACCCTGACCGCCTGGGTGATCGATCAGGCCGTTGATCGCCTGCGACGACTGCGGAATAACTGCATCCAGCTGCCGTTAACCGTCAACGTCAGCGTCCGCGATTTTTCACGTGAGGGGTTTGCCGCCGCGCTTGAGAGTAAAATGCTAAAGGCAAAGCTGCCGACCTCGCTGCTGGGCATCGAGTGTCTGGAGACCGAACGCATCATCGAAAGCCCGACGGCTTTGCGCGGTCTGGAATTGCTGAAACACCGGGGCTTTGGCATTTCGCTTGATGATTTCGGTTCCGGCTACAGCAATATCAGTTATCTGCGACGAATGCCGCTTGATGTGATTAAGCTGGATCGTTCGCTAATCAGTGAACTCTCCTCTGATACCGCTTCACGGATTATCGCCCGTAGCATTATCGCCATGCTCAAGGAGCTGGACTATGTGGTACTGGCAGAGGGTGTCGAGTGCCCGGATACGGTGAACTCGCTGACCGAGTATGGCTGCGATCAGGCACAGGGCTTTTTCTACTCAAAACCGCTCACGGAAGAAGCGCTCAATCACTGGCTGCACTGGAAACTGCGCGGTCATTGTCATTGAGGCTGTCACCGATCGGGCTGACAGATTCCAAAGCGCTGTCTGTTGCAGACAGCGCTTTGTTGTTGTCGCTGTTCAGGCGGAGTGATCCGGCACCCTCATAAACATTCAAAATTTTTGAAGTTTAACAGCAAAACATCGCTATTCCCCTTCCGCGTCATTGCGCCTACTATTCATTCCATCGAGGCGAAACGCCTCTCCCGAATTAAAATGAACTGAGGAAATGACCATGAAAACCATCAAAACTTTTGTTGCTGTTGCTGCCCTGACACTGATCTCTTTCGGTATTTTTGCCCAGAGTATTACCGTGACCGCCTCTACGCTGGATGCAGCTGAAGCGAAAGTCGCGGCGCAGGCCAAAGATGCTGGTGCGTCATATAAAATTACCGGTGCCCGTGTCGACAATCGCGCGTACGTCTCCGCTGAACTGATCAAATAAGCTCAGCAGTTAGCTGACAGGGCTGCCCGAAGGGCGGCCTTTTTTTGCATTCTGCTTTCCCCCTGCAACCTGCTGCTCTGTTTGCAGTGTCTCTTAATGCCGTTTCACCAGGCGGACATCTTCCATTTTCTGCCGCTACGGTTAAAAAAGTGTTATCGGCCAATCTGCCGTTTCGCTTACTCCCGCCTGCGATGGTGCAGTCCGTGCGACGGTGAATAAGGTTAGATGCAACATTATTTGAACAATGTTAGCGTGTCCCCGACAATCACATAAAACCGGAGCTGCACATGCTGACCACAATAATATATCGCAGCCATATTTCGGATGACTTTTCCGTTAAGACCCTGCCCGAAATGGTGAAAAACGCCAGCAAAATTAATGCGTCTCATGATGTGACCGGCATTTTATTATTTAACGGCACGCATTTTTTTCAGCTACTGGAAGGACCTGAAGCGGGCATTCTGGCTGTTTACCGTCGCATCTGTGCCGATCGCCGTCATCACAACGTGGTGGAGCTGATGCGTGACTACGCGCCTTCCCGCCGTTTTGGTAATGCCGGAATGGAACTGTTTGATCTGCGCGAGCACGACCGTTCCTCGTTGTTGCAGGCGGTGCTCGATAAAGGCACCTCGAAATACCGTCTGACCTATGATGATCGGGCACTGCAATTTCTTCGGACCTTCGTTGAGTCGCGTGAGAAAGAAAATTACTACGAGGTTCTGCCGCCTGGCTACTGGGAGTTCATTTCTGAACGCAGCGATGTGCCGGACTCCAGACCGCTCACTGAAGGCGTCAGCTTCCGGCCGGTGGTGGATCCGCTGGCACGTCAGGTGACAGCGATTGAAGCGACCACCACGCGCCCGTCTGGCACGTTATCTGCGCAAGTCGCGAGCCAGCAACTCTATCTCGACGATCTCGACACGGTGAAAAAGACCTTTGCGCATGCCGGTCTTGTCTGCCCGGACGGCATGACGCTCTACGTCAGCCTGCTGCCTATGACGCTGGTGGTGGTGCCGGATGCCGTCAGCCAGATTGTTGCGGCGATAGTTCAGGCGGGTCTGGTGCCCGAACAGGTGGTGATCGGAGTCAGCGAAACCGAAGTTATCTCACAGCTTGAGGCGTTTTCTGAAGCCGTGCGCGAACTTAAAGCTGTCGGGATCAGCCTCTCCGTTGACAACTTTGGCGATGGATCGGCTGGCCTGTCATTACTGACGCATATTCAGCCAGATCGTATCCGAATCGATGCAGGCATTACGCGCGATGTGCATCGCAGTGGACCAAAACAAGCGGTGGTACAGGCGATTATCAAGTGTTGTTCGGCACTGGAAATCACGGTGATCGCGGCGGGCATCGTGCAGGCTGAAGAGTGGATGTGGCTGGAAGCCGCTGGGGTGATCAACTTCCAGGGCACCCTGTTTGCCGCCGCAGGACGCTATGATGCGCAGTACGTTGCCTGGCCGGAATACCGCGAAGCGATGTGATCCTCGCGCCGCTGCTCGTTGCATATACTGGGCTCGCCGGATGGCGGGCCTTTTTTTTATCCGGGTTTCAGCCATCTCTTGAGTCGCGTCTGGAATGCATAGTGTGGTGCTGGTTCACCCGGATCCAACATCCGCAGGCTACAGACTTTTGATAACCACTATAGCGAGTAAATATCCCTGTCTATCCACTACAGCGAGTAACCGAAGCGGCTAATCCTGCTGTTTACCTCCCTTTCACCGCAGCGGAAAGAAATGCATAACCACTATAGCGAGTAAACAGACTCCATCACCCATCCGGATAACCACTATAGCGAGTAGTTTGCGCAAAAATGACGCTGGATCAGCGTCGTGGATGGTTATTTAGCGGGATTCCCTTCAGATAACCACTGTAGTGAGTACCCGCACACCGTTACACGGTCACGGGTAACCACTGTAGCGAGAAGATGATGTTCACCGGCAAGGGGTTTCTGCAGCGCTCTGTATGCAGCCTGGCGTGGGGTACGGTGCTGACCACTCATGTCAGAGATAATCTGATTCCGCTCAGCTAACCACTGTAGCGAGCAGTTTCAGCAAGGTCGTGAGTGAGGTTAGCAACAGAAAGAACGCGGCGCTTGCAGGGATCACAACAGGCCTGCCGCAGGTCGCGGCCTTCGTCGTTAGCCCCTCCATCCGGTAACTGTAACCACTATAGCGAGTAGATCGTTGCAGGAGGTGATCTCGGCCAGCCCCCTCATTTTGCCTGGCGGCATGACTTTTCATTGCTTTACCGCTGAATAACCACTGTAGCGAGTATCTGTAACCCATAGCATCAACCACTATAGCGAGTATTTAACGTCGATCCCTCAAACGATAACCACTGTAGCAAGAAGGTAAGAAGGTTTCTGGCTATTTCCTGAACGATAATGCGCAATTATGGATTATAAAATAGCCAGTTAACCACAGCGGCGAGCATTACGATCACAAAAACCAGCTTTGCCGGTTTTCGCCACGCGGTTCAGAGAAGATACTGAGAGTGAGTAACCACTATAGCGAGTAACCGTTCGTTAGCGATCCTCAGGCCGTAAGGCAGAGCAGTACAGCCAATACCAGCCAGCCTGCGGCGTCGCCTGAAGAGTATGCCTCACGAATAACCACTAAAGAGAGGGACGCCAATCGGTCAGCACCGGTTGCAGAGTGGAAAAATGGCGGGAAGTCAGGCGTGCTGGAACCCGAAGCGACAGAGCTGAAAGAGAGAACTACAGCGGATGTCTGGGTGATAACCACTATAGTGAGTGATCCGTCTCACTTTTCTCACTACAGTGGTTAGTGCTCACTACAGCGGTTAGTCATTCTGACGCTTTACTCGCTATAGTGGTTAGCGTGCTATACGACTCCGGCAGGGCCTCTCTTCCCGGTCAGAAGCCGTAATAATCCCGCCTGTCAGCCCTTTTTCTCTTTGCGGATTTTATTCAGCAGCTCTTTTTCTTCCCGTGACACCATCACTAATTCGCTGCTCTCCTCTTCCGGCAGGATGTCGGGCAGATTGACGTCAATGATGTCCACATCGCTGTCGATATCATCGTAATCATCAATATCATCATCGATTAAGCCTGACTGGCTGAGCGGCAGCTCTGCCGGCCGCAGCTTAGGATGGCGGTAATGGACCCAGAAGTAGACTGACGAGCCGCGCTTGGTTTCGGTGTAGTCGAGATAGCCGATCTCTTTTAACTGCTCCATTGCTTTTCTCACGGTCGCATTCTGTGTGATAACGCGGGAAGTGAGGTTAAGCCGCGCGCGCAGGCGGGCCATCGATATCGGCGCAGGCTTCGGCGGCAAGCTTTCAATGAAGGTGTAAAGCGCCTGTGCGGACTCTTTTCTTGCCAGCTCGTTAATGGCTTTGAGCTGCAACAGCACTTTTCTGTCGAACTGATACAACTCAAAGATCTTGGGATCGGCCTGCAGCGTCACCGTATCTTTTTTAATGCTGTATTTGGCGGACTGCACCAGGTGAGTGGTGTAGTTTTCACCGCCTTTGCTGGTGAAAGTCAGGGTATTGGAGGCGATACGCGTCAGAGAGGCGTCCAGACGGTTCCTGAGCTTCGATGAGAGACGCGCTGATGGTATCCCACACAGCTTGGCAAATTCGACGAAAGAGAGCGTTACAGTGTCTCCCAGACACTCATGCGTGGCGAACGCACGGATGATGCCGACCCAGGTTTTAAAATCGTTATCCATATCCAGACGGGCGCCCAGGATCTTGATGTTGTCATACCCTTCCGATCTCACCAGCGAAAGCTGCTTCAGATCCTGCGTGACGTCCATCGCGTTCATCTGGTTTTTCTGACTGCGCGCCGTGGATTTTAGCGTGGGAACGAACAGACCCAGCCGCATCAGAGCAACAGGCTGCACCGTGTTATTACTGTTGGGAGTGAGGGTAACAACTTCACCGGTACGTTTGTCTGTTTCGCTAAACGCTTCAGCTATGTTCAGGATATCGGGTTCTTTTTTTGGCATGTAACAGATCCGTGATGTGAACAAGCGAGAGTCGCCGTTACTCGATACAGTGGATACTAGCACTCACTATAGCGGTTGATCTACTCGCCATAGTGGTTTTTTATCTCGCTATAGTGGTTAGTTTACTCGCTACAGTGGTTGGCGATCTGCTTTCAACTCAGCAATACCACGGCCTCGCACGGTATGGGGATCTGTAGGGACCTTATAAGGATCTTACTGGGATCTGTTATTGGATCTGACCGGTGGATAAAACGGCAAAACCCGTGTCCGGTTGCAGTGGAAAATTAACGTGAACTTCAGAATGCGCTCTCCTGCCCGCTGGCAAATTCCAGCCACAATGGGATTAACAGCCCTGTCTGTGAAGATAAGGTTATACACAGGGAAATAGCGATTTACTCGCTACAGTGGTTATCGGTCACTCGCCAGCGCGGTTGCTTTTCTCGCTACAGTGGTTATTCCACTTACCACAGTGGTTGTTCTTCTCGCTATAGTGGTTATCAACCCTGCCTCAGCCCTTGTCTGGTAAGGGCCAGGACGGATCGGGGATCTGTTAAGGATCTCATTTTGATCTATAGAGGATCGAACGATTGGATCTGGCCTGTGGATAATGAGGATAAAATGAATTACTGAGGGTGTATAACCTGCCGGTTCAGTTCAGACAAAGTCACCACGTAAGGAAACGCTGGAATAGCGATTGCCTGTTATCTGATGAAACAGAAAAGACCTTACCCACTTGACCAGGCCAACCTCGGACAGGCTGTTTTTGAAGAGATCCCGTAAACGGAAAAGCGGTTTAACATCCACCCTCCCCGTTCCGGTCAGCCAGCTCTTTATTGTTACTGAATGAAGCCTGAGAAGGATTAACCTATTTCCGCCTGAAAAGCAGAACAGTTAGCGTGGCAGAACGCTCCGCCAATATTGCTGACCTGAAACCACTCAGTTTGAGAACTGCATTCCTGTTACAGACAGGCAATCACAGAAACCAATTGCGTGGCTCTTCACTGACTTTATTTCAGCTCGCCCCGTTTATCTTTCTTAATCTGGAATTTTTCACCATAAGATTTCATGTTTAAATATTTGATTTTAAATAATTTATTCAGAATTTTCATGCTGAAAACACCCTAAGCCCGGACTCAACTTTTCTTCTTTAGCGTACTTGAGCAACCGCTCAGAGGTGAAACCTGCAGGATGCAGGAAGACAAAATGAGGTGATGAATAAAATCACCATCGAGAGATGTACGAAGCATCTAGCATTAAGCTCATCAAAGAAGTTACCGGAATGACCGATAGCTTCCTTATGCCAGCCTGCTTATTGGCTGATAACACTGTTATCAACTCTGATTCCGAAGGTGGAGTATTCATGGAAGCAGGAAGCAATTCTGATCATTGTACGGACGCACATACCGGGGTTACACCAGAGTTCAGAGAGTCTTAGCCCGGGCGCTTTCGATAATTTCAACAAATGCCGGTGACGTTGCAGAGATAAAGCGTTCATTGAAAGAGAGCCAAACGCCTTCGAATGCTGCCACCAATCAGACAACACGGAACAAGCTCATCGGCATCCACGTGGCGTTGCTGCAAGTTTTTAAATCCTGCCCCGACTTAGCTGGCTTTACAGCAGCACAATGGATGCTGAATCTCAGACTGCCAGGGAATTTGAATTTCACCCTGACGATAAGCCGTTCAGTGGATCAGTGCCCTGCTCGCGTGTTCCGGATAAAAGTCAGCTTGCGCAGAATCGATGAGACGGGAAACAGTGCCCTGTATAGCCAGATAAACGAGCACAGCGGCAAGGGGCGACGCTTTGAACCTGGGTACCACTCGGACCTGTAGAGTTACCCTTTGCCTGATGCGTACCTTAACCTATATCTGCATCACAGACTGCTGATGTCACGTCGCCGGGGCGATCAGCACCATTATTTCTGCCCGTAATAACGGCTAAACGCTTCTCGAAATGGCCACATTGTGATGGTGCAATATCCGGCATAACCGCACCAGCAACATTAAGCTTGATGACGCCGCGCAGTTCCAGTTGCGGGCTTCCAGACTCATCAGGACCGGATCATCAATAAAAGGTGTTATCCGCGCGATCAGACTTTGCTCACTTCAGTTGGCGTGACGCCAGGAGTCGTGCGGATAAAAAGCGGGACGCCCAGCCTGAGCTCAGGCGCTGATGTTTTCTCGCTTACCGTTCAGGCGCTAAGTCCGGGCTGTACTTCGGTTGCCCAAAAAACCTTGACGTTAAACAGAGCGACTGAGATCGATAAGTGATCCACAGAGAGTGCCTGACATTGTTCGTTATCCCGATCAGCCTGTTCTCTGTTCACAATAGCTGTAAACACCGGGGTTCACAGCCGGTCTGTTAAGAGAAGTCAGAGAGGGGTTTTTGTCTCTGTCAAAGGGCGCAGATACGGCAGTGATGGTTAAACCAGGAGTCGGTGTACAAGATAAAAATGTTTCGATTCCCCCAGGCGAATAAAAGTATGAGGTTCAATACAGTCCGACACCGGGTCTGATTAGTTACTAAAACTGGCGGACTTGACATAAAAAGCCCGGAACCGGGCTGCGCGAAAAAAACGGGCCGTTGAGGGCATCCAAAACCGAAGGGTGATTAGGGACGTCACGCTGCCGGCAAGTTTTGGAGATGTGCTGCTCAGAGCGACAGATGAAGCGAGAATCATCAGGGTCATTAGCGCTGAACACGCCCGCATGGATTTCCGATCCCGGGCGCCCCTTTTTTAAGGATAACAAGATGGGGTATCACAGTTCACAACGGTGCTTAACGCAGTATTCATCTTCATTGCTAAAGTACTACAGGATGAGAGCTTCAGCGTAACGGTGGAAGAGCCGGGTTACACCACGTCGGGTTTAGTCAGCGCTCCGGCTACAGAAGCGTCGGGCAGGTAGTCCATAACATTCTCTGGCAGGCAGAACAGAGACCATCAGAAATCAAAGCGGACTTTTTTTGATGAACGCGGCTGACAGACTGCTTGCTGTGCCGGAACAGATAGGGAGGACGGGCTTCTGTTTACCGGATTAAAAAGAACGATAGTGTCAGCAAATATCGCTTTCTGGCTGCACGGGCAGAATGGATAATGAACCTGCGTCCCGTTCTCCTCGCCTGCACGCTTGCTCGATGAAAAATGTCCTGAACGGCTTTTGAAAATGAATTTTCACCTCAGGATTTCATCTCTATTGCGCTGAAATATAGGCTTTTTTTCTGGATTTTCACGATGAAAACACCTTTTTCTCAGTCGGTTTTCCTGCGTTTTCATCACCACTATCAGCTCTCTGCACACACAAATAACATCCGCCGGTACTGCACTGTTCACCGTTGTGATTTACAGCAAAGGCTGTCGGGCAGTGATCAGTGACCTCAGCGCCGCGTAACTGCCGCTGTTCATTAGGCTGAACGGCCGATAGCAGCCAACGGCTCCGCAACCTCAAAACCTCCGCAGCCATCCATCCGATAATAAAAAATCCAGGTTTTTGGCATTTTTCTAAAAAATTGGCAGGTAACCGCTTTTTGTGTAGTATGCAAAAAAACATTAATGCAGAGGGGCTTATGAAGCGTGACTATGGTGGTGTGCTGGAGATGGCAACGCGTGCCAACTCCATGTTGCACGGGCTGAGCAATCACATTGAACAGCAGCGTCAGGAATTTAACCAGACCGGTTTTTATCAGACTTTCTCGCGCAATGCCGTCGCTAACATGCCGCTGCTGAGTAAGCATGCGGTTGTGGCTGCCATCAGTGACATGGAAGAAGCCGGCTATCAGTTTGGTAAGAAGCAGACCGGCAGCACCTCACAATATGCATTAACCATTCAGAACGTGGTCGATATTTACCAGCATCGCAAGGTGCCTAAGTATCGTGATAAGCATGAAGGTCCGTTTGTGATCTTTGTGGTCAGCCTTAAAGGCGGCGTCTCCAAAACGGTCAGCACCGTGACGCTGGCTCACGGTATGCGCGCGCATCCTTCTATGCTGCACAATGACCTGCGTATTCTGGTTATCGATCTGGACCCGCAGGCTTCCAGCACCATGTTCCTCAGCCATACCAACAGCGTCGGTTCGGTGCTGGAAACCGCCGCCCAGGCGATGCTTAACGATCTGGATGCCGATCAGCTGCGCGAACAGTTTATCAAACCGACGGTGATGCCTGGCGTGGATGTGATTCCCGCTTCGATTGATGATGGCTTTGTCGCCAGTGACTGGGAAGAACTGGTCGCTCAGCATCTGCCTGGCGTTGCACCTTCCGAAGTGCTGCGCCGTAACGTGATCGATCGTCTGGCGGGGGATTATGATTTTATTTTCCTTGATACCGGCCCGCATCTGGATTCCTTCATGCTGAACGCCATTGCTGCCAGCGATGTGCTGCTGACCCCAACGCCACCGGCACAGGTCGATTTCCACTCCACCATGAAGTATCTTACGCGTCTGCCGGAAATGCTGGAACGCATTGAAGCGGAAGGCGTGGAGCCACGGCTGAAGGCAAACATTGGCTTTATGTCAAAAATGACCTCCAAACACGATCATCTCACCTCGCAAAGTTATGCGCGCGAAGTGTTTACTAAATCGATGCTGGATTGTGGCCTGCCACGACTGGATGGTTTTGAACGTTGCGGCGAATCGTTTGATACGGTGATCAGTGCTAACCCGTCCTCGTATCCCGGCAGCGCCGATGCGTTACGCAAGGCGAAGTATGAAGCAGAGCAGTTCTCAAGGGCTGTATTTGATCGTATTGAATATATCAGGAGCACCCTGTGAGCAAACCTATCCAGCGCATCGGTCGCAAATTCGGTGACTCCGCCATTGCCAGCATGATCGACAGCAGCAACCAGTCGCGCACCTTTACCCTTAAATCAGGGATGAAGGCGACCTTTGTGCGGCAGTTGATCCCTCATGATGACATTGAAGCAAAGACCTTTGTCGACCCGAAGATTAACGGGCGCGATCAGAGCACGCTGACGGCGGAATCGCTCAAAGAGATCACCCGCACCATTACGCTGCAACAGTTCTTTCCGGCCATTGGTCGCCTTAGCGCCGACCGTATTGAGATCATGGATGGCTCACGCCGCCGGGCAGCCTGTATTCTCTCCGGAGCCAGTCTCGAAGTGCTGGTCACCGCAGATGAACTGAGCATCAGCGATGCCCGTCAGCTGGCGGCAGATATCCAGACCGCCAGAGAGCACAACCTGCGGGAACTGGGGCTGCGTTTTATGCTGATGAACGATCAGGGAATGAGCAAGTCGGACATTGCCAAAGCGGAGGGGATCTCAAATGCCAAAGTGTCGCGTGCATTCCAGGCCGCATCCGTACCGGCAGCGTTTATCGAACTTTTCCCGGTGGTGGCTGAGCTGACGCTTCCGGATTACCAGCTGCTGCTGGATGTCTGGGAAGAGGCGAAAGCGGAAGCGGTAGACGCCAGCGAACTGACCCGCCAGATTCAGGAAAAGTTGTCCAGCGAGACTGCACCGGAAAAGATGAATGACGATGAGAAAAAATCGGCCATTCTTAACCACTTCAGGGCCGCCAGAAAACAGCTTAAAGCCCCCGCGCCCGCGAGCAAAACGGTGACAGAAAAACTGGCGACCTTCAGCACCGCCAATACTTATGCGCGTCGTAAAACCAACGATGAGAAGCGCACCGTGCAATATGAGTTCAGCCGTCTGCCGAAAGAGATCACTGAGAAGATTGATGCCTCCATTAAACAGATACTGGCATCAATGAAGCAGACCCATTCGTAGCATCCCTCATAACCGGCCAGGCGCCGGTTTTTTTAGCTCAGGCCTGCCTGTGGCTCTCCGCCTAACCATCACGCCCGCCGGAACCCTTGCTGCATCGATGCCTCCCTGTGCGTAAACCTGCACATCGTTACTACGGCACATCTCTCGTTACCGCATTTTGATCATTGAACTCAGACGCATTTACGGTTATAGCTAAAACGGTTTAGCCAATTTACTTCTTTTAAGGAATCGTTATGTCAGCTCGCGTGTGGTGTCTGGGTGATGCAGTGGTCGATCTGTTGCCGGAAATGCCGGGACGTTTAATGCAGTGTCCGGGCGGCGCACCGGCCAATGTCGCCGTGGGCGTGGCGCGCCTGCAGGGAAACAGTGGTTTTATTGGCCGGGTAGGGGCCGATCCGTTTGGCGACTTCATGCGTCAGACGCTGAACGATGAACAGGTTGAAACCGCCTGCCTGATATCCGATCCCGCTCATCGTACCTCAACCGTGGTGGTCGGACTCGACGACGATGGAGAGCGTTCCTTCACCTTCATGGTGCGCCCCAGCGCCGATCTGTTCCTTGAAACGGCCGATCTGCCCCGGTTCAGCGCCGGGGAGTGGCTGCACTGCTGTTCAATCGCCCTGTCAGCCGAACCTTCACGGACAGCCACGCTCACCGCGATGCAGCGTATACGTGACGCAGGCGGATATGTCAGTTTTGATCTGAATCTTCGCCATGACCTGTGGCCCGATCCGACGCAGCTGCACGCCGTTGTAGATCAGGCGCTGGCCTGCGCTGACGTGGTTAAGCTGTCAGAGGAGGAACTGCAGTTTCTTCAGCCTGCAGCGAAGCCTGCTGACGGTATGCAGCAACTGGCTGAACGCTTTGCACTCAAACTGCTGCTGGTCACGCAGGGCAGGGCGGGTGTGATGGCCTGTTTTGGTGGCCAGATCTATCACTATCCCACCACGCCCGTGGTCAGCGTGGATACCACCGGTGCCGGCGATGCCTTTGTTGCCGGGTTACTGTGGGCGCTGGCAGCTGTCGGCTTGCCCACCGATGAGCCGCAGTTAGCTGCCAGTCTTGCCAGCGCCCAGCATTGTGGGGCACTGGCCACCACCGCTAAAGGGGCGATGACGGCGTTACCCTGGCTGCATCAGCTTACCGACCAGAAAGCCTGATTTAGCCGACTGATATCGCGTGTTTTGCGAGCCATCTCACATTCACTAAACCGGTTTAGCTTTTTTCATTGCGCAGGGAAATTACCCATGATTATGATTCGCGCCTAAACCGGTTTAGCAAAAAATTATGTGATGATAGCCTTTCCTCAGGGATGCAAAACAATGAAAAAAAGCATGCTCGCATTAGCCCTCTCAACCCTGCTCGTTGCTGTGCCGGCCCGGGCAGAACCGGGCCTCACCAGCATTGAAGCCCGGCTTGCTGCACTTGAACAACGTCTGCAGGCCGCAGAACAGCGCGCAAGCGCGGCCGAGACAAGGGCTGAAGCGGCTGAAAAGCAGGTACAGCAGGTGGCTGCCCGACAGCAGCAGAAACCGGCCACAAACGTTGTCGTCCCGCAGCGTCCCGCAGCACCGCAACAGACCTCGTCAGCCGATGAGGGGGGATTTGAGTTTCACGGTTACGCGCGTTCGGGTTTGCTGATGAACAGCTCAGCAGCGAAAACGCAGGGCGGACCGACGCTGACGCCTGCCGGTGAAACCGGTGGTCACGTTGGGCGTCTTGGTAACGAGCCTGATACCTATGTCGAACTGAATCTGGAGCATAAGCAGACGCTGACCAACGGTGCCACCACCCGTTTTAAAGCGATGCTGGCCGACGGGCAGCGTACCTACAACGACTGGACTGCTGACAGCAGCGATCTCAACCTGCGACAGGCGTTTGTCGAAATCGGTCAGTTACCGACCTTCAACGGTGCCTTTAAGGAGAGTACCGTCTGGGCCGGCAAACGCTTTGATCGTGACAACTTCGATATTCACTGGATCGACTCCGATGTGGTGTTCCTCGCCGGTACCGGTGCCGGCTTTTACGACATCAAATGGGGCGATCAGGCGCGCAGTAACCTCTCGGTGTATGGACGTACCTTCGGTGATATCGAAAACAACGAAAACAGTGCGCAAAACTACATTCTGTCGCTCAATAACTTTGTCGGTCCGCTGCAGTTGATGGTCAGCGGCATGCGGGCAAAAGATAACGACGACCGCGAAGATATTGACGGGAATAAAATCAAAAGCGATGCGGCCAGCACCGGCGTACATGCGTTGCTCGGGCTGCATAACGACAGCTTTTATGGCCTGACCGGGGGGACGTCAAAAACGGCGCTACTGTATGGTCACGGGCTGGGCGCAGAGGTGAAATCGATCGGTTCGGATGGCGCATTGTTGCCGCAGGCGGATACCTGGCGCCTCGCCAGCTATGGTATTACGCCGCTGGGCGGTGGCTGGCATATTGCCCCGGCGCTGCTTGCCCAGCACAGTCAGGATCGCTATGTCAAAGGGGACAGCTACGACTGGGCGACCGCTAACTTGCGGCTGATTCAGGCGATTACCCAAAATTTTGAGATGCAGTATGAAGGCTCTTATCAGTACATGGATTTGCGCCCGGAAGGGTACAACAACCGCAATGCCGTCAGTGGCAGCTTCACCAAACTCACCGTCGCGCCAACCCTGAAAGCAGGAGACGTTGGCGACTTCCTGAAACGTCCGGAAATCCGATTGTTTGCCAGCTGGATGAACTGGGATCACCGGCTGGATAACTATGCCAGTGACGATGCCTTTGGCAGTAAGGGCTTTGAGGCCGGAGGTGAATGGAACTTTGGCGTTCAGATGGAAACCTGGTTCTGACCAGGCAGCCCCGGCCCGCAGAGCCGGGGCAACCGCAACGATAAGAACAACACCAGAAGACAGAGGTTAATATGGATTATGCAAAAATTTCCCGCGCGCTACTGCCTTTGCTGGGCGGCAGGGAGAATATCGCCAGTGCCGCACACTGCGCTACGCGCCTGCGGCTGGTACTGGCGGACGACAGTAAAGCAGACACCGCGGCGATTGGCCGCATCGAGGGCGTGAAAGGCTGCTTCCGCAATGCCGGGCAGTTGCAGGTTATTTTTGGCACCGGCGTGGTCAACAAGGTCTATGCCGCGTTTATCAGCGAGGCGGGGATCAGCGAATCAAGCAAGTCTGAAGCGGCGGATATCGCTGCGCGCAAGCTGAACCCGTTCCAGCGTATCGCCCGTCTGTTATCGAATATCTTTGTGCCGATTATCCCGGCAATTGTGGCGTCCGGCCTGCTGATGGGGCTGCTCGGCATGGTCAAAACTTACGGCTGGGTCAATCCCGATAACGCACTCTACATCATGCTGGATATGTGCAGTTCAGCCGCCTTTATTATCCTGCCGATCCTGATTGGTTTTACCGCCGCCCGCGAGTTTGGCGGCAACCCGTTTCTTGGCGCGACACTTGGCGGCATTCTGACTCACCCGGCGCTGACCAACGCCTGGGGCGTGGCGGCGGGCTTCCATACCATGAACTTTTTCGGCATCGAAGTGGCGATGATTGGCTACCAGGGCACGGTGTTTCCGGTGCTGCTGGCGGTGTGGTTTATGAGCGTGCTCGAAAAGCAGCTGCGCCGGATTATTCCCGATGCGCTGGATTTGATCCTGACGCCGTTCCTGACCGTCATTATCTCTGGCTTTATCGCGCTGCTGATTATCGGACCCGCCGGGCGTATGCTGGGTGACGGCATCTCCTTTGTGCTCAGTACCCTGATCGCCCACGCGGGCTGGCTGGCGGGGCTGGTGTTTGGCGGGCTCTATTCGGTGATTGTGATTACCGGGGTACACCACAGTTTCCACGCGATTGAAGCAGGACTGCTGGGAAATCCCGCTATTGGCGTTAACTTCCTGCTGCCAATCTGGGCGATGGCGAACGTTGCGCAGGGTGGCGCCTGTCTGGCGGTCTGGTTCAAAACCAAAGATGCGAAGATAAAAGCCATTACGTTGCCTTCCGCCTTCTCGGCGCTGCTGGGGATCACGGAAGCGGCAATCTTTGGTATTAACCTGCGCTTCATGAAACCCTTTATTGCCGGTTTGATCGGCGGCGCGCTGGGGGGAGCCTGGGTGGTTTCAGTGCATGTCTCTATGACGGCCGTCGGGCTGACGGGTCTGCCCGGCATGGCTATCGTCAAAGCTGGCTCACTGCTCAACTACGGCATCGGTATGGCGATCGCATTCACCACGGCGTTCGTAATCGCTTATCTGCTCAAGTACAAAACGGATTCTGAATGATGGCCTCATCGACACTTTTGCCGGCGATTCTGCAATCGGTAATGCAGAAGATGCCTGCTGCACTTGGCGACAGCTATTATCCCGGCTGGCATCTGGCACCGGTTACCGGACTGCTTAATGATCCCAATGGATTTATCCATTTTGATGGTCACTATCATCTGTTTTATCAGTGGAATGCGCTGGGGTGCGAGCATAGACATAAATGCTGGGGACACTGGCGCTCTGCCGATCTGCTGCACTGGCAGCATCAGCCGATTGCGCTGATGCCCGATGAAGAATATGACCGCAGTGGCTGTTACTCGGGCAGTGCGGTCGATGACGATGGCGTACTGACGCTACTCTACACCGGCAACGTGAAATTTGACGACGGCGGGCGCACGGCGTGGCAGTGTCTGGCACAGCAAAACAGCGCTGGCGGGTTTGATAAGCTCGGGCCGGTTATGGCATTGCCGGAGGGCTACACCGGACATGTCCGCGATCCCAAAGTCTGGCGACAGGGCAACCACTGGTACATGGTATTGGGTGCTCAGGATCGGCAACTGCAGGGCAAAGTGCTGCTGCTGCGGGCGGATAATCTGCGGCAGTGGCATCTCCTCGGCGAGATAGCGGGCAGCGGGCTGGGTGGCCTCGGGGAAGCGGGCTACATGTGGGAATGCCCGGACATGTTTACCCTCGGTAACACCACCTACCTGATCTGCTGTCCGCAAGGCGTGGCGCGCGAGGAAAAACGTTTTCTGAACAGTCACCCCAGTGCCTGGCTGAGCGGTACGCTCGATGAAGAGACGCCGGCCTATCGCCACGGCCCGCTGCACGAAATGGATGCCGGTTTCGAATTTTACGCGCCACAGACCACGCTGAGCGCTGATGGCCGCCGATTGCTGGTGGGCTGGATGGGCACGCCCGACGGGGAAGAGATGGCACAACCCACCATTGCGCATCACTGGATCCACCAGATGACCTGCCTGCGTGAACTGAGTAGCCGGAATGGCCGGCTCTGTCAGCAACCGATCGCCGAACTGCAGGCGCTGCGTAAGGACGGGCAGGTTTATCAGGGCCGCGCCGATGAGGCGCCGCCGATCGCAGCGCAGCGGCTGGAACTGCGACTGGAAAGTGAGGGCGACATTGAACTCAATTTTGCCGATACGCTGATCCTGACGTGGCAGCAGCATGAGCTACGCCTGGCCCGGCGCAGTCTGGTCACGGGGGAATGGCACTACCGCTACTGGACGGGTACAGCCAGCCGGTTACAGATCCTGTGTGACCACTCCAGCGTTGAGATTTTCATCAATGATGGGGAAGGGGTGATGAGCAGCCGTTATTTTCCGACCCAGCCGGCGACGTTAACCCTGCGTGGCCGCGCAGAACTGCAGGCACACTACTGGTCGTTACGTCGCTGCATGGTAGAATAAGCGCTTGTTTCCTTAGACGATGCCTTGCCGTGAGAAAAACAAAACGCGTTACCATCAGTGACATTGCCGCGCTGGCGGGGGTGAGTAAAGCCACCGCCAGCCTGGTGCTCAACGGCCGCGGGGAAGAACTGCGGGTCGCGAAGGAGACGCGTGAACGGGTGCTGGCGCTGGCCAGGCAGCATCACTATCAGCCGAGTATCCATGCACGGATGCTGCACGATGCCCGCAGCCATACGCTGGGGCTGGTGGTACCGGAAATCACCAACCACGGCTTTGCCGCCTTTTCGCACGCGCTGGAGAATCTGTGCCGCGCCGCGGGTCTCCAGCTGCTGATCGCCTGCACCGATGAAAACGCCGTGCAGGAGAGGGCGGTGGTGAATAACCTGGTCTCGCGTCAGGTGGATGGGCTCATCGTCGCATCCAGCATGTTAAGTGACAGTGATTACGTTGCGCTCAGCGAGCAATTGCCGGTGTTGCTGTTTGACCGCCATATCAGCGACACCGGCCTGCCCTGGGTGATCACCGACGCCATCACGCCCACCGCCGATCTGGTTGAAAGGCTGGCGCACGCCAGTCCGGATGAGATCTACTTTCTTGGCGGACAGCCCGATCTGTCACCGACCCGGGACCGCCTGACGGGGTTCAGGCAGGGACTGTCGCGCGCCGGTGTCACGCCGCGTCCGGAGTGGATTATTCAGGGTAACTATCATCCAGGCAGCGGCTATGAGATGTTTGCCGCGTTGTGCGAGCGGCTGGGAAGACCACCGAAAGCGCTTTTTACCGCCGCCTGCGGCCTGCTTGAGGGCGTCCTGCGCTATATGAGTGAGCACCGCTTGCTGACCAGCGAGATCCGCATTGCCAGTTTTGATGACCACTATCTCTATGATTCCCTCTCCATCCCTATCGACACGGTCGAGCAAAACGTGCCGCAGCTGGCGCAGGCCTGTTTTTCGATCCTGACCACCCTGATTCGCGGTGACGATCCGGCCAGCAGCCAGCTGGTTCTGCCAGCGACGCTTCGCCTGCGCTGTTAACTGCCGCCGGATATGAGAACCGACGAGCCGCATCCGCCAGCTTACTTCAGCATGACATTAATGGCTGCGCTCGATGCCGGAAAGGGATGCCAGCAGGCTATTTTTATCGGCTTCGCTCAGGTTAGGCGCTGTGAGTTGCGAGGCCAGCCAGGCCCGTTCGGCATGTGGAAAGCCGCCGGCCTTCAGCTGCTGACTGATAGCGTTCAGCAGTTGGGTATCCAGCCGTTGTATCTGTTGCCGGGTATCAGCCAGATCCCTGGCGGGCACACCGTTATCGGGTACTGATAGCCAGTCAGCCCGATAACGGTACTGAATTGCTTTGCTGGCATTCATCAGAGCATGGACGAACGGCTCGACGGAGCGGGGTTCCAGACCGGCTTGCCGGGCATGATCGAGCATGCTTTGCATCACCTGCTCTTCCCGCGGCAGATCCTCGATCGGCAGATGATGCTGTGCCTTATAGCCAGCCACCTCTTTCATCACCTGCATACGTTCATTTAGCGCAGTGGAGAGCGTCCCGAGCGCGACAGAAGAGACCGATCCCGCAAAGACGTTACTGCAGACAAACAGTGAGGAAAAAAGAATCGTCGTAAAGTGCGTCATTTACCCGCTCCGTTAAGGAAAAGTGGCACTAATTTAGGCATGAAAATTTCGCCAGAAGTAATTATTTTGTTTTCAAAGTATGAATTGCAAGCGATGTCAGTGCTGTGCTGCCAGGTGATTCATTCTGATGGGTTTTTGGCGTTTTTCCGGTCACACAACCTTCATGTTGCTGTGTCAGGCTGACAGGTTGACTCCGCGGCGACCGGATCATTTTATCAGCCTGCCACATGGCCGCTCATGAGTTGACCCGACGAAGGTGGAGAGGAGAGGGAGAAGGTGTTGTTCTGGCGCGACGGCATCCTGGAGTCAGGCCGGGATCATGTCCGGTGATTGCACAACCTGATGTTGCCATCCGGGTCGGACCCGGTAGCCTCAGACTGCCCGCGATGTGCTGAGGATGAAGACTGCGCCGCCAGTCCAGGCGGCGCAACCTGTCAGGGAACGAAGACCGCGCGGACGCAACCCTCTTCTTTATGTTTGAACATCTCATAACCCCGCGGTGCCTCTTCCAGCGGGAAGCGATGCGTGGCCATAAAGGCCGGGTTCAGTTCATTCTTTGCCACATGCTCCAGCAGACGATGCATATAGCGCTGACCATGCTGCTGAGCCGTGCGGATGGTCAGGCTCTTGTTGATCATCAGCCCTAGCGGAAATTTATCCATTACGCCATACACGCCGAGAATGGCAATGTTGCCGCCCTTACGGCAGGCATACAACGCCTGACGCAGCGCCGCGCCGACATCGGTTTCGAGATGCAGCATCTGTTTGGTTTTATCGTAAACCTGGCTTAATCCTTCGCCGCGCGCTTCCATGCCGACAGCATCAATACAGCTGTCCGGACCCCGTCCACCGGTGAGTTCCAGCAGCGCTTCGTTGATGTCCACCTGAGTGTAATCCAACGTTATGCTGCCTGCGTAATCGCGCGCCATCGCCAGTCGCTCCGGATAACGATCGATCCCAATCACCTGATGAGCGCCCATCAGCCACGCACTTTGTTGCGCCATCAGACCGACGCCGCCACAGCCCCAGACCACCACCGTGTCACCCGGATGGATATTACAGAAATCAGCGCCCATATACCCGGTCGGGGCAGCATCGGACAGAAACAGCGCCTGCTCATCGGTTACACCTTCGGGTATGACGAAGCAGTCATTATCGGCAAACGGCACGCGGACATATTCAGCATGAGATCCGGCGTAGCCGCCAAACGCGTGGCTGTAAGCGTAGATGCCGCCGGTAGCATGACCGAGCACGGTTTCACCTTTCTCCCACTGCGGATTGGTGTTGTCACAGCAGGATGGCAACTGATGCTGGCAATACCAGCAGGAACCACAGGAGATGAATGAGGGCACCACCACGCGATCGCCACGGCGAATATTTTTTACCGCGCTGCCGACTTCAACCACTTCACCCATGAACTCATGACCGAGGATGTCGCCTTCGCGCATACTCGGTATCAGTCCGTCAATGACGTGCAGATCGGAGCCGCAGGTGGTGGTCAGTCTGACACGAACAATCGCATCATGAGGGTTTAGCAGGCCGGGATCGGCCACGGTTTCGACGCTTAAATCGTTGACGCCATTCCAGCATAGTGCGCGCATTTATTCCTCCTTATCCTGACGTTCGGCGTGGCGACCCGCAGGCTGGCCTTCCAGCGTCGGAATTTCTCCGGTTTCGGCCAGGCATTTGAAGCGATGCAGCGCTTTGCTGGCCACTTCTTTGGGCAACAGGTCAAAAACTTTGGTTACTTTTTTACCCAGCGCGCCACCGGGTGGAATAAAACGCAGCGTCAGCGCCAGTTCTGTTCCCCATTCACCGGGTGCCGGGCGCAGCAGCAGTTCGCCCTCGTTAGGAATATCAGCGCCCTCCAGCGAACGCCAGGCGATGATTTCACCTGGCTGGGCTTCGACAATCCGGCTTTCCCACGCATAGTGTTTGCCCAGTGGGCCGTCAATCTGCCAGTGCGCGTCGCTTTTATTCACCGGGGTAACCCTGGCAAAGTGGCTCATGATGCGCGGCAGGGTGTCAGGCTCAAGCCACAGGGCAAAAAGTTCGGTCGCGGGTCGCCCTACGGTGATCCAGCGCCGCAGCGTCAGCGCATTGTCGCTGGGGGTTGTTTGAGATTTTTTGGCCAAAGGGTCCTCCGATAGCAGGCTCATTCGAACGGAAATCACTGAAATGAGTTAAGAACAGCCTGTGAAATTTTGCGAGCGAAGCCGTGGCGCTGCGGTGCTGCCCTCACTGACGCATTTTCTGCGCCAGACACCGCGATCAGTCGCGCAGGAAAACCCCCTTCCGGCGAGCAGGATTATGTATAATGCCCGCTGCAAATAGGCATCTGTTTTAGCAGCAAATAGAGGTGGATATGTCTGCATCTGAAACTTCTACCGGTGGTAAAAGTGTGGTTGAGTTGGTGCTGAGTTTAGAGAGTCAGGTGGCAAGCTGCCCGACAGTAAACTGGCACAAAGGCCTGAAAGGCAAAACCAAAATAGCGCTGGAAAAAATTAATCGCGCATTCGACGCAAAGCGCATCAGCGCAGAAGAGAGTCTGAGCCTGAAACAGCGGGTCTACAGCGTTCAGGATAAATTAATCGAGCTGGCATTGTGGTAATTCGCTACTTTCCGTCCTCGTCAGACAGGATCTGCTGGCCCGCTTGTAAATCGTCAGGTGTGAAAAAGTGATATTTCAGCACGCAGCGTCGCTGTGCTTTTTCCGCACTTCTCAGTGACGGCGCATTGCCAGGCAGTATCGCACCTGACAGCAGCGCGGTGTCGCCGTAGCGGTGATAAAGCTGGCGCAGCAACAGCTGCTGAGCATGGGCTGCCAGCCCCTGGCCGCGATAGGCTGGCGAAATAACTTCATCCAGAATCTGAAACCCCTCAATAAAACCCACGCGGCGCTTCGCGCAAATAATCAGCCCCACCTGCACGCCCCGGTAGATAATCAGAAAGACGTTGCCCTGAGCAATATCCTCAGCCAGTTCCCGCTTATCCGTGGCCAGCAACTGATGTCTGATAGCGGGCAGGGCGCGCCAGCTGGCGCGATAGGCACGATTAATCATGGTGAGGCAGCGCGGATAATCCTTCCGCGTGGCAGGCAGCAGCGAAACATCAGGTCGGGTGATACCCGAAAGCGAATCCGGATGACTCAGGAAAATCAGCTGATCGGGTATACCAATCGTGAGGTGGTCGGCGGGCAGTAAAACCCGAAGATAATGCGGGTGCAGCGGCTGCCAGGCCTGCATGATGGCGCAGGCAATTTGATGATTTATCGGCCCGTCCAGCGCGACGATATCGATAAACGGCTGGTCCGGATCGCCGCCGAGATAGCGCGGTCCGGTGAGATAACGCTGACCGTCAATATGGAGTTCACGTTGCAGGAAATAGCGCTGTGGCAGTCCGGTTTCACGCCAGGGAAAGGCGGCAGAGAAACGGGCATCACGGCACCATGCCTGCTGCTGCGTCAGCCACTCAATCAGCCAGCCCCTGAGCCGGTGCGGTGAAACCGGCAGGCTCTGGTAGCGCGACACCATATAATCCAGCATACGAATCCCACCTTATTGCCTGCATCAGGTCCGGCACAGCGGAGAGCGAACGGCTCAGCGTCGGGTCTGGTACTCCTCTTTCAGCAGGCCAAACAGCCAGTCATCCTGCCATTTACCAGCCAGAAAAAAGTTCTGTCGTAAGGTTCCTTCCTGCTCGAAGCCGGCCTGGATGAGCGCCTTCCGTGAGGCGATATTGCCTGCGGTGACGGTTGCCACCAGCTTGCGGTAACCCTGCTGATCAAAGCAATACCGCATTACCGCGTCCAGCGATTCACGACCGTACCCTTTGCCGTGAAAGTCAGCGGCGAGAATAAAACCAAACTCCGCAATGCCGTTTCCCCGATCGATAAATCCGCTGAATCCAGTCGGCAAACCGGAGGTTTTTTCCTCCATCACCAGGCAAAGCCAGTGGTCACAGCCTTTATGCCAGGCGGGTAAGCGAACGTCAAACGAATGGGTTCTGATCTCTTCAGCAGAACGCGGGTCGGAGATGTATCTCATTACGGATTCATCCTGACTGACCGCCAGATAGAACGGCCAGTCCTGCCGATTCAACGGCCGGTAATTCAGCCGGGCGGACGTGATCTCATCAGGTTGCATCGTGCCACTCCTTGCAGGCTGATATCAGGGCGAAGGTGCCTGCCAGAAAGCTAACACAGCCGCCGGATAAGCGGGAGTCAAACTCGCCAGGCTGATGCGCTGTCAGGATATCACGCAGTGGTATCGTTTCCATTGTTGACGGCTTTCAGGCGTTATCCGTTTAAGAAATCAGCGTTTAAACTTTTTCAGTTGGCTGAATATAAAGTTAAGTCACTGATAATAAACTTTAATCAGGAGTTTTTTTACACTCTGCCACGAAAATACAATGTAAATGACATGTGATAGCGTTTACACTAGCGCTGAAGTTTCTTTACATTTCCTCTTTTTCACCAAGGTTAATGACATGTCACGGGTATCCCGAACACTCAATTTGTTAACGCTGCTGTTTTCAGTCGCCTGCTCTGCCTGGCTGCTGATCGGTGGCGTCTGGTTGCTATCGCTGGGCGGTAGCGCGTATTACCTGATCAGCGGCCTGGCGATGGCAGGCTTTAGCCTGCTGTTGTGGCGCAGAAAACGCAGCGCGCTCTATCTCTATGCCGCGATTCTGATCGCCAGTGCGCTGTGGGCGTGGCAGGAAGCGGGCAGCGACTACTGGACGCTGGTTCCGCGACTCGACGTCTGGGTGCTGCTGGGGATCTGGTTCATTTTGCCTTTCAGCTACCGCCAGTTTGGCCTGGCAGACAAAAAACCATTGGCGGCGATGCTGATTGCCTTACTGGCTAACGGGGCGCTGCTGGCAGGATCGTCATTGCACGATCCGCAGGAGATAAACGGTGAATTACCGCTGACCGATCGCGCACCCGCCGCCTCATCGGTGCCGGCGGAAGACTGGACCGCCTATGGCCGCACGCAGGAAGGTGTGCGTTACTCGCCGCTGAAGCAGATCAATGAGCATAACGTGCAGAACCTGCAGGTGGCCTGGCAATATCACACCGGCGATGTCAAAACCGCTAACGATCCGGGTGAAATTACCAATGAAGTGACGCCGCTGAAGGCGGGCAACATGCTTTATCTCTGCACGCCACACCAGATTCTGCTGGCGCTGGACGCGGTGAGCGGCAAAGAGAAATGGCGCTTTGATCCGAAGCTTAAATCCGATCCGTCATTCCAGCACATCACCTGTCGTGGCGTGTCCTACCACGAAATGCCGGCGGCACAGCAGAACAGCGGCTCACAGCCGGCTCACTGCGCGCGTCGTATCTTCCTGCCGGTGGATGATGGCCGTCTGATTGCACTGGATGCCGCCTCGGGTGAGCGTTGCGAGAACTTTGCCAGCCACGGCGAACTGAATCTGCAACATCAGCAGCCCAATGCCTATCCGGGCGGTTATGAGCCGACGTCACCGCCGATTGTCACCGACAAAGTGGTGATTGTGGCGGGCTCGGTCACCGATAATCTGTCAACCCGCGAGCCGTCTGGCGTGATCCGCGGTTTCGATATCGACAGCGGTAAGCTGGTGTGGGCGTTTGACCCGGGCGCGAAAGATCCCAATGCGCTGCCGGCAGAAGGGGAAACCTTCAGCGCCAACTCACCTAACTCCTGGGCACCGGCAGCGTATGACGCTCAGCGTGACATCATCTATCTGCCGATGGGCGTCTCGACGCCGGATATCTGGGGCGGTCATCGCACCCCGGAGCAGGAGCGTTATGCCAGCGGACTGCTGGCGCTGCACGCCTCCACCGGTAAGCTCGCCTGGTTCTATCAGACCGTGCATCACGATCTGTGGGACATGGATTTGCCATCCCAGCCGACCCTGGCGGACATCACGGATAACAGTGGCAAGCGCGTTCCGGTGGTCTATGTTCCGGCTAAAACCGGTAACATTTTTGTTCTGAATCGTGAAACCGGTCAGCCGGTGGTGCCTGCACCAGAAACCCCGGTACCGCAGGGACCGGCGAAAGGCGATCATCTCAACCCGACCCAGCCTTTCTCGCAACTCACTTTCCGGCCGAAGCAGAACCTGCAGGGCAAGGATATGTGGGGCGCAACGATGTTTGATCAGCTGGCGTGCCGCGTAATGTTCCATCGCCTGCGATATGAAGGACCGTTTACGCCGCCTTCAGAGCAGGGCACGCTGGTATTCCCGGGTGATTTCGGCATGTTCGAGTGGGGCGGGATTGCGGTTGATACCGACCGTCAGATCGCAATTGCGAATCCGATGGCGATGCCATTTATCTCCCGCCTGGTCCCGCGCGGACCGGGCAATCCGATTGAGCCTGGCGCGGCGGGCGCGGCAGGTTCCGGTTCCGAAGCCGGTGTTCAGCATATGTATGGCGTGCCGTATGGCGTTGAGCTGAATCCGTTCCTGTCGCCGTTGGGTCTGCCGTGCCTGCAGCCGTCGTGGGGCTTCGTCTCGGCGATCAATCTGCAGAATCATCAGATTGTCTGGAAGAAACGCATTGGTACGGTACGCGACAGTGCGCCGGTTCCGCTGCCGTTTAAAATGGGCGTGCCGATGCTAGGCGGTCCGGTAACGACTGCGGGCAATGTCTTCTTTGTTGCCGGTACGCTGGATAACTATCTGCGCGCCTACAGCGTGCGTGACGGTAAACTGCTGTGGCAGGCCCGACTGCCGGCGGGTGGTCAGGCGACGCCGATGACCTATGCGGTTAACGGTAAGCAATACGTGGTGATTATGGCGGGCGGACACGGCTCGTTTGGCACCAAAATGGGCGATACGCTGATCGCTTATGCGCTGCCGTAATCCCGGTTAATCTGTGACATCACGCCCCCGCCGGTCTGCCCGGTGGGGGCTTTTTTTTACTGAGATCGCGGGGCTGTCAGGCCAGGTCTCTGCTTCCTTGCTACGCTTGAGCCGCCCCCCTTGTGATTAAGAGAGCAAAACGCATGGATCTGAAACAGATTGACGCTGCGGCCTGGCGCACGCTGGGCGAGGCTGCTGGCGATCCCCAGGCGGAATTTCGCTATCTGACCCTCTGTACCGTTGATGCCGCCCGTCGGCCGCAGGCGCGCACGCTGGTGTTGCGTCAGGTCGATAGCGTCATGCGGACCCTGACCTTTCATACCGACGTACGCAGTCCTAAGTGGCAGGAGATGATGGCGAATCCGCAGGTAACGGTACTGGGATATGCCCGGCAGACCCGGCAGCAGTTGCGCCTGCAGGGACGGGTTGAACTCTATGCGCAGGAGAGCGATATCGCCCTTGCCGCGTGGTCGCGGTTATCGGCGCACACCCGCAAAACCTACCGCGGCGGGCCGCCCGGCGAAGAGACAGAGAGTGAGCCGCAGGCAGCTCCGCCCGCCACCACTGACGAAGCGGGCAGGCCGCATTTTGGCGTGGTGGTGATGCGCGTCAGCGAACTGGACTGGGTTCAGCTACAACGGGACAACAATCAGCGGGCGCTGCTGACCTATTCGACAGACGGCACATTAGCCAGTGGCCAGCGCATTGCACCCTGAGCGGCGGCGTCCGATCCCGGTCTACACTCACTGAACACGCTCTTTCAAACGACGAGGTCAAGGTGGGTTCAGTAAACAATCGGGGCCAGTCCCCTTTTATTGACGGTTTTCAGCTACAGGATGTCACGCTGGATAATGGCATAACGCTGCGGGTCGCCACGGGCGGCAGCGGGCCGGTGCTGGTGATGCTGCACGGCCATCCGCAGAATCACCTCTGCTGGCATAAGGTCGCGCCGGTGCTGGCACAGCATTACACCGTCGTTCTGCCCGATCTGCGCGGCTATGGCGACAGCGATAAACCGGCCAGCGATGCGCAGCACCGACCCTATTCGAAACGGGCGATGGCGCAGGATATCGCGCTGCTGATGACCACGCTGGGCCATCACTATTTTGCCTTTGTCGGACACGACCGTGGCGCCAGGGTAGGGCACCGGCTGGCGCTCGATTATCCGGATCGCGTCAGCGCCTGTACCTTTATCGATATTGCCCCCACAGCCACCATGTACCAGCGCACCGACCGCGAGTTCGCGACCCGTTATTTCTGGTGGTTTTTCCTGATCCAGCCTGCGCCGTTACCGGAAACGCTGATCGGATCAAACACCGAATTCTTTCTGCGGCAGCATATCCGGGCGCAGCTCAAGGTCGCCGATGCCACGCCCGAAGCGATCCTGAACGATTATCTGCGCTGTTATCAGCATCCCGCGATGGTACACGCGGTGTGTGAGGATTATCGCGCCAGCGCGACCATTGATTTAGACGATGATGCTGCCAGCGAAGGGCAACGGATACGCTGTCCGCTGCTGCTGTTATGGGGCGAGCAGGGTACGGTCGGCCAGCTTTACGATGTGCTGCAGACCTGGGCTGACAAAGCCACCCATGTGGAGGGACGGGCGCTACCCTGTGGTCATTCGCCGCAGGAAGAGGTGCCGTCCGCGTTCCTCTCTGAATTACAGCCTTTCCTGACCGCCGCCGGACAGCATCGACCGGCTTGTGCCACAGCCCTGGCAGCCGGGGTATCCCGTTAATAATGTCATATTCACTGCCAGCCGCTGCGCTGGCGATTTTTTATCTGCCGTATCGCTTACCGTATTTTAGCGCCACGTTATCCTCATATTTCCATCTTTTTACGCTATTTCCTATCTTTTAGCTTCGCTTGTGCCAGGCTTTAAATTCCCATGAAGCAGTCACTTATGCTGCAGCTCAGGGAAAGTAACCCTTATTTCTCTGCGCGCTTATTCCAGCAACACGTTCTCAGGACGACGGGCAGGTTAACCATGAACAATCGACCGCCTGAAAAACCGGGGGCAGGGGAAAACGATCAGCGACTCAGGCTGGCGGAAGAGAAACTTGAGGTCTCGAAGCAACAGGTCAGTGATGGTCATGTCAGGGTTACCCGGCGGGTAATCGAGCATGAAGAAAAAATTGCCCTGATGCTCAGGCAGCAGACCGCTGAAATAGAGCGAGTCCCTAAATCGGAACGGCTGACGACGATGCCGGAAATCCGCGAAGAAAACGGCGTGATCATTATTCCTGTGGTTGAAGAGGAAGTTGAGATTATCCGCCGGCTGGTGCTGAAAGAGGAGCTGCATATCCGCAAGGTGATCAGCCAGGTTCCGCTGGAACAGGTCGTCACCCTGAAAAAACAGCACGCTCAGATAGACAGACATCAGAACCCAAAACAGGCTGAATCCATCACCGAGGAGAAAACCATGGCGCGTGAAACAATCGTAACAATGTTCAGTAATGTCACACTGGCAGAAGGCGCAAAACGCAACCTGATTAAAGCGGGTTTCCTGGACGATGATATTGATATCCTTTCCGGAGAACGCCTGCGCACTGAAGGGCAGGAAGCGCGTCATCCGGGCTTCTGGCAGCGTCTGTTTGGCAATACGCTGGAAGAGGATCAGGCTGAAGTGTATGAAGACGCGATGCGGACCGGCGGTGTGGTGCTGACGCTTCGCGCGGATGAAGATCAGCTGCCGCGGGCGCTGGGCATTCTCGATGCACATGAAGAACTGACCGAACGCAGCGCCGCCTTGCCAGAGGACTATGCCGCCGATGATGGCCTGAGCAGTGCGCCTGGTGCATCACTGAATCAACCGGCGTCGGGCAGCGATCTCAGCGGCAATCAGCCATACAGCGCGAGCGTGCGTCCATCCCTGACCGGTGATGAAAGTGAAGAGGATGTGCTACGTCTGGCCGAAGAGCGGCTGGAAGTCGGTAAACGACTGGTCAGCGAAGGCTCCACCCGGGTGCGTCGCTACACGGTCACCGATCAGGTCTCTGAAAATGTGTCGTTGCGTGAGCAGCATGCGGAGATTTTCCGCCGTCCGCTGAGCGAAACCGGCGCACCGGAACAGGTCGACTGGTCGGAAAAAACCATTGAGGTTGAAGAGACTCACGAACAACCGGTGGTCAACAAGACGGCGCAAATCATTGAGGAAGTGGTACTGCGTAAAGAGCAGAGCGATCGGGTTGAAACCATCAACGATTCGGTACGTCGCCAGGAAGTGGATATTGACCGTGCCAGCACGGATAACGTCGCCAGTAACCGCAGTGCGACCGATCCGCTGCTCGACGCCACCCAGCAGGCCCGCACCGATCACGACAGCCCGGCAGTGACGCCGGGTGGGCTGTCCGGCCGCGATCCGGCGCATCACGAAGGTGTGATGGATAAAGCGGGCGATAAAATTGCTGAAGCCAAAGAGAAGGTTGAAGACAAATTTAAAAAGCCGTAAGCCGCAGCTTTACCCGGCTCGTCATACTGCCCGTATCCGCCGATACGGGCCTTTTTTATCCTCAGCGCAGCGGGGCGTTAACCCGCAACGCGTCCAGTTCGCGCGCATCGTGGCTGCAAAAAAAGGTAATTTCGCCGCCATGCTGGCAGGAAAGCTCACGCAGTCGCTGCTGATTGTGCCGCCGTGCCGCATTATCCATCGCCATCATCCACTGATAAAAGCGCAGCCCCGGCGTACAGTGCCGCGCTGGCTGACGCATCTCACCGCGATAGAACCAGGCATCACCGCCGTGCAGCAGCCAGCCATCGGGCTGCTGAATCGCGATACCGGCATGACCTGGCGTGTGTCCCGCCAGCGGCACCAGCAAAATCTCCGGCGGCAGATCACGCAATCCCTGCACCGCCTCAAAGCCAAACCACCTCTCTCCCTGCGGCTGATAGGTCTGCCAGTTGCTGACGCCGCCCCATTGTCCGGGACGGTAGCGTTCACGCGACAGCCAGCTATGACGCTGATGGGCAGTATCAACTTCCTGCTTTAGCAGATGAATGCGCGCCTGCGGGAAATCGGTTAAGCCACCCGCGTGGTCAAAATCGAGATGGGTCAGAATGATGTGACGCACATCCTCAGCCTGAAAACCCAGCGCGGTTATCTGGGCCAGCGCGGTCAGCTCATCGCGGCGCTGAATGTTGTTTAAGGCGCGGAAAAAGCCGGACAAGCGGCTGCCGGGCGCGCGCATATCCTGACGGCCAAACCCGGTATCAACCAGCACCAGCCCGTCGCGGTCGGTCTCAATCAGCAGACAGTGGCACACCAGCTGGGCGGTCAGGCCTTTGCTGAAGCCGTCATAGAGCGCGCCACCCAGCGGACACATACAGCCACAGTTGAGATGGTGAATTTTCATCAGGCCTCCATAGGGTTATTGCACAGGATAGGACGCGTCGCTGCCAGCCTGGCGAGTGGCGCGTCACTCTGGCTATAGAGTGTAGAAAGGGTTAGCGCAGTAGGCGGAGCGGTGCAGCGGATAACCGGGCAAAATTGCCGGTTATCCGCCAGAAAGCAGCGATTTAACGGTGGAACAGCGGGAATGCGCCGGTGAGCAGACCGCCAGCCATCAGCACCAGACTGATCAGAATCCCCCACTTAATCGCAAAGCGCTGATGATCGCCGATATCGACTTTTGCCAGCCCGACCAGCAGATAAACCGACGGCACCAGCGGACTGAGCAGGTGGAACGGCTGACCAACAATCGACGCGCGGGCGATCTCCTCGGCTGAGATACCGTAACTGGCGGCGGTCTGGGCGATAACCGGCAGAATGCCGAAGTAAAACGCATCATTGGACATAAAGAAGGTGAACGGCAAACTGACCAGCGCGGTGAACACCGCCAGATAAGGCCCGAAGCTGTGCGGGATCACCGCCAGCAGGCTCTTCGCCATCGCATCGACCATGCCGGTTCCGGAGAGAATACCGGTGAACACGCCGGCAGCAAAAATCAGCGAGGTCACGGCCAGCACGTTACCGGCATGGGCGCCAATGCGGGCTTTCTGCTCTTCCAGCGACGGATAGTTGAGCATCACCGCAACCGCAAAAGCCAGCATGAACAGGATCTGAATCGGCATCAGCCCAATCACCAGCAACACCAGCAGTAAGGTGGTCAGAATGAAGTTCGGCCAGAACATTTTCGGACGGCGATTGGCGGCGCACTCTTCAGCATCACCGAGTCCCAGTTCGATATTATCAAGGTGATGATCCTTCAGAGTCATCACGCCCAAACGCTTACGTTCACGCAGGCCAAACAGCACCGCCATCCCCACCAGGCTCATGCAGGCCATCAGCATGGCGGGCAGCATCGGAATGAAAATGTCCAGCGCATCAATGCGCAGCGCTGCTGCCGCACGTGCCGTCGGCCCGCCCCACGGCGAAAGGTTCATAATGCCGCTGGCCAGGTTAACCAGACAGGTCATGGCCAGCACGTTCATGCCAAGACGCTGATAAAGCGGTAAGAAGGCAGCGATAGCGATCATGTAGGTGGTGGAACTGTCGCCATCCAGTGAGACCAGCAGGGTCAGCACGGCGGTACCGACCAGCACCTTGAGCGGATCGCCGCGTACGATTTTCAGGATAAAGCGTACCAGCGGATCGAACAGGCCAGCATCAATCATCAGTCCGAAATAGAGAATAGAGAAGGTGAGCATGACGCCGGTCGGGGCCAGCGTTTTAACGCCGTCCAGCATCATGGCGCCCAGGCCCTGATAAAAGCCGCCAATCAGGGCAAACAGCGTCGGGATCAGGATCAGCGCAATCAAGGCTGACATGCGTTTGGTCATGATCAGATACATGAAGCAAACAACCATGGAAAAACCCAGTATGGTCAGCAAATTAAAGGCCCTCGTCATGGCGTTAAAGTTATGAAACGGTGAAATAGTGCGACAAAAATTTAAGGTATACTTAGCGCGGTAATGATTAACCTCTTGTTTTAATTAACACTGTCTGTAAAGACGATAATAATCACCCGTCAGGATTTAGCATTTATTTAACAAAAAAGAGTGATCCCGATCGTTTTTAAACGGCTGTTAAACGAAATTGTGTGATTGCGATCAACTGAGGCTGCCGGTTCACCCGGTTATCAGGGCCAGCAAAGGAAAGAGGTCGCGGAAGATGTCACTGCTAACGGAGAAGAGCTGTAGCCTGGCTGAGCCGGAAAGCTCAGCCAGAAAGGGAAGGATACGGGATTAACTGCCTAACAACTGCATGATTAATTCAGGCGTCTTATTCGCCATTTTCATCACGGCATTCTGGCCCTGTTGCAGTATCTGACTGCGCGCCAGCTGACTGGCTTCCTCTGCATAGTCCGCATCCTGAATGCGGCTGCGGGCGGACGCAGTATCCACGCCCTGCTGTGACAGCACCGCGCGGTTAGATTCGTAACGGTTAATCTTCGCACCATAGGTTGACTGATAGCGGCTGATTTTTTCCAGCGCGCTGTCGAGCGCCTTCATGGTGTTACTGATATCACCCTCAGTCAGAAGCGTGGTGTTATTCAGCCCCAGCGCTTTGGTATCTGACGGCGTGGCCGGAATATGATCTGACTGTATCGGCTGACCATAGTCGGCGCTGGTGATCACCTCTAACGGTTCGCTCTGATGTGGCGGCGTGGGCGGAATCGCTTTCGGCTCAGGCAGATTTCCCCAGGTCAGGTTACTGGTGAACGATCCATTACCCACCACCACCACGATCAAATCTTCGCTGACGGTATCGAGCGTAATGCGCTCCAGTCGGGTACCGGTGTTGGTGCCGTTGTTGAAGTCGCCACTGGCAACATCTTCATAGCGATCGCCGTCACCACTGTAGGTGATGTTCATCCCGTTGTAGCTGCCGCTGTTACTGCCTGCCAGCGACCAGCTCGCTCTGCCTTCCAGCAGCTGCGAACCGTCATAGGTTGCGCCACTGGCGAAGCCGTTGTTGCTGGTCAGCAGGCGAGACTGCGCGCTGGCGTCGTCGGTGATGCCTTTGCTCACCCAGGTATAATCGGGGGTGCTGCCGTCAATCGGGGTGCCGGCCAGGTGCTTACCGTCGCGGGTAAACAGCTGCAGGTCATCATCCTGACCCAGCGAGTCAATGGTGATGGTGATGGCGGTCGAGCCGGCCGGGATATAGGCCAGCGGGATCACCCCGGAGGTAAACGAATAGCTCTGGCCCGCTACCGGGAATCGGCTGCTGATCGGCTGGACGTTGCCGAGCAACGCCGGCGGCAGGTCCGGATCGTTGGTGGCTAACGGGTATTTACCGAAAATTTCGGTGTGACTGGCGATGTCGTTAATGCCAGCCAGAATCTGCTGGTATTCACTGTTAAGGGTCTGGCGATCCACCTCCGACAGGGTACCGGTGGCAGCCTGGACCGAGAGCGTTTTCGCCCGGACCAGCTGGTCGACGATGCTGCTAAGGCCACCGCCTGCCGTCTGGGCATAGCTGATCGCATCGTTCAGGCCGCGCGCGACCACATTATCGGCACCGATATTGGCCGTCATCCGGTTGGCAATCGCCTGGCCTGCTGCATCGTCTTTAGCACTGTTAATCCGCATCCCTGATGATAAGCGTTCAATCGTTCTTCCCAGAACTGTGTCAGTGCTGTACCGCATTTTGTTCGTTAATGCGGCGGTTTCGTTATGGTTGATCGTTAACATAGTCGCTTCGAACAGGGAGTAGGGTCTGTGTTTTATCGGCATGATGATTAGCAGCTTTAACCTGCGACGGCGCATATTCTGGCTGTTATAGCGGCCGTATGGGCAAGTGGCTGAAGGGAGTGGGGTTTTTTGATAAAAAATATTAACGATTCAGCGAGCAGCAATCCCTGCTGCGCGTGGCGCAGCAGGGAATGGGAAGGAGCAATCAGTTAAACACCATACCGCCATCAATCAGTAACGCCTGTCCGGTCATATAATCGGAGTCGGGTCCGGCAAGGTAGGCGACACAGGCTGCCACATCTTCCGGCTCGGAGAGGCGTCCAAGGGTGATGCGTTTGGCAAATTCCTCCGTGCCGTAACCGGCCGGTTTTCCGGCCGCTTCAGAGATCTGCCGGTCGATCTCTTCCCACATTGGCGTCCTGACAATGCCGGGGCAGAAAGCATTGACCGTGATACCGGCAGATGCCAGATCGCGCGCGGCGGTCTGGGTCAGGCCACGCACCGCAAACTTACTGGAGCTGTAGACGGCGAGGTCTGGGTTACCGACATGGCCGGCCTGTGAACAGGCGTTGATGATTTTGCCGCCGTGGCCTTCAGCAGCGAACGCCCTGATGGCGGCCTGCATACCCCAGATCACCCCTTTCACATTGACGTTGTAGACTTTATCTATCACCGCTTCGGTGATCTCGGCGATCGGCGTGGAGGGGGCGATGCCCGCATTATTGACGATAACATCGAAGCCGCCCAGCCTCTGGCGCGCCTCCTCAACGGCATGCATCACCTGATCACGCTGGGAGACATCGACTTTCAGCGCCAGCGCTTTGCCCCCAGGCTGAATGATCTTCTCTGCCACCTGGCGGGCCGTTTCAGGGTTGAAATCAGCCACGGCCACGGCAAAGCCGTCTCTGGCGAGACGCAGGGCGATCGCTTCACCAATTCCCTGTCCCGCACCGGTAACAAATGCCACTCTGGTTTTCATCATCATATCCTTTCAGGTTGAAATTAAAGAAGCTGGCTCAGATGCAGCTGGCCCATCAGCAGGTGGTTGTCCGCATAATCGACCGGTACCGCCACCACGGCAGGTCCCTGAACATCCATCGCCTTACGCAGGGTCGGTTCAAGTTCTGCCGCACTGTTGACCGCAAAACCGGCGGCACCAAACGCTTCGGCATAAACCTTGAAATCGACCGGGCCAAACTTCACGCCGGAGACACGCTGATATTTCTTCTCTTCCTGCATCGCCACCATGTTGTAGGCGTTGTCGACCCAGACGATGTGCAGAATATTGGCGTTCAGCCGTACCGCAGTTTCCAGCTCCATGCTGGATTGCAGGAAACCACCGTCGCCCGATACCGACACCACTTTGCGCTGCGGATCGACCAGCCAGGCACCAATCGCCCACGGCAGCGCCACGCCCATGGTCTGCTGACCGTTAGAGATCATGATCTGGCGGGCGCGGAAACTGTAGAGATAGCGGGCGATCCAGATGTGGAAGCTGCCCATATCGACGGTCAGGCTGACATCGCTGTTAATGATGTCCTGCATGGCGCGCACAATCCGTAACGGATGCAGCGCAAACTGATTGAGGCTGGCACCCTGCATCGCCAGGAGTTTGCGCTGCTGTTGCCGATCCTCCAGCACGCTGGCGGCTTCCGGGCTGAGCTGCAGCGGCGCGGTAATGCGGGTTGCCAGCTTGCGCAGCGTGGCGGCGATATCACCGACCAGCTCTGCGTCTGGCAAATAGCGGTTGTCGGTTTCGGCGGGCATCACGTCGATATGGATCAGCGTCGCGTTGCCGGTGTTCCACATTGCCGGTTCATACTCCACCGGGCTGTAACCGATGGTGATGATCAGATCGGCCTGTTGCAGCAGCCGGTCGCCGGCCTGGTTGTTGAACAATCCGACGCGTCCGGCAAAGCGGGAGAAATGTTCCTGCCTGACCGCGCCCGCCGCCTGATAGGTGCTGGTAACCGGAATATGCGTGCTGTTCAGCAGGTGGTGAATCGCTTCGCTGTTTTCTGGCTGGCTCGCCATCAGTCCCAGCAGGATCACCGGGTTTTTCGCCGCCGCTATCGCCTGACCGACCGCATCAATCATTGCATCGGGCGCGGCACCCAGAACCGGGCGGCCTTTGCTGCTCAGGGCCCGGCCTGTGACGGGCTGATCGACGATATCCTGCGGCAGGCTGATGAACGCACCGCCACCGCGACCGTGCTCGGCGTGGCGGAATGCATTCGACAGACATTCAGACAGCGCAGCCGGATCGGTCACCTCGACCGCATATTTGGTGACCGGACGAAACATGGAAACGGTATCCATGCTCTGGTGTACCTGCTTGGCGCTGTCAGAGCGCTTCACGGCACCGCCGATCGCCACCACCGGATCGCCTTCGCTGGTGGCGGTTGCCATCCCGGTGATCAGGTTGGAACAGCCGGGACCGGAGGTGACCAGCGCGACGCCCGCGTTGCCGGTCAGCCGGCCAACAGCCGCGGCCATAAAGGCGGCGTTCGCTTCGTGGCGCACCGGGATAGTCTGAATCGGGGAATCCAGCAGGGAGTCGAACACCTTGTCAATTTTTGCGCCGGGAATACCGAATACGTGGCTCACGCCCTGTGCTTCAAGTTGCGCGACCACCAGGTCGGCGCCGCAGGTCCAGAGCATGCTGTCGGTGGAGTTTTTCATCTTCATTCCTCTGTTTAGCTTTCAACTGCGCGAATGGCGGCGTCGAGGTTGGCGGGATTGAGGTTGGCATTGAGAAAATCGCTGTCCTGAGGCAGATCGACCACCAGTTTGCTGATGGCGCCAAAGGTCAGGGTGCCCTGTTCCAGCGCATAATCGAGAATGTGACCGCCGCCTTCGCGATCGTCAGTGATAAAATGTTCGTGATAGCCAGCCACGTTGATGCCCTGCATATACTGCGGTGTGCGGAAGCCAATCAGCTCACCCGCACGCTGGCTGAAAGTGAAGGTCGGCTGGTTGCCGAGCACTTCCGGCATCGAACGATAAGGGCGGCACTGGCAGGGGACGGTGCGGGTCTCGACGCGGCTGAAGCGTCCGCTGATGCGCAGCGCACAGAACTGGTTGTCGGAGGTGATTTCACGGTCGATCACGCGGTGAATCGCTTCGCGTGAGATCGGCCGTTCAAATTCATACAGATGCTGCGGTTTGAAAAAGGTCATCACCGCAAACGGGGTTTTCTGTTGTGGATCGGCGGGATGCGCGCTGCCGTCTGAATGCAGCTGATAGACCTGGCTGTCGAAGGCGATCAGTTCGCCATCCAGCCGGTTAAAGGTGCCTAAGCCAAAATCGCCCTTGCGCAGCAGGTCAGCGATCCGGGTGTTGCCATCGTAAACGCCGCTCAGCAGCGCACTCATCAATGAGGTCTGATAGATAACACTTTCTGGTGCATCCTGGGAAAGTTTTAGGACAGTATGTTTCAGTTGATCCTCACAGGAACAATCAGTTACATAATTGCTCATTTGATGCCTCATAGGTTAACCATTAAGCCGTGTTAACCTAATGTTGAACCGATTCAGTCGGTGGGTCCAATAGCGAAACCTGTTAACTTTGAGACGTTTTTGATATGGAACTGCGTCATCTGCGTTATTTTGTCGCCGTCGCCCAGACGCTTCATTTCACCCGGGCTGCTGAAATGCTGGGGATTTCGCAGCCGCCGTTGAGTCAACAGATACTGCGGCTGGAGCAGGAAATTGGTACGCCACTGTTAAAGCGTCTGACGCGCGGCGTTGAGCTTACCGAAGCCGGTGAAGCCTTCCTGGCCGAAGCGCAGCAGATTGTGCAACTGGCCGATCATGCGCTGGAAAATGCGCGGGGCATTGCCCGCGGTATCAGCGGCCAGATGTCGCTGGGCTTTGCCAGTTCGGTGGCGTTTAATCCGCGGATATTTGTGTTAATCCGCCAGTTTACGCAGCGCTATCCGGCGATGGAGCTGCTGACGCGCGAAGAGAACATGGCGCTGCTGATGCAGGATTTACAGGAAGGGTTGCTGGACGCGGCGTTCATTCGCCTGCCGTGTGAAAGCAGTAAAGCCTTTAATCTGCGGGTGATCTCAACCGAGAGAATGCTGATTGCGCTGCCGCGTCAGCATCCACTCAGCCAGGCACCCGCGGTGGCGTTATCGGCGCTGGCCGCTGAAACGCTGGTGATCTTCCCACGCGAGGTGGCGCCCAGCCTGTATGAACTGATTGTCAGCGCCTGCCTGCGGGCGGGCTTTTCGCGCCACGCCTTTCAGCAGGCGCCACAGATCACCTCATCGCTCGGCATGGTGGGCGCCGGATGCGGTGTCGCGCTGGTGCCGGCGTCGATGCGCTGTGTGGGCAATCCTCAGATCAGCTTCTGTGAAATCGAAAATAATACGCTGTTCACCGACGTGGCGTTCGCCTGGCGGCGCTACCCTCCGTCAAAAGCGATATTGCATCTGCTGTCGCTGCTGGCGGAGAAACCGCCAGCCTGAAACGCAGCGGCGTTGATAAGCGCAGGCTATTGAACTGAGCACAATAACCGACTGGCACCGCGCGTCCGGGTTGCGAATAATCGAACCATGACTACATACCGCGTTCGAGTCGGGTTTCACAACCCGTCAGCCCTGACATTCAGGCAACTGGATGAGATTCTGGAGCCGCAGCGATTCTGGAGAACAGATTCGGCCAGCGGCAGGTTCCGCTATTTCATGGAGTATGAGTATCAATCTGACATACGCGATCTCTGTTCAGTTTGTTCGCTGGCCTACTCTCAGGCCTGCAAAGTCAGGAAATGCCCGTTAATCCTGGTTGAAGTGATGAAGTAACCCGGCCGTCCGATCCCGCCCGGTGGCGGGATCGGACGGTCAGCCTGAATCAGGCCCGCTTCCTGTTCATTAACAGACTCAGCGATGCAGGCAGCACCGTCAGCGTTACCAGCGTGCCGGTCACCAGACCACCAATAATCGCAAACGCCATCGGTCCCCAGAAAACCTGATGCGAGATCGGGATCATGCAGAGGATCG
>Ga0302349_1000400_pt1 | contig 54346 bp, 38 predicted proteins | sample PhyAR1_FD_202176 | JGI IMG/M metagenome (GOLD analysis project Ga0302349, IMG submission 202176) | Leaf surface microbial communities from alfalfa plants in UC Gill Tract Community Farm, Albany, California, United States - DLSL A.R1... | ecosystem: Host-associated > Plants > Phyllosphere >... | reverse complement strand
TTAGCTACAACCACCTGCGAAGTGTCACCATGAAATTCAAACCGTCAATCAAGCCTTATACCGGCCCAGCGGGCGGCTGGGGTTCGCTTGAAGCCACCACCCGCTTTGTCCTCGACAGTAAACAAACCCTAAAAAACATGCGCAACCTGATGCGCGTCAACAAGGCGCGCGGCTTCGACTGCCCCGGTTGCGCCTGGGGCGACGACAACCACAGCACCTTCAGCTTCTGTGAAAACGGCGCCAAGGCGGTCAGTTGGGAAGCGACGCGCAGCGCCGTCGAGCCAGAGTTCTTCGCCGCGCACAGCGTCAGCACCCTGCAACAGCAGAGCGACTATTTCCTCGAATATCAGGGGCGCCTCACGCATCCGATGCGCTACAACGCCGAAACCGACCACTATGAGCCTATTCATTGGCCGGACGCGCTGGCGCTGATCGCCAGGCACATCAACGCAATGGACAACCCGAACCAAATCGAGCTGTATACCTCGGGCCGCGCCAGCAACGAAGCGTCGTACCTTTATCAACTGTTCGGCCGCATGCTCGGCACCAGCAATTTCCCCGACTGCTCCAACATGTGTCACGAGGCGAGCGGCGTCGGGCTGAAGCAAAGCATCGGCGTCGGCAAAGGCACCATCCGCATCGATGACTTCGAAAAAGCCGACGCCATCTTCGTGTTCGGTCAAAACCCCGGCACCAACCACCCGCGCATGCTGCACAGCCTGAAAAACGCCGCCCGACGCGGCGCGCGCATCGTCAGTTTCAACACCCTGCGCGAGCGCGGGCTGGAAAGATTCGCCGATCCGCAGGATCCGGTGCAGATGCTGACGCCAAAATCCTCGCCGATCAGCTCCTCCTATTACCAACCGAATCTGGGCGGCGATATGGCGGCGGTGCGCGGCATGGTGAAAGCGCTGCTGGAAACCCACCGCCAGCGGCTGGCCGCCGGTGAGCCCCCCCTGTTCGACCTGGCGTTTATCGAACGGCACAGCGTCGGCGTGGAGGCATACCTGGCGCAGGTGGATGCGACCGAGTGGCGGGCCATTACCGCGCAATCGGGCCTGAGCGAAGCGCAATTGCGCCAGGCGGCGGCCACTTACCAGGGCGCCGAGCGGGTGATCTGCACCTGGGCGATGGGCGTGACTCAGCATAAGCACTCGACTGCGACGGTGCGTGAAATCACCAACCTGCAGCTGCTGTTCGGGCAACTGGGCAAACCGGGCGCCGGTCTGTGCCCGGTGCGCGGCCACAGCAACGTCCAGGGCAACCGCACCATGGGGATTGACGAGAAGTCGCCCAAGGCGCTGCTCGACAGCCTGGAACGCCACTTTAACTTCACCGCCAATCGCGCGGTGGGCCACAACACGGTGGAAGCGATCGAAGCGATGTTGCGCGGCGAAGTGAAAGTGCTGATCGCGCTGGGCGGCAATCTGGCCGCCGCGGCGCCGGACACCGAGCGCACCGCCCGCGCCCTGCGCAACTGCGATTTGACGGTACACATCAGCACCAAACTTAACCGCAGCCACCTGGTGACCGGCAAAGACGCGTTGATCCTGCCGACGCTGGGCCGCACCGAATTGGACATGCAGGCCAGCGGCTCGCAGTACATCACTGTCGAAGATTCTTTCAGCATGGTTCACGCTTCGGAAGGCATCGGCAAACCGCTGGCGGATACCCAACGTTCGGAAACGGCGATCGTCTGCGGCATCGCCGACGCGGTGCTGGGCACGCAGCAGCTGGACTGGCTGGAGTTGGCCGACGACTACTCGCTGATCCGCGATCATATCGCCGCCACCATTCCCGGCTTTGAGGATTTCAACCGTCGCTGCGAGCAGCCCGGCGGATTCTACCTGGGCAATGCCGCCGCCGAACTGCGCTTCGCCACGCCGAGCGGCAAGGCGGAATTCAGCGCCGCCGCGCTGCCGGCGACCCTGTTCCCGCAACTGGGCGACGTGCAAGCGCCGTTTACCCTGCAAACGCTGCGCTCGCACGATCAGTACAACACCACCATCTATGGCCTGGATGACCGCTACCGCGGCGTTTACGGCCAGCGCGAAGTGTTGTTCATCCATCCGGAAGATCTGGCGGCGCTGGGCCTGCAGGATGGCGAACGGGTTGAGATAGAGACCCTGTGGAACGATGGCGTGGTGCGTAAAGTGGACGGATTCAAGCTGGTGAGTTACGACATTCCGCGTGGCAACCTGGCTGCCTACTACCCGGAAACCAACCCGCTGGTGCCGCTGGCCAGCTTCGGCGACGGCACCGGCACCCCGACGTCGAAGTCGATCCCGGTGGCGATTCGCCGCAGCGAACAGCAACCCTCGCTGCGCATTGCCTGAAAACGCGCGCCCGGTTCACGCCGGGCGCTTCAATATCGCCAGGATGGTCTGTAATTCGTCGGACAGCTGATGCCGTCGCCAGACGAAGTACAGATCGCTCACGCCCTCCTCGCCCATTTCCACCACCTTCAGCCCCGGGGCGGGCAAAATCTGCGGCAGCAAAGAACCCGGCACGCAGGCGACGCCGCAACCTGCCTGCACGCAGGCCGCCATCGCGGCATAAGACTCCATTTCCAGCGTCATGCGCGGTTTCAGCCCGCGCGAGGCCAGCCAGTGATCCACCTTCAGGCGGAACGAGCATTCTCGGCTGAACGTGTAAAATTCCAGCGCCGCCAGCGTGGCGGCATCGGGCTGCCCGGCATCGGCCGGCATCAGCATCACCAGCCGTTCGTCAAACGCCTTTTGGCTGGCCAGCAACGGATGTTCAATCGGGCCGTCGGTGATCGCCAGATCGAGGGTACTGTCGATCAGCATGCGCTCCAGCACCAATGAATCGCGGCTGAGCACGTTGATCTGCAGATGGGGTTGTAAACGGCGCAGCCGGGCGATGCGCGCCGGCAAATGGCTGACCAGCGAGAAATCCAGCGCCCCGAGGTTCAGCAGCCCATGCTGATGTTCTCCGGCGAACAGCTGCTTGCTGCGCTCCGCCTGCGCCACGATGTCGCGCGCCTGTTGGTAGAACAGCCGGCCTTTGGGATTGACGTACAGCCGGTTCTTGTCACGGAAAAACAGCTCGCCGCCCAGCGACTCCTCTAGTTCGCGCAGCCGCAGCGTGACGTTGGAAGGCACGCAGTGCAGCTCGCGGGCGGCTGCGGCGATGGTTTTGTGTTCCACCACGGTGCAGAAAAACTTCAACTGGCCCAGCTTCATCTATCATTCACTTTTAGTTAGCGTTTTAGTTAGAAACAATTACTTTAGATTAGCATCGATTTCACCTACAGTCTGTCGACACCCTGAGGAGGATCACTGATGCCACTGAATGATTTACTGACGCTGCCCGGCGTGGCGGCCCAACCGGACGCGGTAACCGACGGTTACGTGTTCAACCACACCATGATCCGCGTGAAGGATCTGACCACCGCGCTGGATTTCTACACTCGCGTACTGGGTTTTACCCCGGTCTATCTGGAAGAATTCAAAGAGGCCGCCTTCACCATCTGCTACCTGACGCGCAGCCCGCGCGAGCAGATCCCGCAGGATGACGACGAACGCAAACGCTGGGCGCTGAGCCAACCGGGCATTCTCGAGCTGACCCATAACCACGGCACCGAAAATCAGGCGGATTTCCATTACCACAACGGCAACGGCGAGCCGCGCGGCTTTGGCCACCTGTGCGTCACGGTGCCGGACGTGCGCGCCGCCTGCGAGCGTTTTGAGCGCCTGGGCGTCACCTTCCAGAAACGCCTGCATGAAGGCCGCATGAACTACGTCGCGTTCATTCGCGATCCGGACGATTACTGGATTGAAATCCTGCAGCCGACGCCGCTGCAGGACTGATTGTCCCCCTCCTTCACCCCGGCCTGCGCGCCGGGGTTTTTCATCGTTCGCCCTTCGATTGACCAATCTTGCGCAAAATCGCGCGGCAACGCGGGGTTCCGTGACGTTAGGCTTGCTCGCAGCGGGTGATTCGCGTAAAACTGTCAGCCGCAAATCTTGCCACTCACAACCCATTCACTGGACGATATGTTTCAAGATAACCCGCTGCTGGCGCAGCTAAAACAGCAACTTCACTCTCAGACCCCGCGCGTTGAAGGCGTAGTGAAAGGGACTGAGAAAGGCTTTGGCTTTCTTGAAGTAGACGGTCAAAAAAGCTACTTCATTCCGCCGCCGTACATGAAGAAAGTCATGCACGGGGATCGCATTATCGCCACCCTGCACACCGAGAAAGAGCGCGAAATCGCCGAGCCGGAAACCCTGGTCGAGCCATTCCTGTCGCGCTTTGTCGGCCGCGTGCAAAAGCGCGACGATCGTCTGTCCATCGTGCCCGATCATCCGTTGCTGAAAGACGCGATTCCGTGCCGCCCGGTGCGTGAACTGACCCACAACTTCCAGGCCGGCGACTGGGCGGTGGCGGAAATGCGCCGCCATCCGCTGAAAGGCGATCGCGGCTTCAACGCCGACCTGACCCAGTTTATCACCGACGGTGAAGACCATTTCGCCCCGTGGTGGGTGACGCTGGCGCGTCACAACCTGGAAAAAGAGGCGCCGGAGATGCAGGCCCTCAGCGAGCCAGACTCTGAGCTGGTGCGTGAAGATCTGACCGCGCTAGAATTCGTCACCATCGACAGCGCCAGCACCGAAGACATGGACGATGCGCTGTACGTGACCGACAACGGTGACGGTTCGCTGCAGTTGACCATCGCCATCGCCGATCCTACTGCCTACGTAGAACAAGGCAGCAAGCTGGACGATATCGCCCGCGTGCGCGCCTTCACCAACTATCTGCCGGGCTTCAACATCCCGATGCTGCCGCGCGATCTGTCGGACAACCTGTGCTCGCTGCGCCCTAACGAGCGCCGTCAGGTGCTGGCTTGCCGCGTGACCATCGCCGCCGACGGCGCGCTGGGCGAAGATATTCAGTTCTTCGCCGCCGAGATCGAATCCAAAGCCAAACTGGTGTACGACGAAGTCTCCGACTGGCTGGACGGCATTACCGGCTGGCAACCGCCGAGCGACGCCATCGCGCAACAGATCACCCTGCTGAAACGCGTTTGCGACGCGCGCAACGCCTGGCGCCACCAGCATGCGCTGGTATTCAAAGATCGCCCGGACTACCGCTTCGTGTTGGGTGAAAAAGGCGATGTGCTGGAGATCGTTACCGAGCAGCGCCGCAGCGCCAACCGCATCGTTGAAGAGTGCATGATCGCCGCCAACGTCTGCGCCGCCATCGTGCTGCGCGATCGCCTGGGCTTCGGCGTGTACAACGTGCACACCGGTTTCGATCCTGCGCTGGTTGAGCAAGCGGTCACCGTACTGCAGGCCAACGGCGTCGAAGCCGAAGCCGAGAAGCTGCTGACCCTCGACGGTTTCTGTGAACTGCGCCGCCACCTGGATGCGCAGCCGACCCAGTTCCTCGACAGCCGCATCCGCCGCTTCCAGACCTTCGCCGAGATCAGCACTACGCCGGGGCCACACTTCGGTCTGGGGCTGGAGGCTTACGCCACCTGGACATCACCGATCCGTAAATACGGCGATATGGTCAATCATCGCCTGCTGAAGGCGATCATCAACCAGCAGCCGGCGGAAAAACCGCAGGATGACGTGACGGTGCAGCTGGCGGAACGCCGCCGCCTGAACCGCATGGCGGAACGCGACGTCGGCGACTGGCTGTACGCCCGCTTCCTGCAGGACAAGGCCGGTACCGATACCCGCTTCAACGCCGAGATCATCGACGTGACACGCGGCGGCCTGCGCGTGCGCCTGCTGGACAACGGCGCGGTTGCCTTCATCCCGGCGCCGTTTATTCACGCGGTGCGTGACGAGATGCAGTGCAGCCAGGAAACCGGCACCGTGCAGATCAAAGGCGAAGTGGTTTATCGCCAAAGCGATACCTTGCAGGTCACCATCGCCGAAGTGCGCATGGAAACCCGCAGCGTGATCGCCCGGCCGGCGGCCTGAACGCCAGCCTGAAACGGTAGCGACGCCAAACGCCGACGGTGAAAACCGCCGGCGTTTTTTTTCGTCCGCGCTCGCTAACGCAATGGGTTACCGCCGGTTTCACGCAGCAATGGCAGCACCGCCAACGAAGCCAGCGTCGCCAGCATCAGGTAGACGGCGGGCGCCAGCAGCGAGCCGCTCAACGCGATCGACTGCGAGGCGATATATTGGGCGAAGCCGCCGAAAATCGCCACGCCGAGGCTGTAGACCAACGCAAACCCCAATGCGCGAATGCGCTGCGGAAACAGCTCCGAAATCATCAGCATGGTCGGCACCGAGCCGAGCGTGGTCAATCCGACCAATATCGCGACAATCAGCAGCAGCACCGCCGGATGCGGCGCGGCGCTCAGCCACCAAAACGCCGGCAAGGCCACGATCAAGATAGCGATGCGCGAGCCTCGGATCAGTGGCAAGCGGCCATAGCGATCGCACCAGTGCCCGACCAACAGGCTGCCGCCGAAGGTCACCAGCCCCGCCAGCAGCATCGCGGCATAGCCGTAGGCCTGCGGCATGCCTAAGTATTTCACCGCGTAAGTGCCGAGATAATACATCGAGATGTAAGTGGCGACGGTGGCACCAATGGTCAGCATCACGCCGAGCACCACCGCTCGCGAGTGCCGTCGCAGCTGCGCTGGCGGTTCATGAGCCCGCGACACCGGCGGCCGGTCGCTTTCCAATCCGAGACGCAGCCAGCAACCGAGCGGCGCCAGCGCCACGCCGATAAAGAACGGAATGCGCCATCCCCACTCGGCCATGGCGTTCGGCTCGCCGGAGATCGCCGGCAACGCCGCGCTGAGCGCCAGCGCGGTGACGCCGCCGACCACGGTGGCGATGCCCTGCGTCGCCAGCGACCAACTGGAATAGAAGCCTCGCCGGTTAGGTGGCGCCGACTCCACCAGCAACGACATCGATGCGCCCACCTCGCCCCCGCCGCCACGCCCTGGATCAAACGCGCCGCCACCAGCGTGACGGTTCCCCAATAACCGGCGCTGGCGTAGGTCGGCGCAAAGCCGATCATCGCCGTGCCGAGGCTCATCAGTGAAATCGTCAGGATCATCGCCGGCTTGCGGCCATGGCGATCGGCATAGGCGCCGATCAGAATGCCGCCCAGCGGCCGCATGAAAAAACTGACGCCAAACGTGGCGAACGCCAACAGCAACGCCAAATTGGGATCGCTCGAGGGGGGAAAAAACAATACGCTGATATAAATAACGAAGAAGTTATAGATACCGAAATCGAAAAACTCCAGCGCATTGCCGAAGGAGGCGGCAAATATCACTTTCTTGCCGCCTACCCTCGCGGGCGCGTTTATTGTTGGTTGCGTCGCCGCCGTATTTTCACTCATCATTATCTTCCCTGTTATTATTCTTCGAATTTATTTTAAATACGCTTCCGCCAACGCTGCCCAATACTGGCTGCCGGCCGCCAGACACCCATCGTTAAAGTCATATCCCGGGTTATGCACCATGCAGCTTCCTTCGCCGTCGCCGTTGCCGATGATCAGGTAGCAGCCTTGCGGATGCGCATCAAGCATAAAGGCGAAGTCTTCGCTGCCCATCAGCGGCCTGGCGCCGTAGTGTGCGCGGGCGGCGCCGAACTGCTGCTGCGCCACGCGATGGGCGAAACGGGTCATCGCTTCGTCGTTGACCAACACCGGCGTGCCGTTAACGTGTTCCACCGTCGCGTGGGCGCCGAAGCTTGCCGCCTGCGCTTCGATCAGTGCCGGAATGCGCGCCAGCAGCGTAGCGCGCGCCTGGCGATCCAGCGAGCGTACGCTGAGCTTCATCTCCGCGCTGTCCGGGATCACGTTGGCCGCCTCGCCGGCCTTGATGCTGCCAACGGTGATCACCGCCGCTTCCAGCGGATCGATATTGCGCGAAACGATGCTCTGCAGCGCGACGGTGATATGCGAAGCCACCACCACCGGATCGACCGTCAGTTGCGGAATGGCACCGTGGCCGCCGCGCCCCTGCACCCGCACGTTGAACTGATCCATCGAGGCCATAAACGGGCCGTGCTGGAAGAAGAACTCGCCGAGCGGCATCCCCGGCATGTTGTGCATGGCGAAGATGGCGTCGCAGGGGAAGCGCTCGAACAGCCCCTGTTCGACCATGCGCGCGCCGCCGTTCAGCATCTCTTCCGCCGGTTGGAAAATCAGGTGCAGCGTGCCGTTGAAATTGCGCGTTTGCGCCAGGTAACGCGCGGCGCCGAGCAGCATGGTGGTATGGCCGTCATGGCCGCAGGCGTGCATGCGGTTGGCCACGCTGCTGCTCCAGGGTTTGCCGTTGTTTTCCTCGATCGGCAAGGCGTCCATATCGGCGCGCAGGCCGAGGCGTTTAACGCCGTCGCCCACCCGCAGCGTCCCCACCACGCCGGTGCCCGCCAATCCGCGGTGTACCTCATAGCCCCACGAGCTTAGATAATCCGCCACCAGATCGCTGGTGCGAAATTCTTCAAAACCCAACTCGGGATGCTGGTGAATATCATGCCGGATGGCCGTAAGCTGCGGTAAATACCCTTCAATGACTTTATTTATCATAATTAAATTCCTTTCGTAGCTTTATTATTTATTTAATGAATGAATAAAAGTGCGAATTGAAATAAAGGTATAACACGGCATGAGTAATTTTATTTCGGCGCGCCTCGCCAGATAAAATAATAGGCCGCCAGACGCCGTGCTCAGATAAAAAACGGCGATGATTCGCTGTATGCGAAGTGAAAGTGCAGAATGAACTTCTGCCGGAAAGCGCATGGGCCGCAGCCTGCGCCAGCGGTATTTCATCACGTTGTTTTTACACTAAAACCCCACCTGCTTCACATTTCTCATCCGACCTGCCGCGGTTCGGCGGCAAAACTTCTACTGTTAAAACGTCATTCCTAATAACAACGTCGATTTTACCTCTGCACGCCAAGGAGTTATTTCATGAGAAACATCAGGTCCGGACTTATCTGGCTGCTGGTGGCGTTGGTCGGCGCCTTCGCCTTCGCCATGCTGGCGCTCAGCCGCGGCGAGCACGTCAACGCCGTCTGGCTGGTGGTCGCCGCCGTCGCCTGCTACAGCATCGCCTACCGCTTCTACAGCCGGTTCATCGCCGACAAGGTCTTTGAACTGGATGACCGCCGTCTGACCCCGGCCGAACGCCACAACGACGGCCTGGACTACGTGCCCACCAACAAATGGGTGCTGTTCGGCCACCACTTCGCCGCCATCGCCGGCGCCGGGCCGTTGGTGGGGCCGATCCTGGCCGCGCAGATGGGCTTCCTGCCGGGAACCATCTGGATCCTGGTCGGCGTTATGTTGGCCGGCGCGGTGCAGGATTTTCTGGTACTGTTCATCTCCACGCGCCGCGACGGGCGTTCACTGGGGGAAATGGCCAAGCAAGAGCTGGGCGCGTTCGCCGGGGTGATCACCATGCTCGGCGCGCTGGGGGTGATGATCATCATCCTGTCGGCGCTGGCGTTGGTGGTGGTGAAAGCGTTGGCCGACAGCCCGTGGGGGCTGTTCACCATCGCCGCCACCATCCCGATCGCCCTGTTCATGGGCATCTACATGCGCTTTATCCGGCCGGGCAAGATCGCTGAAATTTCGGTGATTGGCTTCGTGCTGATGCTGCTGGCGATCGTTTACGGCGGCAACGTGGCACAAGATCCCTATTGGGGGCCGTTCTTCACGCTGCACGGCACCACCCTGACCTGGGTGCTGGTGATCTACGGCTTCGTCGCCTCGGTGCTGCCGGTGTGGCTGCTGCTGGCGCCGCGCGATTACCTTTCCACCTTTATGAAAATCGGCGTCATCATCGGCCTGGCCATCGGCATCGTCTTCGCCATGCCGGAGATGAAAATGCCGGCGGTCTCGCGCTTTATCGACGGCAGCGGCCCGGTGTTCGCCGGTGCCCTGTTCCCGTTCCTGTTCATCACCATCGCCTGCGGCGCCATTTCCGGCTTCCACGCGCTGGTCTCCAGCGGCACCACGCCGAAGCTGGTGGAGCGCGAAAGCCACATCCGCTTTATCGGTTACGGCGCCATGCTGATGGAGTCTTTCGTCGCCATCATGGCGCTGATCTGCGCCTCGGTGCTGGATCCGGGCGTCTACTTCGCCATGAACTCACCGGCGGCGCTGATCGGCACCACGGTGGAAAATGCTTCGCAGGTCATTAACAGCTGGGGCTTTATCGTCACGCCGGAGACGCTGGCGCTGATCGCCAAAGAGGTGGGCGAGAACGCCATCCTGTCGCGCGCCGGCGGCGCCCCGACCTTCGCCGTGGGCATGGCGCACATCATCAGTGAGGTGTTCAACAGCCGGGCGATGATGGCGTTCTGGTATCACTTCGCCATTCTGTTCGAAGCGCTGTTCATCCTGACCGCCGTCGACGCCGGCACCCGCGCCTGCCGCTTTATGGTGCAGGATCTGGTGGGCGTGGCGGTGCCGCAGCTGGCCAATAACCGCTCCTGGTTCGGCAACCTGGCGGGCACCACGGTGGCGGTGGCCGGTTGGGGTTTCTTCGTGTATCAGGGCGTGGTCGATCCGCTCGGCGGCATCAATACCCTGTGGCCGCTGTTCGGTATCGGCAACCAGATGCTGGCGTCGATGGCGCTGATCCTCGGCACCGTGGTGCTGTTCAAGATGAAAAAGCAGCGCTACGCCTGGGTGACTATTCTGCCGACCGCCTGGCTGTTCGTGACCTCCATGACCGCCGGCTGGCAGAAGATCTTCCACGAAAAACCGAGCATCGGCTTCCTGGCGCAGGCGAAGAAGTTCTCCACCGGCATCGAGCAAGGCACGATCATTGCGCCGGCCAAATCGTTGAAAGACATGGAAACCATCGTGTTCAGCAACCAGATCAACGCCGCGCTGTGCGGGTTCTTTATGCTGGTGGCGGTGACCATGCTGATCGCCGCCTTCTTCGCGATCCGCCGGGCGCTGCGCGCCGAACAGCCTACGGCGCACGAGGTCGGCGCCGCGTTGAGGGAAGAGGCCGGCCGCAGCTGAGTCTCGCCGTTAGGAGAAACGGCCGGCCTCTCAGCGTACTGTTCAGAGGCCAGCCGTTATTTGTTTGAAGATGTCGCCCCCGAGAATATTGTCTTCACCGACCCGCTTTTTAATTTCCGTCGCCAGGTACGGCGATGCACCGCTCGCCAGCGCGCCCGCCAGGTTATTGCCCGCCAGCGCCGTCAGCGCCCCCGTTACCGCCTGCGCCGCCTTCTGCAGGTCGCTGCCGGTGCCGTATTGCCGCATCGCGTTGTCGTACGCCTGCTTCATCACCGCCGCATCGTTCGTCGGTTTCCCGCTCTTCTCAAGCTGCTCCCTGGCCTGCGCCAGCGCCGCCGGGTCTTTCTGCGCCTTCAGCCCGGCAATCTCACCCTGCGTGCGGATGACGTCCATTGCCTGGCCGCCAATCTCCCCAATCAACTGCGCCTGCTTCAGCCGGTTCTGCTCCTTCTCCTTGTTGAATATCGGGCTGATGCTGCCGTCGTTGGCATGCTCGGTATCCCGGTTTAGCTGCGCCACATCCTGCTGCTGTTTCCCGGTATTGCCCGGAAACAGCTGAGCGGCATCAGTGCCCTAGCAGAGGCTGTTGATATTTACTTCAGCATCTTCATTAGCTCATTCATTAGTTCGGAAGCATCTTCTTTATAGCTTGATTCCCACTGAGTTTTCCAATCTACTGGGCGTCCTTCATCCTCCCATTCTGATAGAGCAAGTGCATTGATGATTTCCAGTTCAAACCAGATTCTCAGGTAATTATCTCTGCTTTTTTCATCCTCAAATAACTCATTTAATTGAGCCAAATCCTCTGCATAGCTTACGAACTTAGCAAAGCTAACAACGTTATTTAGAGAACTAAACGCACACTCACGAATAGCATCCTTCTTATTTGTCGCCATATTTAACCGTTACCACCCTTCCTGATTCGTTCGTTACCACTGACACTTTGCTTTCAGGATCAAAATGGACTGTTGTTCCGCCGCGGCTAGGAGTCGACTTTCCATTTTTAATTGTATTCTCAACAACAGAAGGAGTTATTCCTCGATCCTGCATCCTATCTAAGGCATGACCTGAATACTCTCGGTTTCCGATTGTACTTGGTTGATTCCTGACGGGTTGATAAGATGGATTACTTGGTTGATTCATCGGATTACGCTTGCTTCCCATAGGGATCGTTGCCGATACCTCATCACTGGCCTTATTAATCAACCTGGACGCTTCAGCGACATCCCCCTTCTTCAGCGCCGCCTCTGCCGCCTTGATCGCCTTACCGGCCGCATCACCAGCACCTGGGATAATCCCTATCGCCGCTACCAGATAATCCAGCGCACTCTGCGCTTCCGCAAAGCTCTTGATATCTCCAACCACCGGTACAAAATCGGCACCTGTCGACAGGATATCTTTCAGCTCTTCCCGGCGCTCAGTATACATCTTCACCGAGCACGCTTCCGCGCTCATTCCGGCACAGTTTTGCTGCTTATAGCGCTCATTTTCAGCGTCGACACGCTCTTCGGCTACCTGCTGAGGTGTCTTACCCTGAGATACAGCGTCAACAACATCACTCAGCGCGTTATTCTCAACCGCATTCTTCCCAGCCTGCCCGCCGGTCACCGCTCCCGCAGTATCCCCCGTCGCCAGGCCGCCTGCAAGCCCTGCGGCCAGCTGGCTCAGCGTGCTCACCTGCTGCTTCTCGCTTTCGCTCAGTTGCTGCGCCGTTTTGCCCGGGAACAGCTGGCCGGCAATGTAGCGCGCCGCCAGTTCACCGCCGCCCGCGCCCACCCCGCCTGCCGCAGCTGACTGGTTGTTCAGCTGCGCCGTCACCGCGCCCAGCACCGCGTGCGCCATCGCATTGGCGGCGATGTTATCCTCACCGACCCGTTTCTTGATTTCCGTCGCCAGGTACGGCGATGCACCACTCGCCAGCGCGCCCGCCAGGTTATTGCCCGCCAGCGCCGTCAACGCGCCCGTCACCGCCTGCACCGCCTTCTGCAGGTCGCTGCCGGTGCCGTATTGCCGCATCGCGTTGTCGTACGCCTGCTTCATCACCGCCGCATCGTTCGTCGGTTTCCCGCTCTTCTCAAGCTGCTCCCTGGCCTGCGCCAGCGCCGCCGGGTCTTTCTGCGCCTTCAGCCCGGCAATCTCACCCTGCGTGCGGATGACGTCCATTGCCTGGCCGCCAATCTCCCCAATCAACTGCGCCTGCTTCAGCCGGTTCTGCTCCTTCTCCTTGTTGAATATCGGGCTGATGCTGCCATCGTTGGCATGTTCGGTATCCCGGTTTAGCTGCACCACATCCTGCTGCTGTTTGTCTTTGTCGCGAACTATCAGCGTCCCCTCACTGACGCCGGCCTTCGTCGTGCCCTCGGCGTGCCCGCTGTTGTTGGCGCCCGACAGCATGCCGCCGGCCATATTGGTCAGCAGGTCTTTGCCCACCGGCCCGCCGGTGCTGAATGAACCGCCGCTGTGCGTCGCGCTGTAGTCCGCCTGGTTGTGAATGTCCTTCCAGCCCAGCGTGCCGGTATCGAGGCGGTTGTTCTCTTTGTCTGCCGTGCTGGCGATGACGGCGCCGTCGAGCTGGGTATGTTCTTTGACCTTGACGTCATACCCGCCTTTGCCCGCAAACAGCCCGGTCTGCTCCTTGACGCTGTCAAAATTACTTTTGAGCTTGTCCTGGTTCGCGCTGATGTAGCCCGAACCGGTCATCGAGCCTAAGGTGAAACTGCCGCCCGCGCTGACATTTTGCTGTTTGGCGTCATAGCGATCGCTGTCCTGTTCGCTCTGCAGCGTCAGGTCGCGGCCCACGTCGACGGTAACCTTTTCGCCGCTGGCCTGCGCGCCGGTAAGCGTGGTGTCTCGGCCGCTGGTCAGGCTGAGATTACTGCCCGCATCCAGGGTGGTTTCGGTATGGGTCAGGCCGTTGCCGTTCTCATGTCCCTTGCCGGCATTGACGCCGGCCGAGACGCTGATGCCATAGCCGCCCGAGCCGGCGCCGATACCGACGCCGACGTTGCCGCCTTTGCTGCTGTTCTTGCCGACGGTGCTTTCGCTGTTCTGCGCCGACTGCAGGGTAATGTCCCGCGCCGCATCCAGTGACAGGTCTTTGCCCGCCTTCAACTGGCTGCCGGTGATGGTGATATCGCCGCTTTGCGCATTGTGGTTCTTGCCGGTCGCCGTTATCGACAGGTTTTGCCCGGCGGTAAGCGTGCTACCCTGCGACTGTCGGCTGTCGGTGCGGGTTTCGCTTTTCGACGACTGACTGCCGTAGGAGGCGCTGATGCCCACCGTATTGGTGGCGCCTTTCCCCGCCTCTGTGTTGAGCTTGTCGAGTTCAACGGCTTGCGCCGCCTGCACGCCGGAAAGCGCCGCCTTGGTGTTTTGCAGCGCGGTCAGGCGCCCGTCGCCTTCTTTTCTTGCCTGTTGCGCCGAGCTGACGGCGGTGTTGAGCGCGCCGCCCGCGGTGCCCGACAACGCCACGCTCAGGCCGCTCTGCTTTTGCTCGAAGGTTTCTTTGCGCGTGCGCCGATCGTAGCCGGGGTCGATAGTCACGCTGTCGCCGGTTAACGCCAGGTCCTTGCCCGCCACCAGGTCGGCGCCGCCAATGTGCAGTTGGTTGCCCGCCGTGATGTTGACGCTGCCCTGGCTGCTGCCGACGGTGCTGACGCTTTGGCTCTGGGTCGTGGCTTTCTCGTCGACTTCGTGTTTGCTCGACTGTTTGCCAATCGTGAAACCGATGCCGCCGCTTCCCAGCAGGCCGCTCTTTTTCTTCTCTTCCAGCAGGTAATGCGTGTCGGTCTCGGTGGCCGCACCGATATCGATATTACGGCCGGCCTGCAGGTTCACGTCCCGATCAGCGGCAATGGCCGAGCCGGTGACCGTCAGATCGTTGCCTGCGCTGACACTGACGCTGTTACCACTCAGCAGTGTACCGTTCTCGCGCGTGGTTCGGTCGTCGGTCACAGTGTGGCTGCTGCTCTTGTTCAGGAAGCCTTTTTTCTCGGAACGTTCCTCGCTGTAGCGCGACTCGCGCTCGGTGGCCGTATTGAGGGTGACATCCTTTTTTGCCTGCAGGGCGATGGCACCCTGGTCACTGTGCAGGGTGCTGCCGGTGACCGTGACATCGCCCTCACGCCCGATAACCGTGACGCCCTGCTGACCGCTGAAGGTGCTGCCGGTGCTGATTTCGCGCTCGGTTTGTTCGATGCGATGGCTTTTGGTTTTGCCCTCGTGTTTGTTTTCGCTGTCCAGATCTTGCGTGCGGCTGCGCGCGTCTTTAATGGTCACGTCTTGCGCGCTGGCGCCAATACGCCCCTCTTTGCTCTCAATCTGCGCGCCTTCCGCCAGCAGTTGGTTACCCGCCACCAGAGTGACGCCCTGATCACCGCCGAGTGCGCTTAATGTCAGGCTCTCTTCCTGGCGGTCGTTGCTTACCGAGGAAGTCCGGCTGTTGGCATCCAGGTGTGTGGTATTGGTGGTGCTTTCGGCCTTGATGTTGATATCGCCGCCGGCCTGCACGCGGGTGCTGCCGCCGGCCTTGGCCTGGCTGCCCATGAACGTGACGTCTCGCCCAGCATTGAGCGTGAGGTTGCCGCCGGCGTTAAGCTCACTCCCCTGAGCCTGTTGCCATTCGCCGCTGACGTGCGCCATCCGGGAGCCTGCCGCTTCCGTGCCGCCGCGGGTACGGTTGCCCATAGAGCCCGAGATAACCTCAAGGTCGGCGGTATGGTTGCTTTTGGCGGCGGTGATGGTCAGGTTGTTGCGCGCGCTCAGGTTGAGCGTATCGGTCGCATCGAGCTTTGCCCCCGTGAGCGTGATATCGGTGCCGCGCAGGCGAATGTCGCCGGCGCTTAGGGTTGCCTGACGCAACGCATCCTGCAGATTGGTGCTCAGGGTCAGACTGTCGGCCTGCACGTCAATGCTGCCGGCCTTGATGTCACCGCCCTGATGCAGGAACTGCCCGGCGTCGACCGTCAGGGCTTTGTCGGCAAACAGGTTGCCGGCATTGGTGATGCTGTTGGCCGAGAGTTGCAGATCGCCACCACCAATCACCGCGCCATCGCCGGTCAGGCGCAGCGTGGTCTGTGCCAGGTACACCTTCGGCACCCATACCGTTTGCGGGCCGCCTTCCGTTTGCACCGTCTCGCTCACCAGCCAGACAATATCCTGCTGCAGCGCCGCAATCTGCTCCGGCGTCAGGGCCACGCCCGGCACCAGATGGAAGTCCTGGGCGACTTTACTGCCGTTGTTCATCAACTGCTGATACTGTTCCATCGCATCCCAGCCCTTGACGGACGGTTTGCCGGTCAGCGCCAGCACCTGCTCGCGCACCAGACGCTGCTCGTAAAAGCCGTCCCCCAGGCGCTTATGGGCCTGCGCGGGGTCATACCCTACGCGTTCGAGCATGTAGTCGCTGCTGATAAAGTTGTCGCGGCGGGTAAAGCGTTCATCGGTCACCACCAGGAACGGGCTGCCGGTCGCCGTAGGTTGACTAAACAAGCCGTTATTGGGGATGGCGGTGGCCACATTGCCCAGATGCTGTAACTGCGTCAGCGCCAGCTCAGACGGCAGCAGCGGGCGCCCCAGCGGCGAAGACGGTGTGGCGCCGGGTTGCGTCATCTGTTCGCCCGGTGCCAGCGTCGTATCGCCGTCAGATCGGGCAGCACCCTCTACCGTGAAGGCCAGCGGATTGTGCTCCAGTTCGGCGCGTTCGGCATCCACGGCGTTTAATGCCGCCTGAAGCTGGCTGATTTGTGCCTGATTGACCGTGGTATTGGTGATACGGGCCCCGTTAATGGTGACCGTGCCGTTGCCGGAGATAATCCCATCAACGGTCGCCAGCGCCGTGGTCTCGTCTCGATTGAACGTCGGGTACCAGTGATGCGTGTCCTTGTCATAGTGGTCAACGATCACCGCCTGGCGCCGTTCGTTAACCGAGTAACCTCGGTTGTCTACGCTGCCGCCGCCGTCCTGCGTCAGGTTGCCGTTGGCGGTAATGACGCTGGCGTCATTGAGCAATGCTCCCGTGATGCGCAGCACCATGTTGCCGCCCGCCAGAATACGCGCGCCGATACCTTCAGAGACCAGCCTGTCGCGCGTCAGCGTGCCGCTTTCGGTTCGCTCGCGGAAGTTGTTGTAATCGGTGATGAATGGCGCGCTGTCGATGTCGACATGCTTTTCGGGATCCCAGGTCATCACCTGCGTCCAGTCGTGTTCCCAATGGAAGCCGTTTTGATAAGGCGTCGGGATAGTCGCCAGTTGGTTTCCCCCCCGCGTCTCGTAGAACGTCATCGCATAGCTGCCGTCGGCATTCGGCTTGAGCGCCAGGTAGTTGACCCACAGGTCGGTAAGTGTGCCTTTGTTGTCCTTGACCCGCACCTGCGCGCGCTTGCCCGGCGCATCAATGGCCAGCAGGGTGCCGTAGCGGTTGGTTTGCGCCGCCGCGTCATCCTGGAAGGTCAACTGCTGGGTGGTCGGCGCCAGGGTACTTTTGTCGGGGTTGACCTTTGAGCCGTAGGAGCGCCAGTAATAGTTGTAGCGGTGCCATTTGTAGTCACTTTTTTCCGCCTCTCGCTCAATCACGAGCCCTTCACGCAGGTTGTTCAAGCGACGGGCCTCAATGGTGGCGTCCCCGTCCGCTTCGATAAAGCTCGCCCGGTTATCTATCAGGTCGTCGCTGTGCAGGTGCAGGCGGTCGGCGCTGTAAATCAGGGCGCCATCCCGGTTGGTCAGTCGCTCACCGGCCTGCACCGTCAGGCTTTGGGTCGCCGCCATCACCGCAGGCTGACCATGGTTGTCGATGACGCGCCCGCGCACGGTGATAGCGTCCCCCATCAGCGCCGCCGTGTTGTCCAGGGTATCGACGTTCAGCGTCATGCTGTCCGCTTCAATACGCCCGGTGTTTTGCAACGCCCCGGTCGTCAGCTGCAGCGTTTTGCCTACCAGAGACGCCGGATTAGTGATACTGGCCGCATTGAGCACCAGATTGCCCGGCAGCAACCAGTCCGCCAGGTTGGTAAAGGCGCCGCTCAGGGAGAACGTCACCGTGCCGTTACTACTGATCGTGTCGCCGGTCTGATGGGTGTAGTCCTGCTGTGCGGACAGCGTCAACGCCTGCAGCCCCAGCAGGGTACCGTTCTGATTATTCAGGGCACGCGCATGCAAGGTAAGTTGCCCTGAGCTCTCCACGCGGCCGCCCTGGTTAAGCAGCGCCAGCGGCGAGTCGGTACGGGAGAGGGCAGCGTTGATATCGAGATTGCCGTCGGCCAGGATGCGTCCCTGACGGTTGTCCAACTGCGTGACACCCGAGAGGGTCATCTGCCCGCTGCTCTGCAGGCGGCCTGCGGTATTGTCAATGTCACGGGCGGTGATGTCGGTACGCGTGGTACCCAGTATCAGCCCGCCGTCTCGGTTGTTCAGGCGATCGGTCAGCAGTTTGATTGCCCCCTGGCTGCTGAGCGTGCCCTGACCGCTGTTATCGAGTGCTTCGGCCTTGAGCGTCAGGCCCTGGGTCGACACCAGTTGTCCACCCTGGTTGTTGACCTGTGCCCCCTCAAGGGTGAGCGCGTCGCCGCTGTGTAACTTGCCTTGTTGATTGTTAAGCCGGTCGAGTCGGTAGATGCCCGTGCCCTGACTGATGAGCGTGCCGCCGTCGTTGTTCAGCTGCTTTGATGTCACCGTGATGCCGCCACGGCTGCTGAATACGCCGCGCGTATTATTGATACCGGCGGCCGACACCTCTTGACCACCATTGCTGCGCACTGCACCGCCGGTATTTTCCAGCAAGCCAAAAATGCGCAGTGTCACCTGTTGCTGGCCGTCTATCGTCCCGCCGGCGTTATTCAGCGCTTGTGCGTCAAGTTGAAGCGCCTCACCACTCTGCATTTTCCCATCGCGGTTGTTCAGCGCATCGCTCAGCATAAGGCGTTGTTGTTTCTGGCTGTAGAGCAGCCCGCCCTGCGTATTGTCGAGCGAACGGGCGGCGATACTCAGCCCCTCGCCGGCCAGCCACTGACCGCCAGCGTTATTGACGGCGCCGGCGTGTTCGCCGTCTTTGGCACCCGTAACAGCAAGCTGCCCCTGCGCCAAAACCTTGCCGTTGCGATTATCGATATCCTGCTTGATGCGCAGCGCCAGGTCGTGTGCCGACTGTAGTACACCTTTAGCGTTACCCAGCCAGTCAGCCGCAAGCTGTGCGGCCTGCAGGCTCTGTACGCTACCTTCCGTATTGTCAAAACCGCCGCTGTTCGCCTGCCAGCCGCCCTGACTGCCCATCCAGCCCCGGGCGTTGAAAATGTCCTGCGCCTGCAGCATTTGAGACGACTGACTAAAAATCCGCCCCTGGCCGTTATCCAGCTTGCCGGTGAACTGCATGTCCAGGCTGCCCAGCGCGTTGATTGCACCCAGGGCATTGCGCAGACTGGCGGCGCGCACCTCGGTGCGCCCATTGCCGGTAAACGTGCCGCCCCGATTGTCCCAGTCGCCGGTCAGGTTCAAGAAAAGCACCTGCCCACCGAGCACCACACCGGCGGCGCGGTTGGTCAACTGCCCTCCCAGCAGAGACAGATCGCCGCCGCTCTGCAACGAGCCGCCATCATTATCGAACAGGCTGGTCGCACCGCCGTTAACAGCAAGGGCCTGCTGCGCGGTCAGTATACCGGTGCGATTGAGGATATTGCCTGCGGCGTCAAGTGTCAGGTCACCGCCGGACTGCAGATGCCCGCCAGTATTGTCGAGCGACTGCGCGCTGGCGGTGACCTGCCGGCCGCCTTGTGCGGTGCCGCCCTGATTGTCCCAGTCGCCATCGGTCTTGACGGTGAGTCTATTGCCGCCTTCAAGCCAGCCGGCGGTGTTGCTCAGCCCTTGCTTCGCCGTCAGATCCGCATCCTGCCTGGCGACTACCTTGCCCTGAGCGTTATCGAGGCGCTGCGCCGCCAGTGTGAGTGACTCGCCGCTGATTTCGCCCTCGCGGTTCACCAACTCAGCCGCACTGTTCAACACCAGTTGTTGCCCGCCCAGCAGTTTGCCGGCCTCGTTGCGCACGCTCCCTGCCGCTATGTGGGTTTGCCCGCTCCCCGATATCGTGCCACGGCGGTTATTCAACTTACCGTCGGTGCGCAGGGTCAACGTCTGCCCGGCGCCCAGCACCCCCTGCGTATTGTCCACCCCCTGGCGGGCATGCAGGTCAAGCTGCGCTTGGCCAATCACCTTGCCCTGCGTGTTGTCGAGGCGAGCAGACTTCACCGTCAGCACCGCGGCGCTAATTTCGCCGTCGCGGTTGCTGGTGTTACCCGAGGTGGTCAGGGTTGATGCCTGGCCTGACAGCAGCTTGCCGCCGTCGTTGTTGAGGTTCGTTGCCGTTGCCGTGACGGCCGTTTCGCCTTGCGCCGTACCCCCGCGGTTGTCCCAGTCGCCGGTATGGATATCCAACGCCTTGCCGGCACCAATGAGGCCGCGTTGATTATCCAGGCGGCTGGATGTCAGATCGAGATTGCCCTGACCGATGACCTGTCCCTGCGTGTTATCCAACCGCTGCGCCACCAGACGTACGTCATCACCGCTCAGGGTTCCGGACGCGTTATTCAGATCGCTGCCCGCCTCAAGCGTCAGGCCGTTCCCAGCCAGCAGGTTGCCCCCGGCATTATTCACCGCGCCATTAGCATGGAGCGTGAGCCCCGACTGGGTTTTTAACGTGCCCCCCTGATTATCGAGGCGCCCGGCATCGAGACGCAGGTCGCCGTTACTGCCCAGCGTCCCGCCGGTATTGTCGAGCAGGCCGCCGACCTGCCAGTGCTGCGCCGCGCTCCCCAGCGCCACCAGGCGGCCTCGCTGATTGACTAACTGGCTGGCCGAAAGCCGGAGGTTCTGCGCCTCGATGGCACCGTCACTGTTATCCAATGAGCCCGCTAGGGTAAAACGGCTCTCACCATCACCGGTCTGTGACCAGGTCGCCTGTTGGTTGAACAGATTGTCAGCATCTACCGTCCAGCGCCCAGCCTTGACTTTGGCCTGCTGTGCATCCACATTTTCCGTCGTACTCACGGCCAGCTCACCGCTGTCAACGGTGGACTGGCGCAAGGCAACGCCGCCGTCACGTGCCGTCAGCGCGGTACGACCAGTCGCAACCTGTGCGCCGCTGATATCCACCCGGCGTCCGGACACGTTGACGCTCTTTTTACTGAGCAGACCGCCACTGGCGCGGATATCGCCCTGGCTATCGAGCTGCAGATTGGCATCCTGGACCAGCGTGCTGTCGGCATTGCTGCCCGCCAGCAGGTGGCCGCTGCTCTGGATGCCACGCGCGGCGTTCAGGTGCACATCCCCGGCCGCCGCCAGCGTACCGGACTGCGTCAACATTCCCTCGCGACTCTGCGCGGCCAGTTGGCTACCGCTGTACACTTTGCCGTGCGTCTCGATGTCGCCTTTTGCCGCCAGCTGAATATCGCCGTTGGCCTGCGTGGCCGCATCCGGCGCATCAGAGCGCCAGCTGAGCTTGCCTTCGCTGCTGACGGTGAGCGTTTTGCCTGCCTGAACTTGCCCGTTCTGGTTGCGCACGCCAACGCCGGCCTCAGTGCCAATCATGCGGATACTGCCGCTGTACATGCCGCCCATCTGCCCCATGTCGATGGCAAGCTCTGGTCTGGTACTGCCGTCGTCTGAAAGCGGTGTCGCGGTTTTACCGTCCGCACTCACGCGGTTACGACCGGCCACCACCGACATGCCTTCTTTAGCCCAGACGCCGGCGTTGACCTCCACCGCGCGCGCCAGAATATCGACGTACTCGGTATCATGACGGGTATCCCCGTTAAGTCCGCCACCCTCGATGCGCACCACGCCGCGCTCAACCAGGTAACCCGCCAAGCTGCCATCGGCGTTCAGTTGCGGTTTACCGGTGGTCAGCGTCATGCGCCCGGCGTTGATGGTGCCGCAGCCGTTGCAGACAATGCCGGCGGGATTGGCCACAATCACCTGCGCCTTGCCGCCGGCCACTTCCATAAAACCGCGCAGCTGGCTGGGATTGTTGCTGTTGACTTCGTTGAGGATGACGCGCGCCGGCGCGGAATTGGGATTGAGGTTAGGGTTACCCTGGATCATCCCGGCCATCTGGGTCGAGGTCATCACCGCCGAGTTGTTGAGGATGGCGCCTTTGGCGTCGACATCGAACTGCTGGTACTGGTTGTGCGACACGCCGGCCTGGTTGGGGGCTGTGATGTTGACCTGCGGCAAGCCGTTCTGGGTATTGATGACCTCCGGCCGCTGGGAAGGATTGGCAGCGCCGTCCGCGACAATGCCGTCTGCCATGACGGGGCTGGCGAACATGAGCAGCCCCAGCAGCCACACTGACCGACGCACGGTGACCCACAGACGACTCCCAGTCGTTATTCCTGAACCGATGCGCTGCCCCGGTTCGCTGCTGCAACTGCGAGCCAGTTCGGACACCACCCGCAGCTCCCCGTGGGTGCGGCTGAAGATAAGGCGATAGCAATGTTTGTTCATGGGTCACATCCGTGAGAAAAGTCAGTCCGTTCAGGTCAGCGCAGCAACGCTGCCGGTATCGCGATGTTCAAATTTCCAGATTTACGCTAAAACCCGCGGTCGCACCGGAGGTATGGAACCCTGCTGGCTTGTACAGCGGCACGCCAGCAAACAGGTCATAGCTGAATCGCCCCCACAGCGCGCCGCGCACACCAAGCGCACTGCCCGCCAACTGATGACCCACCAGGTAGCGGGTGCCCGGGCCGTCAACCCGGCCGTAGTCGGCAGCCAGGTACAGTTCGTGCCCGCGAGAAAACACATTCCAGGCGATTTCATTGCGCCACAGCAGGCCCTTTTCGCCAGACAGCATCTGTTCGCCGTCAAAGCCACGCACCGTGTAACGCCCGCCAATGGCCATCCGCTCCTGCGGCGTCAGCGCATTCGGACTCCACTGGCCCCGTACGCTGGTATAAAACCGCCAGGGCTGCCCACCCCAGGAAAATGGCTGATTGATGCCCAGGTCTCCGAGCAAAATGCCGGTACGCGCACTGCCTTCGTGACGCGATTCTTCCGGCGCAGGCAGGGCATTGAATGCGCCGGTGCCGCGGCGCCAGTTGATATTGGCGTCCAGCGTAGTGGTACCGAAATAGCTGCGCTGATTCAGCCCCAGCTCCCAGCCGGCGGTCCGACGTTTTTGCGACGCAATATCAACGTCGTCCACGGCGTTAGTGGAATGTTTGCGGTAGCCGCGCAGGTTGAGCGTGGTCTTGTGTGACTGGTCGCGGTAGAGCAATCGGGAGACGGTCAACTGAATGTTGTCGCTCTTGCCGCTATAGCGCAGCACCTCGTTGGCGTTGGGGATGTTCTGATGGTAGGTGTAGTCGTTGTAGTTGGCTGAGAAGGCCCAATACCCCACCGGGAAGAAGTAATTCAGCGTATGTGAACGGTTGCCGAACGGCCCGTGCTGAAACACATCCTTGCCGATGTTGGCGTAGAAAAGGTCGTTTTGCGCAAACGGCGCATCGAGTGCAAGGGTTGCCGAACCGAGATAGCGCCCGGTACTTTTGGAGCCGCTGTCGTCCAGCCCCAGACTGAGCCGCACCGGCCGCCCCTCGTGCCAGTTGACCTGCAGGTCACTGGTAGCCTCCTGGGCGCCAGGCACGATTTTTATGTCGGCATTGGCGCTGGGCACTCGTCTGAAGTTCTCCAGCCCCTGTTCGATATCACGCAGGTTGAGGATATCGCCGCGCGAGGCCGGAATAGCGTTCCACAGCCGTCCCCGCCAGGAGACCGGCTCCTCAAAGCGAATGTCACCAATACGCCCCGGTTGTAGCGTGAGCGTCAACACGCCGCTGGTCAGGTCCTGCTCCTGCGCCATCACCCGCGTGGTGACATAGCCTTTGGCCAGGATGGCGTTCTGTACTTTATTGATGGCAAGCACTATGCCCTGGCTACCCAGACAGCGGCCTCTGGCATCTGCTGCGGCGTCCAGCGCCCACTGAAAGCGGCCGGCCGCTTCCCCGACCAACGTTAGCCGATTGATGGTGAAGCAGGGGGACTCATTGACCGGATAATCCGGCAACACGGCCTCGGGGCGGGAAAGACGCGCATCGGCCTGCGGGGCATTTTGCTGTTGCAGGGCGCGCTCGCGCGCCTGCTGGCGCTGCTGCTCGCGGGCATCAATGGACGCCATACCATCGCTGGTAGCCGCCGAAGCGGAAAACAGGGGTACAACGCCTATCAATAATCCCGACAACCCACAGCGGATAGAATAGAGTAAAGCACGAGCATTATCTGAGCGCATCCTTGGCTCCTCACTGTTACTTATAGTTATTTATCTAACCAAAATCATAAGTTACGTAAATTAATGTAAATAAACTTACTCTTGGGCGAATTATGAGCTTCGAGGGAGAAAAATCAACAGCTTTATGGCACTGCGGTTCACAAAACCATAAGGGAGACGGCGGCATGAGAAGAATGGCGAAACTGCGGAAGGATGACGCCATGATGCGTCATCCTTTAAAATTAATTGTCGATCGGGAAGAAAATTAACACATCAGGCCGTTATCAGCTCAACAAATTGCTGCCGAACGCCCCTTGCCAATCCTGTTCGAATTTCTCGACTGCGGCCTGCACTGCCGGCGCATTCAGGAACTGCTCCGCGACGTCCACCGGCAGCGTGATGGCCTGGCAGCCCGCCAACAGGCACTCCAGCGCCTGGCGCGGCGTTTTGAAACTGGCGGCCAGCACCTGCGCCGACGGCGCATGCAGGCTCAACAGCTGCTGCAGCTCGTGCACCATTTCGATGCCGTCGCCGCCCTGCGCGTCCACCCGGTTGACGTAAGGCGCCACATATTCCGCCCCGGCCAAGGCCGCCAACAGCCCCTGTGCAGCGCCGTACACCGCGGTGCCCAACGTCGGAATGGACATCGTTTTAAGCTTCTTGATCGCCGCCAGCCCTTCGGCGGTCGCCGGGATTTTCACCACCAGCCCCGGTACCCGCTGGCTGAGCAGCGCCGCCTCCGCCACCATACGTTCCGCATCGGTCGCCATTACCTGTGCGAACAGCTTGCCGGTGCCGCCGAGGGCGTCGCGCAGCGCGGGCAGCACTTCCCAGATCGGCTTGCCTTCCTTCGCCACGATGCTCGGGTTGGTGGTGACGCCGTGCAGCGGCAGAATGCGCGCCAGGCGTTTTACCGCGGTCACATCGGCGGTATCGAGATAAAGCTCCATCACGGACTCCTGTGTCATGTTCTGTGGGCGGATTCAAACTCTGATCATCATAGGGCAAAAACCGCGCTAACTTTTGATCAAAATCAACTCAACTTTCATTCGAAACATCTTTAATGGCGAAAGATACAGCAACGCCAAACGGGTGACTCATGATCTTCAATGTGCAGCGCTACTCGACCCATGACGGCCCGGGCATCCGCAGCGTGGTCTTTTTAAAAGGCTGCCCGCTGAGCTGCCGGTGGTGTCAGAACCCGGAAAGCCGCTCGCGCCACGCAGACCTGCTGTTTGACGAACGTCTGTGCCTGAGCGGCTGCACGCTGTGCGCCGAGCGTTGTCCGCAAGGGCTGCAACGCACCGACGGGCCGCTGACGCTGCAACGCGAGCTGATTAGCGCAGACGATTATGCCGCCCTGGCCGCCGCCTGCCCGACCGGCGCACTCAGCCTGTGCGGCAGCCCGATCAACCCCGACGATATCATGGCCGAGGTGATGCGGGATAAGCCTTTCTACCTGCGCAGCGGCGGCGGTTTAACGCTGTCCGGCGGCGAACCCTTTATGCAGCCGGACATCGCGGCGGACCTGCTGCGGCGCGGCCGCGAGGCCGGCATCCACACCGCCGTCGAATCCTGCCTGCACGTCCCATGGCGTTATATCGCCCCTTCGCTGCCGTGGCTGGATCTGCTGCTGGCCGATCTCAAACACACCGACGAAGCGCGCTTCAGAGCCTGGACCGGCGGTTCCGCCCGCCGGGTGATGAGCAATTTTCGTCGGCTGGCGGCGCACGGCGCGCAAATGACCGTACGCGTGCCGCTGATCCCCGATTTCAACGCAGATCGCCGCTCTGTCCGTGCCATCGTCGACTTCGCCGCCGACGAGATCGGCGTGTCGGAGATCCACTTTCTGCCGTACCACACGCTTGGCATCAACAAGTACCACCTGCTCGGCGAATCCTACCGTGCCGCCCGCACGCCACTGGACGCACCCGACCTGCTGGCCTTCGCCGAAGACTATGCCGGCGCCAAGGGCCTGACCGCCATTTTGCGAGGATAACACCATGACCACGTTGGATTTGACTACCCTGAGCGCCCGTATCCAGGCGCATAAGAATGCGCTGATTCACATCGTCAAACCGCCGGTGTGCACCGAACGCGCGCAGCACTATACCGAGGCCTATCAGCAGCATCAGAACAAGCCGCTGCCGGTGCGCCGCGCCCTGGCGTTGGCCAACCATCTGGCGAAACGCAGCATCTGGATCGCCAACGACGAGCTGATCGTCGGCAACCAGGCCAGCGAGCTGCGCGCCGCGCCGATCTTCCCCGAATACACCGTCGGCTGGATAGAAAACGAAATAGACCAGTTGGCCGACCGGCCGGGCGCCGGTTTTTCGGTCAGCGACGAGAACAAGGCAATTTTGCATCGTCTGTGCCCCTGGTGGCGCGGCCAAACGGTGCAGGATCGCTGCTACGGCATGTTTACCGACGAACAAAAGGCGCTGCTGGCCACCGGCATCATCAAGGCCGAGGGCAATATGACCTCCGGGGACGCCCATCTGGCGGTCAACTTCCCGCTGCTGCTGGAGTTAGGCCTCGATGGCCTGCGTGAAAAGGTGAACGCGCGCCGCAGCCGCCTGCGTCTGACCGAGTGGGAAGATCTGCACAAGGCGCAGTTTCTCAACGCTATCGATATTGTGCTGACGGCGCTGAGCGAACACATCTTGCGCTTCGCTCGCCTGGCGCGCGACATGGCGCAAAACGAAGCCCGCGACTGGCGGCGCGCCGAGCTGCTGGCTATCGCAGACAACTGCGACCGGATCGCCCATCGCCCGCCGCAAACCTTCTGGCAGGCGCTGCAGCTGTGCTATTTCATCCAGCTGACGTTGCAGATCGAATCCAACGGCCATTCGGTTTCCTTTGGCCGCCTCGATCAGTATCTCTATCCCTGGTATCGGCGCGACGTGGAGCTGGAGCAAAACCTGGCGCGGGAAGACGCCATCGAGCTGCTGCACAGCTGCTGGCTGAAGCTGCTGGAGGTCAACAAGATCCGCTCCGGCTCGCACTCCAAGGCCTCCGCCGGCAGCCCGCTGTACCAGAACGTTACCATCGGCGGGCAAAAACTGATCGACGGCCGGCCGTGTGACGCGGTCAATCCGCTGTCCTACGCCATTCTCGAATCCTGCGGCCGCCTGCGTTCCACCCAGCCCAACCTCAGCGTGCGTTACCACGCCGGGATGAGCGCCGGTTTCCTCGACGCCTGCGTACAGGTGATCCGCTGCGGCTTCGGCATGCCGGCATTCAACAACGACGAAATCGTCATTCCCGAGTTCATCAAGCTGGGGGTCGAACCGCAGGACGCTTACGACTACGCCGCCATCGGCTGTATCGAGACCGCCGTCGGCGGCAAATGGGGCTATCGCTGCACCGGCATGAGCTTCATCAACTTCGCCCGCGTGCTGCTGGCGGCGCTGGAACAAGGCCGCGACGCCACGTCCGGGCAGATCTTCCTGCCGCAGGAACAGGCGCTGTCCAAAGGAAATTTCGCCGATTTCGAGCAGGTATTAACCGCCTGGGATCGGCAAATCCGCTACTACACGCGCAAGTCGATCGAGATCGAGTGCGTGGTGGACAGCGTGCTGGAGGAGAACGCCCACGATATCCTCTGCTCAGCGCTGGTGGATGACTGCATTGAACGCGGCAAAAGCATCAAGCAAGGCGGCGCCAAATACGATTGGGTTTCCGGTCTGCAGGTCGGCATCGCCAACCTGGGCAACAGCCTGGCGGCGGTGCGCAAACTGGTGTTCGACCAAGGGGCGATCGGCCAGCAGCAGTTGGCGACGGCGCTGGCCGAAGACTTCGCCGGGCTGGATGGCGAGCAGCTGCGTCAGCGGCTGCTCAACGCTGCGCCCAAATACGGCAACGATGTGGACGAGGTCGATCGGCTGCTGGTGCGCGCCTACCAAACCTACATCGAAGAACTGAAGCAGTATCGCAACACCCGCTTCGGCCGTGGGCCGATCGGCGGCGGCTATTACGCCGGCACCTCGTCGATTTCGGCCAACGTGCCGTTCGGCGCTGCCACCCTGGCCACGCCGGATGGCCGCAAGGCGCACGCGCCGCTGGCGGAAGGCGCCAGCCCGGCGTCCGGCACCGACCACCTGGGGCCGACGGCGGTGTTCAATTCGCTCGCCAAGTTGCCGACCGAGGCGATCCTCGGCGGCGTGCTGCTCAACCAAAAGCTGAACCCGGCGACGCTGGACAACCCGCGCGATCGGGAGAAGCTGATGCTGATGTTGCGCACCTTCTTCGAGAGCTATCGCGGCTGGCATGTGCAGTACAACATCGTGTCGCGCGAAACGCTGCTGGCGGCGAAGCAACACCCTGACCAATATCGTGATTTAGTGGTTCGCGTAGCTGGCTATTCCGCCTTCTTTACCGCATTATCCCCTGAGGCGCAGGATGATATTATTGCGCGCACAGAACATACTCTTTAAACCTTTGACTCTTAGCGGCCGCACCTTGGCGGCCGCATCATCAGGCCGATATGAATTTACGACAACAGACCATATTGCAGTTGGTTAACGATCGCCGCCGGATCAGCGTCAATGAGCTGGCGCGCGCTTCAGGCGTCTCGGAAGTCACCATCCGGCAGGATCTCAACCTGCTGGAAAAACGCAGTTATCTGAAGCGGGTGCACGGCTCCGCCGTGGCGTTGGAAAGCGACGACGTCGACGCCCGCATGATGTCCAATTTCACCCTTAAGCAACGATTGGCGCAGTACGCCGCCGCGCAGGTCAACGACGGCGAGACGATTTTTATCGAGAGCGGCAGCGCCAATGCCCTGCTGGCGCGCTACATCGCCGAACGCAAGCGCATTACGCTGATCACCGTCAGCCACTACATCGCCAACCTGCTCAAAGAAACCGACTGCGACGTGATTGTGTTGGGCGGCATGTACCAGAAGAAAAGCGAGACCGTAGTCGGCCCGCTCACGCGGCTGTGCATTCAGCAGGTGCATTTCAACAAAGCGTTTATCGGCATTGACGGCTTTCAGGCCGAAACCGGCTTTACCGGCCGCGACATGATGCGCGCCGATGTGGTCAGCGCGGTGCTGGCCAAGGGCGTGGAGAATATCGTGCTGACTGATTCCAGCAAATTCGGCCAGATCCAGCCTAACCCGCTGGCGCAGCCGGGGCAAATCAGCCGGGTGATCACCGATTCACGTTTGGCGCTGGAGTATCAGCATCAGCTGAAACGTCAGGGAGTACAGGTGGAGCTGGTCAACGAATAACGCGCCGCGCGGGCCACGCCGCCCGCCGTTTCCCTTGCGCAGCGGGATTTTAAGACTATTTACCTGTTTATCCTTCCCGAGAAACCTATACTCAGCTTCGGTAACTTTTGGGCCGTAACCCGCTAATTATTCGGCCGTTAACAAAAATGCCATTTTTTATATCGATACCGTATGGGAATCAACAGCAGGCCTGATTTATGGTTAACGCCTATACTTATAGGGCACTTCCATATAGCCAATGCTAAGGAGAAGTCATTATGATGATTATCAATAAACGTTTCGCCACCGCCGCTCTGGCTCTGACTCTGGCGTTTTCACTGAGCGCCTGTTCCAACATGTCCAAACGCGATCGCAACACCGCTATCGGCGCCGGCGCCGGTGCAGTCGGCGGCGCAGTGCTGACCAACGGCAGCGCTTTGGGCACGCTGGGTGGGGCTGCGGTTGGCGGCATCATCGGTCATCAGGTTGGCAAATAACCTGCCCGATGCTCCTCCGCCGACAGGCGGGCAAAAGCGCCTCGGCGCTTTGACGTATTAACCAATAACGATGATTTCAGGTCTGTTTTACTTTAAGTCTATGGTTCTTTCGCCGTTAACGGGTTAACCCCCGGCAGCAACAACCTCTAGCCATGCCGCAGCATTGCACTGCGGCATGGCGATTCGCCTCAACCGCCCGCCAGTTTGACCTTCATGCCTTTGGCTTCCAGCAGCTGTTTGAGCAGATCGCGTTTATCGCCCTGGATCTCGATGACTCCCTCTTTCACCGAGCCGCCGCAGCCGCATTTCTTTTTCAGTTCGGCCGCCAGTTTGTCGAGCGCGGCATCATCCAGATCGACGCCGGTAATCAGGCACACGCCCTTCCCCTTGCGGCCGCTGCTCTGGCGCTGGATGCGCACGAAGCCATCGCCTTTGGCGCGTTGCGGTTTAACCTCTTCCTGCTTGATGCGACCGGTGTCCGTGGAATACACCAGACGGCTGTTATCGTCATTCATCATCGCTTCCTCAGGCCAAAGAGGCGCGGATCGCGCGCAGCGTCGCGGCCGGATCCGCAGATTGGGTGATCGGACGCCCAATCACCATATAGTCCACGCCGGCGGCCTGCGCCTGCACCGGCGTCATAATACGACGCTGATCGCCCGCCGCGCTGCCTTCAGGGCGGATCCCCGGCGTCACCAGTTGGAAAGCCTGCCCGCAGGCGGCCTTCAGGCGCTGCGCTTCGTGTGCCGAACACACCACGCCGTCCAGCCCGCAGTCGCGGGTCAGGCGCGCCAGGCGCTCGGCGTGTTCTGCCGGACTGGCCTCGATGCCGATGCCGCGAAGGTCTTCCGCTTCCATGCTGGTCAGCACCGTGACGGCGATCAGCAACGGCGCATCCGCCCCGTATGACACCAGCGCTTCTTTAGCGGCGGTCATCATGCGCGCGCCGCCGCTGGCATGCACATTGACCATCCAAACGCCCAGCTCGGCCGCTGCGGCTACCGCATGCGCCGTGGTATTGGGAATATCGTGGAATTTCAGGTCAAGAAACACGTCGAAGCCGCGCCCGTGCAGATCGCGCACCAGCTGTGGTCCAAACAGCGTGAACATTTCTTTGCCCACTTTCAGCCGGCAGTCTTGCGGATCGATACGGTCGGCGAACGCCAGCGCAGCGTTCTTATCGGCGTAATCCAACGCCACAACGATTGGAGATGATTTTAAGTCATTGTTATTAGCGTTATTTTCAGACTTCATTTCTTCTACCTTCTGTAAAATGGAGATAATCAGGGACTCACCCGCGAAACTGACCGCCGCATTCTACATGCCAGGGGCCAGAAATCCCAGCCACAGCGCGCACCAGCGCTCTGTCATGTTACCTTGCGTCTTTGTCATGGCGCGTCAACGTAAGCGCGTCAGCAATAAACCACGCAGCGTAAAACGCCGTAAAGATGCGTAAATTATCAATCAAATATTTTGAACTACTTACTCAGCATTATCAGATTTTCAATCGGCCCAGATGCTTTATTATTCACCACATCGGAAGCGAATGGCTTCCTTCCTAAATAAACAGACTGGAGTCACCCATGAAAATCATCAAATATTTTGCAGCCGCTGCCGCTATCGCACTGACCTCTTTCGCCACTTTGGCCGCTGAGCCGATCAACAGCCAGCAGGCCGATAGCCTGACCGCGACCGGCGTCGTTTCCGCAGGCCACGCAACCACCCTCAGCAGCCTGGAGAAAAAACTGGCCGCTAAAGCAGATGCTCAGGGCGCCAGCAGCTACCGCATTATCTCCGCCGGCGGTAACAACATGTTGAGCGGCACCGCGATCATCTACAAATAAGGTTTCCGGTACAGGGCCCGAGATTTCGGGCCCTGTCTCTGTTTCCCGCTTGAAAACCCCGCATTTGCCCCGCCCTTTATTGTTACAAAAATATTAAATTTTTATTACACACTAGACACCCGATCGCCAGTGGCTTAGCTTGAAGGCATCTTCCTGCAGAAAGGCTTTCAAAATGAGCGAGATATCAACACTTACCATTAAAATTCCTCTGGCACTGAAGGAGAAAATCCGCGCCGCCGCCGCTGAAAACGAATTTTCATTGAGCGTGGAAGTGTGCCAGCGCCTGGAAAGCAGCTTCAACGCGCCCGTCGTCAAGGCAGAAAAACCGGCCAAGAAAGCGGACGACCTGCACCACGGCGAGATCGACAATCAAAGCACCGAAGAAGAAATCGAACAGCCTCTGAGCCAGAAAGAGCTGAAGAAGCTGCGTCAGCTATTGAAAACCGGCGCTAAAGGCGGCAAGAAAAAGTAAGCGATGAACATAGAAAAACGGGGCGATCAATCGCCCCGTTTTATTTTGTCTCACCGCCGCGCTATTGTCCGTCCAGACCGCGGATCGGTTTAACCGATGACCAGGCGCGACACGACGGACAATGCCAATAGAGCGAGTGCGCCGTGAAGCCACATTTGTGGCAGCGGTAACGCGGCTTGGTGCGAATTTGCTCACCGACCATATCGCGCAACAACAGCAGACTCTCTTTCGCACGGCCGTCTTCAGCGTCCGCCAGGTGATAATCCATCAGCCGATAAAACACCCGCATAGTGGGGTGACGCTGCAGCTGACGGTTGATATAGACCTGCACCACGTCGCGCCCTTCGTGCTGCTCGATGATTTCGGCCAGCATCAGATCGGCGGTTGCGCCGGTGTTCTCTTCCACGCAGCGCTTCAGGAAATCAGCCCAGTTGTGCTGCTGTTCCGGCAGGTGCCGGTAGCATTCCTGCAGCATCGGCAGCGTTTCGCTGACCAGCTCTTTATCCTGACTCAATACGCGTTGCAGCGACTCCGCCGCTTTGGCGTAGTCGTTTTGCGCCATGTAAATGCGCCCGAACATGATGGACACGCGCGCGCACTGTTTATCGGCCGCATCCGCACGCTTGAGCAGGCTCATCGCCCGATCGAGATCGTCGCTGCCCATCGCCTGCAGCGCCAGTTCACAATAAAAGTGCGCGATCTCAACGCGTTGTTTCTCTTTGCCCAGCTTGACCAACTTTTCCGCCACGTCGATCGCTTTCTGCCAGTCGCTGGTCGCCTGATGGATCACCAGCAGTTGCTGCAGCGCCGAGACGCGAAAATCCGCTTCGTCAGTCAACTGGCTGAACATGTCTTCCGCGCGGTCGTAAAGCCCGGCGGCCATATAGTCACGGCCCAGCTGCTGCACCGCCAACAGGCGCTGTTCAAAGGTCAGGGAAGCGCTTTCCATCAAGGCCTGATGGATGCGGATAGCGCGGTCGACTTCGCCGCGCGAGCGGAACAGGTTGCCCAACGTCAGGTGGGCCTCAACGGTGTTGCTGTCCTCTTTCAACATGTCGAGGAACAGATCGACCGCCTTATCCTGCTGGTTTGAAAGCAGAAAGTTCACCCCTGCCACGTATTCACGCGACAGGCGGTTGGCTTCTTGCTGTTTATCCTGCTGAGCGCTTCTGCGCCCCATGTACCAACCGTACGCGGCAGCCACGGGCAGCAACAGAAACAGCAGTTCTAACATAGAGGGTTATTCCTTGCTGACAACGGCCTGAGCCGCCGGTTCAGCGGGCTGCTCAAGCTGCAGCTCCAGCCTTTTGATCTTGCGCTCGGCGCGGCCCAGCGCAATGCGCGTACGCAGATAGAACAGACCGCAAATGATCCAGCCGAGAATGAAACCGGCGCCAAACAGCGTGGCCAACAGGGTCGATACGCGATAATCGCCCTGCGCAACCAGATAGTTAAAATTGACCACCTGATCGTTATGCGCACCCAAGGTGACGGAAATCACGAAGATCACCAGAACCAACAAAAAAATCAGCAAATATTTCACATTCTTTCCCGCGATGCCGAGTGAATCGGATGAACGATGCCAAAACGTGGCGTCCCTAACCCTTAAGTTAGCATTTCCCGTTGCGGCAGGGAAACCCTGCGGCACGATAAAACCACATATCTGCTGGCATATTCGGCAGTAAACGGCTTTAACGAACAAATTGATGAGAAAGCTTCTCAAAACGTCGAATTTATAAGGATATGGGGGCGACGGCGCGGATTGCAATGGCGGGAAAATGTAAGCGGTTAATGCGGCGCCGATCTGGCGCCGCGCTTTTTGTGACATGGTCACATAACGTTCATTTCTCCGGCTTGCGCGCCGCGATTTCCTGCTGCTCTTGCGGCGGCGTCAGAGGACCGAACCAGCGCTGCGCCAGCCAGCAGGTGATCACCACCAGCAACCAACTGATCAACGTGGCCATTGCCAGATCGCGCGGCCAGTGCATGCCCAGCAGCAAGCGGCTGCCCATTACCCCGGCCGCCCACACCATCAGGATCGCGACGGTTTTGTAATGGCGGCGCGGCCACAGCAGCCCTACGCCCAATAGCGCCCAGGTGGCGGCGAACATGGTGTGCCCCGACGGAAAAGCAAAGCCGGTTTCAAACTGCCAGTGCTTGCGCAGCCAGCCCGGCACCAGCGTCTGGTCTTGCAGTTGCTCGCGCACCAGCGCGCTGCGCTCTTTGCGCTGCAGCGAGTAGAAATACTTGCCGTCCACGCCGTGGGTTTGCTCCAACCACACCACGAAAGGACGCGGCTCTTGCACCCGATCCTTGATCAACGACTTCACGCCCTGCCCAATCAACAGCGCGGCGAAAAGCAGCATCGCCAGACCGATGGCCGGCTTCAGCCGAAAGCGCAGGCACCACAAAAACCAACCGCAGAGGATCGCGCTGGTCAGAATGCCCCACGGCGAGGTCACGGTTTCGGTCACCCAGTACAGCGCTTTCAGCAGCCGGTCATTGCCGCCGGGTTGCCAGTGCCAGCCGGATACCCAGACCGCCAGCGGCATCAACAGCAGCAGCAACGCGCCGCCCGCCGTGCGTTTTGCTATCTCATACATTCCCGTTTTCCTCTGCGTGAATCAGGCTGCAGTGTAACAAGAGTGCAATATTGATAACACGCGAAAAATTAAACAGATAGACAACCTATCGCAATAATAGGTGGCCAGAAAACGCCATCTGCTGGTTTGCTGAGCACCGCCCGGCAAGAAGTTGTGGCAAAATAGCCGATAATTAACGAAATAGAGATCGGCGTAGCACGTTTTAGTCTTGGTCAATGCACTGACCGGACTTAGGATGCGCGACAATGATTGAATCGTAGGTTTTTGTGGAGAGTGACATGCAGCTTAAACGGGTGGCAGAGGCTAAACTGCCGACACCTTGGGGCGATTTCCTGATGGTAGGATTCGAAGAACTGGCGACCGGGCACGATCATCTGGCGCTGGTATTCGGTGATATTTCCGGTGAAGCGCCGGTGCTCGCACGCGTGCATTCCGAATGTCTGACCGGCGACGCGTTGTTCAGCCTGCGCTGCGACTGCGGTTTTCAGCTGGAAGCCGCACTGGAGCAGATCGCCGAAGAAGGCCGCGGCATCCTGCTTTATCATCGCCAGGAGGGCCGCAATATCGGCCTGTTGAACAAGATCCGCGCCTATGCCCTGCAGGATAAGGGCGCAGACACCGTGGAAGCCAACCATCAGCTCGGCTTCGCCGCCGACGAACGCGACTTCACCCTGTGCGCCGACATGTTCAAACTGCTGGGCGTCGACGCGGTGCGCTTGCTGACCAACAACCCGAAAAAGGTCGAGATCCTGACCGAAGCCGGTATCAATATCAGCGAGCGCGTGCCGCTGATCGTCGGCCGCAATCCGAAGAACGAACACTATCTGGCCACCAAGGCCGCCAAAATGGGCCATTTGCTCGACCAGAAGTGATCGCCGCCACGGTGAAAACAATCAGGGCGCCTTGCGGCGCCCTTTTTACTGCCCGATTTACAGCATTTTCCTGATTACGTAGTGCAGGATGCCGTCGTTTTCGTAGTAGGTCAGCTCATTGCCGGTATCGATGCGGCAACGAGTGTCGATCACCTCCTTGCGCCCGTCGGCATAGGTGATATGTACCGGCACCGTCTGGCCCGGCTGCAGCTGTTGCAGGCCGCCGACGCTGATCTGCTCGTCCCCGGTCAGCCCCAGCGTTTTGCGCGTCACGCCCTGCGGGAACTCCAGCGGCAAAATACCCATGCCTATCAGGTTGGAGCGGTGAATACGCTCGAAGGATTCGGCGATCACCACCCGCACGCCCAGCAGGCGCGGCCCTTTCGCCGCCCAGTCGCGGCTGGAGCCGGAACCATACTCTTTACCGGCGATCACCGCCAGCGGCACTTGCTCCTGCTGGTACTGCATGGCGGCGTCGTAGATAGACAGTTGCTGCTGCGACGGAATATGGCGGGTATAGCCCCCCTCCACACCCGGCACCATTTCGTTGCGGATGCGGATGTTGGCAAAGGTGCCGCGCATCATCACTTCGTGGTTACCGCGGCGCGAACCGTAGGAGTTAAAATCCTGCGGCGCCACGCCGTGCTCGCTCAGGTAACGCCCCGCCGGGCTGTCGCGCTTGATGTTGCCCGCCGGCGAGATGTGGTCGGTGGTCACCGAATCGGCCAGAATCGCCAGAATGCGCGCGTCCTTGATGTCCTGCACCGGATCCGGCTTCACCTTCATGGTGCTGAAAAACGGAGGATGGCGGATATAGGTAGAATCCTCCTGCCATTGATAGGTCGCCGAACCGGTCACCTGGATCGCCTGCCAGTTGGCGTCGCCATCGAACACTTCGCCGTATTCTTTGTGGAACATCTCGGTGCGCACTTCTTCCACCGCCTGAGCAATGTCCTGGCTGCTCGGCCAGATGTCCTTCAGGTAGACCGGTTGACCGTCATTGCCCTCGCCCAGCGGCTCTTTGGTCAGATCGATCTTCATGCTGCCCGCCAGCGCATACGCCACGACCAGCGGCGGTGAGGCCAGCCAGTTGGTTTTCACCAGCGGGTGGATGCGCCCTTCGAAGTTACGGTTGCCCGACAGCACCGCGCCCACGGTCAGATCGCCCTCTTTGATCGCCTGCTCGATAGGATCCGGCAGCGGCCCGGAGTTGCCGATACAGGTGGTACAGCCATATCCCACCAGGTTGAACCCCAGTTCTTCCAGATAAGCGGTGAGCTTGGCGCTGTCGAAGTAGTCGGTCACCACTTTGGAACCCGGCGCCAACGACGTTTTTACCCAAGGCTTGCTGCGCAGCCCTTTCTTGACGGCGTTTTTCGCCAGCAGGCCGGCCGCCATCATCACACTCGGGTTGGAGGTGTTGGTGCAGGAGGTGATCGCCGCGATCACCACCGCGCCGTCGTGCAGCTCGTGCTGCTGCCCATCCAGCGTAAAGGGTTTGCTGTCTGCCTTGGCCTTGTGGCCGCCGATATCCAACTCGGTAGCGGCCCTGAACGCCTGCGGCACATTCGGCAGCGCGACGCGATCCTGCGGGCGTTTCGGCCCGGCGAGGCTGGCCTCGACCGTCGACATATCCAGCGCCAGCGAGCTGGTGAATACCGGCTCATCCCCCGGGTTGCGCCACATGCCCTGCGCCTTGGCGTAGGCTTCCACCAGCGCGATTTGTTCGGCGCTGCGGCCGCTGAGTTTCATGTAGCCGAGCGTGACGTCATCTACCGGGAAGAAACCGCAGGTGGCACCGAACTCCGGCGACATATTGGCGATGGTCGCCCGGTCCGCCAACGGCAGATCGGCCAGGCCGTCGCCGTAAAACTCGACGAACTTGCCAACAACGCCGTGCTTACGCAGCATTTGAGTGACGGTCAGCACCAGGTCGGTGGCGGTAATGCCCTCGCGGAGCTTGCCGGTCAGCTTAAAGCCGACGACGTCCGGGATCAGCATCGACACCGGCTGGCCCAGCATCGCCGCTTCCGCTTCGATACCGCCGACGCCCCAGCCGAGAATGCCCAGGCCGTTGATCATGGTGGTGTGGGAATCGGTGCCCACCAGCGTATCCGGATAGGCCACGCGGCGACCGCTTTCGTCACTGTGCCACACCGTTTGGCCGAGGTATTCGAGGTTGACCTGGTGGCAGATGCCGGTGCCCGGCGGCACCACGCGGAAACGGTTGAAGGCTTTCTGCCCCCAGCGCAGGAAGGTGTAGCGCTCGTGGTTGCGCTGCATTTCGATACGAACGTTGTCTTCGAAGGCGTTGTCATCGCCGAATTCATCGACGGTGACCGAGTGGTCAATCACCAGATCCACCGGTGACAGCGGGTTCACCTGGTCGACATTGCCGCCCAGCCGCCGCACCGCTTCACGCATCGCCGCCAGATCCACCACCGCCGGAACGCCGGTAAAATCCTGCATCAGCACGCGCGCCGGACGGTAGGCGATCTCACGGTCAGCATGGCCGGTTTGCAACCAGGCGACGATGGCCTTGAGGTCGTCAACCTGCACGGTATCGCCATCCACATGGCGCAGCAGGTTCTCCAACAGCACTTTCATTGATTTCGGCAACCGGTCGATATCACCCAGCTGCTTCGCCGCCAGCGGCAGACTGTAGTAGTAATATTCGCTATTCAGCGCAACCAGCTTATCCAGACTTGTTTCACGAAGATCGGACGACATAGCTCCTCCATTTCTTATTGTGATTAAAACAGGGTAATCAGTGAGGTCTTGTTTAAAGATACCACAAAGATAAGTTAACGTTTTGATAACAACACGATTTGATCACAGCGATAGGTGAGAACAATCAAGAAGAAGGAAGTGCGAGCGCAGCCAAGGGGTTAGGCCACGCGTCAACGAAAACGCCGCAACGAGGCGGCGTTTTGGCAGCGAAAATCTCGCGGCTTTAGCGGAGTTTGCGCACCAGGCGGCGACATACTGTGAGCACAACTGCAGCAATGATAGCAGAGACACCCAATTTAATGGCAATGACAGCCGAGTCGAAATTATTCATCCCTATTTCACCATCACCGCTAATTTCTATGCTGTTGGAAACGAAGCTGTCGAAAATTCCGTCTGGCAGGTAGCGCAACAACAAAAAGGTTAGCAACAAGAACAGAACAATCCAGAGACTTTTTTTCATTGTGATACCACGCATTTACTGTAATCAGGCTCGCCTTGAACATCTATACGACCGTACGCCATCAGCCCTCGACCTCCAGGCACTCTCACCTTTCTACGCCTTAGCAGCGCATCCCGAAGGATCTGGAAATCACTCGATAAATCAGCGTAGTTAAGCCTGCATATCTGCATAACGTTGAATTTCCATACTCAATTATCCGAACGTTTTGCAGTCTACTTAGAGGCTAACGGGTTGAAAAGAGGACGGCGGCTTTTCAGGATGATCCTGAGAAACAAGGAAGGTGCGGGTTTCCGGGCTAAAAAAAAACCGGTTTGGCAGGCGCCTAACCGGGTTTGATTTGATATCGTCAACGATTACTTAATCGGCAGTTTGATGTCCTTGAACATCGCTTCAATTTCTTCGTTGGAGCGCAGCGCCACTGCGCTGTCGACCACGTCGCGCGTCAGGTGCGGCGCGAAGCGCTGAATGAAGTCGTACATGTAGCTGCGCAGGAAGGTGCTGCGGCGGAAGCCGATTTTAGTGGTGCTGTAGGTGAAGATATCGCGCGCATCCACCGTCACCAGATCCGGATCCTGCACCGGATCCACCGCCATGCTGGCGATCACCCCTACCCCCAATCCCAAACGAACATAGGTTTTAATCACGTCGGCGTCAGTGGCGGTAAAGACGATGCGCGGCGTCAGGCCGGCGCGGTTGAAGGCGGTGTCCAGCTCCGAGCGACCGGTAAAGCCGAAGGTGTAAGTGACGATCGGGTAAGCCGCCAGTTCTTCAATGCTGATGCTGCTTTTGCCCGCCAAAGGATGATCGGGCTTCACCACCACCGCACGGTTCCAGTGGTAGCACGGCAGCATGATAAGATCGTCATACAGGTGCAGCGCTTCGGTGGCGATGGCGAAATCTGCGGTGCCCTTGGAGACCGCTTCGGCGATCTGCGTCGGCGAGCCCTGATGCATGTGCAGCGAGACACGCGGGTAACGCTCAATGAAGCCTTTGATCACGTTAGGCAAGGCGTAACGAGCCTGGGTATGCGTGGTGGCGACGTACAGCGAGCCTTTGTCCGGGTAGGTGTGTTCACCGGCGACGGCCTTGATGGCGTCTACCTTGGACAGCACTTCACGCGCGATGCGAATGATTTCCTGGCCGGCCGGGGTGACCTGGGTCAGGTGCTTGCCGCTGCGGGCGAAAATCTGGATGCCCAGCTCATCTTCGAGCATGCGCACCTGTTTGCTGATACCGGGTTGAGAGGTATAGAGCCCTTCTGCCGTCGAGGAGACATTCAGGTTGTGGTTAACCACTTCCACAATGTAACGAAGCTGCTGCAATTTCATATCTTATACCATCCTAGGTTAAACACTGCGGCTTACCCGCAGCCAGGTATATCGGTGTCGCCCCGGTATGCTGAAACTCACAAGCCATAAACCCCGTGTTCTACCCTGATGGTGAAGAAAACGCCGTTGTTAATAAGCTTTAATAATAAAAAAACTTTTTATATAACCACTATACCACGATGCAGCTTCAAGTATAGATCCGCGTCACACTATGATAACGATTATTTTGCATGGGTATCAACGTGAAACGGCGGTGTCGGAGGGATAAAAACAGCAAAGGATAGATCCGTTTGCCCCTTTTCACCAATAAAAAAACCAGCCGCCAGGGCTGGTTTTTCATCTTGCGGGCAGGACATCGGCCTTACTTCTTGCCTTCGACCCACTTGCCGTCCACGTAGAACGCGGACCAACCGGTCGCCTTGCCGTCTTTTTCAGAGGAGACGTACTGCTGCTTGGTTTTACGGCTGAAACGCACCAGCGTTTTGTTGCCTTCGGCATCCGCCACCGGCGCATCGGCCAGGTAGCGCAGTTTCTCCGGCAGACGATCCTTGAAGCGAGCCAGTTCTTCCACCAGCGGCGCGCGGGTCTCGCGCGATTTAGGGAAGGTGTTGGCCGCCAGGAACACGCCGGCAGCGCCGTCACGCAGCACGAAATAGGCGTCGGACTTCTCGCACGGCAGCTCCGGCAACGGCACCGGATCTTCCTTCGGCGGCGCGACATCGCCGTTACGCAGGATCTTGCGGGTGTTTTTGCAGTTCTCGTTGGTGCAGCCCATGTACTTGCCGAAACGCCCCATTTTCAGGTGCATTTCCGAGCCGCACTTGTCGCACTCCACCACCGGGCCATCATAGCCTTTCAGACGGAACTCGCCCTCTTCGATCTCATAGCCGTCACACGCCGGGTTGTTACCGCAGACGTGCAGCTTGCGCTGGTTGTCGATCAGATAGCTGTCCATCGCCGTACCGCATTTCTGGCAGCGGCGGCGGGCGCGCAGCGCGTTGGTTTCCGCGTCGTCGCCTTCGAGGATGTTGAGTACTTCCGCTTCCGGCACCAGGTTGATGGTGGTTTTGCAACGTTCCTTCGGCGGCAGCGCGTAGCCGGAACAGCCGAGGAAGACCCCGGTGCTGGCGGTACGGATGCCCATCTTGCGGCCGCAGGTCGGGCAGTCGATGCTGGTCATCACCATCTGGTTAGGCCGCATGCCGCCTTCTTCCGGATCCTTCTCCGCCGTTTCAAGCTGCTCGCTGAAATCAACGAAGAATTCGTCCAGCACCGCTTTCCACTCGGCCTGGTTGTTGGCGACCTCATCGAGGCCGTCTTCCATGCGGGCGGTGAAGTCATAGTTCATCAGCTCGCGGAAGTTTTCTTCCAGGCGATCGGTGACGATCTCACCCATTTTCTCGGCATAGAAACGGCGGCTTTCCACCCGCACATAACCGCGATCCTGAATGGTCGAGATGATGGAGGCGTAAGTGGACGGACGCCCGATGCCGCGTTTCTCCAGCTCTTTCACCAGCGAGGCTTCGCTGTAGCGCGCCGGCGGCTTGGTGAAGTGCTGGCTCGGGATCAGTTTCTGCAGATCCAGCTCGCTGCCGATTTCGACGAACGGCAACGTGCGATCTTCATCGCCTTTGCGCAGAGCCGGCATCACCTTGGTCCAGCCGTCAAAGCGCAGCGTACGGCCCTTGGCGCGCAGTTGATAATCGCCGGCTTTCACCGTCAGCGTGGTGGAATCGTATTGCGCCGGCGTCATCTGGCAGGCAACGAACTGGCGCCAGATCAGCTGATACAGCTTCTGCGCGTCCGCTTCCATGTCTTTCAACTGCTCGGCGAGCACGTTCACGTCCGAAGGACGGATCGCTTCGTGTGCTTCCTGCGAATTCTCTTTGCTGCTGTACTGATTCGGCGCTTTCGGCAGGTATTTATCGCCGAAGTTGTCGCCGATGTAGCCACGCACCATGTTGAGCGCATCCTGGCTCAGGTTGGTGGAGTCGGTACGCATATAGGTAATATGGCCGGCTTCATACAGCCGTTGCGCCATCATCATGGTTTTCTTCACGCCGAAGCTCAGGCGGGTGCTGGCGGCCTGTTGCAGCGTGGAGGTAATGAAAGGCGCGCCCGGCTTGCTGCTGGTCGGTTTGTCTTCGCGATCCAGCACCGTGTAGCGGGCTTTTTCCAGCAACTTGACCGCGGCGTGCGTCTGCTCGCGGTTGACCGGCTTGAACGGTTTGTCGTGCGCATGGGTCACTTCCATCTGCAGCGCGGTTTCACCCTTCGCCAGCAGATCGGCATGCAGCTCCCAGTACTCTTCCGGCACGAACGCCTTGATGTCGCGTTCGCGCTCAACCACCAGACGCACCGCCACCGACTGTACGCGGCCGGCGGACAGGCCGCGGGCGATTTTTTTCCACAGCAGCGGCGAGACCATATAGCCCACCACGCGGTCCATAAACCGGCGCGCCTGCTGCGCGTTGACGCGGTCAATGTTCAGCTCGCCCGGCTGTTTGAACGCCTGTTGGATCGCGTTTTTGGTGATTTCGTTAAACACCACGCGGCTAAAGCGTTTGTCATCCCCACCGATCACTTCCCGCAGGTGCCAGGCGATGGCTTCCCCTTCGCGGTCAAGGTCGGTTGCGAGATAAATGTGGTCGGCGTTTTCCGCCAACGATTTTAACTCGGCGACCACTTTTTCTTTACCCGGCAGGATTTCATAATGCGCTTTCCAGCCGTGGTAAGGGTCGACGCCCATGCGATTTACCAGCGCCGCCTTCTCATCTTTTTTAACTTTTTTCTTGGCTTTGTCTTCGGTTGAGTCAGCGCTCTTTTTGCTGGCTGAGCCACTGGTCGGCAAATCACGGATATGACCGACGCTGGACTTCACCACGTAGTCACTTCCTAAATATTTATTAATAGTTTTGGCTTTTGCCGGGGACTCAACTATTACGAGAGCTTTACCCATATTTACCTTTACCTAATTTATTTCTTCTAAAAAGAAGTCTTTTATCTCGCCGTGCCGCGGCAATTCGTGTCTCTTTTTTTATATTGCGGCAGTCTGGCAAGAGATCAACAGATTTTTTTCTTTTGGTTGCCCAACTGCTCAACCTAAACGCAAGTTGTTGATCCTGCCTGCTATTCACCCATGCCCCAGAAGTATGGCTGCGTGATTTTTATTCATGGCGTAAACAAAACCTTCCACCCGACGCCGCAAAATCCCACACTGTACCTGATAAAAAGCGTCACGCAACCTAATTAGCACGGAAAGGCAGATTTCGCCAACCGGCCGCCGCCCATGGCCATCCAGACGGCAAATAAACCTTAGTCGGTTTGCGGATAAAAGCGAACCGGCGTTAGAATATGCGCAGCGTTTTTTGTTTGGAGTCTAATAAATGCACAAGAATACTGCACCTATCGGCCGCGAGGCCCTGCTGGCGGAAGCAAATAACATCATCCGCCAACACGAAGATTATCTGCACGGCATGATCGCCACCGACGTTGAACAAAAAAGCGGCGTTTTAGTTTTTCGCGGCGAATACTTTTTAGATGCCGATGGATTGCCCACCGCCAAAACCACCGCCGTATTTAATATGTTTAAACATTTGGCTCACCTGCTTTCGGAAAAATACCATTTGGTCGATTGAGAAAACAAAACGGGGGCGCCTGGCCCCCGTTGATTCCTGCTCTTCTCGCCTTACAACAACGGCTTTTCCCCGCGCTGCCACCAGCGCAACAGCAAACGATCGACGCTTTCCGCCGCGCTGCCGGTGAAACGATCCATCAAACGTTTACGACGCGCATAGCGCACGGCGATCACTTCGTGGTTATCCAACTCGGCGATCAACAAATCGTCGCTGGTGCCGATGGCGTCGATCAGGCCTTTCTCTTTGGCCTGGGTCCCGAACCAGTGCTCACCGGTGGCGACGCTGTCGATGTCCAGCGACGGGCGCTGCTCGTGCACGAAGCGTTTGAACAGCTCGTGCGTTTCGTTCAGATCTTCGCGGAACTTCTCGCGCCCCTGCTCGGTATTTTCACCGAACAGCGTCAGCGTACGTTTAAACTGCCCGGCGGTATGCAGCTCCACGTCGATGTCGTTCTTCTTCAGCAGGCGGTGGAAATTCGGGATCTGCGCCACCACGCCGATGGAACCGATGATGGCGAACGGCGCTGCCACGATGCGATCCGCGACGCAGGCCATCATGTAGCCGCCGCTGGCCGCCACTTTATCCACCGCCACCGTCAGGCGGATGCCGCCTTTGCGCAAGCGCTCCAGCTGCGAAGCCGCCAGGCCGTAGCCGTGCACCACCCCGCCCGGGCTTTCCAGACGCAGCAGGACTTCATCCTGCGCCGAGGCCACCGCCAGCACCGCGGAGATCTCTTCGCGCAGCGACGTCACCTCGTGCGCATCCATGCTGCCCTTGAAGTCCAACACGTACAGGCACGGCTTGGCCACTTCCACCGCGCCGGATTTGGCGCGCTGCTTCTTCAATTTGTCATCAGATTTGGTCTGCTTCTTGAACTGTTTCAGCCAAACCTTTTGCTCGGCAGTATCCATACGCGCCAGGCGCATATCGCGCTGCATTTCGCGATACTGCTCACCGAGATCGGTCAACTGCAGCTCCCCTTTCTGACGGCTCTTGCGTTGCCCCAGACTGACCGCCAGGATGGCCAACGCGGCGATGGCGAGCACCACCGTGGCGACCTTGGCCAGAAACAGGCCATAAACAGATATAAACTCCACAGATTCCGCCTTTATTTACAGGTTGTTAGTATGATTCTTTCCATTTTAGCCAACCGCAGCGCCTGCTGTCGCGGCTAACTGAAAATTCATTGCGTTCTGCACGTCACTATGGGGACGATTCAAGGCCGAACCAAGCCGCCGCCGCGCCGCTTTTGTTACAAAAGAATGTCATTTCAGCCTGCTACGCATTGAAAATGCGTACGGATTAAGGCATATAACACCCATTATTCATCAATATGATGAGACAGATTCGCTGCGCGGCCCGCAGAAGGTCGAGCTCTCGCTCCCGCCCTGGCCGCGCGTTTCACCCTTGCTCCCCACGATACGCGGGAGAACAGCCACCCAGGCGAGGATTTATCGTGCATTACCAACCCAAACAAGATCTACTCGAACAACGCATTATTTTGGTCACCGGCGCCGGAGACGGCATCGGCCGCGAAGCGGCGCTGACCTACGCTCGCTTCGGCGCCCAGTTAGTGCTGCTGGGACGCACCGAGAGCAAACTGCTGGCGGTACAACAAGAGATCGCGGCCCAGGGCGGCGCCCCGGCCCTGGTGGTCACGCTCGACTTGCTGCACGCCACGCCGGAGCAATGCCGGCAGATAGCCGACGATCTGGCGCGCCAAATTCCGCGCCTGGACGGCGTGCTGCACAACGCCGGCCTGCTGGGCGACATTGCGCCGATGGCCGACCTGTCGATAACCATGTGGCAAGAGGTGATGCAGGTTAACGTCAACGCCACCTTTATGCTGACTCAGGCGCTGCTGCCGCTGCTGCTGAAATCCCACGCCGGGTCGCTGGTGTTCACCAGTTCCAGCGTCGGGCGCACCGGCCGCGCCGACTGGGGCGCTTATGCGGTGTCGAAGTTCGCCACCGAAGGCATGATGCAGGTATTGGCCGATGAATACAAAAATCGTAATTTGCGGGTAAACTGCATCAATCCGGGCGGAACTCGCACCAAAATGCGCGCATCCGCCTTCCCGCACGAAGACAAAAACAAGCTGAAAACCCCGGCTGACATCATGCCGCTGTACCTGTATCTGATGGGCGAGGACAGCCGGCGAAAAACCGGCATGAGCTTCGACGCCCAGCCGAACCGCAAACCCGGCGCGGCCGAATAATAAGGAGCGTTTCATGGCGGAAGATCGTCATCAACAGCGCCAGCAGCGCCTGAAAGAACAGGTCGATGCACGCATCGCCGCGGCGCAGGACACCCGCGGCCTGCTGCTGGTGTTTACCGGCAACGGCAAAGGCAAAACCACCGCCGCCTTCGGCACCGTCACCCGCGCGGTCGGTCACGGCATGCGCGCCGGGGTGATCCAGTTCATCAAGGGCGAGTGGCCCAATGGCGAAAAGAATCTGCTGCAGCAACATGGCGTTGAATTTCAGGTGATGGCTACCGGCTTCACCTGGGAGACGCAGAACAAGGCAGGCGACACCGCCGCCTGCCAGGCGGTGTGGCAGCACGGCAAACGCATGCTGGCCGACAGCGGCCTGGATCTGGTGCTGCTGGACGAAGTGACCTACATGTTGACCTACGGCTATCTGGAGCTGGAAGAGCTCAAAGAAGCGCTGCGGCAGCGCCCTGCGCACCAAACGGTGATACTGACCGGGCGCGGTTGCCATCGCGAGCTGCTGGAAATGGCGGATACGGTTACGGAGATGCGGCCGGTGAAACACGCGTTCGACGCGGGCATCAAGGCGCAACAGGGGATCGATTGGTAACAAAACGTTCTGGCCCCGAACGGGGCCAGAATGACGGGATTAGCTGCGTTTGCTCGGTTTGCCCGATTTACTCGGTTTGCTGCCCGGCGCACTGCGACGGCCGCTGCCGGCCACCTGCGAGTGACGCTTGACCGCGCGACGGATTTGGTTAGCCTTCACGCGGCGGCGCTCACGCTCCACCGGCATCTTGCTGACCGTTTCCGGTTTCAATTCAACCAGCTCGCGCAGGTAGTTGATCGCCGGCAGATCCAGCTCGGCCCAGCCGCCGCGCGGCAGGCCTTTCGGCAGATCGATATCGCCGTAGCGTACGCGGATCAGGCGGCTCACCTGCACGCCCACCGCTTCCCACAGGCGACGCACTTCACGGTTGCGGCCTTCGGTCAGGGTCACGTTGTACCATTGGTTGAGGCCTTCACCGCCCTGGAAGCTGATGGTGCGGAACGCGGCCGGGCCGTCTTCCAGTTGCACGCCTTTGCTCAGCTGCTTCACTTTCGCATCGTCGACCTGGCCAAACACGCGCACCGCGTACTCGCGTTCCACTTCACGGCTTGGGTGCATCAGACGGTTGGCCAGTTCGCCATCGGTGGTGAACAGCAGCAGACCAGAAGTGTTGACGTCCAGTCGCCCTACCGCCACCCAGCGCGAACCGCGCAGCTTCGGCAAGCGATCGAACACCGTCGGGCGGCCTTCAGGATCGCTGCGGGTACACAGCTCACCTTCCGGTTTGTAGTAAGCCAGCACGCGGCAGACCACCTCTTCGGACTCTTTGATCGACAGGACATGACCATCCAGACGAATTTTCATCGCCGGGGTCACTTCAACGCGATCGCCCAGCTTGGCGACCTTGCCGTCGACGCTGACGCGCCCGGCTTCAATCATGGTTTCGATTTCACGACGCGAGCCGTGCCCGGCGCGCGCTAATACTTTCTGTAACTTTTCGCTCATTGAGCAACCTCTAATGTCGCCTTCACAGGCGTCGGGGGGATAACCGCCGCGGCCAATCGCCGCAACGGTAATAATACGTTTATCAAGATCGAACCGCGCATTATACAGGCTTTCTAAGGTGTTGAAACCCACTTTATCGGCGGTGCCCCCAAGCGGCGTTCACGGCGCCAAGAAGTCCTCCACCGCCCTCAGCACCGCGTCGGGCCGTTCCAGAATGCCGAGGTGAGTGCGGGCCTCTTCTAAACGCGCCACGGAGAAAAACGGCCGCTCGGCGGCAAATGCCTGCTGTTGCCGCAGATAGTCATCGCGGCGATCCAGCGAGTAAATATGCCGGCACGGCGGCGGCGCGCTCATTCCCGCCAGGCGTTGCAGCGGCGAGCCGAACTGCCGGTAGGCCTGTTCGATGGCCACGCCGGCGGCGCGCCAGAGCCGGTCATCTTCCTGCGCCATCTCGACCTCCAGATGGCATTTGACCCGATCGTGGCGGATGCCGCCCTGCCAGAAGTCGAACAAGGCGTCGCGCGCCGCCAGCCACTGCTGCGGCTGCTGCATGCGGCTCACCGCCGTAAAGAACGCTGGCTCCGGCTGCGTCATGATCCAATCGAGAAACACCATGCCCTGCACCTGCTGCGGCAACGCCTCGGCCAACGCCACCGCCAACCAACTGGCGTGCGCCACCGACAGGGTGATCACGTTGTCCAAACGCAGCGCCGTCAGCAATTGGCGCACATCCTCCAGCAAATCGTCCGCCGTCAGCGACATCTCCGCCGCTTTTGACGACAGGCCGTGGCCACGCCAATCGATGCTGATCGTCCGATAACCGTCGGCCGCCAGCGCGATGAACGGCTCAAACACGGTTTTCGGTTCGCACCAGCCGGGCAGCAACACCAACGTGAGCGGCCCTGAGCCGATATCCTGATAATCGAGCGTCATGTTGGCACTGTGAAATGCGGTCATATTACCTCCTGCGCGTCTCTCCCCGACCCGTTCGGGAATTACCGACGGGCTAAGGGTGACAGCGCAGCAGGTCATGATCTATTGAAGTTCGTGCGGAAAAGACCCGAGCGCACCTTATGAAAAAATGCGCACTTATTGGAATGGGAATTTAATGGCGCACGCAGGGATAGGCGGCGCTCAACGCCAGCATAATCACCGACGGTGCGGAATAATGCAGTTGCTCGGGATGTTCGTTCAAGTACTGCATTACCGCGTCGGCGGCTACGCCGATGCTCATTCCGGCCTCTGGGCAGATATTGCGATTGCCCTGCATGGAATAGGTATCGAATACGCCGGCGACGTATCCCATAAACATGCCGCCATTCAGCGCTTCGGCCACGGTGGCTTCACCGCTTTTATTTTTTACGTAACCGCCGGATTCCGCCAGCAAACCGCTGCCCGAATAAAAACCCGCATTCGCCATTGAGGAAAATAATAAGGCCGCTAAAAAAGAAACCTGTTTAATCATTGCTGCGCATCCTGCCCATTATCAATTCTGAAGTCTTCAAGAATAGCGGCTTTCACGCGAAATAGCGTCGCTTCAGCCGTTTTTCAGACAATGGGCAAGGTGGCAATATTTTACATCAGCGGAAAGGCGCCGCGTCGCCGGCGCCTTCGCGCACCACTTCCGGCGAGGATTCGGTCAGATCGATAACCGTGGTCGGCTGTTGGCCGAGGAAGCCGCCGTGGATCACCAGATCGACCACCTTGCCCAAATGATCGCTGATCTCTTCCGGATCGGACTCGGCGAAATCATTGCCCGGCAGCATCAGCGTGGTGGACATCATCGGTTCGTTCAACGCCTCCAACAGCGCCAGCGCGATCGGGTTCGACGGCACGCGCAGGCCGATGGTTTTGCGCTTTTCATTCATCAGGCGGCGCGGCACTTCTTTGGTCGCTTTCAGAATGAACGTGTAGTTGCCCGGCGTATTGTTTTTGATCAGACGGAACGCCGTATTATCGACGTGAGCATAGGTCGACAACTCGGACAGATCGCGGCACATCAGGGTAAAGTTGTGGTTGCCGTCCAGCTGACGGATGCGGCAAATGCGCTCCATCGCCGCCTTCTCTTCCAGCATGCAGCCCAGCGCATAGCCGGAATCGGTGGGATAGACGATCACCCCCCCTTTGCGCAGCACCTCTACCGCCTGGTTGATCAGGCGCGGCTGCGGGTTGTCCGGGTGAATATAAAAAAGCTGACTCATGACTTGCTCCTAAAATAATGCCCGCGCGCGTTGCCACGCGCGTAAAATCAGACCGCCTGGCCCGGCTGCGGCCAATCGCGCCACACCGGCTCGACGCCGCCCGGCAGCCACAGCTTGCGCCCCAGTTCGATCCACGAGCAAGGTTGATGGAAATCAGAGCCTTGCGAGGCCAACAGGCGGTAGTCTTGCGCGTATTTCGCCAGCTGAGTGCGCTCATGCGGCGCCTGCTGACACTGCGCCACTTCCATGGCGTCGCCGCCGTGTTCGGCGAAATGCGCCAGCAAGCGTTTCAGCCATTTCGCGGTCAAATCGTAACGGCCCGGGTGCGCCATCACCGCCTGGCCGCCCGATTGATGAATCGCATCAATGGCTTGTTCTATTGTACACCACTGCGGCGGTACATAGCCGGTTTTCCCCTTGGCCAGGTATTTCTTGAACACCTGAGCCATATTGTCCGCCACACCGATCTCCACCAGGTAACGGGCGAAATGGCCGCGGGTCACCGCGCCGGCTCCGGCCAGGCGCTGGGCGCCGGCATAGGCGTCGGGAATACGCGCCTTGCCCAGCCGCACGCCGATCTCCTGCGCCCGCCGGTTGCGGCGTTCGGTTTGTTCCGCCAACAGCGCCACCAGCGCCGGATGCGCGACGTCCATACCCAACCCAACAATATGGATTTCATGATTTTCCCACAGCGTCGAGATTTCCACTCCATTGACCAACCGCAACGGCAACACCTGCTCCGCGATGGCGGCGGCGGCCTCGGCCAGCCCGGCGGTCGTGTCGTGATCGGTGATCGCCAACACCCCCACGCGCATCTCTACCGCCCGCTGCACCAGCTGCGTCGGCGTCAGGTAGCCGTCGGAGGCGGTCGTATGGCTGTGGAGATCGTACAGGGTAAAAGCGGTGGATTGAGGGTTACTGTCTGTCAAAACGGCTATCCGGCAATGGCTTGGTTTTCTATCATACCTGCGATCGGCGGCCGGACGGAAATCTATTCTGCCCCGGCTGGGCGCGCGGGCGGGATGATGAACAGAATTCATGCTGACCGCTAAAACATTGTACAAAAAGGGGGTTGACTTTGCCCTCGCGAACCAGTTAACTAGTACACAAGTTCACGGCAGTGGCCGTGTCGGATGAGAGTTAACAAAGAGAGTCTGCAAATGAACACATACATTTCTCTTCACGGTTGGTGGCGTACCTCCCTCTTGCGGGCGGTGTAATCGCGCATAGCTGTCATCTGACAATGCAGATTTCCTGAGCCCGCACCTGATGCGGGCTTTTTTATGGACAGAATTCACTGGAACCACCGATGATGAACATCAAACCACAATTGACATTACTGAAGGCGCAGGCCAGTTACCGGGGCGATCCCACCACCCTTTTCCACCAGCTGTGCGGCGCCCGGCCGGCCACCCTGCTGCTGGAGTCGGCGGAAATCAACAGTAAACAGAATCTGCAGAGCCTGCTGGTGATCGACAGCGCGCTGCGCATCACCGCGCTGGGTCACACCGTCAGCGTGCAGGCGCTCACCGCCAATGGCGCGGCGCTGCTGCCGCTGCTGGACGAAGCGCTGCCGCCCGAAGTCAGCATTCAGGCGCGCCCAAACGGCCGCGAGGTGACCTTCCCGGCGATCGACGAGGTGCAGGACGAAGACGCGCGCCTGCGCTCCCTGTCGGTATTCGACGCGCTGCGCACGCTGCTGACCCTGGTCGACTCCCCGGCGGACGAGCGTGAAGCCGTGATGCTGGGCGGCCTGTTCGCCTACGATCTGGTCGCCGGTTTCGAAAACCTGCCGACGCTGCGCCAGGATCAACGTTGCCCGGACTTCTGCTTCTATCTGGCGGAAACCCTGCTGGTGCTGGATCATCAACGCGGTTCCGCCCGATTGCAGGCCAGCGTCTTCAGCGAGCAAGCGAGTGAAATACAACGCCTGCAGCAGCGTCTGGCGCAATTGCAGACCGAATTGAAACAAACCCCGCAGCCAATCCCGCACCAAAAGCTGGAAAACATGCAGCTGAGCTGCAACCAGAGCGACGAAGAGTACGGCGCGGTGGTCAGCGGGCTGCAGGAAGCGATCCGTCACGGCGAGATTTTCCAGGTGGTGCCGTCGCGCCGCTTCTCCCTGCCGTGCCCGGCGCCGCTGGCGGCCTACCAGACGTTAAAAGACAACAACCCCAGCCCGTACATGTTCTTCATGCAAGATGACGAGTTCACCCTGTTCGGCGCTTCGCCGGAGAGCGCGCTGAAATACGACGCGGGCAATCGCCAGATCGAAATCTACCCGATCGCCGGCACCCGCCCGCGCGGCCGCCGAGCCGATGGTTCACTGGATCTGGATCTCGACAGCCGCATCGAGCTGGAAATGCGCACCGACCACAAAGAGCTGGCCGAGCACCTGATGCTGGTCGATCTGGCGCGCAACGATCTGGCGCGCATCTGCCAGGCCGGCAGCCGCTACGTGGCCGACCTGACCAAAGTGGATCGCTATTCGTTCGTCATGCACCTGGTTTCCCGCGTGGTGGGCACCCTGCGCGCCGATCTCGACGTGCTGCATGCCTACCAGGCCTGCATGAATATGGGCACCCTGAGCGGCGCGCCCAAAGTGCGGGCGATGCAGCTGATCGCCGCCTCCGAAGGCACGCGCCGCGGCAGCTACGGCGGCGCGGTAGGCTACTTTACCGCCACCGGCGATCTGGATACCTGCATCGTCATTCGCTCAGCCTACGTCGAAGACGGCATCGCCACCGTGCAGGCCGGCGCCGGCGTCGTGCTGGACTCCATCCCGCAGGCGGAAGCCGACGAAACCCGTAATAAAGCCCGTGCCGTGCTGCGCGCCATCGCCACTGCGCACCATGCCAAGGAGGTGTTCTGATGGCCGATATCCTGCTGCTCGACAACGTCGACTCCTTTACCTACAACCTGGTCGATCAGCTGCGCGCCAGCGGCCACCAGGTGGTGATTTACCGTAACCAGATCGCCGCCGAGGTGATCATCGAGCGTCTGGCGCAGATGGAACAGCCGGTGCTGATGCTGTCGCCGGGCCCCGGCGCCCCTTCCGAAGCGGGCTGCATGCCGGAACTGCTGCAACGCCTGCGCGGCCGGCTGCCGATCATCGGCATCTGCCTCGGCCACCAGGCGATCGTCGAAGCCTATGGCGGCCAGGTCGGCCAGGCGGGGGAAATCCTGCACGGCAAAGCCTCGGCGATCGTTCACGACGGTGAAGGCATGTTCGCCGGCATGGCCAACCCGCTGCCGGTGGCGCGTTACCACTCGCTGGTCGGCAGCAACATCCCGGCCGATCTGACCGTCAACGCCCGGTTCGGCGAGATGGTGATGGCGGTACGCGACGATCGCCGCCGCGTATGCGGCTTCCAGTTCCACCCGGAATCGATTCTGACCACCCATGGCGCGCGCCTGCTTGAGCAGACCCTGGCCTGGGCGCTGGCGAAGTCATAAAAGGAACACGACGATGCAACCTATCCTTGAGAAACTGTACCGCGCTGAATCGATGAGCCAGCAGGAAAGCCAACAGCTGTTCAGCGCCATCGTGCGCGGCGAACTGGAGCCGAGCCAACTGGCGGCGGCGTTGATCAGCATGAAAGTCCGCGGCGAGCGCCCGGAAGAGATCGCCGGCGCCGCCAAAGCGCTGCTGGAAGATGCTCAACCGTTCCCGCGCCCTGACTATCTGTTTGCCGATATCGTCGGCACCGGCGGCGACGGCACCAACAGCATCAATATTTCCACCGCCAGCGCCTTTGTGGCGGCGGCGTGCGGCGCGAAAATCGCCAAACACGGCAACCGCAGCGTCTCCAGCCGCTCCGGCTCTTCGGATCTGTTGGCGGCATTCGGCATCCGCTTGGATCTGCCGGCGGAAGAGGCGCGCAAGGCGTTGGACGATCTTGGCGTGTGCTTCCTGTTTGCGCCGCAGTACCACACCGGCTTCCGTCACGCCATGCCGGTACGCCAGCAGTTGAAGACCCGCACGCTGTTCAACGTGCTGGGCCCGCTGATCAACCCGGCGCGTCCGCCGCTGGCGCTGATCGGCGTTTACAGCCCGGAACTGGTGCTGCCGATCGCCGAAACCCTGCGCGTGTTGGGCTATCAGCGCGCGGCGGTGGTTCACGGCGGCGGCATGGACGAGGTGGCGATCCACGCCCCGACGCACGTGGCGGAATTGAACAACGGCGAAATCTGCAGTTATCAGCTTACCCCGCAGTCCTTCGGATTGGAAACCTATCCGCTGGAGGCCTTGCTGGGCGGCACGCCGGAAGAAAACCGTGACATTTTGGCGCGGCTGTTACAAGGTAAAGGCGAGCCGGCGCACGCTGCGGCGGTCGCGGCCAACGTCGCGTTGCTTCTGAAATTATTCGGACATGAAGACCTGCGCCAAAATGCGCGGCAGGCACTGGATATGATCAACAGCGGGCAGGCCTATGAGCGTGTCATCGCACTGGCGGCAAGAGGATAAATGATGCAGGAAACCGTGCTAC